>Ga0187777_10000011_pt1 | contig 159128 bp, 147 predicted proteins | sample 1015_Q2_SP5_10_M_FD_132416 | JGI IMG/M metagenome (GOLD analysis project Ga0187777, IMG submission 132416) | Tropical peat soil microbial communities from peatlands in Department of Meta, Colombia - 1015_Q2_SP5_10_MG | ecosystem: Environmental > Terrestrial > Soil > Wetlands > Peat | place... | reverse complement strand
CCCCTGGCGATGCGGGACCTGCGGCTCCCATTGATGACGGTATAATCGGCCCGCTCCTTGGGGGTCATGGAACTGATGATGGCATCTATTTTCGTCAGTTCCCTCTCGTTCACCTGCGCTTCCAGTATCTTCATCTTGCCCATCCCAGGAATCATGCCCATGATCTGCTCAAGTCCTCCGAGCTTTTTTACCTGTTTCAGCTGGCTTCGGAAGTCGTCGAGGTCGAAAGAGTTTTTCTTGAGCTTCTTCGCAAGCTTAAGCGCCTCCTCCTGGGAAACCGTTTCCTGCGCCTTCTCGATGAGCGACATGACATCGCCCATGCCGAGGATGCGAGAGGCCATACGATCCGGATGGAACGGCTCGAGGGCGTCGAGCTTCTCACCCATGCCGACGAACTTGAGCGGCTTGCCCGTGACGGCCCTGACCGAAAGCGCCGCCCCGCCCCGCGCGTCGCCGTCAAGCTTGGTCAGGACAACGCCGTCGAATCCGAGGTCAGTGTTGAACTTCGCCGCGATATTCACGGCTTCCTGGCCGGTCATGGCGTCGGCCACGAACAGCGTCTCGTGCGGCTTGACCTCCGTCTTGATCTGCCGGAGCTCTTCCATGAGAGGCTCATCGATCTGGAGCCGCCCCGCCGTATCGAGGATTACGACCTCGTACAGTGAAGAGGCCGCCTGCTTCACTGCTTCGCGACAGATGATTACCGGATCTTGCCTGTCCGAAGGGTAGGCATCGACGCCAACCTGTTTTGCCAAGGTCATGAGCTGTTGGACCGCTGCCGGCCTTCGCGTGTCTGCCGGGACAAGCATAACGCGTCGGCCATCTTTCTTGAAGTTCTTTGCCAGTTTACCTGCAGTGGTCGTTTTACCAGAACCCTGCAATCCGACCATCATAATAATGGTTGGGGGATTCGGCACCAGATGGAGCTTTGCCTGCGCACCACCGAGCAAGGCTACAAGCTCTTCGTGGACGATCTTGACAACCTGCTGACCCGGCGTAAGACTGCCGAGGATTTCCTGCCCGACTGCCCGTTCCTGGACACGGTCGATGAAGTTCTTGACGACTTTGAAGTTTACATCAGCCTCGAGGAGCGCCAGACGCACCTCGCGCATGGCTTCTTTGACGTCATCCTCTTTGAGAACACCCCTGCCCCGAAGCTTCTTGAATACGGCCTCTAATTTACCCGTCAGGGAATCAAACATAGAAAGCACCCGCTCGGAAAAGAATATAAAATATATAAGATAAGCCCGTTATTGTCAAGGATTTTCTCCGGGACTGGATTTTATCCGGGACTTTATCGCGTTTATTGCATGATCCTATCAGACGCCGTAATAAGCTTCTGTTAGTGACACAACGAAGAAAGGGCATCCTGATTGCCGCTCAATGACCGTCAGGACGCCCTGTGGGGGGGGCTGAGTATGGTCAGAAGTACTGATACGAAAGTCAAGACTCCATAACAACTTCATTGAACTTTTCCCGTCTCACCTCGTTGCCTGCCTTGTCTCTATAAATAAGCTCATCGGTGTCGAGATCGTATTCCGGTATCTTCAAATCGAACCACTGGCTCACGAAATATTGATAAAAGAGATTGAAGAGACCGCCGTGCTGGTCATGTTTGAACACATATTCGGGCATATTCCGCGCATTCAAGCCCATCGGATAATGCTGTAAACACAGATAATCTCCGAGTATGGCCAGCTTGAGAAGGGGTGCGTTCCCGTAGAGCTTCAGTCTGACGTTTTTCTGAAGCACTTTGAGGCCTTTTAGAAAATCGATGCTTCGTATGATCTTCTCTCGAAATATTTCAGGGGTTGTATCCGGGTCGGAAAGGCTTTTCGCGCGGGCGGTTACGCCATCCATCAGCGGATTAAGGAGCATTATCTTCGCCTCACGGCAATTTCGCAGGACCTGATGCAGATCGCCCTCAGAGTCGGTGAACGTCTGAAAACCCGTTGAATTGATAATCATGACGTTTCGTCCGAATCCCTGCTCTTCCTTCTTCTTCTTCAACCGTCTCCTCGTAATGAGCGCCGTGGCAGGGGCAACACCTGCCAAGCCGGCATCCTTAGCAAGCCGCGCGAGTTTCCTGAGTCTCCAATCTCTTACGACAACATTCACTAGAAAGATCAGGATTATTGCAGCCGCTACTTCCGTGACGATCAGGAAGATCTCCTCGTTTTCCAGAAGAGACCAGTACATCAGAACTTTCTGTGCCAGATACTTAATGGTATTGGGAAGTGAGAGTGCAATGCCAGCGCTCAGAATAACGACACTTACATGATATAAAATGTTAGCTACGCTTCTCTTCATGGTCGCTCCTTCTCGTGAGATGTGCAATAATCGCCCACAATTAATCGAATGCTTTCTTATGATATCACGATGACAGCGGCGGCAAGCAGGAGGGCAAAATCTGCAATCGCCGTATCACCCGTCTCGGACATCCGGTCACAAAGGGATTTTAAGATCTGGACATCTTCATCTTTCATAGCGGCGAGTTTGTTTTTTGCCTTTTCCGGCAGATTATGATTCTTAATCCTGCTCTCAAGGACATTGATGATCTTGTTCACATCATAATCCTTATGTGCCGGCGACAGCCGTGTGTCTTCAAGGAGCGAAGGCTTCTGTTCCCCTCCTCCCGGCAGGGAGGCCCGGGACAATCCTTCGAAGACCACTACACACATCGTGGTGGCAAGCAGCGGAATCAAGAAATGTCTAATAAGTTGCTGCATCTCCACGCTCCTTTCGTTGCATGATTATTACAGAGATTCGCGAATCTCATACCGGCTCTTCTTGCACAACGGTGGTCATGTTAAGTATGGTGCGTAGAGTGAACATGCCGCACCCCGTTGAAATCCTCATGCACCCCCAACCATCAACTTACTCTCAGAAACTCGAGATGAGGGGTCCCTGAGGGCGTTCTCTTATCCGATATTTTCATTATCCCCTGCTGTACACTGCACTTGAGGCACTGGGACACCAAGGGCCCTTCATCGTAGCTGCTATACAAACAACACGTACATAAACTCAGCAACATATCCAGTTTGCTCTCGGCTGTACACCGTTCTATTTCCTTCAACATCTCTTTTCTGTTTGGGAAAAAATTGACAGACATGTTCGATTCCTCCCTCTTTTTTTCTCTAATCCTGAAAAGGGCATTCAATAGAAGATAACAGCGATGCCACACTCATCTTTTTTTGCAGTGCGTGAATCTCCTTTTTTGTCCCGCCCTGATGTCATATAAAGCAAATCAAATGCCGTGGATGTACTGATAGTGCAATCGTATTGATTTCTTGGTGCAATTTTCACTCGCACGTGCTTTGACGCTCATGGCTGGTTGGTCAAAAGCGTATGGAATCCTCTGCAGTAAATACTGCCTATAATGACTTGATTGACAGATTAGAGGCAAGAAATCACGTGGTTATGCCTCTGTATGAAAATGCATACATATGGGATTATTTGTTCACGGGCCTTTCGGACTCGGGGCGTTTGTACTGATGGAAACGGACAGACGGCGGATTCCATGTTTTTCACTCTTTTTTAAAATCAGCGGGATTAATAACATATTTTTTCAGGAGATTGTACAAATCAGCCCTGTATTTCCCCGCCAAGGTTGCGGCGCGACTCACGTTTCCCCTGGTCAGTTCGAGAACCCGGATGAGATAGCTTTTTTCGAAGGTTTCTCTGGCTTCTTTCAGCGGCTTGATCGTTTCTTCAGTTGCGCTTTTCGCTGGAAGGATCAAGTCCTCGGTAATAACGTCCTGCCTCGTCATGGCTACAGCATACTCAATGGTGTTTTCGAGCTCGCGGACGTTTCCGGGCCAATTATGGAGCATCAGCCGCTGAAGCGCCAGAGGCGTGAGGCCTTTTATCTTTTTATCCATCTGGCCACAGAACTGCTTCATGAAATGGTCCACCAGAACGGGGATGTCCTCCTTCCGCTCCCTAAGGGGCGGAAGGGCTATGGGAATAACGTGAATGCGGTAATATAGGTCCTCGCGGAACAGCCCTTGTTTGACGTGCTCTTCCAGATCTTTGTTCGTGGCCACTATGACGCGCACGTCCACGTCCAGCGAATGTTCGCTCCCTACGGGATAGAACTGGCGCTCCTGAAGGACGCGGAGAAATTTTGCCTGGGTGGAAAGCGGCATGTCGCCTATTTCGTCAAGAAATATAGAGCCCTCATGGGCCTTGGCAAAGAGACCCCTTGAACTTTTCACAGCCCCGGTGAACGCGCCCTTCTCATGGCCAAATAGTTCGCTCTCAAGCAGCGTTTCGGGAAGGGCTGCACAGTTGATTGCCACAAAGGGCTTGTCTCTTCTATCGCTCGCAAGGTGAATGGCCCGTGCGATGAGTTCCTTGCCCGTGCCGCTTTCTCCCTGGACGTACACGGTCGAATCCGTCTTCGCAATCCGGGAAACTGCCTCTAGCACTGTCTGCATTGCTGCACTTCGAGCAACGATGTTCCGAAAATCTAACCGCTCGGCTAAAATGCCTTTCAGCCGATTAATCTCCGAAGCAAGCCTCCTGTTTTCCATGGCATGCTCTACGTGCAGAATCAGCTCGTGGGCATCGAAGGGTTTCGTGAGATAGGTAAATGCTCCCCGCTTCATCGCCTCCACGGCGCTCTCAATGCTGCCATGGGCGGTAAGGATGATGACGGGCATTCCGGGGCTCACACGGTGGACCTCCTCCATGAGAGAGATCCCGTCTTGGTGGACGAGTTGAAGGTCGACAATCGCAAGGTCAAATGCTTGTCCGACCGTCGCCGTTTTTGCCTCGTCTTCATCGTGCGCTGTTGTTACGGCGTAACCCGATGATTCGAGCCTGATCTTCATCAGCTCCAGGAGGTTATGATCGTCATCCACGATCAAGAGTTTTCCGGACGTCACGGCCATACCTACTTTCCCAGGCCCTGCTTCTTTTCCTCGATCTCGAAATCCACCTGCTTAGCCTTCTCGAAGGCCTGCAGCACGCTCGTCCATATCTTCGCCTCTTCCACAAGAGGGCTCTGGGGAAATTCCTTATCGACGCGCGTGAAGTAGCCCAGCGCTTTTCTATAATCCTTCTTCGGATTGGCGTAATGGGCGCTGATGAGCCCCATGTCCATGAGCGCCTCATCTCCCGGAGGAGTTTTTGGCGAGCGTGCCAGAACATCCTGGCACTGCTTCATCGCGCCCTCGAAATCTCCCCTGCTGATAAAGCTGTTAAGGCGCGTAAGATGGCAACAACCCTCGCGTTCTGCGAAAGTCTGCGTGAGAGGAGCGCAGGCTGTGACGACCATGAAAAGGATCAGGCAGGCAGCCGAAAAGTGAAGGTGCTGCCGCCACCTGCTTCGCATTCTACCCATACCGTTCCTCCGTGAGCCTGAATAATGTGTTTGACGATAGCCAGGCCTAGACCGGTCCCGGGGAGCCTAGTGGAACCGGGGACCTGCCGGAACTTGTCAAAAATAACCGCTTCATGTTCCTTCGGAATACCTGGCCCTGTGTCGGAAACGGAAACCATGACTGCATTATCCAGACGCCGAGCGGCAATACCCACCATTCCTCCGCGAGGCGTGAATTTCAGCGCATTCCCCATAAGGTTCCGCAGTACCTGAAGCATTCTTTCGGTGTCCATTGACAGCGCCGGCAAATCTGACATCTCGCGTTTTATCCTGATTCGTTTCGCTTCTGCCAGCGGCCCCACTTCATCCACCACTCTCGCGATGAGTGGAGACAGGTCGGCCCTGGCAAAATTGAAATTCAGCATTCCCGATTCAAGCTTCGACAAATCCAGAACGGAGTTGACCAGCCCGATGAGTCGGTTGCTTTCCTCAGATACGATGGTAAGCAGCTTTTTTTGCTTTTCCGTAACCTCCCCTCCCTTGCCTTCGAGGAAGAGGTTGGTCCCCTCATTGATGGCGGTGAGTGGCGTTCGCAGTTCATGGGACATGAGAGCAAAAAAATCAGACTTCGTCTTGTCCACCTCTTTCAGCTTACGGCACATGATATTGAATGCCTGTGCCAGTTCCCCTATTTCCGGAGGGGAAGGGAGATTTAAGTCCGCTTCGAACACGCCGTCAGCGATTTCTCTCGTCTTCTTCTGCATGAGCGCGAGAGGCTGCGTAATACTCCTAGTTATCAAGACTACCAGGAGAATTCCGGCCAGAAGCAATGCCGCACTCACCGCAATGGAAATTGCCCGCGACCTCGTGCCCTCTTCGCTTAGATTTTTCACTTTGTAGAAGATGCCCTGCTGGCTCAAAAGCCTGACCTTGACTAACTCTTCTATTGCGGCGTTGACTGCCCGTTCCTTCTCTTTGGCATACCATTCCTTGTTGTAGTTTGTACCGTCCTTCAGATAATCAGCCTCCTCTTGAAACAGTGCATCATACGTCAGATGAAAGTCCGCTATGTTGTCCAAAACATTCCGTGCCTCGATTGTAATATCCAGCAGGCGTGCTTCACTCAAGTAATGTTCGAACTCTCCCTTTGATTTCAAAAAGCCTTCATAGAGCGACGAATCCTGTTCAATAAGATATTTTTTTTCGCACCTCGTTTCGGAAAGAAGGGTATCGGTCAGATCTTTAAGATGGCTCATAAGGGAATTGTCCACCAGGATGATGGAACGGGTGACATCGATTACGCGGCCGAGCTGAACAATGACGTAGACGCTCAGGCACGTTGCCAGGCCCAGCAAGAAAAAATATCCTAGAAACAACCGAAAGAGAATGCTCAGTTTCACTTTCATCACCTGAAGAGAGCAGACCATTGCCTCGGTCGCTCCCCGTTTGCGAAATTTCCCGCCTCATTTCTTTAGAATGGATAATCGCTCGGAGCTGCAGCGAGTTACATAACACACCAAATTTTTTGTTTTTTCTTCTGCTCATTATACGTAATCTTCTCAAACACGACCGTGAGGCCAATCACATTCGTTCTCCTCTGGGGGTAATGCTTTTTTCTTACCTTAGGAGGCTGACAGAACGGGAATGGCGGTTTGAATATTGACGGTTCCCCCCTTCTTTCGCTTTTCTCCTCATTTGTCATGGGCCCTTTTCTTCGAAATCAACTCCCGAAAAGCTTTCGCATTTCGATTTCTTTCGGTTATAATAGCTTCATGTCGATCCGTGAAATCCTCAGGAACAACCCACTCGTGCTCGCTCCCATGGCCGGGATCACCGACTTCCCCTTCCGCAGGATCTGCAGGGAACTCGGCGCAGGACTCGTGTTTTCCGAGATGGTTAGCGTCGAGGCGCTGATCCGGGAGCACAAAAGGACTTTCGACATACTTCGCACCGATCCTGCGGAGAGGCCCGTCGCGTTCCAGATCTTCGGCTCGAAGCCGAAGTCAATGGAAGCTGCGGCCCGCATCGTTTCACGAGGGGCAGTGGATTTTATCGACATCAACATGGGCTGCCCCGTGCCGAAGATCTTGAAATGCGGCGCGGGCTCGGCGCTCCTGCGCGATATCGGACGGGCAACAGAAATCATGACTGCGGTTGTGGAAGCATCCAGCGTACCGGTGACGGTCAAAATACGCCTCGGCTGGGATTCTCAGAATATCGTTGCAGTGGATCTCGCACGAGCTGCAGAATCCGTCGGTATCGCCGCCGTAACCGTACACGGCCGCACGAAGGCGCAGGGCTTCTCCGGCCATGCTGACTGGAGCATGATCAAGGCAGTGAAGGACGCGGTTGGCATCCCCGTAATCGGGAACGGTGATGTGCGCATCGCCCAGGATGCAAAACGGATGATGGCCGAAACAGGGTGCGACGGTGTCATGATTGGGCGGGCGATTCAGGGAAATCCCTGGATTTTCCGTGAGGCAAAGCAACATCTTGCAACCGGCGTTGTCCCTCCTAACCCTTCTCATGAAGAACGGAAAGCGATCATGCTCCGTCACCTGAATGATATTGTTAAACTACTCGGCGAGAGCGCAGGTGTTCGAGAGATGCGCAAGCACCTCTGCTGGTATACGAAAGGATTGCCAGGCGGAGCAGAGTTCAGGACAAAGGTGAACCACCTGTTACGAGTGGAAGATGTCGAAGCGGCTGTAGAAGGATATTTTACGTTAGCGGAACTGTCGACACATTCTCAACCTTTGCGCACCTCTCTATGCTCAAGTCGTTCTTCAGCGTGCGATGTATCTTGATGAGGATGGTTCCATCGATCGCATGACAGGACAAGAACGTCCGCAAAATATTTTTCCCGACACGATTGCAAGCTCAAGCAGAAGATGCTAATATTGTTCATATATCCCCCCGGACTCCCAGCCCAACACAGGTTCAGGGAAGCGCGTCCGACATGACGGGCTGTTCTCCGCCTTGTGGTGAATGATCATGTTTCCCATGAGTGCGGCCTTTTACGATACGACAGATGACTCTCCGACGGTTAATCTCAGAACTGCAGAATTTCTACATCCTTTCCCTTAATGCGCTGCTGGGAATATTCCGCAGATCATTGAACTGGCGGGACGTCATCGATCAGATGGATTATGCAGGAGTGGGATCTTTTTTTATCGTTTTTCTTGTCTCCCTCTTCATTGGCATGGCCCTTTCCCTACAGATATCAGCCGAGCTGGCGCCTCTCGGCCTCAAGATGTACACAGCGAAAATCGTAGGTATCGCCATCATCCGGGAAATCGGCCCCGTAGCCATTGCTCTCAGTTACGCGGGCCGTGTAGGTTCCGGAATGGCGTCTGAAATAGGCTCCATGGTGCTGAGCCACCAAGTGGACATGCTCCGAGTGTACGGGACGGATCCTATCATTAAGCTGGTCACGCCTAGAGTGCTGAGTTCTACGATCATGCTGCCGCTCCTCACACTGATGGGTGACGCTATCTCCTTGACAGGAGGCTACTATATCGCTGTCGCGATGAGCCACCAGAGCGGTGTCTTCTATTGGAGCCAGATCGGCGACGAATTGAATTTTCAAAATGTTGTATCCGGACTGACCAAACCATTTATCTTCGGCTACCTTATCACCTGCATCAGCTGCGCGGTGGGCCTATCCGCACACGGAGGCGCACAAGGACTGCGGCGCGCCACCACCACCGCCGTGGTGCTTTCAACCATCATGATCATTGTCGTCGATTTTTTCCTGACGCAGGTATTGTTCTTCATTCTGGGGATGCAGGCATGATAGAGTTTCGGGACGTAACGCTCTCCTACAATGAGAATCCCGTTCTTGACGGAATGAGCTTTTCCATTCAGTTCCATGAGAAAATCGCGATCTTGGGATCCAGCGGCAAAGGAAAGACGACGATCCTAAAACTGATCCTTGGTCTCGAACAGCCTGACAGCGGTAAAATCCTGATCAATAGGACGGACATCGCGAATTTGTCCGAATCCAAGCTCAGGGATATCCGTATGAACTTCAGCGTCGTGTTTCAGGAAGGCGCTCTCTTCGACTCTCTGAGCGTACGGGACAATGTGTCGTTCTGTCTGCTGGAGAGGGAAAAATTACCGGAGGATATCGTGGAGTCCACGGTCAAAAATCTTCTCGACCGGGTAGGCATTAAGGACGCTGCGGATCTCATGCCCGAGGAGCTCAGCGGGGGCATGCAGCGCAGGGTTGCCATCGCCCGCTCCTTAGCAGGGTGCAAGCCCAAGATGATGCTGTACGATGAGCCCACTTCCGGGCTCGATCCCATCACCGCGGACACCATCTGCGACCTGATTAATGAGCTCTCATCCGGCAATCCGTCTGAACGGACAGGGCTCATTATCGTGACCCATGATGTGGCGGATGCGGTCAAGGTCGCTGATCGCTTCCTGTATCTCAGAAACGGAAAGATCCGGTTCGATGGCGACTTGGGTGCCCTCACGAGCACCCAGGACGCCGAGCTGAAGAGGTTCATCAAGGACATCCTTTAAATTCCTAAACTCGGAGGGATGGTTATGTTCGATTCACGCCGGCACGCTAGCTGGGCCAAGCTAAGAGTCGGAATAGTCGTCACGGCCGGTCTTGCCGTCATGTTCTTCGCAATGCTCTTCTCGGGAAACGTGATGCGCCTTTTTACGCCGCAAGCAATTGTGTATGCCACGTTCAGCGATGTCAAAGGGCTGCGTCCCAGCGCGCCGGTGTGGTTCGCGGGCATTCAGATCGGATCGGTCAAGTCTCTCCGGTTCGAGGGAGGCGAAAAAATCACCGCGGCACTGGCCATCGAAAAGTCGGCGTTCTCGTATCTTAAAAAAGATTGCACCGCAAGTATTCTCACGATGGGGCTTCTCGGCGATAAATATGTGGAAATAGGCACCGGAACCCGGGAGGCCGCTCTATTGAAGCCGGGTGATGCAATCAGCGGGTCGCCCAGCTCCGAAATTGCCGAGGAGCTCAAGCGGGCCATCGAAAACGTCGAGACCAGCAAAGGCTCACTTGCAAAGCTCCTGAACGAGGACACGCTCTATCGGGAGCTTTTGTATTCGGTGAAAGATATCAAGGTCTTTGCTGCCATGCTCAAGTCGTCCGAGGGAACGATCAGCAAGGTCGTAAAGGATCCAGCTCTCTACGACCGGTTCGTCAGGGCATCTAGTGCCCTTGACTCATTCACTGAAAAGCTGGCAACATCGCGTGGAACCGTAAACAAGCTGGTGGAGGACGCCAGCTTGTACGAGAACATGAATGCCGCCGCCATACGGCTCAATGCGATCCTGGAAAAGGTTGACAGGGGAGAAGGGGCAATGGGAAAGCTTGTAACCGACAAGGAACTTGCCGACGACCTGCGCTCAACGTTGAAGGAGATCAACGCCTTGGCAAAAGACATCAAGGAACATCCGAAAAAATATTTCTCCTTCAGCATTTTTTAGTTTTTCGCCGCACAGGTAATCCTTACGAGTCAACACTCACAAGCTGCGCAAGCACCTTGGCTGGCATGCAAAGGGACTGCCAAGTAGCGCAGAACAGCATAAAGCATCCGTCTTGTGTAAGGAATAAGCAGCTTTAATAGGGTGCACACATGTCCCCGAAGAAGACGCAGAGCGAGAACGATAGACGAGACCAGATCATTGCGGAAGCCAGACGCAGCCGGGAGATTCGCGAAAAGGAATACCGCGATCAGGCGCTCAAGAAGTACCCCCATATCTGCAGCCGGTGCGGCCGCGAATTCGCGGGCAGGAAGCTGCGAGAGCTGACGGTCCATCACAAGGACCACAATCACGATAACAACCCCCCTGACGGCAGCAACTGGGAGTTGCTCTGTCTCTACTGTCACGACAACGAGCACCAGAAGTATCAGGATGAAGCATCCTTCGGCAAGGCGCCGCCGGGCAGCGAAAAGGAGACACACGCCACCTATAAGCCGTTCGCAGCGCTCAGCGACTTGCTGAAGGATAACAAGAAGTAGTTTTCAACAGGATGTTCAGGCGACCAATACGCGAGTACGCGTGAACAGGTCATACCACGGGAGTGGCGGCTCACGAACGTCGGAAATGAAGACGGATATCATTTCGATTCTTTTTACAATCTATCATTGACACAGCTCTTAGAACGATTTAGACTCTTTTTATTATCTCTAACAACCATGAATTGATCTGTGAACTGCCGGAGGGAAATACCGAGAATGGGGGTTCCATGATGTTGCTTGAGAAGAGGCGGCATAAAAGATTCGGATTGGATTTAATTGAGATGAGCGGCAAATTGAGCTCGTCCGATCATGTGGAAATCATCGACATCAGCTTCGGTGGCGTTGGCCTGAAAGTCGATAGGAGACTCAGTGTAGGGAGGGAATATTTATTTACGCTCATAAAAGACAGGGACACGAGTATCGAGGTGAATGGCATTGCAGCACGTTGTAAATTAACCGGAATCGAGGAAGGTCGCAGCGGGGAAAGAGTGTTAACATATACAGCTGGCATGAGGTTTGCCGACGGCTCACAAGACATGATCGCAGATTTTATCCGTAATTCAGTTCTCGCGTGACCAAAAGCGAGGATGCCGATCAAGTTCAAGAAAGGAGGTTAATCGTATGGATGATAATAAGTCTAAACGAAAATCACATTGCAACGTCTGCGGTACGCGATTAAGTTTAAAGACTTCATCGGGAGAGATTAGATGGCAGTCTAGTCATGTCGATGATGAAGGAATCTACTGTGTAACCTGCTATTTGTCAAAAAAACAGGACAAAGAGCAGATAAAACGGTGACAAATCAAAGATGAGCGGTGTCTTGATTATTCTGCGTCGATCAGCACGCCTGCTCCCGGCGCATGTCAATGAATCGGGATTTCTCTCCTTATCCTCTTAACTTCGCCTCTCCGCTTTTTGCTTTCTATACGCCGCATCTTCACCTCCTTGGACGGTTTCGTCTTTTTCCGTGTCTTCGGTTTTTCCGCAGCCCTTCGGATAAGCTCCTTCAACCGACCTATTGCGTCCTCGCGGTTCCTTTCCTGGGTCCGGAAGCGATGCGCTTCGACGATGAGGATCCCTTCTCGTGTGATACGCCTCCCCGCAAGACTGATAAGCCGTGCACGGACGTCGCCCGGCAGAGAGGGAGAGTTCCCCACGCCGAACCTTAATTGCACGGCTGTGGCTACTTTGTTCACGTTCTGGCCGCCGGGCCCCGAAGAACGGATGAAGTGCATCTCTATTTCATTCTCGTCGATAGATATGTTCCGGGTGATTGGGATCATCATTGTACTTCACACCTGTATCACTACCGACCCAAACGTGACTATGGTCACCGAAGGTATCTGAAACGAGCAATGACGAATACCGGGTGACGCCAATTAACCAGGGTCCTTCGGTGTGCTTGACAGCAACACCCGCATGGCACCTTTCAGCCAGGCTCTCCTTCTGCAGGTAACCGGCAATAATCCTGTTAAAAACCCTTCATTGAATTTCGGTTTATAAACGGAAGATCATCGCAGTGTTCATGCCTTCCGTCAGAACAGTCGCGAGAGCAAAAAAGGTAATACCGTCTCGACTGGGAGTATTCGTTCACCAAGATGAATAGGAGTAAATCCATGCGAAACAAGCATTTCGATTTCATAGGGAATGAAACCGCCTTCAGGACCGATGGCAATGGTCACAGGACGCTTGAGATCGCGAGGACATGGGGTGGATGCCGCCGGATGCGCAACAAGAGGAAGCGTCCCGTCAATAAGCGTTGGAAGCTCATCTTCAACGAACGGTTTGAATAGCGGCCGGAGCATGACTTCCGGCAGAATCGTGTCGCGGGCCTGTTCTAGGCCGAGAATCAACTCCTCCTTGAGGCTTGACTCGTCCAGGAAAGGGCTCAGCCAGAAGCTCTTCTCCACCCGGAAGGAGTTGAACAGAATGACCCGCTTGACCCCCATGGCGCTCACCGACCGGAGTGCTCTCCTCAGGACCTTGGGCCTCGGTAGAGAGAGAACTAGCGTCACGGGAAGCGCCGGTGGAGGCGTGTTTGTGAAGCACACCTCCATCTCGAGGAAACCCATACTCAAGCTGATCACCCTTCCGGTGCCGACGCCGCCACCCGCAAGTCCCACGCACAATTCATCGTCGATCGACGCGTGGTGAACGTCCAACACTTGTCGGAGCCTGCGACCCTGAATGCGCGCACGGCTCGTACCGTCTATAAAATCGTCCGGAAACAGCAGAATGAGGTTCATAGGGGAAGAGTGGGTCGGGGAACCAAAACCACCAAGCAATGCCGACGCTCCCCAACTCCAAGGGCTTTCGTTTCAGGAGATACTTTTTGGCTTGGTGTCCGCATTCCCGGTGACGTGAATGGATTACGAGCGTCAGTATAGCGGACACAACTGTGGGCATCAGATTTTTTAGTCTCGCTCATGATTTTCCAAGCGCTTTTTCAACCGCTTCTTCTGCGTTTTCCGCTTTTATTATACCCTTGATGTCCCACGTATTTAATCCCACAACTGGTTTCCCCATCTTGAGGGCATAGGCAATCTCCGAAAGCGTGCCGTACTCGCCACCCACGGCAATGAGTGCGTCGGCAGTACGAACGATGATGACATTCCGTCCTTCTCCGAAACCTGTGGCGATGGGAATGTCTATATATGGATTGGCTCCATCTTTTTTGTCCTGGGGAAGTATGCCAATGGTGGTTCCGCCTTCGGCTTTCATGCCTTTTGCAGCGGCCTCCATCACTCCGCCCAGACCACCGCAGACAAGGATTGCACCCCTCTTCGCGATGAGCCTCCCCGTTGCTTCCGCAGTAGCGAGCGTGCGTTCATCGGCCAAGCCCGCGCCGATGACTCCAATGACCTTATTCACTGCCACACCAATTGCCTTTCCGTCGAACAAAGAAAAATGCCCGGCTTGCGCCTTTCATTCTTTTACGTCGCATGTGCGGTCCGTTTGCCGACCGGCACGAGCCTGCTCCGGGCGTACCATGCTGACAAAAAGCGCCTCCGCAAGAAAAAAGCAGTCTTCCGCATAGAGATTGCTGATCCGGGACCTTGATTTATAGCCCTTCGGCTTTCCTATTCAACCACCGTAACGGCAATCCCGCTTCCGTGGTTGATGATCTTGCTCGTGACGCTGCCAATCAGAGAATGCTTTCCTTCTGCCGCTCCCCGCCGGCCCACGATGATTGTCTGATATCCGTTGTCCCTGGCCTCCTCAAGGATGCTTTGAGCAACATCCGTGGAATCGGATATTGACTTTGTCTGCACCTGCTGCAACTTGATCCCTAGTCCAGTCAGTGCATCAATGGCCTTACGAAACACGGGCTCCATCTTTGTTTTCCGGTCTGCCAACCACCTGTCCACGACCTTTTTTCTCTCTGCCTTCTCCTGTTCTGAGAGGATATGCCCCTCGTCCCAGAATATGGCCGGAAGGTTCGGAAGCACGTGTACGAGCGCGATCTGCAAATCACCGACGTCGGAAAACTGTTGCCCCGCATACTCCACGGCCTTCATCGCACTTTTTGAATCATCAATGGCTATAAGGATTTTTTTCATTTTTCCTCCCGGGGTTGCAAATTCAGCAACAGCGGACGCTGCGCACCGTTATATCACTGTATTCGGACATGGCTGACATCCTCTCCGGCCTGATGGCCGAGGAGTCCAAATCAGCAGGAATTTGGACATGTGATATTTGTGGACATCCCCGCCTTATTCACCGTAACGTGGATGGATTACAACACGTTGGCATGGTGGACGCAATAGTGGATATCAGTTTTACTCCGTCAACCATGACCAACGACAGCCAATGCTGCGAATCAGAAAAAACAATAAAAGAACGATATAAATATAGTATATATATCAAACAAGCAGCTAAAGAGCAAATAGAAAATCAGCGCCTCAAAACCAGCCGATGCAACATTTTTTTACAACGCAATTTGATAAATCGGTGGGGAAGGCAGAACTGACACCGGAAAATCGAGGAAAAAAGAGAAGCTGAAACATTCCAATCCCCTACGGATTGGTCTCATTCTGGACTGACCTCACGAACTGCTCGGCGATTCGCCCGTTCCTCCCCCCTGCGAAAAGAGCCCACTGGAGCGCAAGCCGCTCGAGCCTCACAGCGTCCATCCGGAGACCATACTTGGCGGCATAGGATGCAACAATCTCGAGATAGGTCTCCTGTGAAAAATGATAGAAGCCTAACCTCAGACCGAAACGGTCGGCAAGGGAGATCTTTTCCTCAACGGTATCCGCGGGTCGAATCTCATCGCTCTCGTTGTCCGAGAATCTTGTTGGAATCAGGTGCTTCCGGTTTGACGTAGCATAGAACAGGACATTGTCGGGAATCTCCTCCAGGCCGCCGTCCATGATCGTCTTCATCTCCTTATAATCGGTCTGACTTTCCTCAAAAGTGAGGTCATCGATGAAGAGGATGAACCGGTAAGAGCTGTTCAGTGCAGGTATGTCATACAGGTCCTGGATGGTCAGTATGTCATGCTTGTAGACCTGGATCAATCTCAGATTTGTGTCAGCAAAGGTCATAAGAAGGGACTTCACGAGCGACGATTTACCGGCACCCCGCTCTCCCCACAGAAGTACGTTGTTCGCCTTCCTGCCCTCGATAAAATTCCGAGTGTTCCGCACGACCTGTTTCTTGATTGCATCGATGCCGATGAGGTCGTCCTGGTTAATCCTTACGGGCCTCTGGATCGGACGCAGCCCTGCTTTCCTCCCCTCCCAGAGATGTGCATGGTACCGCTCGAAATCCGCTGTCTCCGGCCTACCGTCCACGTAGCGGTCGAGCAGCCTGTCAATTTTTGTCAACACTTGTGAGAACTTTGTCTTTTCCATGAGCCGTCACCCGGAACGGAGCAACATAGGCAGGGACAGAAACGACCTGTGCCCCTTACAGTCATAAGGACCGCAACCATCATTGCTAAATGCCATCAAATAAAAAGGGGATGATGCTTTCATCATCCCCGGTGATAACGATAGGATCGCTTAACGCACCTTGACCGGCTCGTACGTGCAGAAGGGCTCTGCCGCGAGATAGTCCCCCGAGATTGCATAGGCCCTAGCGCGGCACCCACCGCAGACCCTGCGGTACTCGCAGATGCCGCATTTTCCGTGGTAGTGGTCGAGGTCCCGCATCTCCATGAAAAGCTTCGACGTGTTCCAAATCTTTGAGAAGGGTTCCTTCCTGATATCGCCAGCCTCTTCCTCAAGGAACCCGCAGATCTGTACCTTGCCGACATGCGATACAAAGGCAAAGCTCTGGCCTCCCATGCAGCCCTTTGTCATGGCATCGAAACCATGGGACTCCGGAGTGACGGTCTTTCCCTTTGCCTTTTCGCCCTGGCGGAAAATGCGGTAGTAGTGCGGGGCGCATGTCGGTTTAAACTGGATCGGCACCTTGTCGCGCATTTCATAAAACCACTTAAGCGTATTTTCATACTCTTTCGGCGGAATTTCCTGATCAGCAAGGTCCTTGCCACGGCCCGTAGGTACGAGCAGGAACGGGTGGTAAGCAACGGCGCCTAGCTTAATCACCATCTCGAGAAGCTTCGGCAAATCCTTGACATTGTGCTGTGTGATAGTGGTATTTACTTGGAATTCCATGCCGACCTTCTTGAAGTTCTCGATGGCCTTCATCACGCCCTCGAATGCCCCTTCTACACGACGGAAGGCATTATGGCTCTCGGCGGTCAATCCATCGATGGACAACGAAACCCGCATAACGCCCGAGTCCTTAATCTTCTGGGCGAGTTCTTCTGTCACAAGGAGGCCGCAGGGCGCCATGACCATACGTAGGCCAAGTCTCGTGCCGTACTTTGCTATGTCGTAGATGTCCGGCCGCATCATGGGTTCGCCACCCGTAAGGATGATGATAGGGTCGCTGAAGGACTTGACATCATCGAGAAACCGGTAGCACTCCTCAGTCGTCAGTTCTCCTGGATATGGACCATACCGGGCCGCGGCCCGGCAGTGGACACAGTTCAAGAGACAACTTCGCGTCACCTCCCAGGCAATTAGCCGGGGAAGGTACTTCTTTTCCTTACCATCGCCCCCGGGATGACCGTGCCCATGGGGCGCTTTGACAGCATGTGGATGGGACATGAAAGCTCTCCTTCATCGCGAAATACAAATTTCAAAAATTCAAAAGCTCAAGTCACGAAAAATTCATTTGAACTTGGGCTTGACATTGAGTCTTTCATTGCACATATTAACCAATCAGACCGGAATAGTAAAGACCAAATTCATGAGCAGGGCCGAATCAGGTCGCTGGCGCAAAGATCTTCCGCAGGTCTGAAAGGACCGAGATGATATAGTCTGGTCCTTCCTTCCTCAGTTCTTCTTCGGGCCTGAAGCCATACGTCACCGAGCAGGTGATAATGCCCGCCGCCTTTCCCGCCCGAACATCCGTGGTCCCGTCTCCCACGATCACGGTGCGCTCTTTCGGCACGTTGAACTCTGTCATGATCTTCAGCACTGAGTCCGGAGCAGGCTTGAGCGGCAAGCCGTGGTCCGCCCCGATAACCAGCTTAAAATAGTGGCCGATACCGAGTCGATCGAGCAGGGGTTTTGAAAATTCCATGGTCTTGTTCGTAATCACCGCCATGGGGAGCGTTCTGTAGTATTCGAGCGTCTCTTTTACGGTCGGATAAAGAGAGGATCTGACAACCAGGTTACGTCGGTGGTGGTCTTTGTACATGCTGACGGCCTCAGCAAGTCGCCCCTTTTTTCCCCTGAGCGAGCGCTGCATCAGCATTTCTATCCCGTCTCCCACGTACCGCCGGACGGCCTCCAAGGCGACCGGGCTTTCACCCAGGCACTCAAGGGTATGATTCACTGACGTGGCAATATCATCCAACGTATTCACCAGTGTGCCGTCGAGGTCGAATATGAGCAGTCCAATGGATGTCATCGTTCAAAAAACACAAAAATCAAATATCTCAACTCTAAACGAACGCGAAGAAGCAAGATGAGATGCCGACTCCGCATTCAGCAGTATGAAAAATTACGAATTGGGGATTTTGGCATGAGATTTTTTTAGAGAACCGTTATTCCCAGGTATCTCATCGGGTTATCCGAGGCAAACTGAAGAGCCCTCTCGGACGGGACGCCAAGGGATATCAGGTTTTTCACGGCATCCGTTAGAGATATGCCGCTCCCAAGAAGAATTCCTCCAGCCCCACGCACGGGCCCGTTCCCCCAGCCCGGCCCCTTGACGGAATCCGATACGAGGAGGATCTTATCTGGCGATTTCATGTCGAAGAGCATCTTAAGGCTCTGCGGATGGAGGTGCGCCATATCCGCGATGACTTCCACATAGACGTCCTCGTCCATAAGTCCGAACCCCGCGAGACCGGGTTCGCGGTGATGGAACCCCCGCATGGCGTTAAATATATGGGTTATGCCGGTGGCGCCGGCGTTCTTTCCCTCCTCTGCCTGCTCAAACGAAGCATCGCTGTGCCCCATGTGCACGAGAAAGCCCATCTCCCTGCACACCTCAATCACCCGAAGCGCTCCTGGCAACTCCGGAGCGACGGTAACGATCTTGATAATATCCTCAAAATCTTCGACAAGGCGTGTCAGCGTTTCCACGGACGGATCAGCACAGCTCTTTCCGTCCAAAGCGCCTGCCCGATCCGGATTCAGGAAAGGGCCTTCGAGATGCACACCCAAGATACGGGCCCCCTCCCGCTGTGCTGTCATGGCGCGCTGCACAGCCGCCATATTGTCGCGCATCGATTCGACTGAACCGGGATAAATGGTGGGAAGCATGGCGGACGTGCCGCGCTCTCCGTGAATGTTTGCCATCTGTAGGATATCGTCCTGCCTCCTCGTGCGCGTATCGTATGCGGCCGCTCCGTGGACATGAACATCGACGAGGTATCGCTTGTTCCCGATTACGTAAGCCATAAAGAACTCCGATGCTTATTACGCGAACTGCATGTCTGGCGGAATATGGAGAAACGTATTCGACGAGTGTCGGCGCTTCCCCCGTTCTCGCGTTTCCCTGTCCTGCTAAGTTATTTTACCTCGCCGCGAGAAGAATTCGCTCAAGGCCAGCCGCACAACCGCCCCGCGGTCCCAGGGCTGCTTGAGCTCCTTGCTGATCTCCGCCGCGACCTCGTCCAGGGCTTCCATGTGCTCGTCCTCGAGCAGCAGCGTGACCTCCACCAGGCCGTGGTGTCCGTGTTCGTGATGCAGATGAGAATGATTGTGTCTGTCACTCATAAACCAACCTCCGAAAGGCGCATGAGACTTGGAGCGGGTGGCATGACGTAAGGCGCCTCTTTAATCTAAACTCAGAACAGCATATTCATCACCACCGGCATCGTGAAGAACAGCGCTACCGTCGATACTGTAATACACATAGCGGCAAGTTGCACATCAAGATCGAATTCGTCCGCAATCACGAGCGAGAGAACCATGACCGGCATAGCCCCCTCAATGGTGACTGCCTTGAGCTCTTCCCCGGTTAAGCCAAATCGTGAGCCAAACCACCAGGCAAGAACCGGGGCAGCACCCAGCTTAAGAGCAAGGGCCGGAATTGCGATTGGCAGTCGCCTTAGGTCGCTGAAATCAAGCGCGAGGCCCACCGTGAATGTCATGATCGGGATCACGGCCTTACCCATGAGCCCTGCAGTTTCCAACACAATCTGCGGAATCGCAATCCCGACGATGTGGACCGCAATACCGGCGGCTACGCCCCAGAGCGGTGGCAGCCTGAGCACACGTCTGATAGACAGCGCAAACGATACCGAATCGCCGCGACCGTACCGTGCGGCAATAAATACGCCTACGGTAAGCAGGATGGGCGTGGCCGCGAGAAGATCGTAGAGGATCGCCACATACCCGCGCTGCGCGCCGAGAATCTCAGTAATGACCGGCAGACCAAGATAGGTTACGTTGCCAAAGGAAGCCGCGAGAACCAAAACCCCGAGCGCGGGGCGCGTTATATTCGTAAACCATGGGATCAGTTTGTACGCTGCAAACCCGGCTGCGATCCCCAATAGCGTGACAACAGCCGCTGTCAGCGGCACCGAGATAAAGCTCTTGTCGACGTGAGCGCCTGCAACTAGCGCGAAGGCAAGCGCAGGCAGGAAAAAATGAAGAACCGTTGTGCTCAGAGCATGCCGCGCACGCTGACGGTCAATACCACCGGGATTGAAATACCTCCAAAGATATCCCGCGGCTATAATCAGGCCGAATGAGTACAGGACACTGTTGATACGGAACTCCTCATAATATAGTATACCAGCACGTCGCAGGACATCGGCACAGCGAATTTCTTTATTTTACCCGCTTTCATAAAAAGATACCAGCAAATGTTTCGAACACAGTCATTCCCAATACAGACACGCTTCTTTGAAAAACTCTCCCCTTTCCTGAGAGAGCCTGCAGGCTGCCTGCAGCCGTCAATTTTTTTGCGTTTTCCCGCCGACATTGGTGAAGACAATCAACCCTGTCTGCTGGAACTCAGGCATCAAGATTGTACTTTGGGAAGACGGTTCGGAAGAGGTCGCCGAGTGCGCAATATGCAGGCGAAGGGGAAAAATGATCGAGTCCCCGGACGCTGAATCAGCCGGAAAATAGATTCATCTGTTTATATCCATTCCATCCTTCTGAATAAACGGAATGGTCAGCATCCCGGGGATCGTCATCAGGCAGACAATTATGAAAAACATTTTATAGCCCAAGACCTGCTGAACGTACCCGCTGATGAATCCCGGAAGCATCATTCCAAGCGCCATGATTCCTGTGGAGATGGCGTAGTGAGATGTCTTGTATCTTCCGTTCGCCGTATACATGAGATATACCGTGAATACCGTAAAACCGACGCCATACCCGAACTGTTCGAAGGCTACAAGCGGATAGATGAGCCCGATGCCGGGCTGCGTATAGGCCATGTATACAAAAAAGAGGTCGGGGATGTGCATGGCAAGCACCATGGGCCAGACACATCGCTTGAAACCGAATTTTGATATCAGCCAACCGCCTAGGACCCCACCGGAGACGAGCGACAGAACTCCCACCGTCCCGTAGACCAAGCCAACCTGCTTTGTCGTTAATTCCAGCCCCCCCGCGCTCTTCGGATCCAGAAGAAAGGGAGAGACCAGTTTTATAAGCATGGCCTCGCCCAGCCGGTAGAGCAGGATGAACGCAAGCATGGTCCCAATTTTCCTTTGGTTGAAGTAGGACCGGATGACCTCTCCGAAGGATGTATGATCAGTATTCTCTCGTGCCAAACGCTTCTTGTCAGCAGCAGGTACAGGAAGCATAACTGTATGGTACAGAAAAGCCAGTGCAAAAATTATTGCGGTAAGGGCCATGACCACAGTCCAGCTCAAGGGAATGTTGCCGGTGAGCGTTTCGAGGATGCCGGCCAAATATACAAGTACGCCGGATCCGAAGATCATCGCCAACCGGTAGAAAGCTGCCCTGATCCCAACGAACAGCGCCTGCTCATTCTCGGTGAGCGCGAGCATGTAAAATCCATCTGTGGCGATGTCATAGGTCGCTGAGATGAACGCACCAACAAATAATGCAGACAGGGACAGGGAGAAAAAGCCAGCTGTTCTGAGCGAGAACGCGAGGGAAAGGGTGCATGCGGTCATGGCTAACTGCGTAGAGAGTATCCAGTTCCTCTTGGTTGAATAGATGTCCACGAGTGGGCCCCAGAACATCTTGATGACCCAGGGGAGGTAGAGGAAACTGGTCCAGAATGCAATGTGGGCGTTGTCGATCCCCATCCGCTTATACATGATGACCGACACCGTGTTGATGATGACATAGGGCAGGCCTTCGGCAAAGTAGAGGGTAGGCAGGAAGGTCCAAGGATTATGGGGCGCTGCAGACGGTTTTATCATGCAGGCAAGACTATCAGATTGCCGTTCAAACATCCAGAAAAAAAGCAGGATATGGTCCTGTCCTTGACAGATCAATATCAGGGTTCGACGCGCCGCTGAGCGGCAATCGAAAACCAATGACATTAAGATTCCGTAGTTTGTACTAAACGCAAAAACCTGAGGTTGCATTGCTCGGCCCTCAAAGACCGCCAAAAAAAACACTCGAATATGATCTCATTTTTTCTCCCCTTTCCCTTCTGACCTCATGATGTCGAGTGTCTTCTTGGCATCGGGGATAAGGGCGCTGTCAGGATACAGTTTCATGAACTCTTCGAATCCTTTGACAGAACCAGCACGATCGTCCTTTGCCGCTGCGTCGACAGCCGACTTGAATTTCATAAGTTCCCCTTCCGTTACCGCCTCGTCGTCCTTATTGCCTTTCCAATAAAGCCTGACCTGGGGGGCTTCCCTGGATCCGTGCAACCCGCCAACCCCGCTTCTCAGAGGGACGGATTTCCTTGGCACGATCTGTTCTAGCTTGTTCTGCAGACCATGCAGCCACGCGGAGATACCAGGATCACCAGACTTCTTCTGTTGCTCCTGAGCCTGGGCAAGAACCAGGGCGCAAAATAAACAGACAAGAACGGCAAGGATGGCCATCTTGTTCAACATGACGCTCCTTGGATCGATAGGTACTAAAACCGAGACCCTCAATGCGCAATGAAACCGAAAGTCAAAAATTTAAAACAGTGCCAACATTTGAAATTACTATTTTAATTTATTTAGAATTTATTTTTGTTAACAATTGTCAGGATATTGTTCACGGGTTTTAGTTCACGACTTTTTTTTAGTGAACGACGTCCTAGCAGTCATCAATTGCTGTTTAAATTTTTTCTATTATCTTCTATTTTATCACTCCCAGACTCGCCGCAAGGTCGTTGTAGCTACGTACCACTCTCGGGTCGAGAGCAAGCGCATTCTGGAACCACTGCTTGGCTTCCTCCTTCTTGCCCATCTGCAAAAAGACTCGGGCCAAGTTCACCATGACACCCGGTTCCGATTCGGAGATCTTGAGCGTCGCCTCGTACGCCAAGCGCGCGTCGTCCAGCCTTCCCTGAAGGTAGTTGATATTCCCAATATTATTGAGTGCCATGGCGTCGTTTTTGTCGATGGCAAGCATTTTCTGGAACTGCTCGAGTGCTTCTGCATAGAGACCGTTTTCGCTATACAGGAGCCCCAGCTGGCCCAGTGCGTTGAGATCACGCGAATTCTTCTTAAGGGTATCGATAAGCCTCGCAGACAGATTGGCGAGCCGCTGCTCGGCAAGGGTCTGAAGCTCGCCTTTGTATTTTGCCTCTATATCATCGCTCTTGACCTTGCTTACCTTGATATCCGAAGCTGACAGAGTGACAGGCTGGAACCGCTCCCATGCTTTGTGGACGCTTATGATGTCCATCTTTCCCTTTGCCGACCAGTCTCGGCATTCTTCGGCACCCTTCTGCCATGCCCGTGTGAACGACGTACCCACCAAGGTCATTTCAACCGGTATCCAGGCAGTGCCTTGGTACACAACCAGCAGGTCATCGGGAAAACCGAGCATAAACCGCTCGTTCTCTGCAGTCCCGGTATTGAACATGACGAAGACATGGCCCGGCACGCCCACGAGGGCAGTTTCGATCCCGATGTTTTCCAAGGATGCTGCGTACATCATTGAAAGGTCGTCGCAGTCCCCGCTCTTCCTCGCAAGCACGTCGCGGGGAAACTGAGTGTAATCCACGATTGCGGTGTTTTCGGAAAACTCTTGGAACGGTGTCTGGTCCACAATGTAGGACACGCCCAGAACGCCGAGGGCATCATATATGGCACGTGCATACACAATCGACTTGTGCAGAGAGGGATATGAATCCGCATACGGCAGAATCACCGATCTGGCGAAATCCGCAACGACCGCATCATTTGCCGTAACGAACGACCCTATCTTTGCCTTCTGGTCCCATCGTATAGCGTGCAGTTCGTAAAGCGTGACCGGAAAGCTCCGTGTCACGGTCTTTGGTTCTCCGGCCTCGTAATAAGTAAGATTAATTTCGCTCTGCAGTGATGCGTTCTCGGTCACGTCCAGAATCTTATTGTTGAAGACTGGTTTGAGTTCCAGGACCATACTCTGTTTCGGAGCGATTTCCGCGATCTCGATCTCCGCGGGATAATCCATGAACCCCTTAATGGAGAAGCGGATCTTCGCTTTGGGGTAGGGCTGGTCGGTATTGTTCGTGATCACTAATTTGCCGAGAGGATTCGATTCGTAGTTCTTATACGCGGCTGCAAAAATCTCGTTGATCTCGATCCGACTGATTTCAATCGGTGGCATGGTGAGGGACGCTTTAGGCGTTGATGCGAATACCACTTCGCTTGGCGGGCTCTCATCTCCTTCTTTTCCCACGGCCGTTACCTGATAATAGTACAGTGTCTCGTCGGCAAGCGGACTGTCCACAAAAACGGTCTTCTCAGTCCTGGCCACAAGTTCAAATCCCGTCTTCACCTGCTTGGTTCGGTACACGCGGTAGTGGCTTACGAAGGGCTCTGTGTTCGGAAGCCAGGAGAGCGTGACCTCCTTCTCCCACGGTTCTATGCGCACTTTTTTCGGGTGAACGGGGACCAGCTTTGGTGTCATGGCAGTGACTGAATCTGAAGCGACGCTCTCATTTCCTTCTCTCGCCTTGCCCGTCACGCGGTAGATGAAGGCCCGGTTGCTCGGAAGGTTCCGATCGATAAAAAACGGTTCCGTCGGTGTTCCAATGAGCTTGAACTGCCCTGTGGGAGAATCTGAGCGATAGACTCTATACTGTTCCAAGAACGGTTCAGTATTCGCCTTCCAATTCAGCTGGATTTGATTCGCCCTCGTCTGTACAGCGAGGTCCCGGGGCTCGGCTGGCGTATAGTGGAGCGAAAAGACCTGCACCCGGCTGTTGCCCCGGTCACCGACGTAGAGTCTGACGCTCGACTCTAGGGCCAGTCCTTGGGGCGAACGGAACTCTCCCGGCCCCTTGCCCTCGTTACCGAACTTTCTGAGAAATTTGCCATTCCGGTCGAAAACCTGGACGCGCGCATTGCCCGCATCGAGGACACAGAGCTCGCCTTCCGGCAAGACGAGGACGTCCGATGGAGCATTAAATTCACCGTCCTGCTTTCCTGTCTTGCCAGTTTCCCAAACAAGTACTCCTTTGTTATCGTATTTTGCAATCCGGTCGTTCCCGCGGTCAACAACATAAACGAAGTCCGAGCCATCCACGGCTAAGCCTACAGGCTCGCTGAACTGCCCGCGAAGATTCCCCCCTTTGCCAAAGGTTCCGAGGAACATTCCCTTGGAGCTGAATACCTGCACCCGCCTGTTACCGGTGTCTGCAACGTAAATGGTCCCCTTGGAGTCGATGGCGATACCCGACGGCGAACGGAACTCCCCCTCGCCTGAACCCGATTGCCCAATCACTTGGAGGAGACTGCCTTGGAGGCTGAATTTCTGCAGTCTGTCATTGCCCGTATCGGCCACCCAGAAATTTCCCGCTCTATCCAAGGTCAGTCCACGGGGATTCTTGAGCAGAGCGGGTTTGCTGCCGCGGGAACCGATGGTTCGTTCGCCACGAACGCCAACAGCGATTATTGAATCGTTGGTAAGCGCCCATACCCGCTTGTTCGCGGCAATGGCGCTGACCTCGCCTGGCGATTCCTGCACCAGCCCTACTGTCGGCAGCGGAGAAGCTGGCTCAAGCTGCCGGCCATCATCGGGCTCGGATGAGAATATCTGAAGCGTGTTTTTCCCAGCATCGAGCATGAAGACTTCGCCATCACGGTCAATGTCGATTCCGGCAGCCTCGCGGAACTGACCCGGTCCGTCGCCCTCGGAACCAAGGGATCCGAGCAGCGTTCCCTCGCCATCGAACTTCTTGAGTTTAAAGTTTCCCATGTCCGACACATAGACGTTCCCGCGATTGTCAACGGCAAGACCTTGCGGTTTATTAAATCCTCCGGATCCCTTGCCCCGGGAGCCGAATTTTTCTATCTGTACCCCTGCGGCGTCGAATACACGGACCGTATTGCCGTCGGCATCAAGCACGTAAACCTTGTTCCGAACATCCACCGCCACCGCTACAGGCGCCCTCATTTCATCCTTCTTGGTCTTCACCGTAAACTGTCCGGTGAAGATACCGTCGTAGGTGAGCACCTGAACTCGGCTGTTTCCTGCATCGGCAACATAGAGTAGCCCTCTTCGGACCGTGATCCCCGAAGGATTGCTGAATTCGCGGGGCCCGCTGCCCTTGCCGCCGATGCTCCTGAGCCACTTTCCCGCTGCATCGAACACCTGGATGCGTCCGTTGCCCGTATCTGCGACATAAACCCTGCCCTGCTCATCAACAGCGATGCCTGCAGGCGACTTGAACTGGCCGGACTTATCACCCTTCTCGCCCCACGAGAAAACCATCTTGCCGCTCATATCAAGTACCGCGACCCTGTGCGCATCGGTGTCAGCAATATAGATCTTTTCCCCGGACAGTGCCAGCGCCCTGGGTGAGCTCAACAGGCGTTCTTTGGTTTTTTTTTCGGAACCGCCGATTTCTCTGATGAACTCGATCTGCTGGTAGGCAAATGCCGTTGAAGCCAATATCGTGAGAAGCGCTAAGACGAAACAACTCAAACGAATGTGTCTAATCATGGCGTTCGTCCCCCGAAGCGCAAGACGGCGGCGTGAAGACGGGTTGTCAATCATGTCTCTGACCTTAGCATTATAATTTGCTGCAGTGCAAGGCGAAATGAAAGCAGCTGTTCCCAGCGTTAAATTCTGCGCAATGCCAATGATACCGTAAATCACAGCGGGCTACAATAAAAAACGTGACATTCTTGCCTTCCGGGCACGGCGACAACGCTGCCTCCTCCTCATATGGGTTTGACTTTCCCACTCTTATTATGCTATGGTTATTGAGCTTTCTCATGAGGACCGGTGAAGTGAGGCGAACAATTTCTTACATGTTCTGTTGTAACGCGCATTCTGTTTGCGCTCATAGCTCGTTCGACCGCCGTCGCTGCAGCTATTAAGCTCTTTGTTCTCGCTCAGTATTCACCACTCAGTCAGCCATCGTCGCGGTGGCCTTGGTCGCGGACCTGGCGAATGCAGGCAAAGCCATTCCGCATTGATCGAAGCCGGCACCTATGCAGGAAATCACGTTAACAATAAGCGGGCGTTCTCATCTCTTTTGCAGAAGACGGTAATCTCGGTTTGAATTTATACCTTCTTTGGTATGGCTTTAAAATTTACTCATTGAAGGGAAAAAGCATGCGCACAAGACATGCCATCGTGCTTTCATTTTCCATATTGATCTTGCTCATCACCTCTTCGCCCCGCATCGTGCAGGCGGCGACATTGACAGTGAGTAAATCGTGCGGCTCGGCGCTTAATGTAAATTGTTTCGCTTCGATTTCGGCTGCCGTCAGCGCAGCCAGTAATACCACCAGTCCCAGTATTGTTATTGAAGCCGGCACATACACCGAATCGGTCTCTTTGACTGTTGACAATCTGCCCATATCAGGCACCGAGACAGCCAGGACGGTTCTCCAGAGTGCCAGCGGTCCGGCTATCACGGCAAATGGTCTGGGGACTGTAAATATTTCAAAACTTACGATCGTAAGCACATCAGTCGGCATACAGCTCACGGGTGTATCATCGGCGAATATTTCCAACAACGTCTTCTTTGGGAGCGGGAAGGCAACAGCAATTGAGTTCCAAGGCGCTTCTTCATCTGGTACGATCTCAAATAACACTTTTTTTCAAAATCTAACTGCCATAAGCAGTCCCCCCACGGGTATCCTGATTCAGAGCAATATTTTTTCCCAAAACAGCACTGCGCTGTCTTCTCCGCAGACTACTAACATCACGTATAATGATTTCGATGCAAATCCGAATAATGGTTACACATTCTTGCCGACAGGCGATACAAACATTCCGAATTCGATTGTTGCCGCCACCAATCCTAAGTTCGTCAACCCCAGCAGTCCGCCGCCAGGAATGGATTTGCATCTACAGCAAGGCTCACCCTGCATTGGGAACGGTTTTAGCGGAACCGACATCGGGGCCTACGGCGGTGCGGGTGCCGATACCATACCATTTATAATCTCTGGCGTTGCGCTCAGCTCGCCTAGTTCGGGTTCGGTATCGGTAGACTGGTCGCCAAACAATGCCTATAACATAGGCGGATATAATGTATATTACAGTCTGAACAGGTCGGGTGCGCCCTATGATAGTAAGGCGACCCTGGCAAGTTCGGTGACGAGCACCGTCATCAGCGGCCTATCTGAAGCTGTCGAATCAGTCTCAGCGCCTGTTCTCAATAAACTGGGTATCGGTAACGGAACACTGTTCGCCAGTTGGTCGGCAGTTCCAGCAGCGACGGATTACCTTCTCCATTACACTGATACATCTATTGTTAGCTCGGCTACAACCACCACCATCCATGTCGGCAACACGACCTCATACGCGCTCGGGGGGCTGATAAATGGTCACTATTATCTCATCACTGTCTCTGCTTTAGCTCAGAACACCTATTTTTTTTCGGTAACAGCATTTGACAGTACGGTAGTAGGCGCGGGCGGCGGTACCCCTGGCGTTTCCCATGAAAGCAATTACTCGGCGGAACAATCGATTCCTATCGGGAGTACGGTGGAAGGCCCCCTTTCGAACTCCCAGACAGATTTCCCCGAAACCATCATACCGAACCCGGATCTCGTCAACAACGGCTGCTTCATAGCAACCGCAGCATACGGCCATTACTCGGCATCTCAGGTGCAGGCACTGCGGGAGTTCCGTGAGCGGTACCTTCTGACGAACGCACCAGGGAGGGCTTTTGTCCGGTGGTATTACCGGGTCGGGCCGGGCGGTGCGGAGTTCATCAACGCACATCCCTGGCTCAAACCCGCGGTGCGGATGGCGCTCATGCCGGCAGTCGGCGGCGCACTGTTCATGACGCGGGCATCAGCCTTAGCAAAAGCCCTCACCTTGGTGAGTGCGGGACTGCTGGTCTTTGCTCTCCACGCCCGTAAGAAGCTCTTGCATGCAGGAGGAAAACGTTGAAGAAATCCATCCTGATTTTGCTCTTCTCCTTCTTCCCGGTAGTTGTTTTCGCAGCTGGTTCAGATCAGGAGCGTCCTCATTGGTCATTGGAAATTAAGGGCGGCCGTTTCTATCCGGACATCAGCAACTGGTCGACCTACTACGGGAAGGATTATACCGGTGAATACGCGGGCTCATTGGCATACAAAATCACCAGACAGATCGAGGTGGGCATCCAGGGCGGTTATATAAAGGACAACGGAGAAGCGTTGGCCCCGCTGCACGGGATTACGGCCGGATCGGTGACGTATGAGCTCGCTCCTGTGAACGCCTTTGTCCTCGTGCGCGGGGTATTCAGTGAAAAGCAGTTGCTCGTTCCCTACATCGGCGGCGGTTGGACCCGCATATATTATAAGGAGGAGCTTCAATCCCAGTCCACAGCCCGCGGCACGGCCGACGGGTATCACGGCAGGGGAGGGCTCCAGATGTTGCTGGACAGGATCGATCAGAGCGCATCGACGAGCCTGTACGAAGACATCGGCGTATTTCACACCTACTTGTTCGTAGAAGTTGAGTACACTCACGCCATGGCGAACACTAACACTGGCGGCTCCGTCAATCTCGGAGGGTCGAGCTGGCTCGCTGGATTACTGTTTGAGTTTTAAATTTCTGCCACAGGTAGTCAAAGCAGGTCCAGGGATAGCGGCTACGATGCCTGTTTTATTGTCGCAGTTAAAAAAGTGGTGTACGAAGTCGGTTCTGCTGATGCGGTACTGAATTGCTTCGCTTATTCTTATGATCAAACACGAGCCGCGCTCATCCCCCGCCAGCGCAAGCCCTCGTTGTCGCGCCTGTCCTTCCAACAATCCCGACCACCGGGATTATCTGCATGCTGCCCTTACCAGCAGAACACTTTGTCGTGCGCGAATACTTCCGCCACAAGCCCGTCGTAGGAAACGCCTCCCTTATACAGCTCAACGGTCTTTACCTGATGCCCTGCCGAGTGCACTTGCATGATCTTTTTTGTGCTTGCATCAGGCGTTGTTTTTAAGATATGCAGGATCCTCACGGTTGAAACCCCCTATCATGTTAGTATGGCACTACTAAATCATATTCGAGGAGCTTCTTCGCCATCTCCTCAAGTGTGATTGTCGTGTACCCGTTTTCGGGATTATTGGAATACATCTTCAGGTCAAGTTCGTTGACCAGTTCAAGTGGCGTCGCGATTTCGGGATTGCTCTTGTCAAGTTTCCGGTCCAGCACAAAGACATCTATTGTATCGTCGGCCAGGGTAAGCCCTCCTGAAACACGGAGCGCCTCGCTCGGCCTGTCCCTCACGATCACTGCTATTTTTTTCGTATCTCCCATAGAAAACTCCCCTTCTTCTCATATTTGCTAGAACACTAGTACCCGGGTGCTGTCATGCAGCATTCCGGCATTGTTGTACTGGCTGCCGTACGAGATGCCAGCCGTCTTTTCATGAATCCCGATCAGCTCGCAACTGTGGTCACAACAGGACAGCTCAACGCCGGGAACCTTGAGCAATTCCAGAAACTTTGGATCCCTCGTGAAACGCACTCCTTCGTCAGTCAAGAATATCACTACCGGATGCCCTGCATCCGATGCCGCTTTAACTACTCCAGTGATATGCTCCAGGTTCTCATACTTGGTAACCATCATACCCAACATTCCATTTGCCATGATTTTCACCTCCTCTCTCGTAGAATATAGCAAAACAATGGAATCGGACCGATAATTGCCATTAACCTGCCAAGATTGATTTCCTAACAACTGTTTTATTCTGTCTTAGGCATAAAGAGTGCCGGGCAGATTAACACTGCCCGGCTTGTGGTGCGGCAAGTTTGGATGCCGGAAAATAACAGATCACGGTCGGATAAAACCATTGAGAGCTATGAGGGTACTGCTCACGCGCTTATGACTTCTTGATATAGAGCTCCCACATGCCTTTGTCTTCCAATTTCACAGCTTCAAAGGCAAATTTGTTTTTCTCGCAGTAGCGCGGGATGCTGTCCTCGGCAGAAGCAGGGGCATCGCAAAGAACCTTGAGCATCTGGCCGCTTCCGAGCTTTTCCAGCGCTTTTTTGGTCAACAACAGCGGATAGGGGCATACCCTACCAAGAGTATCCAGCGTTTGCTTCGGTGCTTCATCTTTCAGTGCCATGATTATTCCTCCTCACCATTGAGTATCAAATTCGGGCTGTTTAATTTGCCCGATTCTTTCAACTTAACGATCACTACTATATCCCCGATGTTTTATTCAGAAGCATGCTGGACAAGTGGCCCACTCTGCGCACACCACACTACCGTATCAGCAGATCGGCAATTATCCAGAATGCATTTATGAGTTCCTGAGTATAGTAACTTAACAAAAACCATCCCTCGTGTCAATATGCGTTTTTCGAACTTAAATAAAATGAAAGGTCAGACCGCACATCATCCCGCGGCATGCCTATTAAAAACTTTCATTGCTCCATAATGAGAGTTTATGGCAGGGCCAACGGCCTCTGCTTGCATTTTATTTTTTTTTGTATTATGTTATTAATGTGTTTATTAGGTCCCTATCTTCCTCATACAATAAGAATATAATTTAAAAACCGATAAAATTCTATATCCCGCAACTAAGTGCCTGCGCAAGCGCGATCATGCATGCTGGAGCATGTAACATATCTGCCGGTACTGAACGTCTTCTCAACATTTTGCATCACCGCCTGATGTTGAGGATGGGAGGAGGTGTTGTTCAATTCCAATCACGCATTCTTGTCCGCAGATTCTAATTCTTGAAATTTATTCGGAAAAACACGATGACAAGGCTGCGAATCTCAATTAAGGAGGATACCGTGGGGAAAAAAATTGCTGTACTCGTCAGGGACCGGCAAGGTGAGGCCCTGAGGATGTCTGTGGGGATCACGCTCATGGATGATACCATCGATGTATATGTGTTGGACCGAAAGGTTGAAAAGAACGATGACAACGACCTGAATCTCGAGACCATCAAGGACCTGGGAATGAAGCTTGCCACGAACACGAAAGAGAACTCGGGAATGGATTACATTTCAACTGAAGAACTGGCGCAAAAACTTCTGGAATATGACCATATCCTTCCGTACTAAAGTAACCAGAACGAGGTGATGACTAATGAAAATTTTATACATTCAAAAGCAGGATTTCGATGCCACGGCAAAAAAGATCATGGAAGTACATAAAAAAGGAAATGACGTCACAGTCGTGAATCTCAAAGAGAACAAGAACTACGACCAGATCGTCGATCTCATTTTCTCCAGCGATAAAGTTATATCCTGGTAGACGAGAAGCTGCAGGTTGGTTCAGGCTTTCCGGAAACAGGCACATCCGGACGCGCGATATTCGATTCGAGGGGAGGGAGCACGCATGAAGCTCGGCATACTTGTGAACACCAATAAAAATCTTGACGCAGTGCAGGGGATTACCAAAGTGGCCCTTGCAAAGGGACATACCGTCATGCTCTTTAACATGGATGCTGGCACAAAGCTCGTTGGAACACCCGCATTCGCCGAATTGTGCAGGACAACAGGGGTAACCGTGAGTTTCTGCGATCATAGCGCAAAGCACCTGGGGGTTACATCGGAGGGCCTTCCATCGGAAATCGTCTGTGGGAGCCAGTACAACAACGCCGTCATGCAGCATGAGGCGGACCGAGTAATCATACTGTGACGTTCGTAATAAAAAAGCCGTTTCTCGGAAGGAAGCGAGTGGTGAACATTATGCATACACTTAAGGAGGGGGCAATGAAAAAGATCTTGTTTGTAATGTGGGTATTGATTCTTGCCGTGGCTGTCACAATCCCTGCTGCGTCTGCCGCAGATGATATGGCAGCAAAGCTGAATGCGGTGCTATCCAAAGGTCCAGAAGCCAAGTTCTGGCAAATCACGGCCGACGAGGTAATGGCCATGATCAACGAGAAGAAGACCGACTTCGTGATCGTCGATGTGCGGCCCAATCCGGCCGAGTACAGTGAAGGGCACATCCCCGGTTCTATGCAGATAACCGTCCAGGACATCTTTAAGCTCGAAAATCTCAAGAAGCTCCCTAAGAACAAGAAAGTTATTGTCGTCTGCGTAACCGGCCAAACACAGAATCTCCCAATCGTGGGCTTGCGCGCGCTCGGCTACGATGCCTACACCATGGCTTTCGGCTACGCTGCATGGATCAAGGGCTATCGCGGAGGGCAGAAGATGCAGGAAGCCATCCAAGGCGCAGCCAGCAAGAACTATCCAATCGTAAAATGAATCTTCTTCCGGGAGGCATTCCGGTGCCTCCCGGGGCCTCATCTTGTTTCCTAGCCCACTATTTTCGGCGTCATTGAGTTCAAGTAACGAGCTGCCCATTAGCAGCATCTACGAGATTACTTTCATCTGTCCGACACGTCGTTTGGGCTGTCCGCAAGCGATCTTCAAAAAAAACGCAAAGGACATGTCACAAGGCATGCTCCGACGACTATTTTGGTCGAATTGAGGAGAATATGCACGTTTATGCTGTTCGTCTGGGACAAAGGGCGGCCATCTCTCGAATAAGCATGAGCACCTAAATGACCTCGTGCAGCGGTCAGCCAAAATAGCAGTGCTTTTCGGCGTCATCCTTTTCGGCCGGCAACAACTGACGCTCGGGTCGAAAATCGTAGAACTTCATACGAGCCAATGCTATAATGCCTCCGTGCAAGACAAACCTGCCAGTTTTATCCTCATCGCCGTTGTGTGTCTTTTGATCTTTGTCGCCCTTATTCTCCTCCGCGATGCAGACGACAATGCCCTGTTCAGCTGGTCGTGGGTATTTGCCAGCGTCGATATTTCACGGATTTACATCGGTATCGTCGCGGGTCTCATCGTTTCTTTTTTCCTGTCGCGAGGCGCCGTCTCCGATAGATATCAGATCCCGCTTCTTGTGGCGCTCTCATTTGCTTCCAGCGCGCTTTTTTGGAAAGAATCAGAGATCATCGTTGACGCGTCGCGATATTTTACCCAGGCAAAGCACCTCGAAGTGTACGGCATCGGCTATTTTCTGAAAGAATGGGGCAGAACGATCTTTGCCTGGACGGATATGCCGCTCGTACCATTTCTCTACGGAATAATCTTCAAACTTTTCGGTGAGAGCAGAATCTTTATCCAGATGTTTACGACCGTACTGTTCTCTCTGACCGTTGTTCTGACATCTCTCATCGGGAAAACACTTTGGGACAGGGAAACAGGATTTTCTGCCGGGATGCTGCTCCTCGGCATTCCCTATCTGCTGACCCAGGTCCCGCTTATGCTGGTGGATGTACCAACCATGTTTTTCCTCGCCCTGTCGGTGTTCACATTTCTCGAAGCGCTCAACAAAGGTCGGTCCGCGAGAGTTGCATGTGCCATAGCGGCGATTGTTCTCACCGTTCTCACCAAGTATTCTGCCTGGCTCATGCTCTCCGTGCTCGGAGTCGTGTTGATCGTTTACATCGTAGGTCATGCATGGTCGAAAGACCGCCGCCCGCTTCTAAGAGGGGTTGTTATCCTGCTCACGGCAGCGGCAGTTTCGGGAGTGATGCTGATTTTAAAGTTCGACGTGGTTTCAGAACAGGTCGGACTTCTGCACGGGTTTCAACAACGCGGCCTTGCCCGGTGGGGAGAAAGCTTCGTTTCGACCTTTCTATTCCAGACACACCCCTTCATTGCGGCATCAGCACTTGCTTCCCTCGTGGTTGCATTCCGCAAACGGGACATAAATTATGTAATTACCTGCTGGCTCGTCCTACTCATCATCCTCTTTAACATCAAGAGGATCCGATACATAGTACCCGTCTTTCCCATGCTTACTCTTATGGCAGGGTACGGGCTGCAGGTCATCAAACAGGATGCGTTGAAACGATTCATTGTCTTCAGCACAGTCACGACATCGCTTGTTATCGGAATCTTCGCCTACCTGCCGCTTGCAGAACGCATGAGCATCGTTAACCTTAAACATGCCGGGGAGTATCTCAATAGGATGGAAGCCGGGGAGGTCGAAGTCATAACGCTGGCTTCGAAGGAGCCCGTTGTAAATCCTGCTGTAGCTGTTCCCCTTCTCGACCTTTTCACGGACCAGCAGATACGATATCAATACAGGCCTGAAGGCATCCCACCCCGCGAGGAGATTGAACGGTCTCCTCTCCGATTTACCTGGGAATACCGGAACCCGGCATACTATATGGTCAAACCAGATGCATTTTTAAGCGTTCCCGTCATTGTAATTTTGGACGCTTCAGATGACCCGTTGCCGAAACCTGTTGCACAGAGGCTCGAAGGCTACCGATTAACCAAAGTGTTCAATGTGAGAGAAGAAATATTTCGATACAGTGTCGGCGTCAGAATCTATCGAAAAGATGTCTCCTTTACCCGCTAAAAAAATCCTTGAATAAGCTGTCCATCAGCTTCGCTGCACGTTCAATCCGTTTTTTGTTGCAAAATCATGCAATTACGCAACATTACATGCAAAATAGTGCTTGTTTTTGATACTCCGTTTATATATTATATATATCTCCGGATAACCTGCGCATCATAAATTTACCCGCATCCACGATCTTAAAATAATTGACGGGTTTTTCGAGCGATTTCAACGGCGAAGGGGGGCGTGATCATCTTACAATAAGAAAACTGCCTTGCACATGAGCAACATCTTTCAAAACTATTTTTAAGGGGGAAATAGTATTATGGAAGAAAGAAGAAATCAGATATGGGCCTTCGTAATAACAGGCTTGCTGATTCTCATTAGCCTGCTTTATTACAAGGCAAATGTATACTATATGTACCTCGTAGTATACATCTGGTTCGGAATTGCTTACGGCATAATGCTTCAATACGGCAGGTTCTGTTTCGCGTCGGCATCGAGGGATTTGTTTGCCGCAGGCGTTCCAAGAATGGCGGTCGGCATTTTGGTCGCGCTCATATTTTTCAGCATCATCCAGGCAACGCTCCAAGCGACCAACATGAGCACCTTCCACCCGGCTCCGTTCGGCGTTCACACTCTGATATCGGGGATGATCTTTGGTGTGGGAATGGTCCTTGCCGGCGGATGCGCATCGGGGTCGCTGTACAAGATCGGCGAAGGCAACGGCACCTCGATACTTTCCATACTGGGGATATCCTTTGGCCAGGCTATCTTTGTGAATGTCGGAGGACCGTTCCTGGCACTGGTTCCCGATTCCTGGAAGGCATCCTCTGCCGCAAAGAACCTCCCCGTCGACAAGGTCAATTCCTGGTTCGACTACTACCTCACCGGGTACGTCTGGGACCAGCCCGCCATTCAGCTTTCACACACCAAGTCTATCGGAGGAGCCCTCCCCGGCGTAACAAAGTACTTCATCGGAGATGCGCTCATCAGTGCGATCATTCCTGCCCTCATCCTGATTATCGTCATCTATGCCTTCTATATCCGGAAAGGGTTCATCAAAAAACGAACAAAGCAGACTGGCAAGCCAACCGGCTTCGCTGATGAGTTCTCCGGGATCTGGAGCATGCTGACCGCTTCCAAAAGGACGACCCTGATGGGTGTCATCATTGGCATCACGGCAGGACTCCACATCTTCGTCATGAAGGGCATGCAGATCAAGTTCGGTGTCTCGAATTTCGGACAGCTCCTCACCAAGATGGGACATGCCGCCGATACCAGCATCAGGGGCACGGTGTTCGACCCGGGCTACTGGTATATCACAAGTCAGGAGGGACAGTTCGGAGCATGGGTTCTCGACAAGCTCGGCTGGAATATGCGGAACAACGTGTTCTTCGGTGTCAATAACGGGCTCCCCGAACTCTGGCGCAACCCGGCCCTTTGGATGTCCTTCGGCATCATTTTCGGCGCCATGATCATGTCTCTCATGAGCAAGGAGTTCAAGTTCAAGCTGCCGAAAGGGGAGCTCATCGTTTGGGGTCTGCTCGGAGGCACCCTGATGGGGCTGGGCTCGCGTCCCGCACTCGGCTGTAACATCGGCGCGTTTTTCATTCGCGTTGCTGGCGGCGATCCCAGTGGATGGCTTTACGGTCTGGGCATGGTGGTCGGTGCATTTGGAGGAGTTAAGTTCTTCAACTGGTGGTCGGAAAGAAAGATGGCGGCGGAAATGGCCGAATTCTAACGTACAGTTTACATTGAATACATAATACTCATAGAGGAGGAAATTCGTCATGGCTATGAAATTTGAAAAAAAAGGTGATGGGACCTATATGCTCGACGTATGCGGCTATGTGTGCCCCCATCCCCAGATCTACTGCAAGAAATCCCTGGAGAAAATATCTTCCGGTGAGGTCCTCGAGATGATCTTCGACAACCCCTCATCGGCAGAAACTATAGTTCAGATGCTTGATCAGGGCGGGCATGAGCTTATGGAAAAGAAGCACGAGGGCGGCAAGATCATCTTTAAAATCCAAAAGGCTTAAGCGGTTGCGTCAACTGTACTTGAGGGAGGATCTATGAAAACACCCCTTGTAATTCTCATTGCGATCGTGGTGTGCATTCTTGGATTCCTGGTGGTTTACAGCCAGCAGCATGAGACGATAGCGAAAGCTTCACCAGGCCAGAGCGCCGCAGGCGGCTATGGCTCGGGATCCGCGCCAGCAGCCGGTGGCTATGGTACAGCACCGACACACGCATCTGGCGGCTATGGCGCAGCACCGCCAGCATCTGGCGGCTATGGCGCAGCACCGCCAGCATCTGGCGGCTATGGCGCAGCACCGGCTCCCAAGTCAGGTGGTTATGGAGCCCCGGCAGCAGGCGGATATAAATAGTGCCCGGAACCAGCATCCGTGACTTTTCTCATTGCGACACATAAAGTTCCCATAATTTAACTGGTCGTTTCGGGACCATCGCTGATTAACGGAGAAATCATGAACAGGATACTCATTGCAGTGGACGAAACCAAGGGCACAAAAAATGCTTTTTCAGCGTGCACGAATATTTGCTCCTGTATTCGTCCCGAGCGAATCGCACTGATCTACGTGGAAAAATTCGAGGGCAAATCACTCATCGATGAAATGCTCGGGAACGCAGAAATGGCTACCCTGAAAGAAATGCTGAAGGGGACTGAATATCAGGACGCACTAGACAGGAAAGCGCGGACCATCCTGAATTATTACAAGAAGGCCTTGGAGGATAAAGGCTTGACAGGTGTCACGACGATCATCAAGAGAGGGCACCCCGCCGAAGAAATCCTGAAAACATCCAGGGAGGAAAAAGCGGATTTGATTATCGTTGGCTCTCGGGGGACACGAACCACGCACCTCTTCATGGGAAGCGTTAGTAGAGAAGTGGCGAACAATGCTGAAATTCCCGTACTTATAGTGAAGTAGGCGGGGAAAACATTAATTCCTTTGCTGGCATCCGGCAGTCCCTATCTGCGTTCCGGCAAAGGGTGACACGGACATGCGAGTTGATGCAGTATCAGAGGGGAGCTGCATCAGATTTTATCATGCTGTCATCTGACAGACACACGTGAAATAGGCAATATCCTCTCCGCTGCACCTTTTCCCCCATATCACAGGTAATAGCGTGAACGGTACTTTACATGATATCATCATATTAGGCGGTGGTCTCTCCGGCCTTTCGGCCGGTTACGTCTTGTCGAATGCCGGGTTCAGCGTAAAGGTGTACGAACGCGATTCCGTCGTCGGCGGCCTCTCAAAAACTATCGTTAAAAACGGGTTCCGTTTTGATCTGGGAGGTCACCGGTTTTTCACTCAGGACGAGCAGATCGATGCCTTTGTGCGGAATCTGATGGGAGATGAATTGCTCACCGTCAAGCGCAGCAGCAAGATTTACCTGCGCGATCGATATTTTGACTATCCGCTGAGGCCGATCAACGCGATGTTCCGTCTTGGTATTCCGACCACCACCCGGATCCTGGCTGACTACGTACGGCAAACAACCAGGAGAACAATCCGAAATAATGTGACCGTATCTCTCGAGGACTGGGTGACCAGCAATTTCGGTCGCACCATGTTCAATATCTATTTCAAGGAATACAGTGAAAAAGTGTGGGGCATCGATTGCAGCAGGATAAGCGCAACATGGGTTGCCCAGCGCATCAAAGGGCTCTCCCTGGGAACAGCGCTTAAAAATGCTTTTTTTAAGTTCAGCGGCAAAGACTTGGCCACCCTGACAGACAGTTTTTTATACCCCTTTCTCGGCATCGGGCGGCTGTCCGACCGGCTTAAGGAGGAGATCGTAAAGAGCAACGATGTATTCACCGATACTATTGTCCAACTTGTTAATCACTCTGATTTCAGAGTAGGGAGCATCTGTGTCCGGGACCAGGGCCGGGTGCTTACAATACCGGCTGATGAATTTGTGTCAAGCATTCCCGTTACAAAGCTCGTGAGCATGCTCAACCCTTCTCCCCCTCCCGCCATCCTCGAAGCAGCTTCAAAGCTCAGATACCGTGATTTAGTGGTCGTGGCAATCATGGTGGACCGAAAGCGGGTCACGAACCAGACATGGATCTATATCCCGGAAAAGAAGATCCCCTTCGGCAGGATCCATGAGCCGACGAACTGGAGCCCCGCCATGGCCCCTCCTGGCAAATCGCTTTTAATCACGGAGTTTTTCAGCTTTAGAGGCGATGCGATCTGGAACATGCAAGATGACAAGCTTGCGGAGCTCACCGTCAAGAACCTTGTCCGGCTCGGCTTTATCAACGAACAGCTGGTCCTGGACAGCATGGTTGTGCGCGTGCCGAATGCATATCCGCTTTTCGAAGTCGGTTACCGGAAACACGCCGACCATCTGCAGGACTACCTGGGACGCTTCAGCAACCTTCACATTGCAGGAAGAAGCGGCATGTTCCGCTATTACAATATGGACGTTGCGATACGATCGGGCATAGAGACCGCGGGGAAGGTCATTAAAAAATCCCGCTCTGCTGGCGCCCTCGAACTTGAAGAATTGGTCCTTGCAAGCACATAACATTTATATGAAGTGCGCACTTGTCATACCCGCCTGGATCCCCGAAGAGATCTTTTCCTCAAAGACCGCAAGCTCGCAGATTAACTACTGGCAGCCGGTCGGTACCCTGTCCGTGGCTGCCGTTCTCCAGAATGCCGGTCATTTCGTCAAGTTTATCAATGGCGCTTTCCTGACCCACGAGCAGATCCTTGCCGAACTTGAGCAATTCAGGCCTCACTTTATCGGAATCTACTCAACGACCTTTGGCTGGAACAAAGCAAAGAAAACCGCCGCTGACCTGAAAAGATTGTTTGACGGACGTTGCTTTATCTGTGCTGGCGGGCCTTATCCTACTGCTGTGCAGGAGCATTGCTTGGATGACGCCGGAACCGAAATCGATGCGATCGTTACCGGTGAAGGTGAGCTTACTGTCCTCGAGATCGTCGAACGGCTACAGAGCGGCAGAAACCTTGAAGGAGTTCTGGGCGTGGTGTATCGCGAGCGGAACAGGGTCTTCAAAAACCCCCCGAGGCCGCTCATCAGCGATCTGGATTCCCTTCCGTTCCCTGCGCGGGAGCTTCTTGGCGACACGAATCGCTACATCCCTCCCCCGGGAACCTACCGGAAAAGACCGGTAGCCGTGATGATAACCTCCCGGGGCTGTAACAGGCATTGTATTTACTGTTTTCAATTGGACAAGGACCGAAAGAGCGGGATCCGCTACCGGAGTGTCGATAATGTTATGAAAGAGATCGGACTCTGCGTAAAGCTGGGATATAAAGAGATAAAATTCCTGGACGATACCTTCGCAGCTGATTATGAGCGGGCAATGCAAATTGCACAGGAGATCCAGAGGCGCCGACTTGCGATTACGTGGTTTGCCTCTGCCTGTGTCAACCAGGTAGACAAGCCCCTTCTCGAGACATTCCGGGATGCAGGCTGCTGGGCCATTCTCTTCGGTGCAGAGAGCGGCGTCCAAAAAAATCTCAATACCATAAGAAAAGGCATAACACTGGATCAGATTGAGAACGCCGTAAGGACTGCGCACGCTGTCGGCCTCAAGGTCAGCACTCCCTTCATGTTCGGAATACCAGGTGAAACATTTGAAGAAGGCCTTAAGACAATCGAATTCGCGGTCAAGCTGAACCCAGACATGGCAAACTTTCACGCCATAACACCGTTCCCTGGCACTTATCTATATGACAATCTGGAACGATACGGTGCGATTTCCAATGAACTCTCAGACTTTACGTATCAGGGTGCGGCCTTCATACCGAAGACCATGAAGCGGGAGGATATCCAGACGCTCCGGCAGATCGCCTTCAAGAGATTTTACCTCAGGCCATCCTTTATGTTTAAAAAACTGTTTGGTCTGAGGACAATCAATGACGTGAAGGTAGTTTTGAAGAGTATCAGAAGCCTCTTCTGGCTGGCGCTCAAAATGGACCTTTTCCACAGGCAGGAGAAGGAGTTGAACGCAACGGCGATCAAACCCTCCGGACATCAAATTTGACTTTTCGATGCGCCCTCTCCGATTAGGAAGATGAAACTGGCTCGCGGGAACAGGCTGTGAGGTAATCATTTAAATTTCGCTTGCTACTGCAGAGAGGGACGAAAGAAGGGTATCATTATCGGGAGTGAAGCTATGAAAAAATACCTGGCTGTGATGAGACGTCCGATTTTCTTCGTTCTAATCAATTTCTTTTTAGTAAATACTCTTCTCGCCTTCTTGCCTTATAGTCTCGGAGATATTTTATATAACATTGGCAGGATTTGCATAATTTTTTATGCAGGATGGTTTGTCATAAAGAAAAAGGTTGGGGGTATATGGCAAGCTGCTTCAACGGGAGCAGGTATATACTTTATTGACCACGTGCTGTTAAAAGGAGGTATTTTTCTTTTGAACTATCTGTTGAAACCCCAAGGACTGGGTCTTGCCGCGTTTGGCGGCGTCTTAGTTTCCTTTATCATATTCGTCCCATTAGCTATGCTTATTGGCGCACTTGGCGGTCTCGTTGCACGCTCATGGCAAGAAACAACCGTTAAGTCGCTGTAATCACTCTATACATGACGTGCCGTCCCTTTGTTCTTAAAGGGGACAAAGGGGCAGTCTGACCAATGGACTAAAGGTTTCTCAGAAATAAGCATTGCAAAGGTTTTACCTTGCCCCATTCAAGGGAAGGGTTATCACAAATCTGGAGCCCTTATCGGGGCCGCTTTCCACCGTGAGGCTTCCGTTGAGTTTCTTGATGATGCTGTAGCTTACGGCGAGGCCAAGACCTGTTCCCTTCTCTTTTGTAGTATAGAACGGGTCGAAGATGTTTCCGAGGTTCTCTTTAGAGATGCCAACTCCCGTATCTTCAAAATCGATCTCTACATCGTTGTCTTTAAGCCTGCTTCGAATCGTTAGGGTCCCGCCATTCGGCATTGCGTCCACGGCATTCAATATGATGTTCACAATGACCTGAGAGAGCTGGTTCCCGTCCGTGGTGATCACCGGTATGTCTAGCCCGAGGTCCCTCATAATGGTGATATTTTGCACCCTCTTATCGTACTGGAGGAGGGTAAGGGAATCCTCTATGAGGCCGTTCACTTTGCACGGTTTGATCTCAAGGGGTGGCACCTTCGAAAAACCGGAAAGCTGTTTCAGGATATCATCAATCCTGTTCATATGAAAAGAGATGGTCTCGAGCGTTTCCTTTTTAAATTCGTCCTCCTCCATGTCCGTTAATATCTGCACGAAAGAGAAGATGGACGTCAACGGGTTCCCTATTTCGGAGGTAATGCCCGAGGTCAATCGTTCGAGGGATGCCAGTTTTTCGGCATGCATCATCTCAAGCTCCTTCTCATGTTTTGCCCGTCCTTCTGCTTGTTCCCGTTTCCGGTTTAGGATGATGAGCATGGTGGCAACGCCACTGGTCGTCACGAAGATCAGGATAATGATCCATGCGTAGAATCGCATGGACTGCTTGATCGATAGGGTCACCTCGGAATAGGGGGCCGATACCGCCACGATCCACCGTGCGTTCCCGGCCGATACGGTAGAAAAGGCAAGGACCTTGTCTTCCCCGGTCGGTGCGACATACCGTCCGAAATAGTCGCCTCTTCCCTCGATGATTTTTTTCTCAGTATCAAAGGTCTTATGACATTTAAAGCAGGATGAGTCGGTCTTGTATAGGTTCCTGCCCACCATGTTGGGCTGCGTCGGATGGTAAAGGAGATTCCCTTTTTCATCCATCATCCATGCATATCCTCGTGAACCGGATTTTATGGAGCTGAGGAAGGTCTTGGCGATGTCCTGGATATCGAGGGTAAGCACCGCCGCGCCGATGAGGGAGTCATAATGGCATATCGGAGCTACTATGGAGATCATCTTCAGATTCTGTTCCATCAGCACGTCGCCAGGGCATAATCTTGCCGCTCTGCTAATGATCTTTTTTTCATCGGGTCCTTCGGCGTGCACGTTTCCCCGGCTGAAAAAGATCTCCCCGTTGCGGTCAAGGAATTCTACCCGTTTTTTGACGTTATCGTTATCTTTGAAGACTACATCGGTCAGCACCCTGCAATCCGGTTCCTTGCGGACCTGGAACTGCGACATTGCTCTGGCGATGCTGAGCATTTCCTCCTTTATTCCGCTGATATAGGTCTGGATGTTCGACGCTTCCGCATTGGCAAGGAGTAGTTGCTGCTTGTTGAATTGTTCGGCTGTCTCTGTCTCGAGCGTCCGCTGGAAAAAGACACTCAATGTTGCGAGGATCGCAATAACCGCCACGAGACCTCCTATGATGACGGCATATCCCCTCATATCCTCCTCTGAACCTCCTCAATCGATGCCAAGTGCCTTCAGTCTTTTCCAGAGAGTAACTCTGCTTATCCCGAGGTGCTTTGCCGCAAGCGTCCTGTTGCCTTTATACAGAGAAAGGGTGGAGCGGATCTCCTCGATGTCGATGCGGCTTTCGTTCGTTTCCGTTTTTTTTTCGTAGGTGAGATAGTCCGGAAGGTCCGAGACCTCAAGAGTATCGCTTTTACAAGTGGCGGCGCTGTGTTCAAGGGCATTGATGAGACGCCGAACGTTGCCCGGCCAGGGGAAGTCCATCAGAATCTCCATCGCAGAAGGGCTGATGCTGCGGATCTCTTTATTATTTACCGAGGATATCTTCCGCAGGTAGTGGAGAGCAATGAGTGGAATGTCTTCTTTTCGCTCCCGTAACGGTGGTACGTTGATAACTATGGAATTTATCCGGTAAAGGAGGTCTTCCCTGAACTTGCCTGCGTGGATTAGGCTGGCGAGGTCCTTGTTGGTGGCTGAAATGAGCCTAATGTTCACAGGAATCGGCTTCTGGTCTCCCACACGTTCCACGACTTTTTCTTCAAGAACCCTGAGGAGCTTAACCTGCATCGTCATCGGCATATCTCCGATCTCGTCAAGGAAAATCCCCCCCTCATGGGCCGCCTCGAATCTTCCTATCCGGTCGCTGACCGCGCCGGTGAAGGAACCTTTCTTGTGGCCAAAGAGCTCGCTTTCGAGAAGCTGTTCGTTCAGTGACGCGCAGTTCATCTGGATGAACGGTCCATCCCTTCGCCTGCTCAGTTTGTGTATGGCGTGTGCGACAAGGTTTTTGCCAGAACCGCTTTCTCCGATAATAAGGACAGGGGCTTCACTCACAGCAGCATTCCGTACGTGCTCGTACAATCTCTGCATGGGTACGCTCTTCCCCAAAAGCCCCATGAACCAGTAGTCCTGTCTCAAATCCTCCTTCAGGCCCTGCAGTTCCAATTCCTTGTTGTATAGCGATGTAATATCTGTCATCGACTCAACGGTACCAAGTATCTCGCCATTGTCATCCCGAATTACAACGGCATTCTTTAACAGAAGAACAGACCTTCCGTCCGCCGACCGTATCCGGCATCGCTTATTGTAAGTAGATTCGAATCTATCCTTCTGACGGTCTCGCTGGCCCTCGGAATCATTTATGACCACGCAGGTGTCACATTGAAAAACAGTGCATTCTTTTCCGATAACCTCATCTTTTCGATACCCGGTTATTTCTTCAGCTGCACGATTGAACAAGAGGATACGGCCTTTGTTATCCACTACCATAAGGCCGTCCCTCATGGTCTCAAACACTTCAGGCAAAAACCGCGGGTCTTTTAATAATTTGTCCAACATGTGTGCAGAATTATTAGAGATTTGTTCTTTGTTACTTAGAAAAAGAATAACACCTGAAAGGGGAATTAGCAAGACAAAAAAAGCTAATTTTACAGGAAGGACGCGCTTTTGAACGAACCTTGGCAAAGAAGGTAAGACGAATTGTCAGGCTGTGAAAAACACAAGTATTATAAACGACTTTATTATCCTTCAATCCCCTTTTATTTCATCATATGATGCAAAAAAAAGGACGGTTCCGCAAAACTGCCGGGACCGTCCTTGTTTAAGGGGGCTGTAGTTTACTCCTGCATGGGCCTGATCAGCTTGAAGTAGACCATGGTCCAGTTGCCGAGGATGATGGCGATAATTGCCACGAGGCTCGAAACCGCCATTGTTGACATGCCGGTAACGCCGTGACCGATGTTGCAGCCACCGGCGATGACCGCGCCGATCCCCATCAGGATGCTTCCGAAGAACACTGTAAGGAACTCCGCCGCGGGCGGGATCTTCCATTTGAATTCCTTGAGGCTCAGTGCGCTCAGCCACGCGCCGAATGGCACGGAAAGAATGAAGAACATACCCCATGACCCGCGGAAGATGCCGAGGAAGCTAAATTCAGGGAAGCTGGAATGCGTGCTCTTGGTAAGCAGGACATAGAAGAACTCCCTGACCGGCCCGCTCACGGCCATGCCGCGCGGGGCGCCGCCGAAATAGGAAGATACCCACCATGATGCGATGGTAAGCACGCCGATCAGGACACCGGTTGTACCCCAGGCGAATCCTTTCGACTTCGACTTGAATGTCGGCTTGCCCGCAAACACAAACGTCAGAACACCGAAGGAGAAAATCGCGATAGTAAGCCATTTCAGCACTGGACCGCCTCCGAAAAGGTCCCATATGGCCGGGCTCGTCGTGCCGTTGATCTCGACTCGAAAACTTTTGAGAAAGTTGTTGACAGGACTTAGGAGGCCGTCAGCCGTCATCACTGCACCGAAAAAGAAACCAAGAATCGCCACCATGGCAGACAACTGGCCTTCGCCGATACGATACACGATGCCGCTTGCACATCCTCCGGCAAGCACGATCCCAATGCCGAACAGAAAACCTCCAAGGATGTTCGCAACAGGAACAAAAGTCTGGCGCATGAGGTTCGTGGCCTCCAATGTCCCTGTGTCAATATTAATGACCTGGAGTAGCTTCAAGTCTTCCATCAGATTTGAACCCACAATCGATATGACCACGGCGAAAAGGTATGATCGGAAAAGCGTATAATCCTTGACGAAGATGATATCCCGAAACGCCGAATTGAGGCAAAAACGCCCCTTCTGCAGAATGTAACCAAGTGCAAGACCGGCCAAGATCGCGGTCCCAAAAGAAACAATGCTACCATGCAGCATAAGCTTACCTCCAGCCATATTGTAATAATTTTTTATACCCAGCCGTCTTTGCGACAAGCACGGGCGCTGTTGCACTTCGTTCTACTTCTTTAGTAACGCATCCGGCAAAAAATCGTCGGAGCCCAGTATTTCCGTTGCGGCCCATAATAATCAGATCGACCTTCTCCTCCTGGGCGACCCTCAGAATCTCCTCCGAGGGGATGCCTTCCCTCACCAGGGTAGTCACCTTGACCGAACCGCCGTTCTCAATCTCCCTCTTGTAGAAGCTCGTAATATTTTCTGACTTCCGGTTAAGCTCCGCTTTGTACTTCGTGCCCCGCATCGACTCCTTCAAGGCCTTCAACTCGGACTCGCCAAGCATATCCTTCATCATGGACTTGCCCTCGAGCCGCTGCACATGGACCAGGATCACGTTTTCCGGTTCCTGAACCATGGTTTTATAGACGGACAGCACGGATTTTGAACCTGCTGTCTCGTCTATCGCCATTAAAACCTTCTTCATTCCCCCCCTCCTAAATATAATTTGGACGCCTGCTATTTCAGGCCCTGTAGGCACTGAAATCATTGAAGATTTGATATTGTATTTTGCATGTCACACACAACGAAGCGAAGGACTCGATTATGGAAACCAGAGATCCTTCGCTTCGCTCAGAATTACATGAATTGTGTTAAGAAACATGTGAACGACTAGCCGACTGCTTAACGACCTCACTTCGAATGCATTGCGGCAGCGGCTGTCCAAGCATACTTCTCTTTTTCTGTGGGTTCCTTCGCCACAAGGACCGGTACCGGTGCATTCTTCTCCATCTCTTTACTGAGTGAGCCGGTGAAAAGCCTTTGCATGACGGACTTCCCATTATAGCCAGTGACAATGAGGTCCACACCCTCTTCCTGGGCCACCTTCAGTATCTCTTCAGAGGCGATTCCGTCCCTGATTACCGTCTTCACGCTGACCAAACCGCCGTTCTCAATTTCCTTACGGTAGTAGTTCAGGATCCTTTCCGACTTCCGGTCAAGCGCCTCTTTGAACTCCGTGCCTCTCAGAGCTTCCCGAAGCGTGTTCAGCTCCGCGTCACCTAGCATGTCGATCATGAGGGACTTGCCTTCGAGCTGCTGCACATGGACTAGCACCACACTTTCGGGTGGACGCACCATATTGCGAAATACCGACAATACTGATTTTGAACCTTCTGTTTCATCTACTGCGATCAATACCTTTTTCATGCGAACCTCCTCTTACATTGCTTTTAGTTATCTGATTTTTTAGTTATCTGTCATTGAAACACAATAGAACACGTTATTAAACTTAATGGATAAGCGATCCCCTCTGAAGTATGATGCCCAGAAGGAACAACGCAAGCATGATCGCCGATGTAACGGAAACCGCGGCCCAGGCGTCCCTCTTGGTGTATGGTTCTTCACACATGAGCGGTCTTTTTGCAACCAGAACAGGCACCTTCGCGTTGTTCTCAACATATCGCGCGACTTTTCCGGTGATAAACCTGTCGAACCCTCTTTTTCCGCTCTGGCCAAGAATGATCATGTCGGCGCCTTCTTCTCCAGCAACCTTTAGGATTTCTTCAGAAGGAACGCCTTCCCTCCTCACGGTCTTGAGCGTTCCCAGACCGTCCTGTGCTAGCTCTTTCGAGTAAAATGCCAGAATCTTTTCCGCCCTCTTATCCAAAGCGACTTTATAATCGGTACCACTCAGCATTTCCTTCAGGGTCGACATTTCCGCGTCGCCAAGCATGTCAATCATCAGGGACCTGCCCTGTAACTTTTCTACATGAAGAAGAACCACCTCAACCGGCTTCTGGACAAAATTATGAAAGACCGAAAGTACGTTCTTTGATCCCTTTGTATCATCTACTGCTATCAGGATCTTTTTCATGCTGCATTCCTCCTAACCAGCGGATTGTATATTTCCAAGTTACTTTATACAATAGCAAATGTCATGCCTATCTTATAATACAACCAATTTTACAATATTTCAATACCTTACAAAATCATTATAATTTTATGTTGACAAATAAGTGTTAAAATGCTAATTAACGTTAAACATGTTAAATTAACAATTAACAAAATGCTAATTAACATGTTTCATTTTTTTACACCTTAGGGGGATCAATGATCGAAAAATTATTCAAAGAGCCACACTTTCTTATCAACGTTTTCGAAACCATGCGAGACGGGCTCATGATCGTCGATAAGGACGGGAATATTCTGTTCTTCAACCGGGCTGCGGAAAATATTACCGGATATCGAAAAGAAGAGATCATTGGGCAACAGTGCACGATCCTCGACAGTGACACCTGTGTCTTCTTAACCAACGAGGGGAAGAGAAAAGACTGCGGCATATTCAAGATGGGCGTGATCGAGAACAAGAAATGCCGGATACGCTCCGGTGACGGAAGGGCCGTCTACCTGTTGAAAAATGCCACTGTCCTGCGGGATGAGAATGGTGAAATGATCGGTGCAGTGGAGTCCATGACGGATATCACATCGCTGTACATGAAGGAGATGGAGCTCGAAGAACTGAGACAGGAACTGCGGCAGGAATACTGGTTCATGGGTCTGCTCGGGAAGAGCGCCCCTATGCAGAAACTGTTCGAGCAGATCCGGAACGCTGCCGGGAGCGAAGCACCTGTACTAATCTGCGGCGAAAGCGGCACCGGCAAGAACCTCGTGGCCCAGGCCATCCACTCCCTAAGCAGACGCAAGGAGGGCCCGTTCGTAGCTATGAACTGCGGATCTCTGAACGACTACCTCCTCGAAAGCGAGCTCTTCGGCCACAAAAAAGGCTCCTTTACCGGAGCCATGAGCGACCGGACGGGCAGGTTCGAGGCCGCCCATGACGGCAGTATCTTCCTCGATGAGATCGGCGACATGCCGAAAGTCATGCAGGTGAAACTGCTGAGGGTCCTTGAAGAGAAGGTCGTGGAACGCGTGGGAGATCACCATCCGATCCCCGTCAACATCCGGCTGATTTCAGCTACGAATAAGGACCTGAACGCCCTCGTCAAATCGGACATCTTTCGGGAAGATCTCCTCTACCGTATTAACTCCATTCTTATCAAGGTTCCGCCGCTGCGGGATCGGACTGAAGATATCCCGGTCATCGCCTTCCACTACCTGAAAAAGATATCTCATATCAACAGCAAGAACATCCGGCGCATAAGCCCAGAAGCAATGGAGATCATCGAAAACTTCTCGTGGCCGGGTAACGTGCGGCAGCTGATCAACGCTTTGGAACATAGCACTATCACCTGTAAAGGAGACACTATCGAAGTCACTGACCTCCCTGAATATGTTTTCCAGGAGAAAAAGGCTGAGGAAAGTGAACAGATTTTGGATAGGGAAAAGCTGCGCTCGGCGCTGACCCTGAATAGAGGAAACCGGACCCTTACGGCGAAGCACCTCGGTATCAGCAGAGTCACTCTGTGGAAAAGGCTGAAAGAACTTGGAATAGAATAATCAATGCAAGCACACCCTTTCGACGTCCGGCTCGGCATGATGATTGGTAAAACTGCTTGTGAAGACTAAAGCCCTCGCATCCACCAACGTACCATCATTTGGTCCTGAGCTGCAAGTATTCATTCATTAAAGTGGGATACATTTGAAGGTTGAACAAAATATTGGTCATGAAATAACATTCGTGGGTGCAGTAGCACGTGTTGTCCCTTATCGAACCATTCACCCTGCAAGCTCTCTCTGAACGGACAACTTTCCCTATGTCATATCCGAAATCCCGCACATTTCCGAAAGATTCCGTAAGCAGTTCGCAGGGGAAAACATCGCCACATTCCGTGAGAACCAGATTAAGCCTGCCTGCAAAACAGGGTATGATCCTTTTGTTCTCGCGCATCGTCTGGTGGATGAGACGGCGCTGAAGAATATCCTGTGCTGCCTTGATGCGTGCACCCCTGAAACGATATACAGGTGACCTCCCTCCTTTTAGGTTCTCTTCAAGCTTCCGCACGGCATCAAGGTATTTATTGGAATCTACGACGCCATACCGCTTGTCAGTAAGGTTGCCCCTCACGAGAGAAATTGTGTGCGTTTTGATGTTTTTGAGCTCCCGCACGAAATCGATTACCTCATCCATAGATTCTTGATTTTCTGAACAGAAGACCGTATTTATTCCGAGTTCGAAATTCGGGTACCGATCGACAAGATCGGAAACCGCCATATATGTCTGCAGGGTCTTGTCAAAGCTTCCCGGCATATTGCGGATCGTGTCATGCGCCTCGCCTACTCCATCAACGGATAGCTTGAGGGCAACAACGCTCTTTGGACATGAGCGAACGATCGTCTCTATCCTGTCAAGGATCACCTCAGGCATAAGCCCGTTCGTCGGGAACAGCATAATCGCCGGTTTGTTATTCCGGTAGAAGATTCGGGCGATCTCAATGAGATCGTCTCTAAGAAAAATCTCACCGCCGGAAAACGCCAGCCACAGGAGACTGCCTAGGGAGGAAGATGTCCTCTCGATCTCCTCCAACGACAGTTCGGGCAGGGAATCAGCGGGGGGTTCGCCCGACCTGAGATAGAAGCAGAAGGGACATTTGGCATTACACCGTCTGGTGATGAAAAACGCTAGATGAATCGGCCTTCCCTTCCAGAATATGTCCCGTACGTATCTGAATGGTGAGTACATTGTATCTATTCCTTCGATGTTCCCTTATAGAACTCGCGGGGACCGCCTTTGCCAGACTTCATTTTATTCTGAAGGGAATATTGTACAGCCCCCCTGGCAGCTCCCAGCCAGACAGCCGCAGGATATACTATCACATAGTACGTCCCTGCCACTAGAGCAAAAAAAGCGCCGCCTGCTTTATAAAACGCCTTGAATAAATATCTGTTGACAAAAACGCCGAATGCCCACAGCAAGGGCAAGGGCAGCAGAAATTCCCGTTGCCCGGACACGAGGGAGAGAAATGCAAGCACAACCGTCGCCAGCCATGCGACACCGTTGAGCTTAAGTTCTCTAGACGCCGCTCCCGAATCTGCAAATAAATCCCTGTTCACCAAGGAATACATGGTCCAATATCGTGCTTTTTTTTCGGCATTCTGGATTGACCTCATGAATGAATGGTTAAAGATGTGGCGGACCTGGAGATCAGGATCCATAATCAGCCTGTAACCTGCCCTTCGCAGACGGTGACAGAACTCGACATCTTCGAGAATAGGCAGGAAGTTTTCTTTAAACCCGCCGAACTTCCTAAAGGTTTCGGCGTTAATAACCAAGGCATGTGTGGCGAGGTAATCAGGGCTGCTGCTGTTTTTCGTCTCAAAGTAGTTGATAAATGCAGACTGAAATTGATTGAAAAATCCGGGATCCCGCGGCACAGGTGTGTAGGTGCCGCCGATAACCACATCTGCAGGCTGCGCTGACAAATGATTCCGAATGATTAACAGGGTGTCATCTTTCAGGAGGCAATCAGCATCGATAAAAAACAGAACATCGCCCTTGCTGCTGAATGCTCCTGCATTCCGTGCGGCTGAAGCGCCTGCGTGTTTCTCCAACTGGATAAGCCTGCAGGGATATTTCCCGATAATGTCGATTGAGCTGTCCTCAGAACAGTCGTCAACGACTATGACCTCCCAATCATCGTCGTTGAACGCAAAGATGGACTCCAGGCACTTTCCGATCGTCCGACTGCCGTTATAATTGGGAATGATAATCGATATGAGATGTTTCACACATCACCCTGCTGGTTCTTGCCTATCTGAGAGGCCAATGCCCTTGAAGCCAACTCCTACAATTCGAAACTTTCCTTCATGTCATTCATATCATGGATGCAACAGTCAAGGCCACTACTGCGGCTAGCAGACCAAAGCCAATAACCGCGGCGGCCCTTCGCTTCCCAAGGGATTGCTCCGTACTGCTATCCAGGAATGGCGAAAGGAGCAGTACGCTGAAGGCGAGCCCGGGCAGCAGAATTGCCCCCACGAACGTCCACCGCCCGGGAAAGTATTTGGTAAGCTGGTACAGAAAGAGGAAATACCATTCGGGCCTTGGGCTATATTGCGCCGAAAAATCTATTTCTCGCCCGACGGTGGACGGGAACAAGACAGCCAACAGCAGAGCTGCCTCCACCGTGAACAGGGCCACAAGCGTGATCTCGAAGAGATAATAAGGGAAGAACTTTTTTTCTCTGATTTTGTTCATCGGTACTCCAACATCAGGGTGACGAGGCTCTGTTCGATACTCTCAGCTGAGACTATAGACGCTTCTCAATCTCTATGCATCCCTCACGCCCTACTATGCATATCATGTGCTCACATTCCCCCCGAGATGCCCAGCCTTCGCAGGATGTGGAAATGTACCCAGAGAAAGAACGCCGTCAAGATAGGAAACCAAAGCAGGTGCATGCTATAAAACCGGAGGAGCGTCTGACCGGTCACCTCGGGGCCCCCTCGGACGAATGCAGCGAGGACGGGCCCTATGAGCGGTATCGAGCCGAGCATATTTGTCCCCACCACCGTTGCCCAGTAGGCTTTCTGGTCCCAAGGCAGAAGGTAGCCCGTAAAACCGAATCCCAATGTCAACAGGAGCAGTACAGCCCCGGCGACCCAGTTTAATTCTCTCGGATTCTTGTATGACCCGGTGATGAATACTCTGAGCATATGGAGCATTACCATCACGACCATGAGGTTCGCGCTCCAGTGATGTAATGAGCGGAGCAGATGGCCGAGTGGAACATTCAGGTGCAGGCGCTGAATGCTCCGGTAAGCCTCTGCCTCGGCTGGTATATAGTGCAAAGAGAGGAGCAGGCCCGTGAGAACCTGTATAATGAACAGGGTGAACGTTATTCCGCCGAAGCAATAAAAATAATTGATCCATCCCGGCACCGGCTTGTCCAGCACTCCCCGGTGCCTGCTCGTAAATCCCAGGCGCGTGTTCAAATAATTGAGAAACCCCATACGCAATCACACCTTGATTCCGACAACAATCATCCCATCCTGCGTCTTGATGGGAAAACGAGTAAGAGGGGCCGGTGGAGGTCCAGCAATATTCCTTCCGGTCAGGTCATACCGCCCGCCGTGGCATGGGCAGACGAACTCACGTTTTTCCTTCTTATAATTGACGAGACATCCCAGATGCGTGCAGGTTGCCGAGAATACGCTCAAACTGTCCGAAGTGGATACAATAAAGACCCTTGCCTTCCACTCCTTGCCGGCGATGACATAGGCTAGCTCGCTCTTCTTAACTCCTGACCTGGGGACATCCCCCTCCGGGACGAGGGGGAAATAAACGAGCTCTTTATTGCGGCTGCCTGCAGGAGAGAGAATCTTAAGACCCGGTATCATGAAACCAAGACCAAGAAGGACGAGCACGCTTGTAAGCGCTTTTTTGATAAAATCTCTTCGGTCCGGCTCCATGAGGGAAATACTACGACAGAGAAGAGTGGGTGTCAACCGGAATTCATCAAGCAGGGGTAGATAAGACCAATTCGGATTCGCTGTCGTACTCTCGGGAGATCAGTCCACGTCGCTTGCCGGGGTGATGAAGATTGGCTGTTCATGAGGTCGCTGCGCATGGTCGGTCTTCACGCTATTTGACTGGCCCGATTCCAGTCGGCACTTCAGTTATCTGGGTGACTGTTTTCCAAGGGTGCGATTAAACTTGCCTCAAAATAACGATGTCTGCAATAGCATTAAATAAATTATTGACAAACCCGACTTTCTGAGGTATATTTTTTGTCAGTAAATCATGTAAACCTGACCAAAAACCCCTGTTATTACCTAACCCAGCATAATAACCAGGTAGAATAAAAGCATACCGCTTAATACAGAAGGGCAATTTCATCCGTAAATAAACCAAGTCACGCAGCACCTTGCTGGTTACTCACATTAACCACACAAACTGACAATCTAATGGAACTCGCTCCCCCTAGAAAAAAGCATCATAACTATTTACACAACTATTACGCTTGTTGCTGGAGAAGAATAACTATCAGCCTACTTCTCGGGTGCGGACCAGGTCTGCCCTCGCAGGCCATGGGCCAAGGAGTAAAATCATGAACTTAGTAGAACTTAAAGGGAAAAGCATAGCCGAGCTCACGACTATGGCGGACGAGCTAAAGGTCGAAGGCGTCAGTGGTATGAGAAAGCAGGAGCTCATTTTTGCAATCCTGCAGGCGCAGACCGAAAAGAACGGCATGATATTCGGCGAAGGCGTTCTTGAGATCCTGCCGGACGGTTTTGGTTTCCTTCGAGCACCCGATTACAATTACCTTCCCGGCCCGGACGATATATACGTGTCTCCTTCACAGATACGGAGGTTCAACATTCGCACCGGCGATACTGTCTCCGGCCAGATACGGCCCCCGAAAGAAGGCGAGCGCTATTTTGCCCTCCTGAAAGTGGACGGCATAAATTATGAGGACCCCGAAATCTCTCGAACCAAAATCCTCTTTGACAACCTCACTCCCTACTATCCCGAAAAGAAAATAAGACTCGAACATTCCCCGACCGACTATACTACCCGCGCTATGGACCTCATCACGCCTATCGGGATGGGTCAGCGCGGCATGATCGTGGCCCCACCGCGGACAGGAAAGACCATGCTGCTCCAGGCCATCGCCAAAGCCGTCCTGAAGAACCATAAGGACGTCAAGCTCATAGTGCTCCTAATTGACGAGCGGCCTGAAGAGGTGACGGACTGGCAGCGCCAGGTCAAGGCGGAAATCATTAGTTCCACCTTCGACGAGCCGCCGCAGCGGCACGTGCAGGTCGCTGACATGGTGATCGAGCGCGCAAAGCGTCTAGTTGAGCACAAAAAAGACGTCGTCATCCTGCTTGACAGCATCACCCGTCTCGCGCGGGCGCACAACGCGATCATCCCGGCTTCTGGAAAGGTGCTCTCCGGTGGTCTGGACGCAAATGCGCTTCAGCGGCCAAAACGGTTCTTCGGCGCAGCCCGGAGCATCGAGGGGGGCGGCAGCCTGACTATCCTTGCGACCGCACTCGTCGACACTGGAAGCCGTATGGACGACGTAATCTTTGAAGAATTCAAGGGTACCGGCAACATGGAGCTCCACCTCGACCGTAAGCTCGTGGACAAGCGCGTGTTCCCAGCCATCGACATCAACGCATCCGGCACGCGTAAGGAAGAGCTTCTCGTTGACAAGGACGATCTGAACCGGATGTGGGTGCTGCGGAAGGTCCTCAACCCCCTCACCACGGTGGAAAGTATGGAGTTCCTGCTCGAAAAACTCAAGCAATCAAAGACTAACCGGGATTTTCTAGACTCTATGAACAAGTAATCAAATAATTTTTTGCTTGTAATTTTAGACAGTTTGATATATTATTTCGGCCTTGACAATGAGAGTCACAGCAGTCCGCTGTGGCTATGGCTTTTATATCAGGAGGAGATGAATCATGAAACAGGGAATCCACCCCGACTACAAAGTGACGACAATCCACTGCGCTTGCGGTGAATCGTTCCAGACGCGATCCACAAAAGAGAATGTCAAGCTCGACATCTGCTCGGTTTGCCATCCATTCTTCACCGGCAAGCAGAAGCTGATTGATACAGAAGGCCGAGTCGACAAGTTCAGGAAAAAGTACAAGAAAGCCTAATTCACAGGCAACCCGCTAGCGAAATATCAACAGGCCTGAAACGAGGTCCCCATCTTGCCAGGAAAATTAACCATAGGCGGTCAGGCGGTGCTCGAAGGAGTGATGATGCGCTCACCGCACTGCTTCACTGTAGCTGTACGCAAAGGCGGCAGGCCTGGTGCCGAGATCGCGGTCCTCACGCAATCGCTCAAACCGCTTGGAGAACGGTTCCCAATCCTGAAGAAGAGGATAGTCCGGGGATCCGCGGCACTGTTCGAGGCCCTGTGGCTCGGGATACGGGCGCTCAATTTCTCTGCGAATGAATCACTCGACGCCGGCAGTGAAAGGAAAGAAGAAGTCGGCCCGCTTGCCATGGCCGGGACCATTATCCTGGCGCTTGCTTTCGCTTTCGGTCTTTTCCTAGCGCTCCCTCTCCTGCTCACTAACGTGCTCGGCGCAAAATACGATGCCGTCAGCAGGAACAGCATCCTCTTCAATCTCACGGATGGGGCCCTCAGGATAACTCTTTTCCTCGGATATGTATCCGGCATCTCATTCATGAAGGACATCCGCCGGGTCTTTGAGTACCATGGGGCCGAGCACAAAGCCATCGCCGCGTACGAGGCAGGGGTCGAACTCACGGTGCAGAATGCTAAACCCTATTCCTGCATCCACCCACGCTGTGGGACAAGCTTCCTACTTACGGTTATAGCGTTTTCCATCATCCTGTTCTCGCTCATTCCGGGCAGCTGGCCTTTCTGGGCGAAGGGCCTTTCACGCATCGTACTACTGCCCTTAATCGCTGGGCTGGGCTACGAATTCATAAAGTTCAGTGCAAAGAAGCGAGGGCATCCTCTCATTGAGGTGCTGATCCTCCCGGGACTCTGGCTCCAGCGCCTCACGACGCGAGAGCCGTCTGACGATCAAATAGAGGTCGCCATCAGGGCGCTCGACGAGGCCCTCGCGATGGAACCCCGCTGATGCGGGGTTTTTTGTTGATGTAAGAGTCCCCTTGCCGCAAAGAGGCGAGGACACGAGATAAAAATCTTTTCTTTTCTCCGTTCCTTAGTCTTTTCGTGGAATGTTGTTTTACCTATGTTCAAAAAAATAGACGCGGTAGCTGAAAAATATGATGAGTTGACCAGGCTCCTTTCCGATCCAGCGGTTGCCGCCAATCATCAACAGTACCAGAAGTACTCGAAAGAACGGTCGGAAATCGAGGATGTTGTTAACCATTACCGGGCATATCAGGATGTTCAGAAGCAGATCCACGATGCCGAGGAGCTCTTGAAGGACAAGAAGTCGGACCCCGAACTGCGTGCAATGGCCGAGGCCGAGCTCAAGGAGTTGCTGACCAAGAGCGAGCAGATGGACCAGGAACTCCGCATCATGCTTGTGCCCAAGGACCCCCGGGACGAGAAGAACATCTTCCTCGAGATCCGGGCAGGCGCCGGTGGAGACGAGGCAGGACTCTTTGCTGCCGAGCTCTTCCGCATGTATTCGCGCTATGCCGAGAAGAAGCGATGGAAAGTCACCCTCCTCGACATGAGCACCACGGGTGTCGGCGGCGTGAAGGAAGTCATCGCCCAAATTCAGGGCAAGGGAGTGTACAGCAGACTCAAATACGAAAGAGGCGTACATCGCGTACAACGCGTCCCCGCAACCGAGGCGGGCGGCCGGATCCATACGTCTACCGTCACGGTGGCTGTGCTGCCCGAGGCCGATGATGTGGACGTGCAGATCGAGGCAAAGGACCTCAGGATAGACACTTATTGCTCTTCGGGACCCGGCGGACAGAGTGTGAACACGACCTATTCCGCGGTCAGGATCACCCATATCCCCACGGGCGAGGTGGTCGCATGCCAGGACGAACGCTCACAGCTTAAGAATCGTGAAAAGGCGATGAAAATCCTTCGTTCCCGCCTGCTCGAGCGGGAGCGCGAAAAACAGGAAGCCGCCACCGCCCAGGACCGCAAATCGCAAGTCGGGACTGGGGAGCGGAGCGAAAAAATCAGGACCTACAATTTCCCACAGAGCAGAGTGACCGATCACCGCATCGGTCTTTCACTGTTCCGAATCGAGTCTGTGCTCGGCGGTGATCTTGATGAGTTCATCGATGCGTTGACTGCTGCGGCAAACGCCGAGCGGTTGAAGAACATGTAATACAAATTTGAAATGAAACCGGCAATCTTGAATAACATAGGCATATTTCTATTAATCTTTTCGTTCTACTTTTACAATTAGCGTGTCGCCAGACCGTTGACCCTTATCGAAGCGATAAACAGAGCATCAGAAAAACTAATCTCAGCGGGCATAAGCAATGCAAGGCTCGACGCTGAAGTACTTTTTTCCCACATTTTCGTGAGAGATCGTGCATGGATTATTACCCATCGCAACGACGCTCTTGACGAAGCAAGGCTACCGCTCTTTGAAGCGGCGGTCAATCGAAGGGCACACCGGGAGCCGCTTCAGTACATCACCGGCAGACAGGAATTCTGGGGACTTGATTTCAACGTCACGCCTGACGTGCTGATCCCGAGGCCGGAAACGGAACTGGTCGTCGAATCTGCGCTCAAAATCATTCGGCCCGCGGGAAGGGCGGTCGTGGTTGTCGATCTCTGCACCGGCTCGGGATGCATCGCAGTAAGCCTTGCAAAAGAGAGCGACACTGTGCGCATCTTTGCAACTGACACTTCCGAACGGGCACTCGCAGTTGCTAAAGGGAACGCACAGAACAACAAAGTGTCGGACCGCATCAGGTTCCTCGAAGGCGATCTGTTCGGACCGATGGTGGAACTCGACCTACAAGGGAGGGTTGACCTCATCGTTTCGAACCCCCCCTACGTGCGCTCCGGAGACGTCCCGGCGCTTCAGCCCGAGGTTAGGGACTTCGAACCTCAGCTTGCGCTCACTGCAGGCCCGGAAGGGACAGAAATTCAGGAGAGGATCATCGATGCCGCCCCAGGGTTTTTGAGGCAGGGCGGGAGCCTTATCATGGAGATGGGGCAGGGGCAGTCAGAACCGCTTATAGGGATCGTGAAAGACACCTGCAAATATAAGATCCCGGAGATATTGCAAGATCTGGCGGGGATTGAGAGAGTGATCATAGCAAGAAAAAAATGAATGTTGCAAATCCAGACCTTCAACCTCTAAAACAATAATACCGAATGAAACTATCTGAATTTGCCGGAATGTTAAATCATTAGGGTTTGTCCGTCATTTCCAAATCAGGCCTCCGGTTTGTTGGCTGCGTTCGAATAAACGAAAGCAACCTAAACTGTTATGAAAACAATCGTAATTCAAGGCGGCAAAAGACTGAAGGGCGAAGTTGCAATCAGCGGGGCGAAGAATGCAGCGCTTCCTATTATCGCAGCGGGGCTATTGTGCGGAGGCGGGCACAGAATATCCAATGTCCCGCGCCTGGCAGACGTTAGCACGCTCGGAAGAATTCTCCAGAATATGGGGGTAGCATTCGAACGGCAGGATCACGATATTCTCCTCGACTCAAGCTTGATCACGAATCCCGAAGCGCCTTATGATCTCGTAAGGACCATGCGTGCATCGGTGCTCGTGCTCGGACCGCTCGTGGCACGCATGGGCTACGCCAGAGTCTCGCTTCCGGGGGGGTGTGCCATCGGCGCCCGACCCATCAATCTGCATCTCGCGGGACTTGCAAGTCTCGGCGCCGCCGTTGAGATCGAGCATGGATATGTGCTTGCGAAGTCCAGAAGGCTCCGCGGCGCACATGTCAATTTCGATACGGTGACCGTGACCGGCACGGAGAATATCATGATGGCAGCGGTGCTCGCGCAAGGAGAAACCTTGATTGAGAACGCGGCGCGCGAACCGGAAGTCCTTGATCTTGCGAACGCCCTCACGCAGATGGGCGCAAAGATCGAAGGGGCGGGTACGGACGTCATCAGGATCCAGGGCGTCGAGAGTCTCCGCCCCATGAGCTACCGAGTGATGCCCGACAGAATAGAGGCTGGCACGTTCGTGATCGCCGCAGCCATCACCGGTGGTACAGTAACGATCAAGAACTGCTTCCCAGGGAACCTTGACGCTGTCCTGTCCAAGGTCGCCGAGGCGGGAGCCGAAATAAAGACCGCCGACGGTACCATCCGAGTGACTGGGCAACGAAGCATCAAGCCAGTAAACATTAAGACGCTTGAGTATCCGGGATACCCAACGGACATGCAGGCGCAGTTCATGAGCCTAATGACGCTGGCCGAGGGGACGAGCGTCATCAATGAGACCATTTTCGAGAACCGCTTTACGCATGTGGCCGAACTCCGGAGAATGGGGGCGAACATCCATATTGAAGGCCGGAGCGCTATCGTCAAGGGCGTCCCAAAACTTTCGGCAGCTCCCGTCATGGCAACCGATCTCCGCGCGAGCGCTTCACTTATCCTCGCCGGCCTCGCGGCGGAAGGCCAGACAGTAGTTTCACGCATTTACCATCTTGACCGGGGTTACGAGCATATTGAGGAGAAGCTTTCAGCCTTAGGGGCGGATATAAAAAGAATATAACATCAGGGTCCATCAACCGGTCGCGAAGCTCGTTTCTGATGGCGAGGACCAATGCAAAATACGAACAACCTGGCGGGCGAGAATACAGGATCGTAACCCTGCCCACTTAGCGAGGTTCCATGAAAATCATCGACTCGCAGCACAAAGATGTCAACACCGAGCTCAAACGCATCATCAATCGCGGTGAAACCGCGACCGAGGAAGTCGCAATCGCGGTCCGTGAAGTGGTTGAACGGGTACGCAAGCAAGGCGACCCGGCCGTGCTCGAGTATACGGAGAAGTTCGACCGCGCAACATTCACGCTCAAGAATATCAGAGTCTCTCAAAAAGAGATAAAAGACGCTTACGCCCATGTAGATGCAAAAAAGATCGAAGCTCTGAAACTCGCAGCGCGCAATATCCGTACTTTTCACGAGAAACAGAAGCTGAGTTCTTGGGTCAGCCAGGAGGCGGATGGTGTCATCCTGGGTCAGCTTGCTCGGCCAATCCGGAGCGCAGGCATTTATGTGCCTGGCGGCAAGGCATGCTATCCCTCATCGGTGCTCATGAACGCAATCCCCGCCAAAGTGGCGGGTGTGGAACAGCTTGTGATGTGTTCACCTGCACCCGGTGGCAATCTCAATCCCTATATCCTCGCCGCCGCGGACATTGCCGGGGTAAGTGACATATTCAAGATCGGAGGGGCACAGGCTGTCGCTGCCATGGCATACGGAACCGCCACGATCCCGAAGGTCGATAAGATCGTAGGCCCGGGCAACATTTATGTAGCAACAGCCAAACAGTATGTTTTCGGCCAGGTGGACATCGATATGATCGCGGGGCCGAGCGAGATATTGATAATCGCCGATCATACCGCTAATCCAGCATTTATTGCATCAGACTTGCTTTCGCAGGCCGAGCATGATGAGCTGGCGTCCTCCATCCTCGTTACTCCGTCACGAGAACTGGCGGCTAAGATGGACGCCGAAATCGAGCGCCAGCTTGCGAACTTAGCGAGAAAAAATATCGCGCGTAAGGCCATCGACAGATTCGGCGCTATTGTCATGGTGGGAAGCCTAGAAGAAGCCGCTGCCGTATCGAACGCCATTGCACCCGAACACCTCGAACTCGCTGTGGAAAAACCGTTCGAACTGCTGGCTTTGATCAAAAACGCCGGCGCCATTTTCCTCGGCCATTATACACCCGAATCCGTTGGCGACTACATCGCAGGACCGAACCATGTTCTCCCCACGGGAGGAACGGCACGATTCTTCTCGCCCCTGTCCACAGACAGCTTCATGAAAAAGTCAAGCCTCATCTTCTACACCCGGGAAGGTCTCGAAAACGTGGGCGACGCCGTCATGCAGATTGCGGACGTGGAAGGACTCGAGGCCCATGGGAACACGGTCAGGGTGAGGATGGAGAACAAGAGCTGAAGTGACTTGAACAGGACCTACAGAATGGGATGAAATCGTTCGTCATCCTGTTAAATCGTTTTAGAGGAGACACCATGCCATCGAAATCGAAAAAAACATCACCTAAACCAAACATAAGCGGGAGCCAAAAACTCAAGCTTGGCCTGCCAAAGGGCAGTCTGCAGGATTCGACCTTCAAGCTTTTCGCTAAGGCAGGCTACCGCATCCAGGTCAGCTCGCGCAGCTACTACCCGAGCATCGATGACTCGGACATCGAGTGCATCATGGTTCGTGCCCAGGAGATGGCCCGGTACGTGGACAACGGCATCTTTGACGTGGGCCTCACCGGCAAGGACTGGATCCTCGAGCAAAATGCCGACGTGGTGGAGGTTGCCGAGCTTCGGTACGCCAAGGGCGGCCTTACGCCGGTGCGCTGGGTCGTGGCCGTGCCCGAGGACTCGCCCATCAGGTCGATCAAGGACCTCAAAGGCAAGCGTATTGCGACCGAGCTGGTGGGCTACACGAGGCGCTACCTCAAGTCCAAGGGCGTAACCGCGGATGTGGAGTTCTCCTGGGGAGCAACGGAGGTAAAGCCCCCAAGGCTCGCTGATGCCATTGTGGAACTCACCGAGACAGGCAGTTCGCTCCGGGCGAACAAACTCAGGATCGTCGAAGTGATGCTCGAGTCCACCACCCGGGTTGTTGCGAACAAGAAGGCATGGAAGGACCCTTGGAAACGAAAAAAGATAGAAAACATGACCATGCTGCTTCAGGGCGCCCTGGCCGCCGAGGAGAAGGTGGGGCTCAAGATGAACGTGCCACAGAATGTCCTGAGCGAGGTCTGTGGCATCCTGCCCTCAATGCATGCGCCGACGATATCCCATTTGGCGGACCCGAAGTGGGTGAGCCTCGAGGTGATCCTTGACGAAAGAGAGGCCCGGCGCCTTATCCCCAGGCTCAAACGCAGAGGCGCGACAGGGATCGTTGAATATCCCCTGAACAAGGTCATTCCTTAATGAAAAATGCGGCCGGAACGGACGCCTTTTTCTTTTTTGATCCTATATGCTCGATCTTCCTGATGGTGCACTGTACCCTTAAGGCATTTTAATCTCAGGGGAAAGCTTCAGGTTCAATGACGGGCGTAATCACTCCCTGCCCACACAGAGAAGAACTGCCTTCTTCGATGGTGCTGCCTCTCCGCTGTCGCACCATTATGAAGCTATGGGTTCGCTGACCATGTGTTTCAGTGTCTGTCCGCTGTGACGTCTGGTGTCAGTTTCTCCTTGTGCCTGTTGCTTCTTTCCTGTATATTATTCGGGCGATGAGGACAAAATCGACAAAAACAAAAAATATCGTAAAACTCATTAAGCCATCCATCCGTGAGCTCAGTGCCTACTCCATTGACGAAACGCCGTGCCGCATCAAGCTCGACGCAATGGAAAACCCCTTCCCTCCTCCGCGTCAGGTGAGTCGCGAGATTGGAAATGCAGCGAGTGAGGCTCTCATCAACCGCTATCCTGACCCATCGGCAAGGGAGCTGAAAAAGGCGGTTTCTGCGCTCTGGGGCATGGACCCTAACCTCATGATGCTAGGCAACGGATCGGACGAACTTATTCAAGCGATCATCCTTGCCTTTGGTGGGCCAGTGCTCATCCCCGCGCCAACTTTTGCAATGTACGAGATCACCTCCCGGGCTCTCTCCCAGAGCGTTGTCACTGTACCTCTTGGAAAAGATCTTTCCCTCGATGCGGACAAGATGCTCAAGAAAGCAAATGAAGTCCAAGCAAGGATAATCTTCCTCGCTTGTCCGAATAATCCGACAGGGAACCGTTTCTCCGATGTCGCTGTGAGAAAAATCTTGAGCAAAGCCGCTGCCGCCGTGGTGATAGATGAGGCGTACTTTGATTTCTCTCGAAAGACCTACCTTCCCGAACTCAGGAAGTTCCCGAACATGATCATCCTCCGGACACTGTCGAAAATAGGTTTTGCCGGTCTTCGCGTGGGAATTTTGGCAGCCTCATCGCTAATTATTGAGGAGATGAACAAGATTAGACTGCCTTACAACATCAACACCCTGTCCCAAGCTGCTGCTGTTGCAGCGCTAAAGCGCAAAGACATCGTGAAACGGCAGATTTCCCTGTTGATTTCAGAACGGGAAAAACTATATAATGCCCTCGTGAAGATGCAGGGTATTACACCCTACCCGTCTGAAACAAATTTCATTCTGTTCAGAACCGCCACTGACGCAACGCATGTCTATACGAAGCTCAAGCAGGCGGGAATCCTCATCAAGAATCTAGACAAGCCCGGCCATCTTGAAAACTGCCTGCGCGTGACTGTGGGAAAGCCAGAGGAGAATCTTGAATTTCTTGATGAGCTGAATAAAATTGTTACTGATTAAGGAGAACAAGTGAAGAGGAAAAATGGTTTAGCTTGCCCCATTTCTCCCTGCTTTCGTTTCTCCTTATATTTTTTGTTGTCTAAAAGGGGGCCGAATGGCTCGCAAAGCGACAATCACGCGTAAGACCAGGGAGACAGACATACGAGTATCGCTGAACCTCGACGGCACGGGCGTATACAACATCAGGACATCGGTGCCGTTCATGGACCACATGTTTTCTCACATTGCCAAGCACGGATTCTTCGATCTCACTATCAAGGCCAAGGGGGACACGATGGTCGACGACCACCACACGGTCGAGGACCTCGGGATCGCATTCGGACAGGCACTCAAAAAAGCGCTCGGAGACAGTAAGGGAATCAGCAGGTACGGAGATGTGACCGTGCCCATGGACGAAACGCTCGCGCAAGTGGTGATCGACCTCTCTGGCAGGCCGTTTTTGTCATACCAGGTGGACTTGCCGAAGAAGTACAGACTCAAGAACTTCGATCCCGGACTTATAGAAGACTTCTTTCAATCCATTGTTAACCATGCCGGAATGAACCTGCACATCCGCCTTCTTTACGGCCGCGACGTCCATCACATGCTCGAAGCGGTCTTCAAGGCATTTGGCCGCGCCTTGGACCAAGCCGCAAGCTTGGACCCGAGGATAAAGGGCGTGCTGTCGACAAAAGGGAAGATTTAGCGGGTGAAAGGACGAAACGGCGGCTGGTCATTGATCGGTTTTTGCTGGTCGGCCTATCCGCTCATTCGACGTCGAACGGTTTTCTAAAATTATGATCGCCATTATCGATTATGGAATGGGTAATCTACGGAGCGTTCAGAAAGGCTTCGAGCGCATGGGCCATGAAGCCATGGTCAGCAGCGACGCGAAGGAGATCCAAAACGCCTCCAAAATCGTGCTCCCCGGCGTGGGTGCATTCCCGGACTGCATGCGGAATTTGGAGCAGTACGGGCTCATCGATGCGGTGCGTAATGGCATCAGATCGGGCAAACCGTTTCTCGGTATCTGCCTAGGCCTCCAACTTCTCTTCACGGAAAGCGAGGAGTTCGGAATTTCAAAAGGGCTGGACATCATCAAGGGCCGTGTCATCCGCTTCAAGGGACCTGCATTTGCGGATCTCAAGATCCCGCATATGGGCTGGAATTCGATATCCATTAAAAGACGGGCCCCGGCTCTCCAGGATGTCCCGGATAACAGCCACGTGTATTTCGTGCACTCCTTTCACGTGGTGCCTGAAGATAAAGGGGTAATCGCTACAACGACACCATACGGAACCGAGTTTGTTTCAAGCATCTGGAAGGACAACATCTTTGCAGTCCAGTTTCATCCTGAGAAGAGTCAGACACTTGGTCTGTCTATCCTGAAACGGTTCGGGGAGTTGAAGTCTTAAAACACTCACAACAACGTAGTCAACAGGGCACAAGGAAAATCTTTACTTCTTAGCCCTGGCATCCTTGCGGCAAACATTGTAAAGGATCATTCATGTTAATCATCCCTGCAATTGATTTAAAAGATGGTAAATGTGTACGCCTTGAGCAAGGACTCTTGGACAGGGCCTTGGTTTACTCCGACGATCCCGCGACAACGGCAAAGCACTGGGAGGCTCAGGGCGCGGAGTTTCTGCACGTCGTTGACTTGGATGGCGCCTTTGCCGGAGTGCCGAAGAACCTCGAAGCTATCAAGGCAATCCGGAATGCCGTAAAGATGCCAATCGAGGTCGGAGGTGGCATCCGGGATATCGCCACAGTCAACACCCTCATACTAATCGGTGTCGATCGCGTCATTCTCGGCACAGCCGCCATCGAAAACCCTGCTTTTGTGCGGGAGGCCTGCCAGAGGTTCCCGGGAAAGATCATTGCAGGCGTCGATGCCAAGGACGGCATGGTCGCAATCAAAGGCTGGGCGGAAGTCACCAATGTAAAAGCCGTTGACCTGGCGAAGCAGATGCAGGATTATGGCGTAATAGCAATTATCTACACAGACATCAAGCGCGACGGCATGCTTTCGGGCCCGAACGTCGAGGCAACCAAGTTGCTTGCAGAATCGCTCCAAATCCCTGTAATCGCCTCAGGCGGCGTGGCAACGATGAAAGACATCCAGGATCTGTTGACTATCAGGTATTCCGGAATAAGTGGAGTAATCACCGGGAAGGCAATATACAGCGGGTCCCTTAATTTGAGGGAAGCCATCTTGTTTGTCAAATTGAATGATAACCGGTGCGCAAGATAGAAGCCATATCGCGGGTCAGATTGCAAGGTTGCATGTTTTGACCAAGGTTCCCGTTCTCTGCACCTTCGAACGATATAATTTCTTTCGGGAGTAATTGGATTTTATGCTGACTAAAAGAATCATCCCCTGCCTTGATGTGAAAGGTGGCCGCGTCGTCAAGGGGGTCAGTTTTGTGAACCTGATCGATGCAGGAGACCCCGTCGAAAACGCCAAATTCTACGATGAACAGGGGGCGGACGAGCTCACCTTCCTCGACATCACCGCATCTCACGAAGAGCGGGGCATTATTCTCGATGTTGTGAGGAGGACTGCAGAGCAGGTTTTCATGCCTCTCACCGTCGGCGGGGGCATTAAAAGCCTTGACGATATCAGGAACTTGCTTCTTGCCGGAGCGGATAAGGTCTCAATCAACACAACCGCGGTCCATGATCCCGAGTTCATCAAGGCAGCATCCATGCGCTTTGGCAGCCAGTGCATCGTTGTCGCTATAGACGCCAAACGCGTCGTGAAACATGACAGGGACTTCAAGCCTCCGCTCAGATGGGCCGATGACCCGAAGTACAGGGTTCTATTTCTAAGTAGCACGGATCTCCACACTCCTCACCCAACGCTCAAATGGGAAGTCTACACTCACGGCGGCAGGAAACCTATGGGCATAGACGCAGTTGCATGGGCACGGAAGATGGAAGAGTACGGGGCCGGCGAGATACTCCTCACAAGCATGAACCAGGACGGTCAGAAAACGGGTTATGATCTGGAGCTAACCCGCGCGGTGGCGGAAGCGGTCTCGATCCCGGTCATCGCCTCGGGCGGTGTCGGGAACCTGGAGCATATTTATGATGGATTCACGCAAGGCAAGGCTGACGCTGCTCTCGCAGCCTCTATCTTTCACTTCCGCGAATTTACTATCAGGCAAGCAAAGGAATATCTTAAAGAACGAGGTGTCCCGGTGAGGTTATAGCGATGCAATTCAGATACCGTCTGTAGAATTAAGTCACTTAACAGAAGAACTTTGCTCGCACCAAAGCATGCATTATGTTATCGCCTGTTTGCTTTCTGAACCTAGCCAGCCGGGGTGGGTCCCAGAGGGATGGTACATGACCAGTTTAAGGCCGATGACCAGCAAGGAGCGCCAAGCTCTTATTGCCAAGGCAAAGAATCCGGTCACCTTGACCAGGGCTTTGCTTATAGCGGCATTTCTGTCAACCATCTGCATTGGTATCATTCTTGTTGTCAGCCGCTTCCTCGGTTTTTTGCGTCCAAATTTCCCCGTCCTCTTTTCAAGCATCATAACCGCTTGTCTTGTTTATAGCATTCACTCTTACAATAAATTGCGTTTCAGGATTTCACTCACCCTTTATGAGAAGGATCTGGCTGACGGCGTTGCCGAGGTGACTCGCTTCCGTGTTACTCGTGCGATCAGGGTTAAAGAATTCGAAGGTGAAGACGGCGGCTATTACCTGCATTTAGAGGACGGACGCACGCTTTTTCTGCGGGGCGGGTATTTGTGCGATCTGGAAGAAGCAGAGAAGTTCCCCTGTTCCGAATTTGATATAGTTCGTGGCCCAAAGTCTGGCTTGATCCTTGATCTTGTTTGCAGTGGTCCTTATCTCCCTTCGCAAAGGACAATCGTCCTTTTCGGACAACCTGAACTGAAAGAGCTTCTCACGGACGGAGACATCGTTGCAATCCCCTGGGAAAAGATCGACAGGTTGCCTGCGTCCGCCAAGATGTGCCCGCCAAAAACTTAATTAACAACCGGCTATCAAGTGCTTATGGTCGATTAGTGAAAACGTTGGCACAAACTTTTGAGACAAAGGGACATTTAATATGGAAGTCATCCATAGGCATTCTTCAGGAACCTCGTGAAATATTTTGGTGTGGATAAAACGGAGCACTTTAGTAAGATGCAAGAAAATGAAACGAGAATGATAGTATTGATTCAGCGATGACGGCAACCTGTGTTTTAAAAACTGCTATAATAAAAATGCAGATGACGATCGTGACAATAAGACTAACGATTCGCTCGCAACATTATAATCCGGGACTCGTTGTTTTATAAAGACATAAGAAATGAAAATATTGCTTGCAACAGATGGCTCCGAATACTCGGAAAGTACGGCTAAATTCCTGACGCGAATAGATTGGTCCCGGGATGACTCTATTACCGTTTTTCATGCCATATACGCGATCCCTTTTCGATATGATGAGCAATTTTATTTCAATACACTCAAAACGATTAAAAAAGATATCGCACCAAAGATTCTTGATTCAGCCTTGACGATTCTAAAACCCGTCCAAGCGATCATCAGCGTCGAAATTGACGAATTTTCACCAAGCCAATGTACTCCGGATCAATGCATCATTAACATCGCCGAATCATCGGGTATGGATCTCATCGCTTTAGGTGCCAGAGGCATAAAAGGAATTGCGTCCGTCTTTCTCGGTAGCGTGACGAGGTCGGTTGCCATTAATTCGCCTAAGCCGGTTCTTATTGTAAAACCAACAGTGAGAGCAAATCCCGATCGGATAAAGATCCTCTTTGCCACGGACGGTTCAAGTTATTCCGTGGCGACGGGTGAATTCCTGTCGTCCATTCCCTTTCCCGACAGCACCGAGGTAACAATATTGAACGTAATATCGTCCGGCTTCTCCGACATCCCTGAACGGTTTGTTTTGGAAATAAATGAACGAATCAAGGATGTTGTCGCCAGCAACAGAGCAATTGAATTTACGCAATCTCAAAATATTATTGAACAGGCCAGAGATGCTTTAAGCAAAAGATTTAAGAATATTGATGTACTGTCAAAAGTAGGAGATCCCTCGACGGAAATATTAAAAACAGAGGAAACCACGGAGGCAGACCTGGTAGCTCTTGGTTGCAGGGGCTTGAGGGGAATTAAAGGAATAATGGGAAGCGTATCAAGAAATATCCTTACCCATTCGAAGTGTTCCGTCTTGATCGGCAAAACGTGCAAAGAGTAACAGAATCGGCCTTGAGAACAGCGGTTCCGCAGGTGTGCACAGCCGCCTGAAATTACAAGTGTAAATAAGAAGAGACGGGATGTTTTTATCCCGCCTCTTCTTCTTCTAGACCTGAATCAGGAGTTATTTCTTCGCTATCTGTTTCTTGATGGCATTCACGACACCGTCGCTGCTCGTATCTCGTATGGTCAGGAGCATCCCCTTCTTTTCATAGTAGCCGATGAGCGGAGCCGTTTTCTCATTGTAGACATCCAGCCGCTTGGATATAGCCTCTACGGTTTCATCGGCACGCTGCACCACGGGACTGCCGCACTTCTTGCACTTGCCGCCGGCTGCCGGCGGATTGCTCTTCACGTTGTAGATCTCCTGACACGATGGATTCGAGCAGGTCCGCCTCGTAGTCAGGCGGTCAAGGATAACGTCGCGCGGGACATCGATGTTCGCCACCAGATCGAGCTTGATGTTGAGTCTCTTGAGAAGAGCATCCAGCGCTTCTGCCTGCGGGATAGTCCGCGGGAACCCATCAAGCAGAAATCCTTTTTTCATATCCGGTTCTTGAAGCCGCTGTTCCATGATGCCCATGATGAGTGAGTCGGGGACAAGGTCGCCCCGGTCCATATATCCTTGGGCCTCTTTGCCTAGCGGCGTGCCTGCTTTGACCGCACCCCGGAGGATATCCCCGGTCGATATCTGCACCGAACCGTCCAGCGCCGTTAACAGCTTCGCTACCGTGCCCTTGCCTGCGCCCGGCGCTCCTAATAATATAATACGCATGTGATCAACCTCCTAAAAAATATTGTAATTGTTTCAAAGGGGCAATTATCATACGAACTGCCGAAAAAATCAAGACAAAAAAGTCCTGCCTATCTTCACATCCGACTCAAACATCTTTGATATCCGAAGGAAAAGCCGGAATCATGACGGCACTGTTATTACCTGAAGATGATCGTACTTGGACGAATGACAATAATGTCATCTGGTGGCATCTTCAACGACAAAAAACCGGGACCTCTAGTATAGAGGTCCCGGTCTGGACTGATAAATAACATGAATTGCTTAGAGATCGTAGTAGAGGAAAAACTCATACGGATGGGGCCGCAGACGGAGAGCATCCACTTCCTTGCTCCGCTTGTAACTGATCCAAGTCTCGATGGCGTCTTTTGTGAACACGTCGCCCTTCATGAGGAAGCTGTGATCAGCCTCCAGATTGTCCAGTGCCTCGTCCAATGAGCCGGGCATGGACGGTACGCTCGCCAGATCTTCGGGCTCCATATCATAGATGTCCTTGTCAAGGGGTTGGCCCGGGTCGATCTTGTTCTCGATACCATCCAAGCCAGCCATAAGCATGGCTGCGAACGCGAGATAGGGGTTGCAGGACGGGTCAGGGAACCTCACCTCGACGCGCTTAGCCTTTGGGCTCGCGCTATACATGGGGATGCGAATGCCTGCCGAGCGGTTGCGGCTTGAGTAGGCCAGGTTTACCGGCGCCTCAAAGCCCGGGGTCAGTCTCTTATATGAGTTCGTCGTCGGATTGGTGAAAGCTGCGATTACCTTGGCATGCTTTAGGACCCCGCCTATGTAGTTCAGGGCAAGCTGGGACATGCCCGCGTAACCGTCGCCCGCAAAGAGCGGTTTGCCGTTCTTCCAGATGGACTGGTGCGTGTGCATGCCCGATCCGTTGTCTCCAAAGAGCGGCTTGGGCATGAAGGTCACGGTCTTGTTATGCCGCTTGGCTACGTTCTTAATGATGTACTTGTAGTACATGAGCTGGTCAGCCATTTTGACCAGTGGGTTGAACCGCATATCGATCTCGGCCTGGCCTGCAGTGGCCACTTCATGGTGCTGCTTCTCAACGTAGATACCGACCTTCTGCATCTCCTCCACCATCTCGGTACGGATGTCCTCCTGACTGTCGATGGGCGGCACCGGGAAATAGCCTTCCTTGTGGCGCGGTTTGTATCCCAGGTTTGGCTTCTCGTCCCTGCCGCTGTTCCAGATGCCTTCCACGCTGTCGAGAAAGTAGTATCCGGAATGGGAGTCCTGATCAAAGCGGATGTCGTCGAAGATGAAGAATTCCGGCTCGGGGCCCATATAGCAGGTATCTCCAATGCCGGATGATTTGAGGTACGCCTCGGCCTTCTGCGCGATGTAGCGCGGGTCGCGGGAATAGCGCTCCTTGGTAATCGGATCTACGATGTTGCAAATGAGCGAGAGCGTCGGATACTTGGTGAAGGGGTCCATAACCGCCGTCTCCGCGTCGGGCACGACGAGCATATCGCTCGTGTGAATCGCCTGCCATCCGCGAATACTCGATCCGTCGAACCCGAGGCCTTCTTCGAAGATGCTCTCAGTAAGTTCGTCGACCGGAACGGAGAAATGCTGCCACAATCCCGGAAAATCCAGAAACTTCATATCTACCATCATTGCCTTGTTCTCTTTTGCCATCTTCAGCACGTCTTTTGGTGTCATTCTATCCTCCTGTTCAGAAAGTCGTATTGAAACTGATCTTTTCTTCTGTTTGTTTGCTGCTCCTGCCTGTCCGGCGATCGCGAGGTCCTTATTTATCAATGATTTCTTGGGTGATTTATCGGTTGTTGCTTTCGCTGCTTTTTCACTGCTACTGCTCTTTTTCCCCGCTTTTTTCATTCCCCTCTTCATATCGCCGATTCTCCCCTCTCGCCAGTGCGGATCCTGATCACCTCTTCTATGGGCGTTACAAAAATCTTCCCATCCCCGATTCGCCCTGTCTTCGCCGTGGTCTCGATGGTCTCGATAATCTTGGCCACCAGGTTATCGGCAGCGATTATCTCAATCTTCACTTTTGGGAGGAAATCCACCACATACTCCGCTCCCCGGTAAAGCTCGGTATGGCCCTTCTGCCTGCCGAACCCTTTCACCTCGGTCACGGTAATGCCCTGGACACCTATTGCATTAAGGGCATCCTTTACCTCATCGAGCTTAAAAGGCTTGATAACCGCCTCTATCTTCTTCATGCAGTAACCTCCTGTCTATTAAATTAGCAATTTCAATGCTAAAATGAAAATATAGTAATTTCAGAAGGTTAGTAATTGTTAAATGGCTGGTTTCTGCCTGATATTTAATCAGAAGCCTAAAAAATAGGCATGTTAGCTGCGGACTCTTTCGTTTTTCCTGGTCTTTTCTTCGCGCTCGATCCTCTCGCCCTCTTCAAAAAATTTTGCGGATATCTCTTTTTCAATATCATCTTTTAGCTGCTTGATAGAAATAAATGACCCCTGTTTAAGCTCTTTGAGTTTAGCAGAAGTATCCCGATAGCCTGGATTCGTGTCATGGACCATCTGGAATTGAGCAAGCGCATTTTCTGTGTTCCCCTCTCCCTGGTACGCGAGTCCAAGGTCATATTGCATTTCTATACGCTCCTTAAGGCTTCCACCCGTACTTTCTGAATAATTTAGTGCATTTTGTATCTCGGCAATGGCGTTATGATAATCACCTTTTTCCATATAACACAGCCCGAGCATGTACCGGCTCTGGACAAACTTCGGCTCCCCTTCGGGTGTCAGGAGAAACTCTCCGACGGCATCATCCAAGAGCCCCATCTCTTTATACGCCACACCGAGATTGTAGTGGGTATCCGCGTCCTCTTTGACCGCTTGCTGGTCCACGCCTTTCTTGAACTCCTCGAAGATATCATCCAGGCTCTTTTCTTCCTCGGCAGATGTGGCGGGCTGCGCTGAAATCGAAATACTGCTAAGCTCATCCCTGAGCTCAGATGCAAGGTCAAAAAAATCATCTGGTTTTTCCTGTTGCGCCGGTGAGATATCAGCCGGACTTTCTTGCCGGAGTTCCTGTCCCAAGTCAAAAAAACTCTCTTCCCCGACCTGCCCTCCCGGTTCTTCCTGCTCCCAGCCATCATACTGTTCGTCTTTGTGTATATCTCGATCGCCGGAATTTTCCTTCATCTCCGCGGAAGGAACGGGTGTGGTTGACTGATCACTGGGGGGAGAAGGTTCAGGTTTCTGCACCTGTCTGAGCTTCTGAATCTCAGACATTAACGATCGGACAGCTTCCTCGTCCGAAGCAGTCAAGGCCATCTCTCCCTCGGTAGCGTCGCCCGATGCCATCCCCTCCAGCCCCTCAACTGCTTCAGCGAGCTTGGAAAATTCCTGTACCTCGTCCTCTTCGCGAGATATCTCGGAAAGCCTTTCGATGGCCCGTTTGTCACCGGGGGTCTGTTCAATGATCTTCGCGTAGTATTTCTTTGCCTCATCGAACAACCCTTGCTGATAATAGAATTCCGCTTCGGCCCAGATCTCGCTGATATCGGTTTCAACTGTAGCCGACTCCCTGGCAGGCAATTTCTGCTCTGGTTCAGCTAGCGGCTCTGGTTGCTTCAGCAGAGGCTCCGACAACGTAGCTTCATGAACTGTCAACGGCGGCTCTTCTGCAGGCACCTGGGAGACGGGGGCGGCTTTTTCGACCTCATCATGCTCTTCAGGGCCATGCTGTAAAGATTGAGATTCCTCCAAAACAGTATCTTCAGCGAGAGGTGCCGTCGATAACTGCCCATCCTCGGGCTCGAAGGTGTTCATCTCAAGATCGCCTAATGAAATCTCGCCGGGAGACGGATGAACTTCCGGAGGCGTGGTCTCCTCTGCAGCATGCCCTCCCTCAGAAGCGAATGCATCGATTGACGGTTCTGGTATTCCTATAGACTCTGCAGCAGCCGAAGGCGGCTCCTCCGAAACGGCCGGAGCCACTCCCAGCCTTTCAGCGATCGCCCTGTTTCCCGGGTCCATTTCAAGAGCAGCCTGCAACAGTGGCTCAACCTGGTCCTGCGAGCCTTTCTTCACATAAATATCTGCCAGGGCTAGAACATGCTCAGCGGCCTTCTGCACATCCCCCTGATCCCGGTACAAATCCCTCAGCCTGATGCGGATTTGCGGACTTTCGGGGAACCTTCCGGCCAGCCCTTCAAGTTGCTCTACGGCCTTGGCAGCAAGACCGTACTTAACGAGCACTTCCACTTCCATGAGCGCTTCTGCAATGGCAGGGTCTTCATCGGTAATTGGCGATGCCGCAGGCGCAGCCGTTGGCATAAGGGGCACAGCTGCCTCTGGTTGCGTACTTGTAGAATTAGCGGTCACAGCTGCGGCTTCAGCCGGCGACGCTTGCAGGCTTTCGAGCCGCTGCCGTGCCTCTTTCATATCAGGTGAAATCACTAGCGCCCGTTCGAGTACGTCCCGTGCCCTGTCCCCTGCTCCGTCCTCTATCAGGATCTCCGCGGCCATCAAAAGTTCCTTTGCCGCATCGCCCCTTCTGGCCGTGCTAATATAATAGTCGCTCAGACTGCAATGCCCGTCAGCGCTCCGCGGGACCTCGGAGACGAAGCCCTTGAGAAAGGCCTCGGCCGCATCGAATTCCTTGTTCTCTGTCATCACGTTCGCTATGGCCACACCCTCGGTGAGAGCCCTATCATATTCTTTTTGCGAGAGATAGTGGTGGTAGAGTTTTTTGCGAATGTCTATCCTGCCGGCCTCCTGGGATAGCTGTTTCTTATACACGTCCTCTTCTTCGGCATTACGGCCAGCCTTTGCCAGAACATCGAGGTAGGTATCGACAAGCTCCTGATTGAACGGGTCATCCTCAAAGGCCGGTTTGAGGGCCTTGCACGCCTCTGCGAACTTCCCTTCCTTAAAATAGACGATGCCCGCCTTGTGGTACACTTTTTTGTTGTTCGGATCCAGGGCGAGGACTTTCTCGAAGACCTGCCGGGCGTCATTGAAAGCATCTTTGGATATATGTACGTCTGCGGCCTGCAGGTAGGTTTCGATCGCCTCCGTTTTCATCCCTTCCTTCGCGTACATGTCCCCGAGTTTGAGCCTGAAGGTAACGTTGGAGGGGTTCAGGTCCGCCATCTTCTGGTAGATGCCCAGGGCATTGATGGTGTCTTTATTTCTCGTGTAGTGGTCGGCGACGAGCTTGTAGGATTCGAGTGCGTTCCCCGTGAGTCCCTTCTCCACATTCAGGTCTCCGAGGGCGAGATGTACTTCAATCTTCTTTGGGTTTATATTGAGGACTTTTTTGTAGAGCGCGATGGCCTTCGAGGTGAATCCGTCGGATGCCAGTATGTCTGCGGCCTTCACGTACGCATCGACAGCATCGGTTTTCGCATCTTTCTTAAGACACAGGTCGCCGATTGTATTGAAGGCATTGGCATCGTTCGGAAATTCCTTGACCAGCTTTTTCCACTCGGCGATTGCCTTGTCGATTTGGCCTTTAACGGCAAATTTCTGGGCTTCTTTAATAACGGTATTTTTATCAATAGCCATTTTTTTTAAAATACCATAAATTCAACCAAAGTGTCAACACCATCTGCTGCATCTTATGCCTTGATTTTGCAAATAAATCATGTTAAATATAACATCCATGGCTATACGTGAGATACGAAAATATCCAGACCCTGTGCTCCGGAAGCAAACCGACCCTGTCAGAACCATCGACGGCACGATACAACGGCTTATCGATGACTTGGTCGAGACCATGCATGACGCTCCCGGCGTCGGTCTTGCTGCTAACCAGGTTGGCGTACCGCTTCAGGTCGCGGTAATCGACTTGAGCACGCGGGAGGACCCGGCGCGGCGCCACCCACTACTCGTCATCATCAATCCAGAGATCCTGTCTATGGAGGGTGCCGTCATTGAGGAGGAGGGCTGCCTCAGTATCCCTGAGTATACGGAGACGGTAAAGCGAGCACAAAAGGTGAAAGTACGTGCGCTTGACCGCGACGGGAAATCCTTCGAGGTCGAGGCGGAAGGACTCATGGCAAAAGCCCTGCAACATGAAATCGACCATCTCAACGGCCTGCTGTTCGTAGACAGGCTGAGCGTGCTCAAGAAAAACATCTTTAAGCGAAGGCATCGAAAGGCCGTGGCAGAAAAACAGTAGGATAACAGTCCAAGTTTCAAGCCCAAAATCTCAAATAATATCTATAACAAAATTGTCGAGCCGTCATGAGGATTTCTTGTCATCGGGCGATGGACATTCATTAGAACAGGTAATTTAGATCTGGAATTTCAACCATGAGACTGGTATTCATGGGCACACCGCACTTTTCGGTGCCGCCGCTTCGGGCTCTGGCAAAAGCGGGCCACGACATCGCCGGGGTGGTAACAAGGATCGATAAACCAGCGGGACGGGGCCGTACCCTGTCCCCGCCGGCGGTCAAGATAGCCGCGCTCGAACTGGGGCTGGAAGTGTACCAGCCGAAACGCGTGCGGGATCCTGAGGCCATCGAGGGCATTCTCCGACTAGCCCCTGAAGTCATCGTCGTGGCAGCGTACGGGCAGATACTCCCGAAGGAGATCCTCATGTTTCCGAGGTACGGCTGCATCAATATACACGCATCGCTCCTGCCGCTCTACCGCGGAGCCGCGCCCATCAACTGGGCGATCATCAGGGGCGAGACGCGGACCGGCAATACCATCATGCAGATGGACGAAGGGCTGGATACGGGAGCGATCCTCTTGCAGGAGGCCATTCCCGTCGATCCGAAAGACACGGCAGGAACACTGACGGAGAAGCTTTCGGTACTCGGCGCGAAGCTTATCACGGAAGCCCTCCCGCTCATCGAGGCGGAAAAGCTGGCGCCAGTGCAGCAGGACGATTCGAAAGCGACGCTGGCGCCTTTGCTGAAGAAAGAAGACGGACTCATCAATTGGGCGCTTTCGGCATCGGAGATTCACAACCGCGTGAGGGGTTTGACTCCTTGGCCGGGGGCGTACACGTTCGTTCGAGGAACCATGGTCAAAATCCTCGAGACTGAGGTACTTCGCGGAAGCGGAGATCCGGGCAGAATTTATCGGGGCACGCAGGGCGCTTTGGACGTAGGTACTGGAAGTGGAAGGCTGCACGTCGTCCGGGTTCAGCCGGCAGGCAAAAAACCTATGGATGCTGCCGACTTCCTGCGGGGGCACCGGGGGATTGCAGAGATAAATTTTTCGAGCGAACAGCGGATACACGGAACTACGGGCTAACCACGGAGAGGTTCTTTGCGTTTTGCCCCACTCCTGCGCAGAATGTCGATACGGGCATCGCAACCATTACCTTATTCATTATGTCTGAACCCAGGAAGAGAATCTTCATAGGCCTCATCGTCTTTACCGTATTTTTAATCACCGCGGTCACAGTGGGTCTTTACCTGATCCCCTACATCGGTCTCAGAAACATTCACCCCCTGGCGCCTAGGATCGTCTGTGTAACTATGGGTACGGTAATCGGCGCGCTCATCCTAGGCGTCGCTCTCTTGATCCTTACGCTCATCAGGGGGAGAGAACTCTTTCTTGCAGCAAAGCTCAGGTGGATCGTTATCGAAGTGCTCTTCCCGATCATGATCGTGGTGGGCAAGCTCCTCGGTATATCCAAGGAAAAAATTCAGCAGTCTTTCGTCGAGGTCAACAACCTCCTCGTCCGAGCCAAGTGCAGCGATATAAAGCCGAAACGGATCCTCCTGCTGATGCCGCACTGCTTGCAGTTCAACGACTGCGCTATCAAGATCACGAGCGATGCCTACAAATGCCAGGCTTGCGGTAAATGCGATATCAAGGACCTTGTCGTACTTGCGAAGAAACATGACGTGCACCTCTCCGTTGCAACAGGCGGCACACTCGCACGGAGGCGTGTAGCGGAGTCCAAACCCCAAGCCATCATCGCCGTGGCCTGCGAGCGGGACCTGACGAGCGGCATTCAAGACGCTTATCCTTTGCCGGTCATCGGCATCCTGAACGATCGCCCTTTCGGTCCATGTTTCAATACGAGCGTGGATATTACAAAGGTCGCAGAAGCGCTCGAATTTCTAGCAAGCGGCCGCTGTGAACTCCGTGTCGCACAAACATAACCCCCGCGAAAATGCTCTCATGATTCTCCGCCGCGTTGAGGAGGGAGCCTTTGCCGATATGTTCTTGGAACAGGCACGGCAGGACTTCGATGCTCTCGACTGCGCCTTTATTCTCGAACTGGTATACGGAACGCTCAGAAACAGGGCCCTTCTTGACTGGATCCTCAATCGGTTTTCTGCACAACCTGTTGAGAAGACGGACCGGTGGACGAGAAATATCCTTCGACTCGGTGCCTACCAGATGCTTTTCCTGAACAGGGTTCCGGTAAGCGCGGCCGTAAACACATCGGTTGAGCTGGCGAAGCAGCACGGGAGGAAGCACGGATATGTAAATGCCCTGCTCAGGAACCTGGACAGAAAAAGGAGTGCTGTCACTTATCCCGGGCCGGACGACAAACCGTTGCAGCTTTCCATACTGTATTCACACCCCGAGTGGCTGGTCCGGCGCTGGACAGAACGGTTCGGCGCTGAAACAACTGAGGCGTTCTTACTGGCAAATAACCGGCCAGCGCCGCTCGTTATCAGAACGAATACGCTCCGGACCACGAGGAATGTCCTCAAAGCAACCCTCAGTTCTGAAGGCGTGACAGCCGTTGAGACGAGCCACTCCCCGGTCGGGCTCGAAATTGTCGCCGGATATGGCTTACAGGAGCTCTCTTCGTACCAAAAGGGTTGGTTCATGATACAGGATCAGGCGGCCCAGCTCATCAGTTTGATGCTCGCACCGCGCCCCGGGGAAACAGTGCTCGATGCATGCGCCGCGCCCGGAGGCAAGGCAGCGCACCTCTCCGAGATCATGCAGAACCGAGGAATGATCGTTGCTCTCGACTCCGACGCAGGACGAATTGAAAAAATTCAGGAGAACATCCGGAGACTTGGGATAACGATCATAAAGACAGTACAAGGAGACGCTGCGAGATACTCTGAGGAGAAGTTTGACAAAATCCTGATTGACGCGCCCTGTTCGGGCCTCGGTGTGCTTCGGAGGCATCCTGACGGGAGATGGAACAAGAGCATGCGGAAAATCAGCGATCGCGGGATCTTGCAAACGCAGATACTCAAAAACTGCGTCAGACTTCTGAAACCCGGCGGTGCACTCGTCTATGCCACCTGCACCACTGAACCGGAGGAAAACGAAGAGGTGATCGCCGATTTCCTTCATAGGAGCGGCAACGAGTTCATGATTGACGACCCTCGGCCGTATCTGCCGCCGGAAGCTGCACATCTCGTTGGTAATGACGGATTTTTCCGCACCTTCCCTCGTGAGACTGAGATGGATGGTTTTTTCGGTGTGCGAATGATAAAGAAGTCCTAAAAATAGGCCGGATATGGGAGTAGCGGCAAAAGGTGCGTAAGAGCCAGCATGAATAATTGCTACTCATCCTGTAATGAGAGTTTTTATGACCATTGCTGTCGAAAGGGGAAAGGTCTTGCTTTAAAATATTCGCGTTCACGAGGGGCAAAAATCTTGATTCTTGTATTAATTCTGAGTACAATGGGTGATTAACTCATGAAGCGGTTCCTGAGAGGTCTCAGCATATTCCTTGCGCTCATCGGAGTAGGGATCGTAAGCGCGTTGGCAGTCGTTGCGCTGCTTCTCCGCCAGGAAGAGGTGCGCGTCCCCGATCTTACTGGCCAAGATATCGTGACCGTGATCGAAACACTGACCCCGCAAGGGCTACAGCTCAAGGTGGAGCGTCGTGAGTTTCATCCAACTGTGCCCAGGAACGCCGTTATCTCCCAGATTCCAGCACCCGGTAGCGGGATCAAAAAAGGGCGCCAGGTGCACGTGGTCGTGAGCCAGGGGCCGAGTGAAATGCAGGTACCGATGCTTGTTGGTGAACACTACCGCAAGGCGGAGATCATGACCCGGCAGGCAGGTTTTTTCCCCGGAGATCTGTCGCGTGTATCGTCTGAAAACGTGGAGCGGGACATCGTGATTTCTCAGGCCCCTCTAGGAGGGAGTCCGGTCGAAAAAGGCGCAAAAATCAGCATGCTTGTCAGCTCGGGCAGGAAGGTTCCGTTGCTCGTTACGCCGAAACTGATCGGAAAGAAGGCCGAAGAGGCCCTCAAAATCGTTGACAGAGCAGGATTGCAGCACAGGATCGTGTACAGGGCATCGGGAAGCAAGTTCTCGGCAGCAGAGAGCGTCGTGGTTGGCCAGAAGCCAGACGCCGGTTCTCCTGTCCCTTCAGACGGGACTGTGGATATCATTATGAGCAAGTAAGATAAATTTCTCTAACGAAACGCCAGGTTACAAATGAATTACAAGCCCAAGCTCCACATGTATATGGTTCGGCAATTTGAATTTGGATATCTTCTGTGTTTGTGATACCTGTGATTCGGGATATTCAAATTTCCAAGTAGGGGAATTATGTCACGAAAGATCAAGGTTGCGCCGTCAATTCTCTCAGCTGATTTTTCCCGTCTCGGTGACGAGATCAGGGCCGTCGAGGCCGCCGGCGCCGATATAATCCACATCGACGTGATGGACGGCCACTTCGTGCCGAATATCACCATCGGTCCAATGATCGTCCAGTCGGTTCGCAAGGTGTCGAAGCTGCCCCTCGATGTGCACCTCATGATAACAAACCCGGAGCTGTACATCGCGGATTTCGCAAAGGCGGGCGCGGATTATATCACGGTACACGTCGAAACTGTTCTCCACTTGAGCAGGCTGGTCCAGTCGATCAAGGAACACAGAGGCGTCAAGGCAGCGGTCTCGCTCAATCCGGCGACGCCGCTTTCGAGCCTGGACTATATACTCACCGAAGTGGATATGGTGCTCATCATGTCCGTGAACCCCGGCTTCGGTGGTCAAGCGTTCATTCCCTTGATGCTGGATAAGATCCGTACCCTGCGGAAACGGATCGACGAACTCGAGCTCAAGACCGAGATTGAAATAGATGGCGGGGTGAACCCCAGCAACGCAGCCGGGATCATCAAGGCCGGTGCCGACATTCTCGTCGCAGGCTCGGCAGTGTTCGGTACGAAGGATTATGCTGCGGCGATCAGGGGCATACGAGGAGATTGAATTCTAAAGCTAAAATCTGAAATTCGAAATAAATGATAAAGACCGCATGCTCAAAATCGTGGGGCATACCTTGAAATTCATTTTTATCCAGGATTTCAATATCAGGAATCAGGATTTATATTAGTAAGGAGGGTCCATTGTCCATAAAAAAACAAACATCCAAAATATCTTTCGATCTGAAGGATGTAAAAGAACCCGTCCTTTATCGAGACTTGTTTCCCTATTCAAGCGTACCCAGGGTCGTACTTGAGGACCGGCTCATCCAGACCAACATTCCGAAAGAGATCTGGATCACGGATACGACGTTTCGCGACGGCCAGCAGTCGCGTCCTCCCTATACCCCCAACCAGATAACCGACATCTTCGACTTCATGCACCGTATGAGCGGCCCTAACGGTGTAATCCGGCAAACCGAGTTTTTTCTGTACTCTGAAAAGGACCGCGAGGCTGTTCAGCTCTGCATGGAGCGCGGATACCGGTATCCTGAGATAACCGGCTGGATCCGGGCGAACAAGAATGATTTCAAGCTCGTAAAAGAGATGGGGCTCAAAGAGACCGGCATCCTCACCTCCTGCTCTGATTATCATCTCTTCCTGAAACTCAACATGACGCGCCAGGAAGCGCTCAAACAGTACCTCGATATCGTTGCCGCATCGCTCGAACAGGGCATCACGCCTCGCTGCCACCTCGAGGACATCACGCGGGCCGACTTCTACGGCTTCGTCATCCCTTTTGTGCAGGAGCTCATGACGCTCTCGGAAACATCCAAGATTCCCATCAAGGTCAGGGCCTGCGATACCATGGGCTACGGCTTCCCCTTTCCGGGCACGGCGCTGCCGCGCGGGGTACCTGAAATCTTCTATGCCCTGATCCATGACGGCGGAGTGCCGTCGGAACAGCTAGAATGGCACGGGCACAATGATTTTCACAAGGGGCTTATCAACGGTGTTGCCGCGTGGATGTATGGCTGCGCATCTGTGAACGGCGCCCTCCTGGGGTTCGGCGAGCGCACGGGCAACACGCCCGTGGAAGCCATGCTCATCGACTACATCAGCCTCACTGGGAACGACGCAGGCATAGACACGACGGCGATAACCGAGATGGCTGAGTACTTCCGCAGGGAGATGGGCTTTTCTATTCCTACCAATTATCCCTTCGTAGGATCGGAGTTCAACTCTACGAGCGCTGGAATCCACGCCGACGGCATGATGAAGAACGAAGAGATCTACAATATCTTCGATACAACAAAGATCCTCAAGCGCCCCATGGGCGTCATAATTACCGACAAGTCGGGCATTGCCGGCATAGCGCACTGGGTGAACAGCCACCTCGGGCTCGACGCGGACAAGAAGATCGACAAGCGCCATCCGGGTCTCGCCAAGATGCACAAGTGGGTGCTTGAACAGTATGAGCAGGGCAGAACCACGAGCATCTCTCACGATGAGCTTCTGGAAAAAGCGAAAAAGTACCTGCCAGAGTATTTCGTATCGGATCTGGACAAGCTGAAGAAAAAGGCTCAGGAGATCGCCCTGCATCTGGTCGAGGAGATGGTGGAGCGGAAGGAAATCCGCTCCATGGACCACGCTCATCAGGAATCGGTCATGCAGAAGCTACTCGAGGAGAACCCCTCAATCCAATTCGCCTACGTGGTGAACGGCGAGGGGAAGAAGACGACGAGGAACATCACCCAGATCCAGTATAAGGCCCAATTTGAGCATGCAGGGCTCGGCGACAATTTTTCGGACCGCCCCTGGTTTATCTATCCCATGAAGGATGGCAAGAGCTTCGTTTCAGACTTTTATACGTCGAAGATCACGGGTGCGCTTTGCATCACCGTATCGGCACCAATAGGCTCCGCGGACGGCCGCATTATAGGGGTGTTCGGCGTGGACATCAGGTTCGAGGATCTCGTTAGAGCCGAGTAGAATGAATCAGGGGACCAGCAGGCCGTTCGCGTTTGTTTCCCGAATACTTTCTTCGCTGAATCGTGGTGATCCGGAGGGAGAAAGCGTCGCTATACCGCCCCGGCAAGAAGAGCAAAAATGAATCCCCTGCCGTTCGCGCGACCCGTTTGAGCTCAGGACGATAGGCGCTGCCGTGATCTCGAGGTCCAGCAGCCGCTTGAAAGTGCCAGGAAATCGTCGAACAGTTTTCGTCATCTGACCGCCGCAGCTGACGAAGGCACCATCCTGAACGTCCCTGTCCTATCGGCGAATCCCCACAGATAATCATCTAATCATCGTCATCGCTTGCGTCAGTCCCATCGCCGCGATTTCCTCATGAAGTAGACGGCCCCCAGCAGCAAGATTCCAGCGGCATAGGCGCACCACAATGCGTCTGTGTCAAACCGGTTAAGGCGGAAGACGACGGCAGCCGCAGCCGCGCCCGCGGCGAAGATCGCGAGGATGAAACCGCGTCCTATGTTGTGAATGTGCTGGAGCACGCGCACGATATCCTGCGACGCGATCTCGACGCGCAGCTCGCCCCGACCGGTGGTGACCAGGAGGTCTTCCAGGAGCCTCGGCAGCCGAACCAGGGACCGGGCCACGCCACCCGCCTGCTTCAGGAGCCGCGCCGGACGCGACTCCTCGGCGCGGATGAACGCCCGAGCGAAGGGGGTAGCGATCTCGATGATGTTGGTCTCAGGATCAAGCCGCGAGCCGAGTCCGTTCAGCATGCCGACGACCCTCCCAAAGAGGATGAAGTCGTTCGGGATCTGGATGGACGGACTTAGCTGGAGCGCCTCCATGATGTCGCTGCCGATCTCGTCGATGTCCATAGCCTTGAACTGCGAAGGCGAGATGTCCCGGTACTTCTGAAGGATCCGATCCACGAACTGCACCAGTGGTTGAATGTCCTTCGTGAGCGGTATGAAGCCCATGTCCACAAGCGCGCGGACCAGGCCTAGCGCATCGTGATCGACGATCGCGGTGAAGGCGCGCCGGAGTCCCTCTCTTTTCGGAAGTGAGATGCGGTCAACCATGCCGAAGTCAACGAGAATGACCTCGGGGCCCGGCCGCACGAATATGTTCCCGGGGTGAGGATCGCCGTGGAACAGGCCGTCGGCAAAGAACATCTGAGCGTACGCCTCTGCGAGTACGCGTGCAACCTCTTTCCGGTCGATGCCCTGACGGTCAATCAGTTCGAAGTCGGTGATTTTGGTACCGGCGAGATATTCAAGGGTTAGAACCTTGGACGTCGTGAACGGCCAATAGACCAAGGGGATCTTGATCTTCGGGTTTTTCTCAAAGTTTCGGGCGAACGTTTCGGCATTCTTTCCTTCCTGTATATAATCCAACTCCTCAAAGACGATCCTTGAGAACTCGGAATAGATGACATCGAGGTTGATTTGCCGGTAGAGGAGCCGCAGAATCCTGATTACGAACTTGAGCGTCTTCATGTCCGCCGCTATCACCTCGTCAATGCCCGGATACTGGACTTTGACCACTATGCAATCTCCATCGCGGAGGCACGCTCGGTGTACCTGGCCGAGAGAGGCTGAGGCAATTGGCACTTCATCGAAGGAGGAGAATACCTCGTCCATGGGACCGAGTTCCTCCGTAATGCGCCTCATGATGTCGGAAAAGGGGGCAGGTGGCACTTGGTCCTGAAGCTTGGAAAGCTCGTCTGTGTATTCTTCGGGTAGAATGTCAACACGGGATGACATGAACTGGCCAATCTTGATCAGCACTCCGCGCATCTTGATCATATGCTCGCGGAGCATGGTCGCGTTCTTTGCATGGAGCCATTTGAGCCGTTCCTGCCGGACCTTTGGAGAGGCAAAGGCATTGCGGAGCCCCAAGAGCTTATAGCTCAGAAGCACCGTAAAGAAAAGCCTGACCCCTTGGAAGAACCGGCCCCGATAACGGAAAAGGCGCATGTTTGGATTATACCAGATTAGGAAGAATAAGGGTATACCGTTCAATGATGAAGTCAACAACTACGCGGTTCGGCATCTTGTAGACCGCTGCGGTGCCAAGATTTTGCCTCCGACTGGTCTGCATCAGGAAAATATACCGATTACCGCACCGGTCATGCACGTAGCAAGCGTCCCCGCTACAAGAGCCCTTATGCCGAGTCCAACGATCTCGTCCCGCCGTTCCGGCGCCAGGCTGCCAAGCCCGCCGATGAGGATTCCAAGGCTGCCGAAATTGGCAAAGCTTGACAGGGCATAGGTCATAATCAGCCGGCTCCGCGAATCGAGTGCATCCACCGGGAGCTTGGCCATGTCCAGAAAGGCGAGAAGCTCGTTCAGTATGGTCTTCGTGCCCATAAGGGACCCCGCCGTTTGCGCTTCCGCCCAAGGAATGCCAAAGAGCCAGACCACGGGCGCCATGAGGAAGCCGAGAAGCCTCTGGAGCGTGAGCGGCGCCCCGGCTACGTCTGGCAGCAGGCCGATGAGGCGATTTGCGAGATGCACAAGCGCGACCATTACCACGAGCATCGCAATGATGTTAAGGAGCAGATGGAGGCCGTCAAAGGTTCCCTTAACCACGGCATCCATCGAACTCTTGGCCGTTTGTTGCGGAATGAGCACCCCTGCCGTTTCATTACCCGTCTCGGGGATCATGATCCGCGCAATAGTAACAGCTGCTGCTACATGGATGAATGACGCGACGAGTATATGGCCCAGGGGATCGGGTATCACTCCCTTCAGGATCGTGGCATAGAGAATCATTACCGTTCCGGCGATGCATGCCATCCCAACAGTCATGAGCGAGAAAATCTCGCTCCGCGTCATGACCCTAAGATAGGGCTTGATGACGAGGGGCGCCTCCACCATGCCGAGGAATATCGTTGTGGATGCGCCAAGTCCGAGTGCGCCACCGATGTTCATGGTCTTTTGGAGCAGGAAGGAGAAGCCCTTTACGATGTAGGGTAGAATTCGCCAGTAAAAAAGAAGGCCGGAGAGCGCTCCAATCACGAGGACCAGCGGAAGGGCCTGGAACGCCAGTATAAAGTTCGCTCCGGGATCCTGGAGCAGGAAGGGCGGAGTACCACCGCCGATGTAGCCAAACACGAACGATGTTCCAGCTTTCGTTGCGTCCTCAAGGGCCAGGACTATGTTATTCAACAGCAGGAAGAATTTCTTAAAGAACGGGATATAGAGAAGAATGCCCGCAATGCTTAGCTGGACTATGACACCTGAGAGTGCTGTTTTGACCCTGACCTCCTTTCTGTTCTCGCTGAAAAGCCAAGCTATGGCCAGGAACATGATTAGTCCGAGCAGACCCTGAACATGCATGATAGCCCTCCTGATCTGTGCAAGACGGAACTAAAAAGTCTTGATCTGAATAGGTGCAAAGCACAAGAGGCTTTCGTGGGAAGCATAGCGGAAGAACATAGGTCATCTTTTCTTCCCCCGCGTCTTGCGGCAAAATTGTTTTTGGAGAAAATGCGGGAAAGAACAATCGTTTTGCATGTAATATTCTGAGCGGACTGTGATCGAGCGATTGCTACGATTTTACCACCCGCACGAGGGTGTTGCTTTCATTCAAGCCGTCGATGATCGCGCCGAGTCCCGCCATGTTCGTTATGTAGTCGATGGCGTCTCTTGAAATATCTTCTCCCGGAACGAGGAGGGGGATGCCCGGCGGATATACGGTCACTATCTCTGCGGCCACTCTGCCTGTCGCTTGGTCTATGCTCACGAGCTCGGTATCCGAGTAAAAGGCCTCACGCGGGGTCATGACAAAACGGTTCGTGAGTGACGGCGGACGGACCTTGTCCAAGGGCAGGAGCGTCCCTTGGAGCCCCGTCTCTGCCGAGATCTGCCTGAGCGCTTCGACAAGTCGGTTCAGGTCGTCTTGACGGTCCCCGATCGAGACAATCACAAGCACGTGGAAGGGGTCAGCCATCTCGACCTGGATCCCGAACCGTGTGTTCAACATCTGGGACACATGATATCCGGAAAGCCCCAGATCCGAGACCGTAATCGTGAGCTTCGTCACGTCCATATCCGCCATACCAGCATGTTGCGCCCGCTCCTTGCTGAAACAGGAAATGCCGGCGATTTTATTGATCTCGGTACGTGCTTCTTCGGCAAGCTTGATGGTGCGGTTCAGCAGCTTTTTCCCTTCGGTAGCCATCTGCATGCGCGCCAAGTCGAGGGAGGCCATGAGGATGTAGGACGGGCTGGTAGTCTGGAGGAGCTTGAGGGTATTCGTGACGTCGTCGATATTGATTCTCCCAGCCTTGGCGTGGAGCATGGACGCTTGGGTCATGCCGCCCACGATCTTGTGGGTGGACTGGACGCAGAGGTCAGCCCCTGCTTCAAGGGCACACTTGGGAAGCTTAGGATTGAACTTCAGGTGCGGTCCATGGGCCTCGTCAACAAGGACAATGAGCCCCTTCTCATGGGCATAGGGGATGATCTTCTCGATGTGGGCGCAGAGACCGTAATAGTTCGGACTGGTGATTAACAGCGCCCGGCTGCCAGGGTTTTCGTCGATTGCCTGTTTGACCGTCTCAAAGGTCACATTAAGGGTGAGCTTGAGGTCGCGATCAAAGGTCGGCTGAAAGAAGACGGGTTGCGCCCCGCTCACGATCATGCCAGTCAGCGCCGACCTGTGGCAGTTACGCGCGATCAAGACCTTGTCGCCGGGCCCTGTCATAGACGCCACCATGGCATGGTTTCCCACCGTCGTGCCGTTCACAAGAAAGTAGGAACGATCAGCACCGCTCGCCTTTGCAGCGAGTTCCTGGGCTTCCTTGATGACACCTGTGGGGTTCTGGAGTGAGTCTACCTCGTCGAGCGTGGTGAGGTCGATGGAAAAGATACGCGGTCCGACGAACTTGCGGAACCGGGTGGATATGCCTTTGCCGCTCTTATGTCCGGGAGTATGGAAGGAAACCTTGCGGCTTTCCGCAAGATTGACCATTGCATCGAACAGAGGGGTTCGAAACTGCTCATCCTCTAATCGGTTAGGATTCATTGCCTTCTAGTGGTAGGTGAAGAGGGGAGCATTGTCCTCAATAATTTTTGTCTCTTCCGCCATGGCCTTGCGAATGTGCTTGGGCAGGAGGTACATGCCCTGGTTTGTGATGCCATCGTAGTATCGGTTTTCGCCCTTAATCCTCTTGGTGATCATATCGTCCACCTGTTGAGTGCTGAACTTCCTTGGGTCGTTCTTTTTCGAGGCAAGGGTAAAGCCCCATGGCAGCCCGAAAGAGGGTATGGAAACGGCATAGGGGGCGACGACAGGAAACACAGCGGTCAGAGTCTTGTTCACGGCCGTAAAGTTCAAAAGCTGGTGCAGCGCCGTGGTCCCCGCCTGGAGGGAGATGACCCCTTCGGGGCTCAGACGCTCTTTCACGATCTCATAAAACTCGCGCGTGAACAGAAGGTAGGCCGGTCCCTCTTCCACAGGCTCGGAGATATCGATGATGATGACATCATAGGAATCCTGAGTCTCCTCGAGATACTTTCGGGCATCCATGAAACGGAGGTCGGTCCGAGGGTCGTCGAAAGCTCCCCGGTGCCATTCAGGCAAGAGTTCCTTTGATTTTTCAACGACTTCCTGATCGATGTCCACCATCATGCAGTACTCGACACTTTTATGGCGGAGCACTTCCCGGAGTGTCGCCCCTTCGCCTCCTCCGACAATGAATACGCGCTTCGGATTCGGGTGGGTAAGCATGGCCGGATGCACCAAACCCTCGTGGTAGATGAACTCGTCGGTGACCGATGACTGCATCTTGCCGTCTAGCACGAGGCACCGGCCATAGCTCCCGCTTTCCATGATCTCCATCCGCTGAAACTTGGTCTGACTTGCATAGTTGATCATGCGGATGCCGTGAAGATGCCCCTCCTCGGGGCTCATGTACTCAATGAACCACTTGTAGCTCTTGGGCTCTATCATGCTGGAGCGATTCTCCCTGTACCGTGACTTTGTGGGGAAGCTTTTCGTGGCCTAGAATACCCCTCTTCATCTCGATGATTGAAGGGTTTTTGGACTGGAACTTGTCAATGAGGTATTTTGCGGCGACCTTGGGATCAATCAGGTCTCCGCAGGTGAAGACATCTACTGCGGCATAGCCGTATTCCGGCCAGGTGTGGATGGCAAGGTGGGATTCAGCAATGACAACCATCCCGCTGATGCCAAATGGACTGAATTCATGGAAAGCGACTTCGACAATCGTCGCCTTTGCCTCGAGTGCGGCATTTTTGAGTGTTTCTTGTACAAACTCTAAATTGCTCAGGGTCTTGGGGTTGCAATCCCTCAACTCCAACAACAGGTGGGTTCCCAGCGCGTGCAACCTCTTTGCCTCCTTCTCCGCCCGCCGAACTTCCCCGGGACGCCTCCCGGTTCCACGAGCACCGCCTCCCGCTCTCGCGCGTGAGGGCTATAGACACCGAAACATGGCCGCCTCTGCATCAGACGGAGCCCAACATCACTAAAATTTAAATGTCATTTATCAAAAATACTTGCCTTTGTCAAGGATAAAATGGATTCGACCTCATTTTTTTTCACGGCTCGTTGACGGCGAGCAGTTTCATGATTTTTCATCGCTCTCAAACCGATTTTTCGGGCGGATTACGGGGAAAAACCGGAGCCACTGAAAAAAATCTTTACATCCATCTCAGATAGTTTTAATATTGGTGTCTGGTTCACTGCCAAGGGATGAGGGAGTCTTGAGTTTAGGTCTAAGAAAGCCGTATCGAAACGGCAGCCGCACGTCGTGAATGCTCAGATAAACTTCCCAATTCCTTAGATCCCATGAACTAATTCGGAGGTATTCCATGTCCGGCAAGAACGGTTTTGTGAAGGTTGCGTCGGTACTCGTGAATCCGGAGATCTTTACCAGGCCCTATACCTGCGATGTCGAAAGATACGACTGCAAGTCTCAGTGTTGCTACCGGTCCTGCATCGTGCCTGAGCAGGAAGCACGGAAGATCGAAGAACACCTGGACGGCATTCTTAGCTACCTCACGCCGGAGAACCGCGGGGCGCTCAAAAAGAACGGTTCGGTGCTTGGCGTCTGCGCCAAGCAGTGCCCCACAGGCTGCGTGATACATGAAGACGAGGCACAGGCCATCCGGAGAAACTTCGGGGGATCTGATTTCCATTGCGTGTTGCTGTTCAACAACAATTGCGCCCTGCTCTATACCAACCAGCAGGGGCTCCGTTACTGTGCTGTGCATTCCTATGCCATGGAAAAAGGCATGGTCTGGGAGGAGTTCAAGTTTGCAGACTGCGTCCAGTACCCGCTCTCGTTCTACACCGACAAGGATGGGACGCAGGTGCTCTCCATCCAAGATACGCCGTACCTTAACCATATCCCCTGCATGAAGAAACCTGCAGGAGAGCCCATGTACAAAAGCCTCAAGAAGACCATTGAGGCGTTTCTGGGAAAGGCTTTTTACAAGGAACTCGCGGCCTGTGCCGGGAGGATGGCTAAAAAATAGCCATTCGGCCACGTCACATCATTCGATGTACAGAGCCCCGGCATCCATGATATACTTATGATCTTATGGGCAACCTTTTCATTAGCTTCTCCATTGCCATCGGTAGCGCTATAGGCCTCGTCACGTTGAGCAAGGTATTCAACCTCGATGTCTACACGAGCCGCATCTTCCCGCTCATCCCGATCCTCTATGCAATCATCTACGAAGTCCTCGAACGCAGCAGAACCGGCAAGGCAAAACCGATTCCGCCCTCACGGGCCAAGGATGAGATGAAGGCGGGCGCAAGAATAATTTTTCAGAACATTACCGTAGGACGGGTTATGGCCGATGTTGGCGTCAGTTTTATCATAAAGTTCGCTTTCGAGGTATTCTTTGTGGCCCTCTTCATTTATTTCAGCGGTCAGACGTTCGGATCCCTCTATGGCGACTTTAGCAGCGAGACCGTGGGCCGTTTCCTGCGAGGCGAACACCCCTGGCTGACTGGCCACGAGGGGCTCTATCTCCTCACCCTCCTGGCGTTCATCACGAGTTTTGGCACCGGCCTCTGGATCGGGTTCACCTCGCCGGCCAAAGCAATCCTTGAAGGCGTACTCGCTGGCGCGGCAGTGACCGTAATCACCGCAATGACGAACATGCTCATCCTCTACCGCAAGATCGAAGAGATGGCGAACCAGATGGCGGCATCCCTGGGATACGGCACGCGCATCGGCTTTGTGGCCGTGCTTTCCCTCCAGGTGCTGCTCTACGGCTTCTGGAGCGGCATCGCACAGAAGGCGAAGGAAGAGCGGGCACTCCGCGCGGCAATCAGGAAATCTGTCAAGAGGCCAAAGAGGTAGCCTTTTCAAAACCAACCATTGAAACCTCAGAACAATCCTTCGCAATCCTGGCACAGAGAATGGTATCGGTGGACAAGGCCGATTTCCGGCAAACTTTCAACTGATCTTCTTCGTTTCCTTGGTTTCTGCGTGTCAATGGTATGTTCAGTTTGTCCGATTCATCTGGCTTAAAACCGGCGGGCTTCCAGGAAATTTTCTTTCCAATAGGGATCAAGCAGGCTGTCCATCCTCACGGTCTTCCCCTTGCTGGGGGCGTGCACAAAGAGATTGTCGGCCACATAGATGCCGACATGAGAGTATTTCGTTCCGTCCTGTAGAAAGAACAGGAGGTCGCCTTTGCGGATCTCACGGTATGAAATGAGATGGGTTACGCGTCTCAGCGCCTTCGTGCCGTGCGGCACGTCCATGCCTGAGGCCAAGTAGCTGTACCTCACCAGTCCGCTGCAGTCAAAGCCCGCAGGGCTATCGCCATTGTGCTTATACGGCCGTCCGACCATCGTCAGCGCCGTATCGGCGGCCTTGGCACTGATAGAAAACGAGTATCCTTCTATGTGCTTCGTCTGCTGCGTCTGCGCACAGCCGGACGACAACAGCGTGACGCAGCAAAGAGTTGCCGCAAGTGTAAAAAATGCCCGCACCTGTCCTCCCGCTTCTGCGCTCCCATGCTAATCAAAAATTTCGACGATGTCAATGACCCTCGCTACAAATAACCTACACTATCGCCCAAACCGCATTGTATCTCTCGTGATCAGTCCAGAATCCTCTTGACCCTTTTTCCTCACCCTGCTATAGTCAGCGCATGAAGCACAAGATCACCTTCATACCGGACAACGTTTCAGTCGACATAGATGACAACACCAATCTCTTCAAAGCCGTGAAAGCTGCAGGTATGTACGTGCTTTCGTCCTGCGGCGGAAAGGGCAACTGCGGCAAGTGCAAGGTCGTAATCAAAGAGGGAAACGCCGACAGCGGCAAGTCGCGCTCCTTTCTGACCGTGGAAGAGGTTGACCGCGGCTATGCTCTCGCTTGTCTCACGCGTATCAAGAGTGATCTTACCGTAGAGATTCCGCCCGAATCGCGCATGCAGGCAAAGCACAAAATCGCCACGGGCGCGAAGATGGATGAACTGATCAATCTCATGAAGTCCGCTGGCGGATGCCTGGAGTCGCGCATCATCCGCGTGTACCTTGACCTAAACCCTCCCACCATAGACGACAACATCTCCGATTACGAGCGGCTCCGGCGTGCCCTTGACGAAAAGGGCTTTGACGCTTCGCACCTCCACATGAGCTACATGATGCTCAGCAAGCTGCCGCACGTGCTTCGGGAGGGGGATTGGAAAGTTACGGTTTCGGTGTTCAACGTCACCGCTGTCCTCGAAGTGCTCGACATTTTCCCAGGCGATGCTACGCGAACGCGCTACGGTGCGGCCGTGGACATCGGAACCACAACCGTCGTCGTCTACCTTGTGGACATGACGAACGGCCACATCATTGGCACGGCGTCATCGTACAACAGCCAGGTGAAATGCGGCGATGACGTGATCACTCGCATCGTGTATTCCACGGAGCGGAACGGCCTCAGCGAACTCCAGGAACTTGCCGTGGGCAATGTCAACTCCATGCTCTCTGAACTCGCAGAGAAGAATAATATCCCTCGAGGCATCGACTATATCGTGATAGCGGGCAACACCACGATGATGCACCTGTTCTATGGTGTCGATCCCCAGTTCATTCGGGAGGAACCGTACATCCCGGCAGCGACATTCTTTCCAATCATCCGTGGCAAAAGCGTCGGTTTCCAGTTCGATCCCCAGTCAATCATCTACTCCATTCCAAACGTAGCGAGCTATGTGGGCGGCGACATCACCGCAGGCGTGCTTGTGTCTCAAATCCATAAGCAGGACGCGGTCTCGCTTTTCATCGACATCGGGACAAATGGGGAGATTGTGCTCGGGAACAAGGACTGGCTCGTGACCGCGGCCTGCTCTGCTGGCCCGGCCTTCGAAGGCAGCGGCATCAAGTTCGGCATGCGCGCCATGGAGGGTGCCATTGAGGAAGTCGAGATCAACCCCAGAACCTTTGAGGTGAACTACCGGGTCATCGGGGATGTAAAGCCAATCGGCATCTGCGGTTCGGGTATGATCGATACCATTGCCGAAATGTACCTGAGCGGCGTAATCGATCAGAAGGGGAAGATCCGGGAGGAGATCAGTTCTAAACGGATCCGCAGGGGTGAGAGCGGGCTCGAGTACGTGCTCGCTTGGCGAGTGGAAAGCGCGATTAACAAGGAAATTGTGATCACAGAGGTCGACCTCGACAACCTGATACGTGCCAAGGCCGCTATCTACGCCGGCTTCTCAACGCTGCTAAGCCAGATGAACATGACCTTCATGGACATCGAAAAACTGTTTATCGCAGGCGGGTTCGGAAGATATATTGATGTCGAGCGCGCTATTACCATCGGTATGCTGCCTGACCTGCCGGTGGACAAGTTCCAGTTCCTCGGGAACACGTCCATCATGGGCGCCTACTATGCGCTCCTCTGTGACCGGCTGCGGCATGAGGCCGAGGATATCGCGCGTAGGATGACCTATATCGAATTGTCCGTGTCACGCAACTTCATGGATGAGTATCTCTCGGCGCTCTTCCTGCCCCACACGGACCTGAATGCCTTCCCCACGGTGAAGAAGGAACTGGAGAACAGACAAAAATCTCTACAGAATAAGGACTGACCGGGCTGCATTGCCGAACGCACCTATGGGAGGCATTTTTTTGTGGTATGGATGCCTACTGGAGTTGTTTCAATTCCGCAGGAACTCGATGCCGGCTCGATAGGTGTCATGATCGACACCGACTTTTTCTTTCCACTTCACAATTCCCTTCTTTTCCCCTGCATCGTCATTGAATATGACTACCCAAGAATGCTCTAAAGGATAACTGGTCCGTATGCACACTCCCGCATCGCTGATATCCTGAATCACGGCATTCAAAGCCGATCGTCCCTTAACCTCTTTTAACCTGAAACGATAATTACCGGTCCCCGTGAACGGCTTTCTTTCGAACCGTCTCCTTTCCGTCTTCAATCTCTTGCTTTCTTTGTCGCGCTCAAATACTTCCACGGCAGTTGCGGGGTCAACTTTCTTTAAACATTCAGGGCATATTCCATGGGTGAACGCAGCGCTGGAATTTTCTTGAACATAAGTCTCCACTTTCTGCCAATAGCCTTTATCATTGCGTATTTTTTTGCACCAGGCACACATGGGAAGCAGGCCATGCAGCGTCTTAGCCCTGTCGAGTGCCTGCTGCAGGTCGCGGACCAGTCTTTCTCGTTCCTGTTCGGCCAGCTTGCGTCTGCTGATGTCCTCAACCATCCCCAAGGCATAGAGTACCTCTTCATTTTGCCCGCGGATCGCAGTAACCGTAAGATCGACCCAGAGCGCCTCCCCGCTTTTTGTCATATACCGCTTCTCTAAGCGAAACATGGGGACTTTACCATGAAGAAGTTGCTTAGATAGACCCTCACTCTTTTCTACGTCTTCAGCGTGGGTCATTGCCCCAATGCTGCGCCCTATCATTTCATCTTCGGCATATCCAAGCATCTTGCAGAGAGCCTTATTGGCCTTGAGAACCTTGTAGTTCGGATCAGCGATGAGCATACCGAGCGGCCCGTCTTCGAAAATTGTGCGGAATCTTTCTTCACTTTGGCGCAGCTTCTCTTCGATCTGCTTGCGCAAGGTTATATCTCTCACCGCCTCGATGCCTGCAACGATTTTCCCTGTTGAATCTCTTAAAGGCGAGGCTATGATTTCATAGTGTAGGATTCCCTCATCGGTTACTCTCAATTGCTCTTTCTTGTGTATTCCTCCGTCCTCAAAAGACATGGCAAGATGACATCCTTCACAAACCTGGTCCTCGCACTGATACGCCCTGTAACAGAACTCTCCCTCGTGGTCCCCCACCATGTCTTTAGAATGCTGGTTTTGGTATAATATTCTATAGTCAATATCTTGAATGCTGATGCCTTCGCCTACGGCCGCGATTACCGCCTCGGTCTTTGCTCTTTCATCCTCTGCACGCTTCCTTGCTTCCCGCAGCAATTCGTCGGCCTCTGTACGCTTGGTAACATCACGCGAATTGACCACAATGCCCATAACCATGGCATTCTGAAGTTGGTTGCTCCCTGTGGCTTCGATCACGCGCCATGAGCCGTCTTTATGCCGGAACCTGAATTGGGTCGAAAGAGTGGCTTCGGGGGTCCGGATGACCTCGGCAAGCGCATTCCTTGCTTTTGATAAATCGTCAGGGTGAATTAGTTCGAAAGCATTCCTGCCAATTAAATCATCGACTGCGTATCCGAGCAGACGCTTAACAGAGGGACTTTCATAGGATATGGTGCCGTCTTCCTTGAGAATAGTGATGATGTCGGAGGAATTCTGAATTAATGAATAAAATAAATGTTCGCTCTCATGCATACAGGGTCCCGGGTTTAGTCGAAACGTGATCTCCCTTTCTGGGTAAAATAGAAGATATGTTGTATCCTGATAGGACACAGAGCTACCGTGATACCGATTTTTTTAGAATCAATGAGTACTGGAATAGAATATTTTGGCGGGGTAAGCGGAAGAAGTGGGCAGTTTCTGGACTCAAAAATAGCATACTGAAAAGAAAAAGTAAAGCGCTATTTAGTTGTTTTAGATTTTTTTTCTGGGTATTGTTGCATGTTTGAGCAACAATCGAAAAGAGAGTCTACATTTTCCCCATTCCTTGCTTATGCGTCCGCTACTGCGTAACGCCCCCGCCACTGGCCCGTGCCAAGAAGACTCCAGCTACCCGAACATTCCTGCAATCTGCTTGGATCAAGGTCTAGCTTGGATTAATTCCGTTATTGCTCTTCTTTCGCATTTGTGCTACTATAGGTTTATCTGAAGGATGCGAAATGGAGGGGCACCTTCATGGAATGGATTAAAGAAAAGCTGCTCAATGCGCTGTTCTACTTTGAAGTTCTGTCTATCGCATCAAGCATCCTTGGCTTTGCATTGATAGCAGGATATCTCTACGGATCGATACAGACCACCAAAGAGTATGATTCCATCTTAAAAGAATACGATTCAAACTTGGAAACGTTTCGGCATAATGTGGAGAATCAACAGGACTTTTACTTTTTGGGATATAAGGTGGTCACGAAGGGCAATGTTGTTACCGTCAAGGTAACTCCAAAGAGAAGGGCCAAGCTGGCGGAGACAAAGGAAGCTGCGTTAAGAACTATCATGGACCATGAGTTCTCGCAAGAAATTTATACCAAACTGATTGAAGAAAAAATGAGTCGAGTATTTCTGGTTGATGTAGCATCGCCCAACACCGCTGAGGCTAAGAAAGAGGAAGAAGGGATCGGTCCGATGAGGATCAGGTGAATTTCTTAAGCCCCTCACTGAACGTCACGGGCTCGATTCCGAAAGCGTCACGGATATCGCGCATGGAGCACACATTGTCCTCCTGCAGCATCACAATCTGGTCTGTTGTCAAGGGCGGATTCGAGAGGACGCTCTCGAGCACGCGAGTCATTGGCTCCATAAGAAATAATGGCAGGTGAACCGCCGGTCTTTTCAGGCCTAATGCCTTGGCAATCTCCACCATCACCTCTTCATAGGTCAGTTGCTGAGGTCCGCCAATCTCATAGATCTCATTCAGGAAAGCATTGTCCGTCAGAGCCTTGACCATACAGGACACGACGTCGTCTATGTAGATGGGCTGGACTCTGGACTTGCCCGAACCAATGACCGGCATGACTGGAGCGCGCCTTAGAACCTCCGACAGCCTTGAGGTGAAAGCATCTCCTGGGCCGTAAATCAGCGATGGCCTCAGGATAGTAAAGGGAATGCCGCTCTTGCGAACGAGCTCTTCGGCTTCCCACTTGGTCCGGTGATACTCACTTTTCGCCCCGGGACGTGTGCCGAGTGCGCTCTGGTGGAAGAAGTGGAGAACACCGGCTTTGCGCGCAGCCTCGACCATGTTCCGTGTTCCCTCCACATGCACGGTACGGAAAGATACGCCCGGAACCTCCTGAATAATACCGACGAGATGGACGACGCGCTCAACGCCCTCTACCGCCTTCTCGAGAGCAGTTTTGTTCTCAATATCGCCGGGGACCACCTCTACGCCGAGGTCGATGAGCGCCTGCGCCCTGTCCGGATGTCTTGCGAGAGCCCTAACCGGAAGTGCATCTCTGCGTAGGCGCCGGATCAGATGCCCGCCAACAAACCCTGTACCGCCCGTAACGAGAATCATGAATTGCCTCTCGTTTGAGATAGTAAGAACGGCTTATATACATCGCCTATAAAAAAGGATATCACAAAAATATCACAAAGGTGACGGGGATACAGGGAAATTCATTGTCGCATAAATTTGATTATAAGCTGGGTATGGGCACCCGGAGCAGCGGGGTGGGCCTGCGACTACACCCCCATGAGCGCCGAAAGCTGTTTGCCTGCTGGATTGTCGGGATCACCCTCGGGAGCACGGGGCGCCGGCGCAGAAGAGAATCGCCCTCTTCCCCCGATCATGCGGGAATGAGCGCGACCATGGCGGTAACTGCGGCGTTGTCGCCTGCCGGGTAGGTATCGAAATGACGATGGTGTTAAGACTGGACGGAAATCCCCACTCAAGGCTGATAAGCCAAAACATTCAATTCAAAGTCGCCCTTTCTAACAAAAGCGGCAGGGAATGTCCCTGCCGCAATCTCGTACTTCATCCTGTATCAGTGTCCTGCGCCAGCCGGGAAAAACGTGTAACTGACCCAGACGAGGATGCCGAGCAGGACGATTCCAAGACCGATACTCCATCCAATGAGCTTTTTCTCCACGGGAAGGAGCGGCTCCCATTCCATCTTTTTCAACTCTTCAGCCAGTTTCGGTTGTTCAGCCATAATAGTCTCCTTTCCTAACCTGCCAGTGGCGGTTTCACGCCGTGGAAGAAGATGTACGAAATAATGAGCCCGATCCAGATGATGAACCCGAAAAGCGAAATCACGTATACCGCCGCGAGCTTGCCGATGCCTTCCTCCCAAAGCTTCTTGAAGTTCGATACCAGACCTATCGTGAAGAAGGTCATAACGAAGAATATCCCACGGAACACGTTGGCCTCACTGGTCGCAGCCTTAGCCGCGCTCATAGTTGCCTTCGGGGCTTTAAGCTCATCGTTCAAGGGCGCTAGTTGTGCTTTTTCTTTTGCAATCTTGTCAGCTAGGGAAGCGGCTGCGGCCTTGTCGTTTGCGATCTGGTTCATCAGGGTTGCCTTTTCCTTGCGCTTCGCGGCGGACAACCGGCCCTCTTCGTCGGCAACCTGTTTATTCAGGGAGGCAAGTTGCATCTCATCGGTTGAGATCTGCTTCGTCAGCGGCGCTACTTGGCCGCTTAAATCGTTCACGCTCCTTGAGGCAGGAATGCATATAAGAAGGATGATGATAAACGTAACGACATAACCAATGACAAATTTCGGAAAGCGGTCCCATATCTGTCCAGGCCGCACTTTTTCACCGGGCTTGCACTCGATCACCGAGCACCAGATGATGGCCAGGACAAAAGCCCACACGCCGATGAAGATGTCGATGAAAACCTTGACCGTCGTGGCAGCACCCATGATCCATCCCTCTTTGTAATTCACGGCATCGACCGCGAGCGCCTTCGCGCGGATGAGCGAATCAGCCACGGCTCCGCTTGCTACGGCGGCTCCATCCGTCTTGACGGCCAAGCCCATCCATGCACCCGCGACCATTGGCTCTTTGTGGAGAAATGTCTCAGCAAAGAACGGCAGGATGATGAGTTCGACTACGGCGAAAATCACCACAAGCGAAGAGACCATGATAGGCACAACCGGTCTAGCCTTGATAGCGCCGCCCGTGGCGATAGCCGCCGACACACCGCAAATCGAAATGCCTGAGGCCAGTGGCGCGGCCCATTCGCGGCTGAACTTGAAGTACTTGCGCGCGATGAAGTAGACGAGCGCCCAGTAGATAAGGTACGCTTCGACGATGGCGCAGAGTCCTCGGAACATAACTGCCGAAGCGAGGCCAAGCTTCTCTGCCGCGGTCACACCCAGAAATCCGCCTAAGATGACAATAGCGGTTTTAATGTACAACTCGGGCCGCACGGCTTCTTTAATGGCTTCGGCAAGGCTTGGGACGAAGTTGCCGAAGAAGAGGCCGACGACAAGCGCGACAACAAATCCCGCTTCCGGCGTGAGTTTTAACGACCAGGTGATGCCGAACTTCTGCATATCCGGCGGCGTTGTCACAGCAATGTGCGCCCAGCTCCCGACAATCCAGCAAATATAGCTTATTAAGAATACAACGGAAAAACTCAGAATAAACTTTTTGATGTCTGCTTTAAGCGCTACAGCGCCGATTGTCATAACGATGAGCAGAATAATATATGTTACGATAAGCGATCCCCATCCTCCGAGGCCTGCGTAAGCTGCCGATACCGGCTTCAATGCCTTGGAGATATCCGTCCATACCCCTGTGGTCACACCCCACCCGAGGATGTCCATGCCGACAAAGGCTCCAAGAGAAACAACGAAGATGAATAATCCGATCCATACTGCAAGCCAGTCTTCACTTATTCCCTTTGTTTTTTCTTCCATATAGATGTGGCCCCCCCTTTCTGTTATGAGACTTTCAGCACCATAAGGGATACTCCTGCTTCGTGGTGAAAACGCTTCAGGCAAAAGGCGGATCCGCCAATCCACACCACCTCCCTCTGATAGATCTGACATCCGCTGCAAGCACTTTTATCGCCGCTGGTCGTCAACAGCCCGGATATCGATGCAATTTTAGTAGAGTTGTCGATAATTTTTTACACATCCGGGGGGAACATTTATTCTAAACGATTATGGAATTCACTGTTCTTTTTGTCAAGCGGTTTTTTTAATTCTCTTCGCGAACTTTTCCGTTGCTATGGCGAAGAGGATGACAGTGGACGGGCCGAGCATTGCCGGCAACTCATGTGCGCTGAGTGGCTGAGGCTTGAAAACGGGATCGAGCGCAGGGATATACATGGTGCAAAGTTGAAGCAGCATCGTTGCACCCACGCTCAAAATAAGCGGTTGTTTGCATAAAATATTAGCGTCCCCTTCCGTTTGTAAACCAGACTACATTCCTCTTTCAAGTTCCAATAACCCTGACGCCGCGACCTTTTGAATAAATATCTTTACTCTGCTCCGTACTTTTAGTAATATACGAAATTATCGGTATATATAATGATTATGGAGGGGATGTCTTCTTCCCAGTTGTTTTTCGGGGGACATCCGACATTTAAGTCTCATGAGAAACGATATTGTATCGATCGGCGCCGACGAACTGAAGTATGAGATCCGGGAGATCGTAGCAGTTGCCAAGGAATTCGGAAAGCTCGGGCTGGACATCGTTTGGGAAAACATCGGAGACCCCGTGCAAAAAGGCGAAAAGATCCCCGACTGGATCAAGGATATTGTCATTGAAGCGAATCGCGACAACGCTTCCTACGCCTATTCACCTACCAAGGGCCTCGAGGCGACGCGGGAGTTTCTTGCACAGATTGCCATCAAGAACGGAAACGTCAAGATCACGAAAGAGGATATCATCTTCTTCAACGGCTTGGGCGATGCCATCAGCAAGCTCTATGGTCAGCTCAGGAAGGAATATCGCGTAATCGGCCCTAGCCCTGCATATAGCACACATTCATCTGCTGAAGCAGCGCACGCCGGAGCGGAATACATTTCGTATAACCTTAACCCGCACAACCACTGGTATCCAGACCTCGCGGACTTGCGGATGAAGGTGAAGTACAATCCCGCTGTATCTGGCATCCTCATCATCAACCCAGACAACCCGACAGGCGCCGTCTATCCCAAAGAGATACTGCGGGAGATCGTGGCCATCGCCCGGGAGTTTGATCTTTTCTTGGTGAGCGACGAGATCTACATCAACCTAACCTACAACGGGACGAAAGCCGTTCCCTTGGCCGCGGTTATCAACGATGTCTGCGGCATCGCCATGAAAGGCATCTCTAAGGAGCTCCCCTGGCCTGGTGCGCGCTGCGGCTGGATGGAAGTGTACAACGAGCGGAAAGACTTAGTTTTCGCCAAGTACGTAAAGAGCATCCTGGACGACAAGATGCTCGAGGTATGCTCTACCACTCTACCCCAGAAGGTGATTCCGACAATAATGGGCGACAGCCGGTATGAGGCCCATATTGAAAAAAGAAACAAAACCTACGAGCGGAGATCCTCTTTCGCATATGACCTCTTGAAAGATGTTGATGGGATAGTCGTGAACAGGACCAACGGCGCCTTCTACATGACCGTGATGTTCGAGGAAGGCGTATTGAACGATCGCCAGGTCCTGCCTATCGCCGATCCGGAGGTGAAGAGATACGCGGAGCAGATCACGAAGAACGTGGCCCTCGACAAGCGCTTCGTCTATTACCTTCTGGCCGCAAGCGGCATCTGCGTCGTCCCCCTCACAGGGTTCAACTGCAGCCTGAAGGGCTTCCGGATCACGCTGCTGGAGTCGGACGAGAAGCGATTCGATGAAATCTTTAGGACCGTGCGAGAAAAAATCGTTGAATATTTAAAAAGCGCGTAGATTCGCGTTGCTAAATAAAAAACCCCTTGGCTTCACACTCTGCTTCCCTGCCGATTTCTACTTTGTCACCTTCCTCGTCCGTTCATACAGCTCATACTCAAACAGCCTGCATTCTATTCCACTGTTGAAGAAGGGAATGGCCTTTGATGGTTTCAGGCTTATCTTCTTTGCAAGGTCGGGATTTCCCGTAATAACATATCCCTTGTATCCTTGGCACCTCTGCTTAAAAAAATCACCGATGCCTTTGTATGTCTCAACGAGCTTCGAGACTTCTCCCATCCGTACTCCGTATTCTGGATTTATTACAATGACACCTCGGCCGTCCGGCAGAGGCGTATCAGCATAATCGCACACGTCAAATGCAATCAGACGCTCCACGCCTGCGGTAATCGCGTTCCTTTTCGCTGCCTCCACTGCTCCGGGTTCGATGTCGGTAGCAATGATCCTGCCGGCAATAGACTTTTTTACCTTCTTTTTTGCTCGTTCACGAAGATCGTTCCAGAACGATTTGCGAAAACCTTTTATATGCATGAACCCGAAGTTGCCGCGCAGAAGCCCTGGAGCCCGATTCAGACCGATGAGTGTCGCCTCAATGGCGAGAGTCCCGCTACCGCACATGGGGTTGATGAAATTCCCGCTGCCATTCCATCCCGTTGCGAGCACGACTGCGGCGGCTAACGTCTCCTGCATCGGCGCAGAAAGCGGAATCTTCCGATATCCTCGGCGCGATAAAGGCTCTCCCGAGGTGTCGAGGTACATGACGCCGTGCTCGTCTTTCCAGTAGAGATGCACCACGGAACGGTCCCGCTTAGGACCCGAGTCAGGCCGTCTTCCCCGCTTTTCCATGATTCGATCTACGATCGCATCCTTGCATTTGAGATTCGCATAGCGCGGGTCTTTAATCGTCGGATTGTCCACGGCCGAGGTCACACAGAGGTAGCCATCATCTGGAATATGGTCTTCCCAGCTCATGCCGAAAAGTGCATGGTAGAGCTCGTCAGAATTTTTCGCTCTGAATTCTTTGACAGGAAACAATACGCGATGACCGGTGCGAAGGGAAAGGTTGAGCAGAAGCGTATCGTCGAAAACGCCTTCGGTCTCGACACCGGCAATCATTTCAGAAATAATGGGGAAATCCAGGGCTCGGAGTTCCTGCTTCAAAAATGGAGATATACCTTTGGCACAGGTAATAAGAATTTTGGCTTTGTTCATGGAAATGGAGAGCGGAGCCATCGCGTGACATGAATTTAAGCATCACATTGCGATTCCCAGAGATAGCCCAAAGAACACGACAAACTGGTTCGTTTGGAATTTTATTCTTCGATAATTATGTTTTATTGTTGCTCGGGATTCAATGCATGTCTGTTCTTTTGGCAGACCGCATCGTGGTAGGGGGTGTATTACGAATTTGCCGATGCCATCAACCGTTCCTTGTCTTTAAAGAGCACATCGCACTTGTTGAGATAGAGCTTCCGCACGACACCCTTGCCGAAAACATGGTGCACCACGATATCACCAACGTGGTATTTCCCGCCCATATCGTACGTGCGCTCTTCTCCTTTTGCCTCTGCAATGCAGGTCTCCCAGAGAACTTCACCAGTTTTGGCCGTCGGCTCCTTCTTTCTTGGGGACCGGGTTTTAGCAACAGATGCAGCGCTCCGGAATTTGTGCGCGCTGCCGCAGGTCATGCATTTCACTTCGGAGATTTTCTCGCCGTCAACAGCCACAATGGTATGGTCAAGGCTCAGCCTGCATTTGGTGCAGTATGAGACAATGTTATCACCTGCAGATAATTTTCCCGGCATATGCCCTCCTTTTTCATTCTTTTAATTTATTTTTTCGTTCCATGAGAAGTGACCGCCATCTCGATGTGAGAGGATTCGGCAGCTGCTTGAATCTACTATTCTCTCCGTCGCAATTGAATACCATATTATACATTATATCAAAAATAAATGATCAAAACTCTTTTATGTCTTTTTCCGTACGGTAAAAGCGGTTCTCTCTCCATTTTTGTTCCCTTCATTTTGAATGAGAATCAACTTTTACCCTTGAAATCAGTTTTTTATTCTGTTATCATATCACGGTTTAGGAGGCTCATTGCAAAAGGCGGACCTCACAACCAGAGCGGCTGCCGGTTTTGTGGATTTCTTGCTTATCGTCGGACTGGCGCGGTTGCCGGATGTTCTCGGTTTTCTCGCCGCTGCCGGCTACCTGCTCTTACGTGATGGGCTGTTCGAGGGACAGAGTGCCGGCAAAAAATTGATCGGGATCCGTGTTGCCCTGATGGATAAGGGGCAGACGGCAACCTACCGGGAATCGATCATCAGAAACATTCCGCTCGCGCTGGCTTTTATGCTGTTTTTGATCCCGTACGCTGGTTGGATCCTCTGTCCTGTGGCGCTCAGCATCGAATGCCTTGCCGCCATCGGCGACGATCGGGGAATGCGGATTGGCGATATGCTGGCGCGGACTTGGGTCATCCCGGTAGTCCCGGCTGGCGCTGTTGCTGACGGGAAACCCGATATGCAGGCAATTTCTCCTTCGGATGCAGAGGAGAATCAGGACGTTGCATCGCACGACGGATAGCAAGCCTTGTGGCAAAGGCGGAGATTGAGGAGATCAAGTTTTTTAGAGTCTCACGACTAGGCATGGTTCGGGACTGAAATTATTGCGATAGTCCCAACACTTCACCCGTTACCCTGCGTTTGAAAGGAGTCTTGTATAACGATGTTCATCAACACTATCATGGGATGGTTTTCGAATGATATGGCCATCGACCTAGGTACGGCCAATACGCTGGTGTACGTCAAGGGAAAAGGCATCGTGTGCAATGAGCCTTCGGTCGTTGCAATCTCCGCGAAAAGCGGCAAGGTACTCGCCGTGGGAGCCGAAGCCAAAAAGATGCTTGGCCGCACCCCCGGCGATGTCAGAACAATCCGTCCGATCAAGGACGGCGTAATTTCCGACTTCGATATTACGGGCGAGATGCTCAAATACTTCATCCAGCGGGTACACAACCGGAAGTCCTTCATGCGACCCCGAATCGTGATCGGCGTTCCATCGGGGATCACGCAGGTCGAACAGCGCGCTGTCAAGGATGCTGCAATAACTTCCGGCGGACGAGATGTTTATCTCATCGAAGAGCCCGTGGCCGCGGCCATCGGAACCGGCTTGCCCATATCAGAGCCATCGGGCAACATGATTGTTGATATCGGCGGCGGCACAACGGACATCGCTGTCATTTCCATGGACGGCGTGGTTTACAGCAAGGCGATTCGCGTGGGCGGAGACAAAATGGATGACGCCATCATCAACTATATCAAACGAAAGTACAATCTCCTGATCGGTGAGATGATGGCCGAGCAGGTCAAGCTTGATCTCGGATCGGCATACAAGACGGACAACACCCGCCAGACCATGGAAATCAAGGGGCGGGACCTGGTATCGGGAATCCCAAAGACGCTGATTCTCGACGACGACGAGGTGCGCGAGTCGCTTGCAGAACCGGTCAGTCAGATCCTGAACGCTATCAAAATCGCTCTTGAGAACACGCCTCCGGAGCTGTCGGCTGACATAGTGGACAAGGGAATGGTGCTTGCTGGCGGCGGGGCTCTGCTCAAGGGTTTGGACGTTTTCCTCAGGGAGGAGACGTCGCTCCCCATCATTATTGCGGAAAATCCCCTCAACTGTGTAGCGCTTGGGGCCGGCAAGGTCCTCGATGACGAGGAAATCCTGAAAAAAGTGATTATGTAGGGACAGCGCTGTTCGAATGCCCGAGTTTATTCTAAAGCACAAAAGATCCTTTATCCTGTTCCTTCTCTTCATGATCCTGTTCTGGCTGGTCACGGTCCAGGTAAAAGCGGGTCGGTTGACATTCATGGAGAAGCCCGTTCTTTCGATATCTGGCTTTTTTGAACGCGTCATCACCGGCCCTTTTCGCTTCGCGGAATCCGTGGTCAACGGGTATTTCTTCCTTGTTCGCACCGAGCGGGAGAACGGGCGTCTGAAACAAGAAGTGGAGGAGCTGAAGCTCGAGACCTCCATTACCGACGAACTCCTCATCGAGAACGAACGACTCCGTGATCTGCTGGGCTTCAAAAAACAGCATCCCCCGGAATCGATCATGGCGCAGGTGATTGCCAAGGAATCGTCGCCTTCCTCACGTACAGTAACCATCAACAAAGGCGCCGACGACGGCGTCGAGAAGGACATGGCAGTGATCACCCCGGCGGGAGTAGTCGGGAGGGTCCAAACCGTGTTGTCGGGTACGGCAAAGGTAATCCTTCTCACGGACCCAGGAAGCACACTCGCCGTCAGGGTGCAGAGGAACAGGGAAGAGGGTCTGTTGGAGGGTAAAATCAGCACCTGCGCCCTCAAGTATGTTTCCTACTACGCTGACATCCAGGAGGGGGATCTGCTCATCACCTCGGGCCTCGATGGCATCTATCCCAAGGGGCTGCCCGTTGCTACGGTCACCAAGGTCACCAAACATGAGGCTAGCGCATTTCAGACCGTCTTGGCGAAGCCTGCTGTCGGCTTCTCCCGTCTGGAAGAGGCACTGGTGCTCCGGAAATGAAGTCCCACATTTATATCATCATCCTCCTGCTGATTGTCCCGGTTCAGGCGAGCCTGTTCAACCCGCTCTCCTTCGCCGGCGTCAAGCCAGACCTTGCGTTAGCCGTACTCTATATCATCGGGCTGCTCACTGGCCCTGTGGAGGCGGCACTCGCGGGCATCGGCATCGGGTTGGTTCAGGATATTAGTTCTGCGAGCCTCATCGGACTGAACGCGTTTACGCGGGGACTGATTGGCCTGTGTGCGGGCCTTCTGGGCAGGAGGGTACTTGACATCTCAAGTCCATCGAATCTCATCTTTCTAATCGCCTTCTCCCTGGCGGAAGGGCTTTTTATCATGTTGTTCATCCAAGTATTTTACGGGTCTGTTCCAATCGTCAATATGTTCTTTACCAGCATTCTTCCCAACGCGCTCTACACCGGAGTCCTCGGCATCCTCCTGCTGCGGTTCATCAACAGTCGCAGAGCCCTGAACATGTTGAAACGGCATGCCCTTCAGAAGGAGCTGTAGATGAACCAGCAGGATAGTCCTGTCGATATCCAAAGAAGGCTTCCATTCCTGGCGGCGTTCATTATCCTTTTCACTCTCATCCTCTTTATCCGTCTGTGGTACCTGCAGGCCGTGAAAGGGGAATACTACCACGATCAGGCGGAGAGCAACCGTATCCGACCGGTGAAGATCAGACCCCCGCGCGGCATCATTTATGACCGCAGCGGCAGGCCGATCGTCGAGAACGTGCTCACCTTTGACGTTTCGCTCGTCCCGGAGGACGCACAGGACCTCGATGCCATAATCGGAAAATTATCGACCATTGTCAAGCTTCCTCCGGAATCCATCCGCACTGCGCTGGATGACGCGGCTGCCGTAAGAACCAAATACGAGCCCTTGAAAATACGGGAAGAAGCCCCCTGGGATGAGGTGGCTTTCGTGGAGGCGCACCAAGAGGATTTGGCCGGCGCGATCATCGAACCGGAGCACCGTCGGCATTATCCCTATGCAGGACTCGCCTCGCACCAGCTCGGTTACATTGGGAAGGTATCGCCGTCACAGCGGAAACAGGAACAGACTGACATCGGACTTCTTACGGGTCAGGGCGGGCTCGAAAAGGTCTATGACAAATATCTTCGCGGGATCGCCGGCAGGAGGATGATCCAGGTTAACGCCGCTGGCAGGAAGGTCAAGGACCTTGGCATCGAAGAGCCGCGTCCTGGGACCGATCTCTACCTCACCATCGACCTCGACGTGCAAAAGGCGGCCGAGGAAGCACTCGGTGAGCGACAGGGAGCTGTGGTTGCGATGGACCCAAACTCGGGCGAGATCATTGCGCTCGCAAGCCATCCGAACTACGATCCGAACCTTTTCCCGCGCGGGATATCTCCTAAAGACTGGGTCCGCCTTACGAACGACCCGACACACCCGCTGTATAACCGCGCCATCCAGAGTGTCTATCCTCCGGGTTCTACATTCAAGATCATCGTAGCGCTCGCCGGCCTCGAGTCTGGTGTAATCAAGCTCGACGACAAGGTCACCTGCAGAGGTTATATCCAAAGCGGCAAACACAGTTTCCGGTGCTGGAAAAAAGGGGGCCATGGGACCATTTCTTTTCATCAGGCTGTCGTCGAGTCCTGCGACGTTTACTTTTATACCATGGGTGAACGTATCGGCTGGGACCGCATCGCCCAGTATGCAAAAAAACTAGGGTACGGCAGTCTGACCGGCATCCCTCTGCCAGACGAAAAACCGGGACTCATTCCCACGACGGAGTGGAAAAAGGAGAAGATGAAAGATGCGTGGTACGCGGGAGATACGTACATCAATTCTATCGGGCAAGGCTTCGTGCTCGTTAGCCCCATCCAGGCCTGCCAGATGATCAGCGCTGTCGCGAACGGCGGATACTTCTATCGGCCTACGTTGCTCAAGAAGACACGGAACCGGGAGACAGGCGCTGTACAGGTGTTTGCGCCCGAGCGGGTGAACAGGATCGTACTCGACTCCAGCGCACTTGAAGAGGTGAGGAAGGCGCTCGCCGGTGTGGTCTCCGAGCCCGGAGGTACCGGCCATGCGGCGCAGATCCCGTTCGTTACTGTGGCAGGCAAAACAGGCACCGCGCAGGTCATTGCTCAAAAGGTCCCTGGGAGAAAACTATCCGGGAGCACTCAGGATCACGCCTGGTTTATAGCATATGCGCCAGTCGACGATCCGAAGATTGCTGTCGCCGTGCTCGTAGAGCACGGAGGTCACGGTGGCGGTGCTGCCGCACCGGTAGCTCGAAGGGTTATTGAGGAGTACATGAAAAATGCTGGATCGAAGACGGTTCGCTAATCTGCCATGGGGCATGATCGGCCTCGTATGCGTCATCGCGCTTATCGGGCTCTCGGCCGTCTACAGTGCCACTTACACGGTAAAAGGCCCCTCACCCCTGTATTACAAGCAGCTTCTCTGGGTTTCAATCGGCGTCATCATCATGTTTCTCGCGCTCATTCCCGATTACCACACCGTGGGGCGGTACGCTTATTTGCTGTATGCCGCTTCGCTTTTTCTGCTCATCTTGGTCATGGTGATTGGGAGGGCCGGCATGGGAGCCCAGCGCTGGCTGGCCATCGGCCCCTTCGCGTTCCAGCCCTCGGAGCTTGCAAAACTTTCACTCACGCTCGCCCTCGCACGGTATTTCGCCGAGGACCCGAAGCGAGGCGGTTACTGCCTCCGCGATCTGGCTATTCCCGGCATCATGGTCCTGATCCCGCTCGTGTTCGTACTCAAGCAGCCCGACCTCGGTACCGCACTCATGCTGATCCTTACTTCTGCCCTTATCGTAATGATTGCCGGGCTCCGCATTCGTTCAGCCTTTATCATGATCCTCAGTGGAGCTATCATTATCTCGGCGGTCTTTCTCGTTTCTCCTGTGCGGAATAGGATATGGGGGTCACTCAAGCCATACCAGCAGAACCGGATACGAGCGTTCATCGACCCGGGATCGGACCCGCTCGGCAGCGGCTACCACGCCAATCAGTCCAAAATCGCGGTGGGCTCAGGCCAGATCACCGGCAAAGGATTCCGTAAGGGCACGCAAAGCCAGATGGCATTTCTGCCTGAGCGCCACACGGATTTCATCTTTGCCGTGATTGCTGAGGAGCGCGGCTTCATCGGCACGGGCATCATGATTCTCCTGTACCTGATCCTCCTCCTCATTGGCGTGGATGCCGCCAAAAACGCAAAGGACCGTCTTGGCGTGCTCATGGCTAGTGGGATCGTTTCCATGATATCGTTATACGTTTTTATCAATGTGGGTATGGCTGTTGGCATCGTACCGGTCGTGGGCGTTCCGCTTCCCCTCGTGAGCTACGGCGGGACCTCGATCATCACGACCTTCATTGCCCTGGGATTACTCTTGAATATTCAGACGCGCCGCTTTATGCTGTTTTACTGATATCAGACCCTGAATCATTTTTTTCCATTTTCCCACAGTTCCCTGACCTGGACCGAGCCCTTGACCTGTGCGAAGGAGTTCCATGCTCGAAGATTTTCTGCCGTTGGTCACGAAACCAGCGCGATATATCAACACTGAGGTCAACAGCGTTCATAAAGATCTCTCCAAGGTACGAACCAGGGTTTGCCTTTTTTTCCCGGACACTTATGAGGTGGGGATGTCACACCTTGGGCTCCGGATACTCTACCACGTCCTGAATGGCAGGGAAGACACGGCATGCGAGCGGGTGTTCTCTCCTTGGATTGATTATGAGCAACATCTGATGTCTTCCGGGAGACCGCTCAAGAGCCTTGAGTCCAACCTTCCTCTCAACCAGTTCGATATTATCGGGATCACGCTCCAGTATGAACTGTCGTACACCAACATCCTAGCAGGACTGGGCCTCGCCCGAATCCCGCTGCGCTCATCAGAGCGTGCGGACGGCCACCCGGTGATCATAGCAGGCGGCCCCTGCGCCGTCAACCCTGAGCCCCTATCCGATTTTATCGATGCATTCTTCATCGGTGAAGCGGAAGAATCAATTCATGATATTGTGGAGCTTCGTCAGAGGCACGGGACCAGGGAAGAATACCTCAACGCACTAGCGCGGCGAGAAGGGTTCTACGTGCCCAGCCTTGGTAATAAGCCCGTTCGGAGAAGAGTTGTCCGGGACTTGGAATCTGCAGCCTTTCCCGAGACACCAATTCTGCCGCTCATGCGGCCAGTCCACGATCGGGCCACAATTGAGATTGCGCGCGGCTGCATACGCGGCTGCCGTTTCTGCCAAGCAGGGATCATCTACCGGCCCTATCGAGAGCGGAGTGCCGGGCGTGTCAAAGCGATGCTCCACACATCACTGTCCTGCACGGGATATGACGAACTCTCGCTCGCATCGTTGAGCTCTGGCGACCATTCTGATATCCAGCCGCTCGTCAAGGACCTCGTCAGCCGCTACCGGCAAAGCCGCATCTCCATCTCGCTCCCTTCACTCCGTATCGGCACACTCACGCCCGAGATGATCCGGGCAGTTGCAGGCGTGCGCAAGACCGGTTTCACCCTTGCGCCCGAGGCAGGCACCGAACGCCTTCGCCGCGTAATCAACAAGCCAGTGACCGATACTGATTTGATGGAAGCTGCAGAGAACATCTTCGCGAACGGTTGGAACGTGCTAAAGCTTTATTTTATGATCGGGCTCCCTACGGAGACGGAAGCGGATCTGGACGGCATCATCAGGATAGCTCACAACCTTCTTGCTCTGGGCAAGCAGGTCGCCAAGCGACACGTGCAGATCAATATCAGCGTCTCAACCTTCGTACCGAAACCTCATACTCCGTTTCAGTGGTTCGGACAGGCAACACGAGAGGATATCAGGGCAAAGCATGCCTACCTGGAGAACAAGATGAAAAGAAGGGGGATCTCTTTTAAACCTCATGATCCTGATATGAGCCTGCTCGAAGGTGCATTTGCGCGAGGCGACAGAAATATCGGCAAGGTCATCGCTGAGGCTGTACAGCGCGACTGTCGTTTCGACGGTTGGTCGGAATGTTTTTCATTCGCAAAATGGCAAGAGGCTTTCCTCGCATGCGGCATGCAACCCGCAGCGTACGCGTGTCGCACACTCGGACTGGATGATGTGCTTCCATGGGATTACGTCAAATCCGGTGTGACAAAGGGTTTCCTCAAACGGGAATACGATCGTGCGGTAGCAGCGGAAATAACCGAGAACTGCCGGGTTTCGTGTGAGCAGTGCGGCATCGGGTGCAAGGACGGCGGGACATTATCTCTCGGGATACCGACCGTTCAAGCTGTTGAAGCAGATACCGAAGAGGTGATCTCGCCGGCCACGCTGAAAAAGCAATCGGGCCAGCCGGACATCACGACGCGGATCAGGATCAAGTTCACGAAGACCGGCCGGCTCCGTTACCTTTCACACCTCGACCTCATGACGCTTTTTCACCGGGCCGCCCTACGATCGGGAATACCTGTCTCGTTCACTTGTGGATTTAACCCGCATCCTAAGATAGCCTTCGGTCCAGCGCTCTCCGTGGGCATCGAGAGTGAAGCAGAGTACCTGGACATGGAAACAGATGCGTTCATCGATCTTTTGAAGATCATTAAAGATCTGAACGCCGCCCTGCCCTCTGGAATGCAGATTCTCGCGGCGCGCGTCATTCCTACAAAAGCTCCATCCCTTTCCGGAAGCATCAACAGGTATAAATATGAAGTGGCGGTCCCAGTTGCATATGCTGGTGATATTGAACGCAGAGTTCGAGATTTCCTGTCCCGATCCGAGGTGACTGCGGCAAAGGAAGCGGCGCAGAAGGACATCCTCCCGGGAATCGAATCACTTACGACAACACGAGCCAGCAACACGACCGGACTTACGATCATCCTTCAGGACAAGAACCAACTCAGACCGCGCGTGCAGGACGTGATCGAGCGGTTGTTTGCCATAAACACAGACCGTTCGGTACTGTTCGAGATCAAGCGGACCGGCATGTATTACAGCAGCGGGGGAACGTGGAAGGACCCTCTTGACATTTAGCAGCACTACGCGAAGATTTCTTCAGTGCTATGATTCCCAATTTGCATTTGCGAATTTTTCGTGGATTCCTTAAGTGCAAATGTTGCATCGGTGATACAGGGCAGCCGACTCGGAACGACGCAGTTTTTTCCAGTTGCTTTGGCTTTATATAGCTTTTCGTCGGCCTCCCGCAAGAGGCTGCTTCCGTCCGGCTTGTTTTCGAGACTAGCAACGCCGAAGCTCGCTGTTATTTTGATGCGTCTGCCGCCGAGATCGATATTGTGCGTTTCGATCTTGCTCCTGAGCTTTTCCGCCAAGTGTACAGCACTGTACAACGTCGTATCGGGAAGAACCAGCACAAACTCCTCTCCCCCGTACCGCGCGAGGTAGTCAGATTTTCTTACTAGCGAGGGCAGCAGAGTGCATATATCTTTTAAGACGGCATCTCCTGCGTGGTGCCCATACAGATCATTTATCGATTTAAAATCATCTATATCTATCATGATGACCGAGAGATCGGTGCCGTATCGCTGGGCATAGAAAATATCGCTTGCTATGAAGCTGTCCAAGGCTCTCCGGTTATAGCAAGTCGTCAATGGATCAATCGTTGCCGCATTTTCAAGCTGCTTTATGCTTAAGATTTTTTCCAGCGCTATGCTGATAGAGCTGATTATCGTACCAACAACGGAATCGTGATAATCAAGCATTTTCCTCTTTGGCAATATGTAAAGCCTTGAAATAAAATCGTTCTCGATTACCCTATACGAAATAACGTTATCAAAATCAAACATGTCATTATTATGACATCTTTCCGGGGTTTCTTCTTCGAATCGATGTACAGTATAGACAATATTTTGACCATTAAATTCTCGACTCAGTGCGTTGATAAACAGGGACGTATGTGCTCGAGGCCTCAGCCATACATCCATGGCGGCATCTTTTTTCAGGACGAATCCAAACAACTCTAAATCAAGTATATCTTTCAAGCACTTTGATGCCTCATAGAGCATATCATCAATGTTCTTGTACTTGTTGATCTTCAGGATATAATCGCTCAATGTCTTGTAATCAATACCGCGGGCCATCTTGTAGCCCAGTTTCAAGACTGATGCGGCTTCTTTCATGACTTTTTGGGTCTTAATGAGCATATCATATCCTTTCTAAATTATTAAGAGCAAATTTAATGCCAAAATTATCACTCTGCGGAAATTAGCCTGTCAAGGCATTTATGAGAGCATCATCCTCGGCCATTCTCGGGATATGTTTTTTTTAATCCTTGTAATAAATTCTGTACTATTATAAAATAAACTATATACATAAAATCATTGAGGAAGATCATGTCAATTGAGATCATCGTAAACGCCGGCCGGGAGGAAACTCGTGTGGGCCTTCTTGAAAACGGCCTGGTGACTGAAATCTATATCGACCGCAAGAAGGATCGCGGTATTGCCGGTAATGTCTATAAAGGACGAGTCATGAAGGTCCTCCCTGGAATGCAGGCAGCCTTCGTGGACATCGGACTGGATAAGTCGGCCTTCCTCTATGTAGGGGACGTGTTCGACAGCACATCCGAGTACACTCCCATGATGGATGATGAGGGCCTTGAACTCGAGGTTGAACCCAAGAGGAAGCGCTCCTATTCCAATCAGATAGAGGACCTTCTGCAGGAAGGCCAGGAGATCCTGGTCCAGGTTTCTAAAGAGCCGATCAGTACCAAGGGTGCGCGCGTGACCACCTACATCAGCATACCTGGACGCTACCTCGTCATGATGCCGGGAGTCAACCATATTGGTGTATCGCGTCGAATCGAGAACGGCGAGGAACGAAAGAGGCTTCGCGAGATTGTGGAACGGCTCCGCAAGCCGAACACGGGATACATCATCAGGACCGCCAGTCAGGGCAGAAGCGAGGAGGAGTTCACCGCAGACATCGAATTCCTCGCTCGACTGTGGGAGAACGTCCTGAGAAAGAAAGAGAAGGCATCCGCGCCTGCACTGCTCCATAACGAGCTTGACCTCGTTTTCCGCGTGATCCGCGATGTCTTTACGCGGGACGTGGATAAAATGGTGATCGACTCGCCTGACGAATATCAGCGGGTCAAGGAGTTTGTCGATTCCTACATTCCACCGCTCAGCAGACGTGTGAAACCATACGACGGTGACGAGCCCATATTCGAACACTATGGAGTGGAAATCGAAATTTCCCGTGCTCTCGGCAGAAAAGTCTGGCTTAAATCCGGGGGCTATATCATCATTGACCAGACTGAAGCGCTCACCACGATCGACGTGAATACCGGTCGATACGTGGGCAAGCGATCCCTGGAGGATACCATCCTCAAGACCAATCTAGAGGCCGTTCGCGAGATCGCGTACCAGCTCAGGCTCAGGAACATCGGCGGCATCATCATACTCGACTTCATTGATATGGAGCGAGAGGATAACCGCCGCAAAGTATACTCGGCTCTCCAGGAGGCGCTGTCGAACGACAAGGCGAAGACCACCATCTCGCACATCTCACCGATCGGCCTCATCGAGATGACGCGTAAACGGATCCGTGAAAGCCTCGGCCGCACTCTCTGCGAGCCCTGCCCCTATTGTGACGGCCGCGGTTACGTGAAGTCGTCCCGCACCATCTGCTATGAGGTGTTCCGGGACATCCGGAGGGCGTTCGCCGGTGCCGAAGAGAAGAAAGCGCTTGTTACAGTGAACTCTGTAGTGGCGGACATGATGTATGACGAAGAACGGCAGGGAGTGGAAGAGCTGGAAAAGGAGTTTCAGAAGAAGATCGTGATCAAGGCCGACCCGAACCTACACCAGGAGCAGTACGAAATACTTATGGTCTGACCTAGGACAGGGCGGACAGCAGCCACTCTGGCATTGTCGTTAGGGGATGATAATATTGTCGATCAATCGAGTCTTTCTGATTCGTGCCGCCACAAGCAATACCATATTGCCACCCGCCGCATGGAGCGGCTCCAAAGTTTCCGGATCCGAGACCTCGACATAGTCGATACTCACACCGTGCTCCATAAGAAGTACGGCCCGCATTTTCTCCTTTAGCTTTTTCGGGTCCTTTGCTCCTGAGTTGAAGAGGTCGCGTGCTGCACTGAGCGCCCGATAAATCACTGTTGCTGCCCGCCGCTCATCGGCGCTAAGATAACTGTTCCTCGAACTCATGGCCAGGCCCCCCTCTTCTCGCATAATCGGAAGGACAACGACCTCCACATCCATATTCAGTCCCTTCACCATCCGCTTGATGACGATGCATTGCTGGAAATCTTTCTGTCCGAAATAGGCCTTGTGCGGCTGCACGATGCTGAAGAGCTTGGCCACGACCGTTGCTACGCCGCGGAAGTGGCCCGGCCGGACAGCTCCTTCGAGGATGTCCGATAGCCCCTCGACCACGATGAATACCGTAGGCTTTTCAGGATACATCTCCTCGGCTGCGGGCATGAATATGATATCGACACCAGAAGACTCGCACTTCTTCCCGTCGCCCTCGGCATCGCGGGGATAGCGTCCGAAATCCTCGTCCGGTTCGAACTGGAGCGAGTTCACGAAAATGCTCACAACGACAATGTCGGACTCCACCCGCGCCCGGCGGATAAGAGAGAGATGCCCATCGTGCAGGAACCCCATAGTCGGCACGAAGCCGATCGTCTTCCCCTCTCTACGCATCGAGGCCGCTAGGGAACGCATGTCAGACAGAGAGGTGATTGTTTTCATATTGCTATCTTTGACTTCCTTTCCGTCCCGGGAATTTTTCCCGTGCCGACCTCATTTTTTCGCCCGTGATGTCGGCACATAGTACTGAATGCCTTGCTTCATGTTGAGGACCTGTTTGAGGATGTCATCGAGGTCCTCTCTGCGGTTTACGAAATCAATATCCGAGGTATTGATGACAAGGAGCGGAGTTTCAGAGTAGTGGAAGAAGTACTGATTGTATGCCTCGTTCACCGCCGCGATGTAGGCTCGATCTATGTCCTTTTCGAAGGATCTGCCGCGCTGCCTGATGCGTCGGAGGAGGGTGTCCGTGTCAGCCTGCAGGAAGATAACGAGGTCCGGCTTCACGATCCTGGGTTCAAGCAGTTTATAGATCTGCTCGTAGAGTGCGAGTTCATGCTCATCGAGGTTGAGGTAGGCGAATATCCGGTCCTTGGCGAACAGATAGTCGCTTATCGTAATCCGCGTGAACAGATCGGGCTGAAGCATCTCTTCCTGCTGAGCAAAGCGGTTCAGGAGGAAGAAGGTCTGGGTTTGGAAACGGTATCGGGGAGGGTCCTTGTAAAAATCAGTGAGGAAGGGATTGTCTTCCGCGCGCTCAAGTATGAGGCGGGCGCCCAGATCCTCGGCGAGCAGGCTGGTGAAGCTCGTCTTTCCCACGCCGATCGGTCCTTCGGTTACGATGTATTGGGTATGGCGCAAGATTGGTCTCCGGTTCATGGTGATTTGTGGTCCGGCTTGTATTTCATGACCGAGTAGGCGTCTTTTAGTTCGCGGAGCAGCTGTGCAGCCGTTTTACACAGGACGGGGTGCAACACATCGGGGGCGATCTCGGCAAGCGGTGCAAGCACAAACCTTCTTGCCACCATCAACGGGTGGGGAATAACGATGTCCGACTCGTTTATCATCAAATCTCCGTACAGCAGAATATCGAGATCAATGGTGCGCGGTCCCCACCGCACGGTACGTCTGCGTCCCAGACGGGCCTCAATGGCGTGACAGGCATTCAGCAGTCCCCTCGCTGAAAGATCGGTCTCGAGGGAGACAACAGCGTTGATGAAATCTTCCTGTTCCTGATATCCCACCGGCTCTGAGCAGTACAGGGAGGAAACGCTGACGACCCTCCCTGCCTCAGAGAGCAGTTCGATTGCCTTCATGCAATTGGCTTCCCTATCGCCCATGTTAGAGCCTATCCCGATGTATGCGATAGTTGGCATAAGAAACACCTAAATCTGTCATTAAGACACGAATACACAAACGGAAAACACCGTCGTGCGGCCATGGTTGCGGAATCTTTTTTTGTCAGCGCCTTGCATCTTTCGTGCTTGCTGCTCTACTCGCTGACTGTCGAAAAACGGTCATGTCTTCGTGCCCTCGTCACATCGCAGTCAAATACTCACGGCATTTTAAAACTCGAACTGCAGACCGCCCATCCGCTTCTTGAACTCCTCGATCACCCGCTGTTCATCTACCATCCCTTTCGTCTCGAAAGTGGCAGAGAACCGGACGTACGGGCCCGCATCGTCCCAGGGTACCGTGCTGATAAGTTTTTCGGTTATAAGGAATTCGGAAAACTCTTCGGCGCTCACAAACCTCTTGCCTTGCCTGATCCCCTTAGGCATCTTCACATACAGATAGAAGGTACCGGCGGGCATCTTCGCCGAGAATCCCAACTCTGCAAGTGCTTCCACCATTGACCGCAACCGACGTTCATACTTAGCCAGAATCTCGCCGGTAATCTCGGGATGGTCGAGCGCATGCACACCGGCTTTCTGGATTGCCTTGAACTGGCCGGAATCACAGTTGTCTTTCACGTTCCCGTAGCCTGCGATCACACGTTCATTCCCTGCTACAAAGGCAAGGCGCCACCCGGTCATATTGTAAGCCTTTGAAAGTGAATGTATCTCGACGCCGACATCCTTTGCCCCATTGACGGAAAGGAATGAGAGCGGCTTAGCCCCATAAGAGAGTGCGGCATAGGCAGCATCGTGCACTACGATAATGCCATTTTTCTTCGCGAAACGGACCACCTGCTCAAAAAAATCCCTGCTCGCGCCTGCCCCGGTCGGGTTGTTCGGATAGTTGATGTATAAGAGCTTTGCTTTTTTCCTCACATTGACAGGGATGGAATCGAGGTCCGGCAGGAACCCGTTCTTTTCAAGGAGGGGGAGGTTCACCACCGTGCCACCGTACCAGCAGGTGTGCGTCCCCAAGACAGGATATCCCGGCACCGTCATGAGCGTCACGTCCCCCGGGTTGATGAAGGCCAAGGGAAGCATGGCAAGCACCGGCTTGCTCCCGATGCCATGGAGCACCTCGGTTACGGGGTTGATGCCGTTTACGCCGTAAACGTTCTGAAGGTATCGGGCTGCGGCGTCCTTGAACTCCTGGATCCCGTTGTCCGCGTATCCTCGGTTCTCCGGTTTTACCGCTTCTCTCTGGAGCGTCTGGACTACGCCAGGGAACGCCATCTCGTCTGGCTCGCCTACCCCGAAGTCGATGAGTTCCATACCCGGATGTGCTGCGAGCGCCGCGCGCTTTGCACGCTTAATCTTTTCGAACTTGTACTCTCCACGCGTCTTGCCGAACATCTTGCCGCCAATACGCTCTGCGAAAAGGGATTGAATATAGGTTTCTTCTGTACTCTGTACTTCCACGAAGTCCTCCAGTCCTGAAAAAAATCGTTGAACACTACTTAGCGTCGTTTTGGGATCATGTTAAATACGTCTTCCCGGCGGTCATCAGCGCCCAAAAAGCCTTATCTTGTGACCGTGTTCTTCAGGCTCCCTATCCCCTCTATTCGGACCTCAATCTTGTCGCCCGGCTTCATCGGCCCGACTCCGGGCGGCGTGCCGGTGATGATCAGATCGCCGGGTTCGAGCGTCATGATCCCAGAAATAAAGCTCACGAGGTAATCTACCGGGAATATGAATTGCGATGTCCGTGAAAACTGCCGCCGCTCGCCATTCAGATAAAACTCGATGAGGAGATTGTCAGGTTTGAGGTCGGTCTCAATCCACGGCCCAACCGGGCAGAACGTGTCGAATGACTTGGCGCGCGTCCACTGCCCGTCATTTTTCTGCAGGTCCCTCGCTGTGACATCATTTGCGCAAGTATACCCAAGAATATGGTCACGCGCATCGGCCGGACTGATGTTCCTCGCCCGATCCTTCATAATCACTCCCAGCTCGGCCTCATAGTCCACCTGTGAGCTTGCTGCAGGATATAGGACCGCTTCACCGGGGCCGATCACCGATGTTGGAGGTTTCAGAAATATGATCGGTGTGTCCGGCACTGGGAAATTCAGTTCTCTTGCATGATCGCGATAGTTGAGCCCGACTGCCACGACCTTGGATGGTTTGCACGGCGACAGCAAATGTATCTGTGAAAATGCGCAGCACGTCCTCAGCGGCCTGAGAGGAGTGAAAAAATCACCTTCGAGTTGAATCACCTCGTCGCCATTCAAAATGCCACATGATGGCCTTCCCTGGTGCAGAAATCGTAACAATTTCATGTCCGCCCCGGCAGATGCGTTTATTTTTCATTAATCCATTCGGAAAGCTGTTCAGCTGGGCGATATCCGCTAAGCACAGTCCCGTCGTCCCGTACAAGCACCGGCGTTCCATTGAACCCGAGTTCTCTGGCAAGCGCAATGTTCTTTTCCACCAGTTCGTTGGGGCACGCTGGCTCGGTCAGCGCCTTGCCGGCGAAAGCGTCATCGAGGAGAGCGAGGGATTTCTCGCAAAGAATGGCCTGAACCTTCTTGTATGCATCCTTATGCATCGGCAGCGGGAACGGCATGATATAGAACGCCACATCGTTTCGCATTGCCAGAACCTGTTTTATTTCCTCATGTAGTTTCTTGCAGAAAGGACAATCAGGGTCCGTGAACACCACAACCCTTCTCTTTGCCGTCTTTGGCCCCATGACGATCGCATCCTTGAGCGGGACCTTCGAGAAATTGACTTTCACCGCTTCGAGAGGGATAATTTGCCCGTTGATCAGATGTTTCTGCGAGAAGTCCAGGTACAGTGATCCGCGTTTTCCTCCCGCCTCCACATCCAGCTGCCAGAGACCTCCGATAGGAGAAAGTTTCACATCGAGCAGGTTCCCTGAGGGCAGCACCTTTTTGAGGATTTTCTCTGCATCTTTCTTCTCAAGCTTGTGACAGTCCTTACAATCTCCGTTGCAACCCGGATGCTCCGAAGAAAATGCACCCGACGTCAACGGAGCGATCAGGAGCAGTCCCATTATGACTAAGACGACATTTCTTTTCATTCATCTAACTCCTTAGTGTTAATTAGATTTTCTGTCTTCTGTCACTTCAGTCCCAGCACGTCTTGCATATCGTAGAGGCCGGGCTTCTTCCCGACGACCCACTTGGCTGCGCGAACCGCGCCTGCAGCGAAGGTGTCCCTGCTGTGCGCCCGATGCGTGATCTCGATACGCTCTCCCTTCCCGGCAAACATCACCGTATGCTCGCCTACGATATCGCCCGCTCGGAGCGTTTGGATTCCGATCTCCTTCTTGGAACGCTCGCCAATCATGCCCTTGCGCGCATATACACCGACCTCGTCTAGGCTGCGGTTCACGGCCTGGGCGATGACCTGGGCCATTTTCATGGCGGTGCCCGAGGGGGCATCCTTTTTCATGCGATGGTGGGCCTCTACTATCTCCATGTCATAATCCTCACCGATTGCCTTGGCTATTTCTGCAAGGATCTTGAAACAGAGGTTCACGCCGATGCTCATGTTCGGCGAGAGCACGCAGGGGATTTTCTGAACATGCCTGTTAATCTCCCCAAGCTGCTCCTTGGAAAATCCGGTCGTACCAACCACAATAGCTTTGCCCATTTCCGCGCATGATTTGACATGTTCAAGGCTGGTTTCGGGGAGAGTAAAATCGATGAGCACGTCCCCGCCCCTGAGTGCGGCAACGAGGTCGTCTGTGATGACTGCATGGGCCCCGCCTGCAGGGAGCCCGGCTGGGCCGCTCGAATCCTGACCTACCAGGGGATGTGCCTTTCGCTCTATCGCTGCGAATAGGCGGATGCCTTCCGAGGTCGAGAGCACGTTAATGATCCGTGATCCCATCCTGCCGGCGGCGCCGGTAACGACTGCTTTAATCATGGCATGCTCCTTAGATTATTTGTCCGATGAGAACGCTGAGCACCCGGCCTTGCAAACAGGGCAGAGCTCATGATGCATAGCGTTTTGGCTCCCTGCCATCCAACCTATATTCTCTGTTTCCTCCGTGGTTAATAGGTTCGAATCAAATCAACCCGTAGTCCTTCAGCGATTTTTTCAGCTTCTCCTTGTTTGCATCGGTCATGGGACAAAGCGGCAGTCGGAATTCCTCTGCGATCTTGCCCATGAGAGCAAGCGATGTCTTGGCAGGAATGGGGTTCGTCTCGATGAACATGGCGCCATGGAGAGGCTCCAGTTTGTAGTGTAACTTGAGCGCCTCCTCCCTCTTTCCGGCAAAAAAGGCATCGAACATGCCCGCGCAGTCGGCTGGTGCAACGTTGGCTGTCACCGAGATAGCCCCCACACCTCCCAGACAGAGGAGCGGTAAAGTGGTGAAATCATCGCCCGATATAACGTCGAAATCCCTGCCGCAGAGCCGGATGATTTCGCTGACCTGTTTCATATCGCCCGTGGCTTCCTTGAGTCCGACTATATTCTTAATGGCGCGAAGACGCGCGACGGTCGCCGGCAACATGTTCACCCCCGTTCTGCCAGGCACATTGTACAGGACAATGGGGATGTCCACGGCCTCCGCCACTTTCTTGAAATGCTGATAAAGGCCTTCCTGCGTAGGCTTGTTGTAATACGGAGTGATGAGCAGCACACCGTCGGCACCCGACCTCTTAGCAAACTTCGTAAGTTCAAGGGTCTCCTCGGTGCTATTTGATCCTGCGCCTGCAATCACGGGCACACGCTTGTTTACCGTCCTTACCGTGAACTCCACCACCCGATGATGTTCTTCGTGGGATAGCGTTGCAGACTCACCCGTGGTGCCGCATGGCACGATCACGTCCGTCCCGCTCTTGATTTGAAACTCAATCAGATCGGCGAGAGCCTTCTCATCCAGCGATCCCTTCTTGAACGGCGTTACAATCGCAACCATTGAACCTTTGAACATAATTGCCTCCTCGCGAAAAGAAATAAGACCGTAACTCAGCGTCATTCACAAATCAGCAGCGAAGCCTTTCCGGCTGACGATAACGGGGAGCCTGAAAATGGGAAAGGCATCCAGCTGACCGAAATGAGCCTCGTAATCACAACAACAGCGACATGTCGCTGACATTAGATAAACAGGTTACCCTCACACACGACTTCTGCTAAACCCTCTAGGTGGAGGTCCATGAACCGTTCGCCTTCTCGCTTGAACGAAACAACCAGCCTGTCTCCACCCTTGGTCAGCACCTCAACCGGAGATGAAACATGCCCTAGGGCACCGGCGATGAGTGCTGAGGCAACCGCTCCGGTGCCGCATGCCAGAGTCTCTCCCTCTACTCCGCGTTCATACGTCCTTATCCTGATGCGGTGTGGACCGGTGACCTGGATAAAATTCACGTTCGTGCCAGCAGGCCTGAACAGCTCATGATACCGCGTATCACTTCCAATCCTCTCTACAGCCTCGCCGTTGAGATCTTTTGATAGATAGACGAGGTGGGGCACCCCTGTATTGATGAAATGGCCGATTCGCGTGCCGCTTTCAAGGGGAACCGCGATGTTCATGCGCAATCCGCTTGCACTCGTGAGCTGCACCGTTACCATGTTTTTCTTGACAGCGGCATGAATGATCCCCGCGAGCGTTTCGAAGGACACGTTCTTTGTTGCAATCTTCCTGAGATACGCAAAACGCGCAGCACAACGTGACCCGTTCCCGCACATCTCGGCTTCGCTCCCGTCGGCGTTGAAAAAATGCCACTTGAAATCCGCCTTCCGCGATGAGACGATTACAATCAACCCGTCAGCTCCTACCGAATAATGACGGTTGCAGACGGCGGTCGACAAATCCCTGAGGTTCATTCCTTTCAGAATCCCCCTGCGGTTGTCGATCAGGATGAAATCGTTCCCGCTTCCCTGCATCTTATAAAAAGGTATTTTCTTCATGCCTTCACATTCTCAACCCATAAATCCGAAGTCTCAAATAAACTCCAACCCCCCGTCATCAACTGAGAAGGACCTTTTGCATCTTGGTCGTTGAATCGCATTGGGGTGTAATGCCAGAGATTTGGTGCTTGTCTCCCTTACCCTTCTAGCCACCGCGGGATTCTCTCACCCCTGATGAGGTCGTTGTAGGTTTCTCGCTCACGCACGATAAAATATTCGCTCCCCTTGACTAGGACTTCAGCCACGCGCGGTCGCGAATTGTAGTTCGAGGACATCGAGAAGGCGTACGCTCCTGCTCCCATCACCGCAAGAAGATCGCCCTGCTTCACCTCAGGCATCTTCCGCTCCTTGGCGAGAAAATCACCGGACTCGCAGATCGGTCCCACCACATCAAACATGTTATTTCCGGGATTATCGGGCTCGGAGACAGGCATTATCTCGTGGTATGCTTCATAGAGGCTTGGCCGGATAAGGTCGTTCATGCCTGCGTCGACGATGAGGAACCGCTTCTCGCCACTGTCCTTGCGATAGAGAGCGCTCGTCACGAGGATACCCGCATTGCCTACGATTGCCCTCCCCGGTTCCAGCACCAAGGTACACCCGGCCCCCTTGAGGAGCGGATTGATTGCCTTTGCAAGTTCCCTGGGATGCGGCGGTGTCTCGTCCTTATACGTAATGCCAAGACCGCCGCCGATATTGGTGTACTTGATGTCCATGCCAGCGGACCGGAGCACCTTGACGAAACCCACGAGCTTCTCGAGCGCATCGACAAACGGCTGGACCTCGGTGATCTGTGAACCGATGTGCTGATGGATTCCCGTCACCTCCACATGAGAGAGAGATTTAGCCGTCTGGTAATACTCGAGCGCCTGCTCGATCGGGATGCCAAATTTGTTCTCCTTGAGCCCCGTCGAGATATAGGCATGTGTCTTGGGGTCGATGTCCGGATTTACCCTCAGCGCGATCCGTGCCACCGCGCGCATGTCCTTGGCGGCACGCTCGATCGCTAGCAGTTCTTCACCGGACTCAACGTTGAACATGAGAATACCGACCTTAATGGCATATTCGATCTCATCCCTGCGTTTGCCCACTCCGGCATAAACGATCTTCTGCGTGTCGATGCCGGCACGGAGTGCGCGGTACAGCTCTCCGCCAGAGACTATGTCCGCGCCTGCGCCCTCTTTGCCGAGGAGCCTGAGTATCGAGCTGTTCGGATTTGACTTAAGTGCAAAGCAGATAATGTGTGGGACGTCCACAAAGGCGCTGTCGAAGGCCCGGTAATGGTTCATCAGCGTATTGCTGCTGTAAAGGTAAAACGGCGTGCCCACCCGCTGAGCCACGCTTTTTACCTGGACCCCTTCGCAGTACAGTTCTCCGTTTTTGTACGTAAAGTCATGCATGGGAAACCCTTATTATTAATCATTGTGCTGAAATTGCTTCCTTTACTTTACTTTTTTGTCCTCTCAATATAGGAACATTATCGTCCCTTCTCAGCGTACGCTTTCTCCTCCTTCGACATCTGGCTTTCATTCCCAGACTGGTCCACCGCGGTGACGGTGTAGTAATAAACCACCCCCGGGTTGACCTTCACGTCGGAAAACGTGGTGCGGTTTAAGAGCTTTTCCGTAAGCCGCTCATAGTCCCTGCCGCTCTTCACCGAGCGGTACACGTGGTAACCCGCGAGGTCCTTCTCCTTGTTCTCGTTCCACGTGAGGAATATCCTGCCAACCCCGGGAACTACCGTAAGCCCCTTAGGCCTCGCCGGCGGCGTCATATCTCTGGGCGTGGCTGATACCTCGGACGAATCAAGGCTTTCCTTCCACGGCAGGGTCGGACTGTCCACAGAGCGCACAATGTAATAGAACGTTTTGTTATTTACGACGGCCGTGTCCTTATAGGAATTCGTCCTGATCGGTTCCTTGTTCAACGGTGTATCTTCGTATCGTCCTATATCCGTTCCGCGGTAGATATTATATCCAACAAACCCTTCGTATTGGCTCCCGTCAGATCTCGTGGTAACCCCGTCCCAGGAAAGCATGTTCTGGCCGTCACCGGCCACTGCAGTAACGTCTTTCGGGGTTGCCAGAGAGAGAAGTGGCGCTACCCGCACCTCTTCAGACGGCTGACTTGAGCCTCCCCTCGAGCTCACGGCCCTGATCCGGTAGCTGTACACCTGACCGTATCTCAGGTTCTTGTCGCTCCAGAAAACTGTGCCGGCCTTCACCTCAGCCGGCGCGGGATTGGCCGTCGAAATATCGGCGATCTCCTTATACCGTGGCTTCTTTTTGCTATCCCCCAGTTCACCCCGATAGACGCGGAATCCCTGGATCTCGGCGGGATTCATATCCTTGCCTTCAACGTTTTTGGTCGGCACGCGCCATGAAAGAAATGCGACATTGTCTCTGGTAACGGCTTTCAAGTCCTTCACCGCTTCGGACCGGGGGCTTGCGGGCGTGAGCGGATCGGTCTTCCTGCCGCATGAGACAGCGGCCACGAGGATGAACGCCAAACTTACAGATCCGATGAGCCTCGCTCTGGTTTTCATCGCATCTTCTTGAGCGCTGCAAGGCGTTTTTTTAGATTAGCAGGCGCCGTGCCGCCGTACGATGTTCGCCTCTTGACAGATGCCTCTACAGACAACGCATCGTACACATCCTCGTGGATCAACGGCGAGAGTCTTGTGTACTCCCCGATTGGCATGTCGACAAGCCCGCACCCCAACTCCGTGGCTCGCAACACGGCCCTGCCTACGAACTCGTGGGCTTTACGGAACGGCATACCCTTGCGGACAAGGTAGTCCGCTAGGTCCGTAGCTGTGATGAAGCCGTCCTCCGCCGCCCTCCGCATCGTTTCTTTATGTATCGAAACGCCCTTGAGCATCTCTATGAACACCGAGAGTGCGAGCGTGACCGTGTCAGCGGCATCGAAAACCGGCTCTTTGTCCTCCTGCATGTCGCGGTTGTACGCGAGCGGCAGTCCCTTCATGATCGTGAGAAGCGCCATGAGGCTTCCGTATACTCGCCCCGTCTTGCCGCGGGTGAGCTCCGCCACATCGGGATTCTTCTTCTGGGGCATGATCGAAGAGCCCGTGGTAAACGCGTCGGAGATCGTGATAAACCCGAATTCGGCCGAAGACCAGATGACGAGTTCCTCGGACAAACGCGACAAATGCATCATGATCTGGGCGCAAGCCGAAGCGAATTCGATTGCGAAGTCCCGGTCCGAAACGGCATCCATGCTGTTGTCGCACACGCCACTGAAACCGAGCCGCTTGGCTACGAGCTTCCGATCGATGGGAAGCACCGTCCCGGCGAGGGCACCGGCACCTAGCGGCATCACATTCACCCGGCGGAAGCAGTCTTCGAGACGGCCGCGATCGCGCTCGAACATTTCGTAGTACGCGAGCAGGTGGTGGCCAAAAAGAACGGGTTGGGCGCGCTGAAGGTGTGTGTAACCCGGCAACACAACGTCGCTGTGCCGGTCTGCAAGATGAATGATCGCCGCCTGGAGCGAGATGAGGAGACGACGGATTTCGGCGATCTCGTCACGAAGGAACATGCGGATGTCGAGAGCCACTTGGTCGTTTCTGCTCCGCGCTGTGTGAAGCTTTCCACCCACCGGGCCGATCTTCTCTATCAGCCGGTTCTCGATGTTCATATGGATATCTTCGAGCTCAACGCTGAATTTAAATGTACCGGAACTGATCTCCTTTAGGATCTCTTCAAGCCCGCGGATGATGCGGGCCGCATCCTTCTTCGGAATGATCCCCTGTTTTCCGAGCATGGACGCGTGCGCCATGCTGCCGGCTATGTCATAGGGATAGAGGCGCCAGTCATAGGGAATCGATGCCGTGAATTGCTCGACCAGATCATTAGTGGCTTCGGCGAACCTGCCTCCCCAGGGTTTGGCTTTCTTCGCAGCCGTTTTGCCCTTTGTGATTGTCTTGGTTTTCTTGATGGCCATATCGTATTAAAACCGCTGTAAACTGATTCTCATTGATTGGGTTATCATTAATATCTTGCTTCTTTAAAGAGTGATTCCACCGTGTGAATCCAGTTCAAATCCATGCTTTTTTGCGGACTTGCATATCTATGCCTTTGTTTGGGATCCCCTGATCCTGAGTCGGAGAGCATTTAGACGAATGAATCCCTCAGCATCCTGCTGATTATAGACCTGATCCGCTTCGAAGGTCGCGAACTCTGGATTATAGAGCGAGACCGGGGACTTACGGCCCACGGTATCGCAGTTACCTTTATATAACTTGAGCCGCGCCGTTCCACTCACGTTCTTCTGGGACTCATCAATAGCTGCCTGAAGCATGGTGCGTTCGGGAGCAAACCAATACCCGTAGTACACCATCTCGGCATAACGCGGAGTGAGGCCATCCCTGAGGTGCATGGCCTCGCGATCCATGGTAATTGACTCCACGGCACGATGCGCCGCGTGCAAGATGGTGCCGCCCGGCGTCTCGTACACACCACGGGACTTCATGCCCACATAGCGGTTCTCCACCAGATCCACGCGGCCTACGCCGTGGCTACCCGCAATCCGGTTCGCTTCGGCCAGCAGTGCAGCGGGAGACAAGTGTTTGCCATTGATGGCAACGGGATTGCCCGCGTTGAATTCTATCTCAATGTACTCCGGTTTGTCCGGCGCTTTCTCGATCGGCACCGCAAGCGTGTACATGTCGTCGGTCGGCTCCTTCCACGGGTCCTCAAGAATTCCTCCTTCGTAGCTGATGTGCAGTAGATTACGGTCCGTGGAATAGGGCTTGGACTTGGTCGCTGTCACCGGGATATTGTTCCTTTCGGCATAGGCTATGAGTTCCTCGCGGCCCTTCATGGTCCACTCGCGCCAGGGGGCGATGACCTTTACATCCGGCTTAAGCGCAAAGTAGGTGAGCTCGAACCGGACTTGATCGTTCCCCTTGCCCGTTGCTCCGTGAGAGACTGCATCCGCACCTTCCTTCACAGCGATCTCGATTTGGCGCTTGGCGATGAGCGGCCGCGCGATCGAGGTGCCGAGAAGATAGCGCCCCTCGTAAACGGCGTTCGCCCGCAGCATGGGGAAGACGAAATCCCTGACAAACTCCTCACGCAAGTCGTCGATAAAAATCTTGCTCGCGCCGGTCTTGATGGCCTTCTCGCGGAGCGGCTCGAGCTCCTCTCCCTGACCGATGTCCGCAGTGAAGGCGATAATTTCTGCACCGTATTCTTGTTTAAGCCAGCTGATGATGACGGAAGTATCGAGCCCGCCGGAATAGGCGACGACGATTTTTTTTACTCTTTGCCTCACGCTCTCTCCTGAACATTAGAAGATTCAAAGACCACGACGACGCTAAAGTCCTACGGTTTTACAACTGTGCTCTCTGTTTGCTTCGCGCTCTTTTGCTGCTTGCGTCAATATTATTTTGCTTCAACTATTTTGACTTTCATCTCGATCCGTTCGTTCGGATTGTCGTTCGAGTCCCGAGGCTGGGATACGATCTTGTCCACGACCTCCATCCCGCTCTCTACCTCACCAAACACGGTGTATTGCCCGTTGAGGAAAGGCGAATCCTTCACGCAGATGAAAAACTGCGATCCGGCGCTGTCCGGACTCTGCGCCCGGGCCATGGAGAGCGTACCCCGCTTGTGCGGCTTCTCGTTGAATTCAGCTTTGATGGTGTACCCGGGCCCGCCCATGCCGTGCAATCGCTTATCTGGGTTTTTGGAGTTCGGGTCTCCACCCTGTATCATGAAGCCCGGAATTACGCGGTGGAACGTTGTCCCGTCGTAGAGGCCCTTTTTTGCAAGCTCTATAAAATTGTTCACATGCCCTGGTGCCACATCGGGAAAGAATTTCAGGGTGATGTTACCGAACTTTGTTTCGATAACCGCTTTCGTCATGGCCATTTTTTTTATCTCCTGTGCAGTAAATTTTTTTGGTGCCTGCTGGGCGTACCCCAAAGTTATTGTGAAAAGGCCGAAGAGTAAAGCGAAAACAATCAGAATTTTTTTCATGAAACAGTCTCCTTGTGCTTCAAAAATTGTCTAAGAATGCAGAAAAGTAGCAAGACCGGGATATAGTGTTTTACCAGAAACCTACGGGGATGTCAAATAAAACATAGGCTTGCACAAGTTAATGGGCGGTAATCGCCACCCAAATCTTCCCGACATGTCCGAGTAGCCTAAAAAGCTACAGCACCTTCCCCTATGTATAACCCTGTATCAGACAGCGAGACGTCCAGGCGAAACCGCTCGTCAGATCACATATATAACTCCGGGCCCCCTCCAAGCCGAGGTGAGGTCCGGGCAGACAACTTCATTCTGCACTATACATGTTCGTCAGAAGTCCTCCTTCCACGTGAAAATCCAGCGATGCCTCTTGTGACCGCGGCCTTATCGGTTGGACTATGGAAATATCATCATTACCTCCTGCCATGGAAATCATAATGACATTCCCATTTCTTTGAATTTCTGGTAAACTTTGGGAAGTGAGTATCGGTCATTTTACAACAAGAAAGGAGAATGGTATGGTGCAGAAGGCAAGCGGCAAATTGACGGACCTTTTGAACAAGGCGATTGCCCGTGAGATCCAGGTTAGCGTGCAGTACATGTGGCAGCATGTGATGGCAAAAGGCATGGAATCGGAGGAGATAGCTGATGTGTTCGAGGATGTTGCTATCACGGAGATGAAGCATGCTGAAAAAATCGCCGAGCGACTTTTTTATTTCGACATCACCCCCACGACCAAGCCGGAACCTATCAAGGTTGGCGGCGCGATGAAAGAGATGCTGGAGTACGACGCCAAAGCCGAGGAAGAAGCCATCGATCTTTACAAGGAGATCATCAAACAGGCAAGCTCCGAAGGGGACAGCACCACGCGGCTGCTCTTTGAGCAGATTTTGGCTGAGGAAGAAGACCACCACGATACGTTTACGACGTTGTTGGGAATATAACGATGCTTTCCCTCTTCTGAGAACAATAAAATCAGAACAAGGCCGAGGCATTATGCCTCGGCTTGTTATTTTTGCAACCCCCGTCATAATGACCTCATTCCTTATAAAACTTTTGGCGCGCATGAATATTGCGAAAAAGTGAATCCGCTGAAAGACACGCGACAGCCCTGTTTCTCGTCAAAGGCCACGCTGAAGCGCTGAGGTCAGAAAATTTGAAGGAAGCATGAAATGCTAGGCTTCAATTTTTTGCATTCTTAACGAATTTGCAAGAAAAGAACTTCTATGATAAAGATTGAGAAGAATGGCGGGGTGGACGGGGCTCGAACCCGCGACCTCCGGCGTGACAGGCCGGCGTTCTAACCGGCTGAACTACCACCCCTATTAGTTGAAAGTTCAGAGTGCAGAGCCGGGAGCTTACGAACCCCTAATTCCGATCTCATTAGTCTGAACTGTATTGTATGGTAGGCGGAACAGGGATCGAACCTGTGACCCCAGCCTTGTAAGGGCTGTGCTCTCCCAGCTGAGCTATCCGCCCGTTCCAACCAGTGGAGAGACGTAATATCTATTATTCCACGAAAAATGTCAAGCGAAATTTGACCGGTGGCAATCGGTTTTTTAAAGAGATTGTGCATTCCTTTTGCCATCTTCTCTAGGCTTGCGGCTAATGCCAGCTGAAATTAATTCCTGTAGCTGGGCATGATAACTCGACAGCTTCAAGAATTATCGGTTCAAGAGCGGTGCGGCTATCAGAAGTGTGATGCCGTCCGCGAGAAGCAATAAATTCAGGACAGCGCTCACGGCATGCAGTTTCGCAAATCTTTTTCTCATCGGCGAATCTGGCGATTCGCGCTCAAAGGACGTCACTGCCTGCTTCACCTTGACCGCATCAGGATGCAACTTGAACACGATAAATACATTTATGGTGAGGGCAGCTACAAGGAGAAAAAGCGATAGCCAGTATGCCGTCTTTGATGGATCGCCGGCAACGACGAAAAACAGTAGCAGCGCCAGACCGGCAAGGAAGAGATTGTAAAGAAAATATCCAGGGAAAAGTTCCCCCACAATTTTGCCTGCCAAGTCCCGCCCGAATGACCGGAAAATGACCGGCGTGACGATGAACGTGAACGCCGCAATCCCACCAACCCAGAGAGCGAGGACGAGATCGTACAATGAGAACCAGTAAGTTTTCATAAGCACCTCTTGTTTTACCAACAGGGTACAGCCTGCCCCCACATAAAGGGAACAGAGGATACTCTTGGCCGTTACTATCCCGCCATGCAATGGAATACAGGCTGCAGCACCGTTTATCGGACTTTCACCTTCTTATTAATCTTCCTGAGCAAAGCGACGATGATCTTGGTCGGTGGAAGGTTCATTGAAGGGGCCCTCTCTGGCGCATGGATTCCCTCGAAAAACGTAGCGCTGTGGAGCGTGTAGTACTCAATGATATCGAGGCAATCGTTTCCAGATGCTGAACCGTACTGGATGTGATAGATTTCTCCGTTCTTAAAGTAAATCCTAAAGAGGTCCTCGCTGGACTCCATCATGCTCACGTAAAGGGCTCCATTCTTTTTTGCCTCATAGATGCCCTGAATCACATCGGCAAATAATTTTTCTTCCGCCATGTCCATCCTCCGCTAAGGCATGATCAGAAAAAGCCCCTTGCATTGACAAACAATCGAAACTTACACACCTGCTGTCTATCCCATAATCAGCTTGCAGGAAGTCCGCATCGATCTATTGCCGTCAGATGTTTCCTCCTCTTCTATTCGCATACGCAATTCAATACCCATCCCTATCCAACCTTCGTGGCATCTGATCATCGACGACTCCCCGTTCCGCGATGGGATAGGACTGATGAGGAGGTTAACCGTCCGCATCCCGCGCTTCAGGTACGCCCAACATCCGCCCATAATGGGAGAGGCGACTATTGCGGCGACCCTGCAGCAAGCTGCTGGGAGCTATAAGTTAAACCTCATCGTCATCAGGTCTCAAAACCCGACAAGTTCTCCTTGGAGCTATCGTCGCCTTTACGCTCAAGTTCTGCGATAACCTGAGCGCCCGACAAAAGGATCAATGCCACAGCTTCTGTACTGAGAAGTGCCACCACTGCCGTTGCGAAGGACCCATAAATTAAATTTACCATAGAAATTACCGAGTAATACCATATCAGCACGCGGCGAGTGATCTCCCATAAGATCGTTGCAGCTATCCCCCCGATCAGCGCGCGCCGAAACGTGATGCGCACAACAGGCATGACCAGATAGATCGACGTGAGCAGAAACACTTCGCCGGCGATCCCTAGTATATACAGCGCAACCCCGGCAGTGCCTTCAAGGCTCAGCCTCCACCCGAAAATTATCACTTGCCTGTGTTCAAGTGTCTCAATTGCTCCCGTAATAAACGACACTAGCAATATCCCCATGCCCAGTACCAGGATATACACATAAGGGATAATGGCGGAGATGAGAAAATGACGTCGTTTTATTCTGACACGGTGAAAAAAGATCACGGACATGGCGTTTTCAAGCACGGTAAAGGCAATGGAGCTGAAAAACAGCATGACCAGAAAGCCGATGATGCCGACAAAATTTCGGTGCTCGATAAATACCCTTACCTGTTCCGTCAACGTAGCTGCATAGCCCGGGATTATCATTTCCAGGTACGTGGACAATGTGTGGAACAACTGTTCCTCTTCTATAAAATGAGACAGACCAATGAGGCCGATAATCGACATGGGGACGATGGACAACAGCGTGTAATAGGCAACGGCCCCGGACAAAAGCAGACCCTGATTGCGTTTGAAATCACGTGCAACATTCAAGAGGAAGCTGAAGAACCGCCTCAAAACTCCGATTCCATATTGTCGTTTGTCCATCATGAGATAGGAAAAAAAAATATGAATGTCGTTTTTCTTTGCCGATAATTTCACTGGAGCTGTTGTAATATCGAACATGACATGCAATTATCATTTAAGGAGGCACTTCCCCGTCACTATAGCATAAAACAAAGAAGGCATACAGCAATTCTTTCCCGAAGTTTGTGCATAAATACACAGTGTCAAGCACGCCCGTAAAGGAGAAATCAAGATGTGCGCCTCTTCGTTCTTCCGGTCCAAAGCGGCACTTACGACCTCGATTCGTCCTCAATCCCTGAAGGACATCTTAAGCTCGTATATCCCCGCCTCCGCCCTCTTTTCTACGTTGAATCCCATTCTTTCGAACAGCTGGAGCATCTGTCTGTTTTCCATCAATACCGCTGCTGTGAATCCAAGCAGGCCGCTTTTCTTCGCCAGATAGGTGACATAATTGAGCAGCTCTGCGCCAACCCCCTTGCCCTGATAGTCGTCTCTTACCACGAAGGCGACCTCGGCTGTATGCGCGGTCTGGTCGATGGTATACTGAGCCATTCCCACGATATGCTCGTGCACTTCGTGCGAAAGTACGGCGAGGATCACCATCTCCCTGGTGTAGTCGATGACCACGAAGGGCTGAAGCCGTTCGTGATGCATATCGGTCCGTGAGGAAATGAACCGACGATAGAGCGAATCGCTCGACAGTGAATAGAAAAAGTCTTTCAATAGGTGTTCGTCACTGAGCTTTACGGGCCGCAGCAGAATGTTCAATCCTGTCCTTGTGGTGCGGTAAGCCTCAAGTTCTTCGGGGTACTCGCCTTGTACGCCGGGGATGAAAGCCTGATCCTCATAAATCAGGTTACGCTTCTTGGCCTCCTCAATGAGCCAGGGCCGGTATTTCGGGTGCGCGATCGCGATCAGTTCCAAGGCCCGTTCCCGGATGTTTTTCCCGTGGAGATAGGCGATCCCGTACTCCGTCACGACATAGTGGATATCGCCTCGCGACAGCGTCACCCCTGCACCCTCCTTCAAAAATGGAACGATGCGCGAGATTTCGCCGTTCTCGGCCGTAGACTGAAGGGCAAGGATGGTCTTTCCGCCCTGTGACAATATCGCGCCGCGCATGAAGTCTGCCTGCCCACCGATGCCGCTGTAGAAGGTTTTCCCGATGGATTCGGCGGTGGCCTGGCCCGATAGGTCGATCTCGAGGGCGCTGTTAATGGCCGTCATGTTCTTTTGGCGGGCGAGCACTGTGGGGTTGTTGGTATAGTTCACCGGACGGAACTCAATGGACGGATTGTCGTGAAGGAACTCATAGGTCTCGCGCCTGCCCATGCAGAAGGCCGCCACGGTCTTGCCGCGGTTCACCTCTTTTTTAGAATTGTCAATAATTCCTCGTTTCATGAGCGTCACTATGCCATCGGTCAGGAGTTCCGTGTGAACTCCGAGGTGCTTTTTATTCTGCATGTGGGTGAGGATCGCATTTGGAATGCTCCCGTATCCGACCTGAATGGTGTCACCGTCAAGCACGATGCGCGAGACGTAGGTTCCGATCCTCTGGGCGATCTCGTCCGATACGGTGACCTCGAATTCAAGGAGCGGCTCGTCATGTGGAATGACGAAGTCCACGTCCTTGATATTGACGAAAGTGTCGCCGAGGACACGAGGCATGTGCGCATTCGCTTGGGCGATGATGAGCGAGGCGTTCTCAGTTGCCGCCTTGACGATGTCCACACTGATGCCGAGGCTCATGTACCCGTGTTTGTCAGGGAGGGAGGTCTGTATAAGGGCGACGTCTATGGGCACAAGCTTTTTCTGGAACAGGGCGGGAACCTGGGACAGGAAGATGGGTGTATAGTCTGCGATGCCGCGGTTCACGGCCTCGCGCGTGTTGCTTCCGATGAAGAACGAGTTATGTCGGAATATGTCTTTAAATTTCGCATTGGCGTATGGCGCTACACCCAGCGTCCAGACCTGCAAGAGTTCGGTATCGAAAAATGCCTTGGGATGGGACTGAACGTATTTGATTAGAGCGCCCACGAGGTACTGGGGCTCGCCACAGCCCGTGCCGATGAAGATCCTGTTGCCCGGATGGATGCGGCTGAAGACCCCCTCCTCGGCCGGAAACTTCTCAGGATAGAGCGATCTCATTAAGTCCAGATGCTTGTACGATTCCTGTTTAATCACTAGCCTCTCCTGCCATCTTTAAGTATAGCAGAAAGGTCGCTGGCTTCATGAAGAGTTTTGCCATCTTAGACGCCTCGTTTGTTGCTGATTTTACTGGAATCTCGCCTGGTCGGCATCTCCTGAAAATGCCCCCAGAAGCCGGCCTTGACCATCTGCTTTTTCTCAACTAAACTTAACCTATTATGCTTGATGCCCTCTTCAATCCCCGTTCCATCGCCGTCATCGGCGCATCCCAGGATCCGAAAAAAGTCGGCCATGCGGTTCTCTATAACCTGCTCCGGCATCACTTCGGCGGTAGGCTTTGTCCCATTAATCCTTCGGGCGGCGAAATCCTCGGCCTGAAGGCCTATCCAGCGGTCTCAGCGATAGGTGACAGTGACAACACCGACCTTGCGGTTATCGCCGTACCCGCACGCATCGTTCCCGGATCGCTTAGGGAATGTGCTGCCGCCGGCATTAAGGCAGCGGTCATCCTGAGCGCGGGTTTCAAGGAGGCAGGCAAGGAAGGCAACCGGCTCGAGGAAGAGATCCGAACCATCAGTAAAGAGCAGGCAATCCGCCTCCTCGGCCCGAATTGTCTCGGCCTCATCAACACGGCGAACAGCATGAACTCCACCTTCGCGGCGGACATGCTTCCCAGAGGCTCGATCGCCTTCTTTTCCCAGTCCGGCGCCATGGGCATCGCCATTATGGACTGGGCCATAGGGAACGAGATCGGGTTCTCCAAGTTTATCAGTCTCGGGAACAAAGCGGACCTTTCCGAGATTGACTTCATCGAATACTTCATGAACGACCCGGACACGGACTTGATCCTAGGATACCTCGAGGACGTGGTGGACGGGAAACGGTTCATGGAAGTAGCGAAAAAAGCCACCAAAGTCAAGCCGGTCATCCTCCTGAAATCAGGCGGTACTGAGGCCGGAGCTCGCGCAGCATCATCTCACACCGGCGCTCTTGCCGGTTCGGACATTGCCTTTGACGCGGCCTTCAGGCAGACGGGGATCATGCGCGCCCAAGGTGTACAAGACCTCTTCGATACTGCGCTGGCCTTTGCCGAGGGAAAGATCCCAGCGGGGAACGGGCTGCTTGTGATCACGAACGCCGGTGGCCCTGGGATCATTGCCGCAGATACAGCAGAGCGGCTAGGCATCAAGCTGCCGTTCATGACCAGAGAGAGCATAGCCTCAATGGCATTGAACCTGCCGCCGAACGCCACGGTTTTCAATCCCGTGGACGTGATCGGCGACGCCACCGCGGAGAGATTTGCAACCGTACTCGAGCAGGCTGCCAGGGACCCGAACGTGAACGGTATACTCGTGATCCTTACACCCCAAGCAATGACGGACACGGAGAACACCGCCGATGTCATCATCGCGACATCTAGGACGACGGACAAGCCGATCATCGCCTCTTTCATGGGTGAAGCTCGCGTGCGGACTGCCGTCAAGAAGCTCAAGGATGCCAAGATCCCGAATTTCTCCTATCCCGAGCTCGCTGTCAAGGCCTTCAAACGGTTATCTGATCACCGTGCCTGGCGTGATAGCGAACAGCAACGGCCTGCGTGTCTTGAGGTGAGCAAGGCCGCTGTGCAGCAGAAAATCGACGGGGCTATGGCTACGAATACATTTCAGCTCGGTGAGGATGATGCGTCGGCAATCCTTGCCCACTACGGGTTCAGGTTCCCGCGGAATGTGTTGGCAAGGACATCAAAAGAGGCCGCGGCGCTTTTTTCCAGTATCGGGGCCCCTGCGGTAATGAAGGTCGCATCCCCCGACATTCTGCATAAGACTGACATTGGCGGTGTTAAACTGCACATCACGTCTTCCAAAGAAGCGGAAGATGCGTTCATTGAGATCACCTCGAATGCCCGGAGGCTTATGCCTCATGCGTTCATCCAGGGCGCGATGCTTTATGAGATGGTCACAGGAGGCAAGGAAGTTATCCTTGGCGCGACCCATGACCGCACCTTCGGCCATATGCTAATGTTCGGTCTCGGCGGCGTCTACGTCGAGGTGCTCAAGGATGTAGCCTTTCGCATCGCGCCCGTCTCCCGTCGCGATGCGCGGGCCATGGTGAATGAGATCAAAACAGCGGCCCTGCTACGCGGCGCTCGCGGCGAAAAGGCAGTCGACATGGAAGCCTTGGTCGAGAGCATCCTGCGCCTGTCCTGCCTCGTCGCCGACTTCCCAGTGATTCGAGAGCTTGATATCAATCCTCTCGTCGTTCTGGATAAAGGAGCAATCGCACTCGACGCACGGATAATATTCAAGAGATAGAGTCTAGGAGGTATTAAGCCAAAAGCATAGGAAAATCGATGGGGATACGCAGCGTATGGGCACAGAGAATCAAAGGACTGACGGCGTGGCAGAAGTATTATTCGCTAGTCCTGATGATAGAAAGCACCTAAAAAGTTCTCATGAGCTGAGATATTCAGGTCAGCGTCACAACTACAATGTGCTGTTGCTTCCATTCCATCCGATATTGCGAAGGCGGTAGGGAAACCTTTGAAAGAATACGCGCGTTTTTGTTTGTTTCTGGACATTCATGCGGCGAAGTTGAGACGCTGCTATCGTGATCCAAAATTATGGGGTATTAATGCAAAAGATTATTCCGAAATAGAGGGATAAATCATTGGACAGACCTTGGATGTTAACAGTTGGGCCCAGAACTCAGTTCTTGGTTTCCGGGTTCTGGCTCCTGGCTGCTGAACCGCCAGTCTAAGGAGGTTTTTATGATATCTATATTCATCGCATCCACTACCGGTTACTCCGGGAGGACATTCGTCTCCCTCGGCCTAGCCATGAAACTGAAGGAACGGGGATACAAGATTGGGTACATAAAGCCCATCGGCAAGGTTCCGATAAAAAAGGAACGGAACATCTACGACGCCGACGCCCTGTTCCTAAAGGAGACACTAGGTCTGACGGAATCTCTGGATGTGATCTCTCCTTTCGTCTTGAGTTACGAGACGCAGACCCTGCTCTTCCAGGGGAAGATCAAGGACGCAAGAAAACATATTTTGAACTCGCTCCGCTCTCTTAAGAACAAGGACTTCGTGGTCGTGGGCGGTGCAGGAGACCTTTTCGAAGGTTCCCTGCTAAACATAGATGCCTTATCGCTCGTTGCCGACATGAAAGCGCATGTATTGATGGTAGAACCGTGGAGGGGCGATATTTCTGCAGACTCTCTCTTCGGCACGTATCGTATCTTGGGAGATCAGCTGGCGGGTGCCGTATTCAATAAGGTCCCGGCGCACATAGTAGGGTATGTGAAGGAAACGGTGCGGCCGTTCCTGGAGAAGAAAGGTGTTAGGATATTCGGTGTCTTTCCCAAAGACCACTTCCTCGAATCGGTAAGCGTCCGGCAGCTTAATGATATCCTAAGCGGCAGAGTGCTATGCTGCGAGGAGAAGCTTGATGAGTTCGTTGAGAACTTCTCAATTGGAGCAATGGATGTTGACAGCGCCTTGAACTACTTCCGCAGGACGCCGAACAAGGCGGTAATCACAGGCGCTCATCGCGCTGATATTCAACTCGCTGCAATGGAGACATCGACCAAGTGCGTCATCCTGACCGGCGGGCTCGCTACGAATGACGTGGTTATCGGAAAAGCGCAAGCTAAAGGTATCCCCGTCATTTCCGTGCCGGATGACACCTTCACGACCATTGACAAAATCGAAATCAGTATGGGGAAAACGAGCATTCGCGAGAAACGCAAAGTGGAGCGTGTCAAGGAACTGATGGATATCGAGTTCGACATAAATCGATTTTTGAAGAGCGTGAAGTGAAGCCTTCGGGATGCTTTGACTGCGAGAAAAAATCACGGCCTTTGTTTGAAATTCACCACACGCTGCTTTGCAGTGCAAGGCTCAGACTGTTTGATTTTTAAAATTAATAATGGTATTTTTCTCACATGCTTATCGATTATTTAAAGAACATCCCGCTTTTCAAACATCTCAAGGACGCGCAACTGAAGGAAATAGCGGAACGATGCAAAATCGTCACATATAAAAAGGGCGGGGTTATCTTCCACAGGACGGACTTGGGCACCGACCTCTACATTGTGAACTCCGGCAGGGTGAAGGCCGTATTGGCTGATGATGAGGGAGACGAGATCGTGCTTGCTCAGTTTGAAAAAGGATCTTTTTTCGGAGAACTAAGCCTCCTCGACGGCAAGGGGCGGTCTGCTACGATAGTCGCAGACAAGGATTCCGAGCTGGCGATTCTGAAGAAGGATGTATTTTTCGAATTGCTCTACAAAAATCCGAAAATTGCCGTCGAGCTCATGGTAACGCTCGTCGAGAGACTACGGAAGGCAGACGACATGATCGAGTCGCTCGCATTTCTAGAGGTTGGCGAGCGTCTCGTCCGGGCGCTCCTTGACGCTGCAACCGCGGTCGATGTAGGTGATAAGGGTTTTTTCAAGGTAGGCAAGCTGACCCACAAGGAGCTCGCGGCCCGCATAGGATCGTCGCGAGAGGCGGTGTCAAAATGCATGAGAGTATTTATGACAAAAGGAATTATCAAGGAAACCGAGGGCCATATCCTTATCGCCCACAATGCTCTCGACCGCTTGAATGAGAGTAAGAGAGCGGAGCGGTAATCATCTTTCCGCCTGATCCCGCCGGGTTACCCCGCTCCCTGATGCAGTCCTCCCACCATACGTATTAGCGTTTTCATGCGGTAGGCCTTTCAGAGATCATTCTTGGATATTCCGGGATGAAATAAACGTGCTCCCCGTTTTCGGACGGGGAGCGAAGCGACGTTACATCTTCGGCAGTTTTGCGAGCGCCTCCTTGATCTTTTCAGCCGGATACTCATAGTCTTGGAGCTTGCCATCATGAAAATCGGCGTAGGCCTGGAGATCGAGGTACCCGTGGCCGCTCAAGTTGAACAAGATGGTCTTTTGCTTGCCCTCCTGCTTGCAGAGCAGCGCCTCATCGATGGCCGCTCGGATCGCGTGAGCGCTCTCAGGCGCAGGGATGATCGCTTCCGTGTTGGCAAACTGCAACGCCGCATCGAACACAGGGATCTGGTTGTAGGCCCTGGCCTCGATGAGTCTGTCATGATAGAGCTGGGAAACGAGCGGCGAATCGCCGTGATACCGGAGCCCCCCCGCGTGAATGCCTGGCGGCATGAAGTCGTGCCCGAGCGTGTACATGGTGAGATAAGGTGTGAGCCCGGCGACGTCTCCAAAGTCGTATCGAAACTCCCCCTTGGTGAGAGTGGGACAGGATGCCGGCTCGACCGCTATAACGCGCAGGTTCTTGCCGTTTATCTTGTCGTGCAGGAACGGGAAGCTTACACCGGCGAGGTTGCTTCCTCCGCCACAGCAGCCAATGATGATATCCGGGTAATCGCCGACCAGCTCGAACTGCTTCTTGGCCTCGAGCCCGATCACGGTCTGGTGCAGACAGACGTGGTTCAGGACTGAGCCGAGGGCATAGTTCGTGTCACTGTGCGTGGCCGCGTCCTCCACCGCCTCGGAAATGGCGATGCCGAGGCTGCCGGGACTGTTCGGGTCCATCTCGAGTATCTTGCGTCCGGAATTGGTCTCTTTCGACGGGCTCGCGTAGACCGTGGCGCCCCAAGTCTCCATTGCAACCCTCCGATAGGGCTTCTGGCCGAAGCTCACCTTCACCATATATACCGTTACATCGAGGCCGAAGAGCTTGCCTGCAAGGGACATGGCAGATCCCCATTGGCCTGCCCCGGTCTCTGTTGCAATACGTTTTATCCCTGCCTTCTTATTGTAGAATGCCTGGGGAATGGAGGTGTTCGGCTTGTGGCTTCCCGCTGGGCTCACGCCTTCGTACTTGTAATAAATCTTTGCCGGTGTCTTGAGTGCCGCCTCGAGCCGGTGTGCGCGGTACATCGGTGACGGCCTCCAGAGCGAGTAGATGTCGAGGACCTCTTCTGGGATATAGATCCAGCGTTCCTGACTCACTTCTTGTTCAATGAGGGCCATGGGGAAAATCGGCGAAAGGTCCTGCGGACCGACAGGCTGCTTAGTTGCCGGATGCAGGGGGGGCTTTGGCTTGTTCGGCATGTCGGCCATGATGTTATACCACTTCGTTGGAATTTCTTTGTCGGAAAGAATAATCTTTGTCTCTTTCATACACCCTCCTGGATAAAAAGGATAACGGCGTTGACGCGGCAAAAAAGCTATTTATTGTAAACAATTTTACCGGATTTCTCAATGAGATTTTGAGCCTGGGAAATCGATACTCAAAATAATTACAACCCTATGGAAAACATTCCTTCTAGGTCGTGACGGGAATGTACGCGGAAAGCGATAAGCGTTTCTGATGTTATGATCCCTTCCACCTTGAGCATGTGGTTCGTCACCAGTTCAGCCATTTGCTCGTTATCCTTTACCCGTATGATTACCGCTAGATCGTACCTCCCAGCGACAGAATACACCTCCGAGATCCCATCCATGTCCGCAAGCGTTTCTGCAACCGCATTCACCTTATTCCTCTCAACCGTCAATAGGACCAGCGCGGTAACCATAGACGCCCTCCTCGCATTGTAATTCGTTCTATTATATCAGATTTCCGCGCTTTCGAGAATGGAGGCCTGCACATCGCGGATCAGGCGCGGATAAGTCACCGGTATGGATAAGGCTGTGGGCGGGGCAGCCACCCCGACAGGCTGTATGAAGAGAGCAAGCGATCTTGGGACAGGTGTTACCGACAAAGGTCCGGAAAAAATCGAGGGTCCGATGGTTCCATATGGTTTCGAAGGGATCAGTCAGAATATTTCCGAGCACGAAATCATCGCGCCCGAAAAACAAGTTGCAGGGATATACCGATCCATCGGGCAATACACCGAGTTTTGTCGTACCTGCGGGACACCTGGCTGTTGAGAGATGAGGATATTGATCGAGATCTGGTATGAATCCTGAGCACGAGACCGTTCCGACCAGGGGTAATCTGAACTTTTTCTGCACTATTTCCATGAACTCATGGAAGGGCAGCGTTTCCATCAGGCCTTTGCGGTCCGTTGCGTCACGGTAGAGAAGATAGTACCGTCGCGGCCCGAGCGAGAGAATGGTCTCGACCAGGCTGATGTCTATGTCCGGGCGATAGACAGTCTTCACGATAGGTTGCTGTGTCGCAATGAATTCGCGGACAACATCGAGCGTTGCCCGGTCATTCACTGAAATGCCGGCTGTCACGGCCTCCCGGATCCGCAAGATTTCCCGAAGCACTTGAAGGTTCGATCCGTTCGAGCTGATGTTAATGGAAAAACCTCGCAGCGCTGCTTCCCCGACGAATGAGCTGATGTCAGGATGCATCGTCGGCTCGCCCCCGATGATGTCAAGATTCCTTACTGATACGCGCTGGAGAACATCGAGCATTGTCTTGCACTGATGGAGTGACATATCCGATGTAAAAGGCATGGCCCTGTTGAAGCAGAAATCGCACGACCGGTTGCATCGGAGTGTGGGGTAGAACTGTATGTAGTCTGGGCCTGTACTCATGGATTTACTAATGAGTATGTTACATCATTATTCCAAACCCGAAGGCCGAGGATTCCAGATCAGGAGGGACTGAGAGAGCATCTGCGTCTTCGTGCTTATTACTTTCTTAGCATATAGAATGCGAATTGCCTTTCTTTCTTATAAAGCCCTCTTCCTCAAGCCGTAAAAGATTTTTCGTCACCTGTTCAGGGTCCATGCCTGTTCTCCTTACGATCTGGACCCGGGTAAGAGGTGATTCCGCCACGAGCACTTTCAGAATCTTCCCGCGAACCTGCCGGTTCGAATTCTCAAAGGGGCTCTGGCGTATATAGTGAGCACTCTTCCGGTTGGGGTTCACTTGCTCTTTTTTGAGCACGGCCCCGTAATCCATAAGAGCATTGTACCATGATCGGGGGTCGGCCCTGTCAAGAGTCTGCTCCACAAACGGCAGGATCTCCGTATCCGCGATGTTTTCCCGGTCGTGAAAAAACTCGTAAATGAACACCCTTCGGATATTTGTGTCCACGAATACGGCAGGTTGCTGAAATGCAAATGCGGCAATAGCGCCAGCAGTATATCTGCCAATGCCTGGCAGACTGATGAGCTCCTCAGGGGCAGATGGCAGCCTTGCACCGTGTTCCTTCATGATGATCTGCGCTAGGGCTCTAAGCGCGAGGGCCCGGCGATTGTACCCCAAGCCCTGCCAAACACCGAGAAGCTTATGGAGTGGCGCGCCGGCGAGGGAGGGGAAATCCGGAAACGTCTTGATAAACTCGGTGTATTTCTCAAGCACTCTCTCCACCTGGGTCTGCTGCAACATGATCTCTGACACAAGGATTCGGTAGGGGTTCTGCGTTATTCGCCAGGGGAGGCGCCTGCCGTGCCTCTTATAGTGGGCGTAAATCTTTTCCCGGAATGCACGGACCTGCGCGGCGCTGAGAAGGTGTCTTGTATGGGCATCGCGGGTGCAGGGTTGCTTTTTCTTTTCCATGAGGTGATAGCGCTGCTCCAAGGAAGAATGGATTATTTTCTCCTCAATAGCACGTAGAGAGCACCGAGGCCGCCGTCGCACTGCCGAGCGGTCACATAGGCGATGATATCCTTTCGGTAATGTCCTGAAAGCCGCTTGACGATCGCCTCTTTGATCCGCGCCCCTCGTGCGGAGCGAAGCCCCCTGCCGTGGATGATTTTTACACACCGGAGGCCTTTTTGAAAGGCATCACGGAGGAAATCGGCAACCTCCACTTCCGCCTCCGGGACTGAGCAACCGTGAAGGTCGAGAAATGCCTGAACCGAGAAATGTCCCTCATGCATCCTCTGGAGGATATCATCGCGGAACGCGGGATTCGCCCATTCGACATATTCTTGCGTGTCTGGAAGGTGCATTGGCCGTTGTCCTTGGGCTATTTCATCAAGTACTGCAAGTACATCACCGTCGGGATCGCATGCGGGAGCCCTATCAAACCCCTTGCGAGCCCGCTGAGCGCATGCAAGGCCACGGTATTCTTCAATCACCTGAACGCCGCGCATGGCATTGCTGAACAGCTCGTCTTCGGTAATCTCCTCTTTTTTCTTCGGCGGGGACGGTTTGGGAGGCGGCACAATCGCTGCGCGTTCTATCTTTTTCTTGAGTTTTTCGAAAGGCCGGATAGCAAAGGTTGCCGACTTATGTGAACTGTCGCCCACGGGAACCTCCGGCGATAGGACTTGCGAAACCGTATCGGGATGAAGCAATAAAAAATCAGAGCGGGCCGTAAGCCGAGTTCTGTGCCCTGGTCACCCAGGGCGGTGATCATTTATCTGAGCCCTTGATTGCTCAAGAGCACGAGCGACCTACCCGGAAGTCTCGGACGGGCAGTCCTTACTCCTGATTGCTCGGGAGATGCTTCCCTATGCGGTCTTGCTCCAGGCGGGGTTTGCCAAGTATCTCCGGTCACCCGTAGATCTGGTGGGCTCTTACCCCACCGTTTCACCCTTACCCCTGTTTGGGGCGGTCTTCTTTTCTGTGGTACTATCCATGGGGTCGCCCCCTGTCCCCTTTCGGGACCGCCTTGCCCTGCGGAGCTCGGACTTTCCTCCCCCCGTTGCCGGGGAGCAATCACCTCACCCGCTCTGATTGCTGCAAATGCAAAATTCTATGACCTGACTCCATAAGACGCTGCTATTCGAAATTTGAATTTATTTAACATTTGGTCTCAGGACTTAATTTTTTCGTCAATCGCCTTGTTCGCTAAAGCGTCTGCTTCCTTGTTCATTGCCCTCGGTATGTATTGTACCTCAACAGATCCCATCTTCGCAATAAGTTCTTTGACCTTTGCATATAGTGGCTTCAAGCCCTCGTTCTTTACCTTATACTGACCGTTTAGCTGTTTCACGAGGAGTTCGGAATCCGCACAGAGCATGACTCTTGAAGCTCGCAGCTTAACGGCATGTTCCAGGCCGATAATCGCGGCGGTATATTCGGCAACATTGTTCGTAGTTATTCCCAGATAGCGGGCTATCTTCTCGATTGGCATGCCATCCTTGGTGATTAAGACGCCCGCGCCAGCCTCGCCGGGGTTATTCCGTGATGCTCCGTCGGTGTAGATAGTCAGTTCCACGATAATGTTTACCCGAAAAGATTCAGCATGAAAGCACGAACCATTCGAAGGCATCAACTAAAATTTTGCTCTTGGTCCGTGATATCCGTCAATTTGCGTTAATCATGTTCATGAGCTTTTCTGTACGATTGCTTCCTTATAATACAAAATGCGGCCACAATGCGGACAGGTGATGATACTGTTGTTTTTCTTGACGTTGACAAAAACCTGGGGCGGGATGCTCATATAGCACCCTGAACAGGACTCGCCCCGCGCCTCCGCTATGGCGATGCCCGCCTTGGATGCAATGAGCTTTTGGTACTGTGCGAGGACCAAAGGTTCGATGCGCAGCGCCGTCTCCTGCCTCTGGTGCTCTGCTTCCTCTAACTCCTCTTTGAGTTTCACGAAGGCGGCTTCATGCGCTTTCTGCTCGGCCATGATTGTTTCCTCGTCGTCACGGGCCTTTTTCTCTGCCGCCGTAATAGATGCTGTTGCCGCGTCGATCTTCTCCATGAGCACGAGGATCTCGTCCTCGACCGCTTTATTTCCCTGCTCGGCTGTTTCGATCTCCTTAAGCAGCGCCTGGTACTCCTTGTTTGTCTTGATCTCAGAGGTGCGTGCCCTGAGTTTTTCGACCTTTTGTGCGCCAGCCTCGAGGTCTTTGTCTCGATCCCGCCTGTCCTTCTGTGCCGTCTGGAGTGCCTCTTTGGTCTTATCGAGTTCCGCCTTGCTCTCTGCGCGCCGTCGTTCAAGCGATGCCAGTGTCTCAGGAAGCTGGTTTTTCCGTTCAGCGAGAGATCGTAGTTTCGAATCTATTTCCTGAAGCTGTATGAGCAAGCTTAGCCGTTCTTCCATGCTGCCTCCAAAATAAGAATGCGCCTTGCGGCGCATTCTTATTTATTCTTGTCTTCGTTCTGACTGTAGTCAGCATTGTCATTTCGCACATTCAGAATCCACGCCATCTGCGGTTTTCCCTTCAACAAAATAGTTGGTGGGCCCACCAGGACTCGAACCTGGGACCAACCGGTTATGAGCCGGTAGCTCTACCAGCTGAGCTATGGGCCCTTCTAAGATGCAATTTTCAGGAACCTACATGACTAAATTCAAATTTGAATATGGGTAACTGAAATTTGTCCGGGATCTGTCATGTGGTTTGAGATTTGTCCCGCAACAGCTGATTATATTGTCATAACCCCTGGTAAATGTCAAGCCTTGCGGCTCCGCGGCCAGACCTTCTTTATTCCATAAAGCTCTTCAACTGCTTGCTCCTGCTTGGGTGGCGCAGTTTTCGGAGGGCCTTGGCCTCGATCTGGCGGATACGCTCTCGCGTCACATCGAATTCCTGCCCCACCTCTTCAAGCGTGTGGTCCGTCTGTTCGCCGATCCCGAACCGCCAGCGGAGCACCTTTTCCTCTCTCTCGGTCAGCGTGTTCAGCACTTTCCGGACCTGATTATGCAGGTTCTTCCGTATCGCCGATTCCAGCGGTGATGCTACCTTCTTATCCTCGATGAAATCGCCCAAGTGACTGTCTTCTTCCTCGCCGATAGGAGTCTCGAGTGATATCGGCTCTTTTGCGATCTTCATGATTTTGCGGACCTTCTCCACCGGCAGCTTCATGGACGCGGCGATCTCCTCGGTGGTCGGCTCCCTGCCGAGGTCCTGGACGAGCCCGCGCGATGTACGGATAAGCTTGTTCATGGTCTCGATCATGTGAACGGGGATTCGGATTGTTCGTGCCTGATCGGCAATCGCCCTTGTGATCGCCTGCCTGATCCACCAGGTGGCATAGGTGCTGAACTTATACCCGCGCTGCCACTCGAACTTGTCCACTGCCTTCATGAGGCCTATGTTCCCTTCCTGAATCAGATCCAGGAACTGGAGTCCCCGGTTGGTGTACTTCTTGGCGATCGAAACCACGAGACGAAGGTTCGCCTCTACAAGTTCGCTCTTAGCATATTTGGCTCGTTCCTCGGCTCGCTCATAGGCCCTGAGCCCCTTCTTCAGATCCTCTGCGGGAACCCCGCAGTCCGCCTCAATATTCCTGATCCTTTTGACCGCATTCCGATAAACCTTCTCGATCCCGAGAAGTGATTCCTGCTTCATCTCAAGTCTTCTCGCAGCGTTCTTGAGCTCACGCTCTCCTTGACGCATCTTTTTGAAGACATCCTTGAGGTCGGCAATAGCCAAGCCCGACTTCCTTTCGAGCCCATGGATCTCGCGCTCGGATAGAAGCACCTCGCTCACCATTTCACGCAGTTTCATGACCAAGCGGTCCGTCTGTCGGCAGTGGATGTTGAGCGCCTCGAGCTTATCGAAGAGAGCGTATCGCGTCATCTGGGACTTCTCTCGGAGCGCTTTTTTGCGGGCCTCGCTGACACGATTGCTGTTCACATGGTTTGTGAGAGTATTGAGTTCTCTGCTGTATCGGTCGATCTCGCTGATAAGCTTGAGCACCCGTGCATGCAGCTCTTCCTCGTTTTGGCTCTGGATATCATCGAAATCGTCGTCACCGGCATGAACCACTTCATGTATGCTGATTTTGCCCTTCCGAAGCTTATCGCCCAGGTCATGCACGTCCTGGAGGGAGAACGGCAGGCTGTAGAGGATCTGGGCGGCTTCCCGTTTGCCGTCCTCGATGCGTTTCGCGATCGCCACCTCGCCCTCTTTTGAAAGGAGCGGCACCGTGCCCATTTCCTTGAGGTAAAGTCGGACAGGATCGTCGGTCTTGCCGACACCGACCTCTATCTCCTCTTCTTCGGCCTCTTCCTCCGCTACTTCATCGAGGGCCGCCTCCTCGGGCTCGACACCTTCTTCTACGTCCTCGTCGGCTGGCTGGCGCACTTTGCCGTCATGTTGGGAGTCTGCAATGTCGATGTCGATTTCACCGTCGCTGAACAGGGAAATAATGCTGTCGAGCTGTTCCGTGGAAATTTCTTCGTGGGGGATCGTATCGCCCGTCTCTTCGTAGGGTACATAGTCCCGTTCTTTACCCGTTGCAGTCGGTTTCTTTGGATCGCTTGTCTTGCCCCGCTTTGACATACTGGTCTGCTCCTTCAAAGTGATGCTTCAGTATTATTCCATCGAGATTATTTTTAACCATTCATCTGCTATGCACCTGGGACCCGCTTTCCCAGCTTCCGGTCCGGCCTTTTGCCCAGCATGTTTTGCTCTGCCAGCAGCCTGCGATATTCTACCCAATCTTCATTTGCAGCCGCTTCATCGATAGCCTTCAACAGGTGCTTCATTTTCTTCTCGGGGTCCTTCTGCTTGATCACGTCGACGCAGTCACGGCAATGCTTCTGCGGGTCGTCGTAATCGGTCTCAAGCACCGAGTAGTGTAGAATGAGATTGTTGAGATCCTCGTCATCGTTTCTGAGAAGCGCCCTCGTATCAAAATTCTCACCTGCATTCAAGGCCTCGAATATCCTCTGCGCCGCACGCTGGAATAGAGGATCGGTAAAGTCCTGAGGCCGAATCTGTTGTTTCAGGCTCCTAGCTATCCCCTCATCTTTCAGCATGAGGTGTATCAGAATCTCTTCTGCCTTTGGCCTGTGCCCCCGTACAAGGACAGGAGCGGATTCCCTTCCCCCGCCGGGCGCGGATGCAGAACGCCATGGCCGACTGGGGATTTCCCGTCTGAGCACCGTTTCATCCAGGTCCAGTGCTTCCGCCGTCTTCTTGAGATAATGGTCGCGTTCGATGCCGCTCGGGATCTTTGTAATGAACCCGAGCATCTCTTCAGCTCTGTGCACCTTATCGTCGATCGAGGTATACGACCCTCTTTTTACCACTTGCTCGAGTACAAAGTCCATGAACTTGACTGAATTGCGCAGGTGTGCGGCGAACGCATCGTGCCCGTGCTTCTGCAAAAATGTGTCCGGGTCGTCACCATCCGGAAGCGAGACAACATTCACCTTCATCCCGCTCGTCATAAAGAGATCGAATCCCCGGAGCGAGGCCTTTACGCCGGCCGGGTCGGGATCAAAGATCAGCACGAGCTTGTCGGCAAATCGCCTCATGAGCCTGAGGTGTCCCTCGGTGAGCGCTGTGCCAAGCGTCGCGACTGCGTTCCTCACGCCGTACTGGTGGCACGCGATCGCATCGAGGTATCCTTCGACGATGACAAAATATCCCTGCTTACGGCCGTGCTCCTTTGCCATATCCAGGCAGTAGAGCGTGTTGCTCTTGCTGTAGAGCGGAGTTTCCGACGAGTTTAGGTACTTGGGCAGGGAATCGTCCATCACCCTGCCACCGAATGCAATCACGTTCCCGGAGATATCACGGATAGGAAAGATGATCCTGCCCCGAAACCGATCATAGTATCCCTCTCCCTCGTTCCGCTTGACGATCAGTCCTGCCTTCTCCATCTGGTTGAAGGCATATCCCTTCTGCTTGAGGTGCCGGAGTATGCCGTCCCACTCGGGTTTGACGTAACCGAGGGCAAAATCCTGCACCATTGCGTCGGTCACACCCCGCTTCTTGAGGTATGCGCGAGCCGTGCTTCCCGCGGGCCCTTTGAGCTCATTTCTGAAATATTCTGCGGCGTCAGCAACGATCGCGATGAGATCTTTTCGCTCGTCCTCAGACTTTTTGTCCGGACTGCGCGATCTGCTGTTCGCGGGTAAAGGAATTCCGGCGCGGCTTGCAAGTACCCTGACCGCCTCGGGAAAGTTCAGACCCTCTTGCAGCTCGATAAACTTGAACACATCGCCGCCGGCTCCGCACCCAAAGCAGTGAAAGATTTGCTTATCCGGGTTCACGCTGAATGAGGGGGTCTTTTCAGAATGAAAGGGACAGAGCCCCGTATGGTTCTTGCCTGCCTTCTTCAGGGACACATATCCGGAGATCAGATCTACAATATCAACGCTGTCCCTGACACGGCTTATGATATCATCTGAGAACACGTTATTTTTTCAACTCCGCCACTGTTACCCCTGCGCCGCCCTCGGCAGCTTCACCGGGTCGAATGGACGCGATCAGCGGATTTTTTTTCAAAAAGGCCGCCACCGCGGCTTTGAGCGCCCCGGTCCCCAACCCATGAATGATGGTCACGAACGAGAGGTGATTGACCCCCGCCTTGTCGATAAACCGGTCGACCTCGGCTAGACCTTCGTCCACACGAAGACCGATGATGTTTAGCCGGTCCGACGTGTTTTCTTCCTCGTTGAGGTCAGTGCCCCATCCTGGAATTGAAACCGCTATGCGTGGGCGCGGCTCAGTTTCGGTCGGTACAACCTCTGCCGCAGAGAGTCTGATCTTTTTTCCACCGGCCTCGAGCTCGAGCATCCCTCGGTCAGAGGCAATCACCGTACCAGTTTTGTTAAGCCTCGCTATCCGTACTGTGTCGCCTATATGTATATCACCGGCAGGCACAGCGTCGGCCTGCTGCTCCTTGGCAGCGTCAGGCTCAAGCCTCCTGCTGAGCGCCTCGATTTCCGAGCTTGCTTTTCTCGCGTCTACCTGCTCAAACGTTACGACGCGGGAAAGTTCGCGAAGTTTCTTCCGGAGCAACGTCAGAATCTCTTTCGCTTCGGTCTTGGCCTTTAATTTTGCGCTTTTCACCTCATCCCGCGCGGTCTGGAGCGCCGCTATCAACTCGGCCCGCTCCTTCCGCACCGCTGCGATTTCTTTTTCGAGTGCCTGTCGCTCCGATGTCAGCAGCCGGGACTCGTTCTCTACCTGCGCCAAAAGTTCTTCGAGTCGGGCATCATCCTGTCCCAGCCGGACCCGCGCTTTACTGATCACCGCGTCCGGGACACCGAGCCGTGAAGCCATGTCTAGCCCATAGCTTCTGCCTGGCCTGCCCGGGATGAACCGGTAGGTGGGTTTGAGCGTTTTCGGGTCGAATTCCATGGCGGCATTCAATGCGCCGCTCGTCTGGGAGCCAAAGAGCTTGAGTGCGTTATGGTGCGTAGTCACCACAGTTGTGCACCCGCGCTCGATTAGGCTTTCGAGTACCGCCGCGCCTAGGCCAGCACCTTCGCCAGGGTCCGTGCCTGATCCGAGTTCGTCCAGTAGGACCAAAGAATCCTTGGACGCCTGCTGAAGGATCTCTGCGATCTTTCTCACGTGAGACGAGAATGTGCTCAGATCCTGCTCCAGGCTCTGTTCATCGCCAATGTCGGCAAACACCGATTCGAAATACGGGAGTTTGCTCCCTTCGGCGGCAGTCACCGGCAAACCTGACTGGGCCATGAGACAGAGGAGTCCCACCGTCTTGAGAATGACAGTCTTACCGCCTGCATTCGGGCCGCTCAGGATCAATGCTCGTTGCTCGCCGCCAAGTACGATGTCGTTCGCTGTAATGTCTACATGAGGGGCACCGACCTTGTTCTTCCCTACAAGCAATGGATGCCTGGCTGCCCGGAGGTCGATGTCCCCCTCTGCTGAAATTTCGGGGACAGCGCCATCAAAATCCATTCCGAACCGAGCCCTGGCATATACGGCGTCGATCTCGGCGAGTGCATGGATCGTTGATTCGATCCGATCAACTACTTGGGCCATGAGCGACGTCAGATCGCGCAGGATGCGCTCAACTTCCTCGTGTTCTTCCATGCGGAGCTCGGCAAGCCGGTTGTTCTGTTCCAGCACATCGAGAGGCTCAACATAGAGCGTAGCCTTGGAGCCCGACTGTCCGTGCACCACGCCCCGGAGGCTCTGCCGGAAGTTGGGCTTGAGCGGCAGCACATACCGGTCGTCGCGGACCGTGATTACCGGTTCCTGGATGACCTTCTGAAAACCGCTGTCTTGAAGCATGCCGGACATCCGGGCAAGGATGTCTTCCCGCATGCGAATGACCTGTCTTCGGATCTTTCGGAGCTCAGGACTGGCTGAATCCTTGACCTCGGCCTTGTCATCGATCGCATCAAAGACAATATCTTCTATCCGCCTGAGAGAATGTATGGCAGCCGCCTTGGCGCACAGAAGTTGCGATGCTGGCGCTCCCTTGCCCTTCCCTTCAAATTTTTGAAAAAAGCCCTTGACCCGTCTGCCTGCGCCGAGCGTGATTGCAATATGCAAAAGCTCGGAAGGGGAGAGAACGCTGCCAGCCACTCCCAGTTTACCGGTCGCCTGCCCGACATCAAGAATACCCTCGAGCGGCGGCTTTTCACCGCTCTGCAGTATCTGCGTAAACTCACGGGTCTCCCTGAGCCGAGTCTTGACGACCTGTATGTCTGCGGCCGGATGAAGCTCGATGACAGCTGCTTTCCCTGCTTCCGATGCGGCATACGCAGCAACGATACTTATTATCTTGTCATATTCCAAGACCCTCAGGGCATGTTCGTTCATACAGCATCAGACCGGCCGTTTGATCCGCCTGAATCCTGAGCATTCGAGCGCCTGTAGAGGCGCTCGCTGTTCGATAGCATCCAGGAGCAGATTTAAGCCGAGCGTATCGCTCGATATGTGTCCTGCTATCACTACATGGAGATTGTGCTTCTCCGCCTCTTTCCGATGGTCTTCGGACATGTGCATGCCCACGATAGTTCCGACCCCGGACTGGGAGAGCTTCTCGATCGTGTCTTTCGCGCCTGAAGTGCCCCCGGTCATATCCACAAATATCTTTCCTGTGCGCTGATCGTCGGAGCCGATCAGGATCCTCGGGCCAGCGTTGTTCTTAAGCGCTTCGCGGTACTCGGGGATTTCTTTCAGAAGCGTGACAACGTCTTTGAGCCTAGTGGGCGACTCTCGGTCGAGCCTTGCCTGCAGATAGCTTGACACCATGTTATCCGCTGGCGTGTGGAGACAGAGATAGGGGATGTCAAGAAGGCGCGCTGCATCAACCGGCCGCGCGTGGTTCACGGGCAACAGGCTTCGCTCCACTTCCTTCATCCTGCCACTCAGTTGGTTCTCGGCGACATTGATCGGCACCCCGAACCGATTCAGAATGTCGGCCTGCATCTTCATCACTTCATAAAAGTTTGCATACGCCCGGCCTTCGGGATGGTGCGCAAGCACAGCGTCGATGCCGGCACCCTTCTGATTCAGCCGATCGGCAAGCAGAATTTCAGGCGCCTCCATGTCTATTCCGACGAGAATTTTTTTCACTTCCCTGTCTGGACTTCCGTGCAGGATTCTGCTGTCGGCATAGGGATTTCTGAGCTTCTCGGGATCGAAGGTTTCTTTTGCTTCGGACTTGAGCTCTTCGTACTCTTTGCGCGCTTCCCTTAATTCTTGTTCTACCTTCGCCCTTCCCCGGGGATCAGCGTCTATACCGGATTGAATGGCCAGTTCATAGAATTCCTGAAGTTTCAAGGTACGCACTCCTAAAAAAAATCAGGGGGCCTTGTTCTTCATGGCCCCCTGTTCAGCCCTGTAGTTAATAAATTGATGTGGTGTCTGAAACAGGCCGTTACCCCAGCGCATTTTTTACAAGCTCACTTACAAGCTTCCCGTCAGCACGCCCACCTACCATGGGGATGAGGGCTTTCATGACTTTGCCCATATCCCGGGCACTCTGGGCACCTGTCTGGGCGATGGCGTCGCGAATCATGGCCTCAAGTTCTTCACCGGCCAATTGTTTTGGTAAATATGCTTCAAGAATCGCGACCTCGGCAGTTTCCTTGTCTACAAGGTCTTGCCGTCCACCCTTGGTAAACTGCTCAATCGAGTCTTTCCTTTGTTTAATAAGTGAACGCACGGTCTCTATCACCTCTTCTGTGGTGAGAGACCGCCGCTTATCAATCTGTTTGTTTTTGAGGGCTGCGTTCAGCATCCGAAGCGTGGAAACTTTGTCTTTTGCTCCGGATTTAAGGGCCTGTCTTGTATCATCTTCGATCTTCTCTCGTAATTCCATAATGCCCTCTTCCACGACATCTGCTTGTCTTAAATGACGATCACGGGGGCTGCCGTTAAACCCCTATAAGTCACGGCTAGCCCTGTCTAAAGATACGCGCTGTTTTGGCAGCCTTCTTCCTTGCAGCCAGTGATTTTTTCTTTCGCTTAACGCTCGGCTTTTCGTAGTGCTCCCTTTTCTTCACCTCTGAAAGCACGCCTTCTTTTTCGATGCTCTTCTTAAATCTCCGGAGTGCGGCCTCAAAAGGCTCATTCTCTCGCAATCTGATACTTGGCACCTTTGCTACACCCCCCTCCTATTGCATCTAATTGTAATATAAATTATTTTCTTGAAATTTTCTGATGGGAAATGAAATAAAGTTAACCCAAAAAATATCGGTCCGTTCCTCAATGGCGATGACGGCATAATCATTAAAATTAACAACTCCGCCACTGAATGTCAAGAAAAATTTATGCTAAATTTTCAAGTATTTTCTAGAAAACCAGCGATTAGATGTGCAGGGCCACACCGGTTCTGTCAGCTCCGGTATGCGGCATTGATCTTAACATACTCATACGACATATCACATGTCCAGATGGTGGCAGAGGCCTTTCCCTTATGCAAATCAATGATGATCTGAATCTCTCGCTGCTTGAGAGCAATAGCCGCTTCTCGGTCTGCCGCCTTCCCCTGAGCTAGGCCTTTCTCAACGATCTTGGCCTTGCCGATGTAGATATCCGTCCTGGCCTCATCCATCTCAACGCCAGAATTGCCCAGCGATGCCATAATCCTCCCCCAATTGGCATCTTCGCCGAAGAATGCGGTCTTTACCAGACTGGATTTGGCTACAGCCATGGCGGCGCGTTTTGCCTCGATCGGATTCCTCGCGCCGCGCACTTCGAGCTCAATAAATTTTGTAGCGCCCTCGCCGTCGCGTACAATCTGCTTGGCGAGTGAGAGTGCCACGGCGTCCAGACATGCCTGAAACTTCTTCAGGTCCCTGCTGGCGGCAGCAAGTCTCTTGTTCCCGGCTGCCCCGTTCGCCATACAGAGAATCATATCGTTCGTGCTTGTTTCGCCGTCGACGGTAATATTGTTGAAAGACCGCTCCGTGGAAGCGAACAGAGCTTTCTTTAGCATGGATGCGGAGACGACCGCATCGGTCACAATGAAACAAAGCATGGTCGCAAGGTTCGGGTGTATCATGCCCGACCCCTTGGCGATGCCGGCAACCGTAACGGTCTTGCCGCCGATTTCCTCCTGGACAATCGAGCGCTTGGGGTAGATATCGGTGGTCATTATGGCCTCGGCCGCCTGCTCCCAACCCGATGTCGATAATAGTCCGACCGCTGTCGCAATTCCAGTCGCCATCTTCGGCATGGGCAGAAGCTCACCGATCACGCCTGTCGATGCTATATACACAGCGTCTGGCTTTACGCCAAGTTCTCCGGCTGCAATCTCAGCAGTGGCGCGCGCATCGGCAAGTCCTTGCTTCCCGGTACAGGCGTTAGCACAACCGCTATTCGCTATGATGACCCGACCCTTTCCGGACTTAACCTTCGCCGTGTTCAGGATAACGCACGCCGCCTTCACCCGATTCTTCGTAAAAACACCGGCAACCGCCGCTTCGCGGTCCGAATAGATGATGGCCAGATCTTTTTTTTCGTTCTTCTTGATGCCACTGTGAATGCCCCATGCCTTGAAACCGGGCACGGAAAAACTTTTTGTGTCCAAAATCCTCATATTTTGTCTACCTCTGTCAGGTGTAATATAAATTCATTTCTATCATGGGAACAATCCCGCAAACTCAAGACCCGAGGTCTCTTCAAATCCCATCATGAGGTTCATGTTCTGGACAGCCTGGCCAGAAGCTCCCTTGACAAGGTTATCAATCGCCGTTACCACAACCAGGCGTCCGGTACGAGCGTCCGCAATGATCCCCATGTCGCAGAAATTGGAACCACGGACATTCCGCACGTTCGGAAAATGTCCTGCAGGAAGTATCCGCACAAACGGCTCATTCCTGTAAAATTCACGGTATAGATCATGCAGCATGCCCGAATCCGTCTGCATTGCCACCTTGGCGTAGATCGTAGTCAGTATGCCGCGATTCATCGGAACAAGGTGTGGTGTGAATGAAACGGTAAGTTGTGTTTCCGCCATGATTGAAAGCTCCTGTTCAATCTCGGGTATATGTCGATGCGACCCGACCTTATAGGCCATACACCCCTCATTCACTTCGGGGTAATGGTGTGCGAGCGAGGGACTCCGGCCTGCACCCGAAACGCCAGACTTGGAATCTATGACTATGCTTTGCAGGTCGATCATGCCTCTTTTTAGTAGCGGCGCCAGGCCTAGGATCGCGCCAGTGGGATAGCATCCCGGGTTCGCGACTAGCGATGCCTTTTTTATCTTCTCGCGGTGCAGTTCCGGCAGACCATATACGGCGGTCTTGAGCAGTTCCGGATACTGATGGCGATGTTCGTACCACTTCTCATACAGAGCAGGGTCAGAGAGACGGTAGTCAGCTGAAAGGTCTACGATTCTCTTCCCAAGCTTGTGAAAACGAAATGCTGCCTCCTGAGCCGTCACATGCGGCAGCGCAAGGAACACGAAGTCCGCTTTTTTTGAGATCGTTTCAGGGTCAAGCGGCTCACAGACAAGCGCTGTCAGCCCCGCAAGATGAGGGAAAATTGATGTAATGGCCTGTCCCGCAGATTTTTCCGACGTAATTGCCGTAACCGACGCGTTGGGATGGTTGAGGAGAATCCGCATGAGCTCTCCGCCCGTGTATCCGCTCGATCCGACGATGGCTATGTTTAGTTTTCCATTGCCCATGATAAGACCAGCTCTTGTGCTCCATACAGAGTGCTTTGACCAAAATAAAAGGGAAGGCATCTCTACCTTCCCTTCTTCTTAACAGGATCTGCAACACAATATTACACAGAATTAGGTATATGATCCCTTATCTCTTTGAGAACTGGAACCGAGCCCGTGCGCCCTTTTGACCATACTTCTTACGTTCTTTTGCCCTCGGGTCGCGGGTCAGGAGGCCTTCCTTGCGCAGCTTGCCGCGTGACTCGGCATCTACCGCGAGGAGCGCCTTGGATATGCCATGCCTGATAGCTCCGGCTTGGCCTGAATTTCCACCGCCAAGCACGTTCACGAGCACATCGAACTTGTCCTGAGTTCCGGTAACCTCGAATGGCTGACGGATAATCATCTTAAGCACATCCCGGCCGAAATACTGGTCCATGGGTCTGTCATTGATTGTTATCTTGCCGCTTCCAGGCATCATCCAGACCCTGGCGATGGAATTTTTCCTTTTCCCCGTTGCATAGTATCTCGATACTGTAGCCGCTGACATTAAAGCCTCCTCACAAATCCCAAATGTTATTCCTTGCCCTTACTTGACCTTCATTTCCACCGGCTGCTGTGCGCTATGCGGGTGCGTTTCCCCAGCATAAACCTTGAGCTTGCTCAACATCTGTTTGCCAAGTCTGGTCTTCGGCAGCATACCCTGCACCGCCATCTTGATCACTTCCTCAGGTTTAGTCCTCATCATCTTGCCGGCAGTGATGGATTTGAACCCTCCAGGATATCCCGAGTGGCTATAGTATGTTTTTTGTTCGAGCTTCTTCCCGGTCAGGTGAATCTTGTTAGCGTTCACGACAATCACAAAATCGCCTGTGTCCACATGGGCTGTGTAGATGGGTTTCGTCTTGCCTTTTAGCGTGGATGCAACGGCTGTCGCAAGCCTTCCCAGCGTTTTTCCGTTGGCGTCTACAATAAACCACTTTCTTACGATATCTTCTTTTTTAGCCGAATATGTTGCCATAACTCCCGCCTTGTTGTATTGATATATTTTCCAAGAAAAGCGAATATAAACAATTTCATAAGATTTGTCAAGCGTTTTTATGATTGAAATTCATAATACAAAAGTTATCAGGCCCCAGAATGAATATGCTTAAATTACGAAATATCAACATGTTATGTATTGCCGAATGATCAGAAAAACGAAAGGCGGAGATTTCTCCCCGCCTTTTTTTTCATGGCCCGTGGCCTACGGCAGATGGTCATGAGTATCGTTGCCTGGGTTGTCTTCTGCCTTACGCCTTCTCCGCGGCAGCCCGTTTCTCGCGGAGCGCCGCGGGGGCAGACACGATGGAGCCCATCAGAGTGCCCAGGAGGCCGCCGACCACGATGCTCACCGCAGCGGCGCAGGCGATCCCGACCACGATCCCTATCACCACCGCAGCTCTGACAAAGAGCGTG
>Ga0187777_10000009_pt1 | contig 164954 bp, 152 predicted proteins | sample 1015_Q2_SP5_10_M_FD_132416 | JGI IMG/M metagenome (GOLD analysis project Ga0187777, IMG submission 132416) | Tropical peat soil microbial communities from peatlands in Department of Meta, Colombia - 1015_Q2_SP5_10_MG | ecosystem: Environmental > Terrestrial > Soil > Wetlands > Peat | place... | reverse complement strand
GGCGGCAGATACTACTGGCGCATCACGCCCTGGATCATGCCCTGGTATTCGATCATTCCGCCGCGCGCCGGTCATCCCTTGGGGGCGCACGCCTGGGTGCCGATTGATGATGAAACGTGCTGGGCCTGGAGCATCAACTATCATCCCAAGCGCCCGCTCTCGAAATCGGAAATTTCAGCGATGCAGGACGGCGAGGGCATTCACGTCAAATACGTGCCCGGCACTTTCATTCCGCTTGCCAACAAGTCGAACAATTATCTGTTGGACAGGGAGTCGCAGCGGCACGGCCATTCGTCGACCGGGGTCGACGGCATTGCCATGCAGGACGCGTCCATCCAGGAAAGCATGGGTCCAATTCAGGATCGCACCAAGGAGCATCTGTGCGCGACCGACGGCGGCATCGTCATGACGCGGAAAATTCTGTTGCGAGCGGCAAAGGCGGCTGCCGAAGGCGGCACGGTGCCGGCCACCGAGCCGGAGGCGCAGCGCGTGCGCTCTGCCTCGGTCGAACTGGACAAAGATGTTTCATTCACGCAGGGCGCCAAACACGGCCTCTACGCGGCGCTGGGGACCGATCCGCTGTCGGTATGAATACCGAGAAAGTGAACGCCGCTACTCGGCGGCGGTCTTGGCCGGCTTTCCGATCGCCGCATTCACGCGCGGCATCACTTCTTCCGACATCAGTTGCATTGAGCGCCTGGCCAGCGCCGGATCGACCCAATCCATGCCGGCATAGACAAGTTCGCCGAAATCGCCGGTCTCCTCGCGCATCTTGAGGATCTCATCGACGACTTTGTTGACGGTGCCGAAGGTTACGCAATTGTCCATCACGTAATCGTCGGTGATTTCTTCATCCGGCTGTTCTTTGTAACTCTTGAACACATATAGACGATTGCCGCGCTTCATTTTGGCGCGCATCTGTTCGAAATAGAACCGGTACGGACTTCTGGCATCGTAGCGTCCGTAGCGCGCCGCCACTTTATCGTCGTCGGCGACGAAAATCGTGCGCGCCACACGCCAGTCGGCGATATTGGCTTTGGCCCCGGCCTCCGTCTTGCCTTTGGTGTAATTGGTCCAGTGCGACTTCAAGTGCTTTGCAAGCAGGAAGTTGGCGGACAAAGGATGGAAATCGCGTTTGCCCATCAACACGACGCCCGGAGAAAATGGCGCCACGACCGTGCCGACGATTTCCGGCCGCGGTTTCTGGAAAGGCTTCGCCAGAACGCCGACGCCGAGTTCAAGCGCCGCGGTGCGTGCGAAGCCAACCTTGAAGCGGTTATCGGGGAAATCGATGTCGTACGGCGGATTGCGTTCCCACACCGCTAGGATCACGTCGATCGCTTCAGCGAAGATTTTGTTGCGATCGAGGTCGAGAATGCCGATCGCTTCGGAATCGGACGTGAGGGCGCCGGCGCTTATCCCCATTACAAAGCGCCCCTGCGACAGATGGTCGAACATCGCGGCATTCACCGCAATCACCACCGGGTGCATCTGCGCCAAGTTGGTGGTGCCGGTCGCGAGTTTGATGGTCTTGGTGTCATGGATGAGGGTCGCGAGAAACAGCATGCTGTTCGTGACGTTCTCGCAGGCGTCGGTCAGGTGCTCGCCCATAAACGCGTCGTAGAAGCCGAGCTTGTCGGCGAGGATAATCGCCTCGCGATCCTCGCGCAGTGTCTGTGACCAGTCCCGCTCCATCGGGTGCACGGGCATGGTGAAGTAGCCCAACCGCATCATGAGTCTCCGCTTCGCATTCGCTTGCCCCGGAAACTAGCCGACCCGGCCGACTGATGCAGCAATCTTAGCGCGGGTGTGTTGGCCCCCTGGTTCCGCCAGCTTGGCGATTCAGGCCATCACAAGGATCAAATTTGAAAGGGCGAAAACGCATCGGCTGATCCAGAACCGCACGAAGCCGTAAATTTGCGAAGATGCCGGTTCTGCGTCGCCTGGAAAACCTCAGGCCGCGACGCGCGCCAGGAAGCCCTCGACTTCGTGACGCAGCTCGGCGGCTGCCGCTTCCACGGCCTGCGAGGCCGTGAGAACGCTTTCAGCCGATTGCCGCGTTTGCGCCGCGGCGCCGGAAACGTCCCCCAGCACCGAAACCACGACTTTCGCCCCGTCGGAGGCGCTGGCGACATTTTGCGAAATCTCGCCCGTGACGGCACTTTGCTCTTCAACCGCTGCGGAAACGGCTGTGGCGCAACTGTCGATTTCCTGCATGCGGCCCGAAATGCGGCCAATTGCGGAAACCGCGCTCGAAGTTGCCCCCTGCACGGCCAAAATCAGCCTGGAGATATCTTCGGTCGCCTTGGCAGTCTGCACGGCCAGCGATTTGACTTCGGACGCCACCACCGCGAAGCCTTTACCGGCCTCGCCGGCCCGTGCCGCCTCGATCGTGGCATTGAGCGCCAGGAGGTTGGTCTGTCCGGCAATAGCGCGGATGAGCTTGATCACGTCGCCAATTTTCTGTGCGGCCTCGGCCAGCGCCGTAATTTGACGATTGGTGCCCTGCGCCTCGCCGACGGCCCCGCGTACGATTTCAGTGGTCTTGGCGAGCTGACGCCCAATTTCATTAATGGAGCCGGCCAATTCATCGGCGGCGACCGCGGCGGTCTCCACGTTGACAGACGCTTCGTTCGACGATGAAACGGCGCCATCGGCGCTCTGAGAGGTCTGGCCGGAATTGCTGAAAAGGGTGGAGGCTGTGGAGCGCATCGCCTTGGCGCCTTCAGCCACGGTCTTCAAGTGATCCTCGACACGACGGCGGAAGGCGGCGATCGCCTCGTCTATTGCGGCGCGCCGCTGTTGTTGCTCCTGCATCGCGATGCGTTCGCGTTCCGCGTTGCGCCGCTTGGTGATGTCTTCATGCGTCGCCACCCAGCCGCCACCGGGCATTGGCCTGTTGATGACCGAAATCGAACGTCCGTCCTTCGATTTGATTTCATTGTTGGTCGTATTACCTGCGGCCATTGTGGCGACAAGCTCGCGCCGGTAGGCGACCGGTTCACGCGAAAAGGTGCCGTTGCCGATGCGGTACTCAAGCAAGCCTTGCAGCGTGCAGCCTCGTTTCACGATGTCGGCAGAGAGATTGTACATTTCCAGGTAGCGCCGGTTGCAAACCACCAGACGCTCATTGCCGTCGAACATGCACAAACCCTGCGACATGTTGTTGATGGCGACCCGGATACGCAGGTTGTCCACGCGAAGGTTTCGAGCAACGGCGGCGATCGCCGCAGCCGTCGTCAGCATTGCAATGAAGGCGGCGAAGAGCAGGGACAATGCGAGTTCGGGAGCGGACGCGATCCAGCCGCTCACCGGCAAGACGAAATGAAGCACGGCAAAGCCGAGTGCAAAGCTGACGACCCCGGTCAATACGACCATACGCCAATCGCGCGCAGTTGCGTGTGCGGACGTATGATCGACCATCTTCGCGCCCAGGTATGGACGCACGGTATTCCCCAACCCGTTTTTTTGCAGTTAATTGCCGGGGATAGTGGGTTAAGCAAACCTTAATGGGCAAGGCTGGAGGGTCGGCGATGACCAAGTTGCGTGCCGCGGAGTGCCGCGAATTCATCAAGGCAGTGGTGGAAAAAGCCGAGGCGATGGACGTACCGGTTTCGATTGCGGTGGTCGGCGCCGAAGGCCACCTGATTGCCGTGGAGCGCATGGATGAGGCCGGGTTCATCACGCCGGAAACCGCCATCGCAAAGGCATTCACCGTGGCGGCATTCCGCTCGATGAGTCCGCGCTTTCCGGACGGGCTCGTCATTCAACAATGGTTCAAGGAGCGCAATCCGCAATTGCTGGTCAGCCTGGCCGCGATGACAAACGGGCGCATCGCCGCCAGCGGCGGTTCGGCGCCGGTGTTCAAAGGCGATGAAATGGTCGGCGCCTACGGGATTTCCGGGGGTACCTCGCAGCAGGACGAGGAGATGGCGGTTTATGCGCGGACCAAGGTTGGTTGGGCTCACGCTCCCGAACACGACACCACGGATCCGGATGTGAAGGCACACATCAATGCACTCTACGCCAAAGCCGGCATCACCGACCGCAAGCTTTGATCTCGCCGGCCGGCCCGCGGTCGCTATTGCGCCACGTCAATCGTCACGGCACCGGTGATTGTCTGCCAATGCTTCATCTGCCCGTCCAGCCAGCTCTTTGCATCGGCAAGGGATTTGTTTGGCACGACGTTGAAGTTCTGTTTGGCGAGTTTCTCGGCTCCCTCTGGCGAACTCAGCGCCTTATGTATCGCCGCAAACAGCGCTTCCAGGACCGGCTTGGGCGTTGCCGCCGGTGCGAACAGGCCGTTCCAGGCGACGGTGCCGACGTCGGCGTAACCGACTTCGGCCATCGTCGGAATGTCGGGATATTCCTTGAGCCGCGCGTGATTGACCACGGCCAGTGCGCGGAAATTTCCTGATTGCACTTGTCCTGCGGTCGAGGCGACGTTGAGGAAGGCCGCCTGCACGTCGCCGCGCAGCATGTCCTGTATCACGCCCGCGGCGCCATTCTTGTTCGGCAGGCCGACCAGGTCGAGATCACCCGCGCGCTTGGCAAAGTAGGCCATGTCGTAGTGAGGATAGGACCCGATACCGACCGTGCCATAGCGAACCTTTCCCGGATTCTTCCTGGCATAGGCGATCAGCTCGGGAACAGACTTCACCGGGAAATCGTTTGCCGTCGTGACCAGCAGGAACGCGGGCACGTCGACCAGGTTGGTTACGGCCACGACACTTTTGCCGTAGTCGAGATTCATTTTTTTGGCATAGATGATCGGTGTGATCGCGTTGGTCGAAACGTTGCCGATCATCAGCGTATAGCCGTCGGGTGCCGCCTTTGCCATTTCGTCGATCGCCAGCATGCCGAAAGCACCCGGCTTGTTGAGCACGACAAAGGGCTGCCCGGTAATTTTCTGAAACTCGTCGCCGACGATGCGGGCAACGATATCGGTCGCGCCACCCGGCGCGTAGGGCACGATCACCTTGACTGGACGGCTCGGATATTTGTCCTGCGCAACCGCCGCGGCGACGTTCAAGGCAAGCGTCGCCAACAGCAACGCAATGAACCGTTTCACGCAATCCTCCCAGTGTTGCCGCGTGCCGGGAATTCTTGTCGTTCCCGTGCCGCGTTGCTCAGGTCGCTTTCATGCCATGCAAGCTGTGTGATGCATCCTTGACGGTGAAGAATACGACATCGCCATCCGCCGTTGCCTTGCCCGCATGCACGGTGTTGGCGGGGATGTAAACGACCGATCCGGGTGTCACATCGATTTCCTTTCCGCCGATATTGGCGTGAAAGGTTCCTTCCAGGATGTAGATCCACTGCTCGTTAGGGTGCGAATGCGGCTCGGCGCCAGTGCCGGCCTTCATGCGCATCAGGCCGACGATCATGCGATCGCCTTCGACGCATGGGCCGTGCGCGGTCGAATAAGCGGGGCCGCCCATGATTTTGTGCATTGTGCCGAGATCGAACACATATTCGCCTGGAGCGGCGCGTTTGGCGCCCGGTGTACGTGCGGCCGGTCGGTCGGACATGGCGTTCTCCTCAACTCAACTTGTTTAGCAAGATGTTAGTTGACGCTGCGCGGAGGCGCCAGTAGAGGCGGAGCACACAGTCTTGCATCTGGCGCGGCGCACAATTCGGCGAGCGCTTGCGATCCACGGTTCGGGGTCAATCACGAATGATAGCGGCTCGTTTCGCGGCAATAGTGCTGGCCTTGGCCTGGCTTGGCGGTTGTGCAGGTACCTATGCCCCCAAAGAGGAACCGAGTTTCTATCGAAACCTGGCGCAGCCGGGCGCGGAACTCGATGCCGCCGCCGCCGCCTCGATGATCTCCGGATACCGCGCCAACAACGGGCTGTCGGCGGTCGCGCTCGATACCGAATTGATGCGGCTCGCGCAGGCGCAAGCCGAGATTATGGCCAAGCGCGACAAGCTCGATCACGGGGCCGGCAAACCATTCGTCCAGCGTCTGAAAGCCTCGGGTTACGATGCAAAAACGGCAGCCGAGAATATCAGCGCCGGCTACCACACGCTGGCCGAGGCATTCTCCGGCTGGCGCGATTCGAGCCCGCATCGCGCCAATATGCTGCTTGCCGGCGCCACCCGCATGGGCATTGCCGCGGTCTACACGCCGGGGTCGAAGTACAAGGTTTATTGGTCATTGATCCTGGCCGAACCCGACGATAGCAAGGGCTGACGCGAAAGTAGACGATCGATGGCTTTCTGGAATTATCTTCGCGCCGTGTCGAATTGAACCGCCAATAGGAAATGGACGGACAATGCACAGCCTCGGCCTTTCGTCGATCGCGTTTGCATGCATTTTCGGGGCCACGCTGCTCGGCATGTTTCTTCGCCCCCGATTGTCAGCGGACCATCTGAACACGGATTCAAGGGACGCCATCAGACTGAGTATGGGCGTCATCGGCACCATGTCCGCGCTCGTGCTCGGTCTCCTCATTGCGTCCGCAAAGTCGACTTACGATACAAAGACCAACCAAGTCCGGCAATTGACGGTCAATCTCATCGTGCTTGATCAACTTCTCGCTCAATACGGTCCCGAAACGCGCATCCATCGTGAACTTCTGCGTCGGGGCACGGCTTCTTTGGCCGACAGAATATGGAGCGAGCGTGATCTGGAGACAGCCACGACGACGGCTTTCGGCATGAGCAACGAGGCAGAGATCTTTCTTCAAAAAGTCGAAGAGCTCGCACCGCAATCTGATATCCAGCGTTCCATCCGGGCGCGAGCTATCTCGACCATTACGGATCTTGCGCAAACGCGGTTGTCGCTCTATGCGCAGGCAGGCAATTCCGTTCCCTTGCCCTTCCTTGCGCTGCTGGTGTTTTGGCTGGCCATGATATTTGCGAGCTTCAGCCTGTTTGTCCCGCCTAATCCGATCGTCATAGCTGCGTTTCTTGTTTGCGCCTTCTCCGCCTCGGGTGCGCTTTTTCTTATTTTTGAGCTCGACAGGCCATTTACCGGATTGATGACGATTTCAGATCTGCCGCTGCGCCACGCGCTCGGACCGCTTTGATGCTCGCGTAGCCCTTGGTCGGTGCTGTCGGCCAGTATCCCATGAACAAACCATAGGCGGGCTGGACCTCACGCCGTCCGCTGACTAGTTTTGCGCCATGCCGTTGCTGCCTCGCGTCAAGGACTACGATTCCCTCTATCGCCAATTTCGCTGGCAGGTGCCAGCCCGCTACAACATCGGGGTCGATGTCTGCGATCGCTGGGCGGCGCAGGAGCCCGATCGTCTCGCGATTCTGCATGTGCGGCCGGACGGGCGTGACGAGCAAATCACCTACGGCTGGCTGCGTGAAACCTCCAACCGGCTTGCGAACACGTTGCGCGCACGGGGGATCAATCGTGGCGATCGCGTTGCGATCCTGCTGCCGCAGTCGCCGGAGGTGGCTGCCGTTCATATTGCGATTTACAAGCTGGGCGCCGTGGCACTGCCGTTGGCAGTGCTGTTCGGGACCGATGCATTGTCATATCGGTTACAGAATTCCGGCGCCGCGGCGCTGATCACTAATGCGCGCGGAGTGGAGCGCATCGCCGAGATCAGAAAGGATTTGCCCGCGCTCAAATTGCTTTTGTCCGTCGGCGGCGCTGCGGACGGCGCACTAGGGTTTGCCGATGAACTGGCGCGCGCTTCGTCCGCATTCAGGCCGGTCGACACATCGCCTGACGATCCGGCGATGATGGTCTATACCTCCGGCACGACCGGCCAGCCGAAGGGCGCCTTGCATGGGCACCGCGTCCTTATCGGGCATTTTCCGGGCGTCGAAACGCATCACGATTTTTTCCCGCAGGCGGGCGACCGCATCTGGACGCCGGCCGATTGGGCCTGGGCGGGCGGCTTGCTCAATGTTCTTTTGCCCGGTCTGCACTATGGCGTTCCGGTCGTGGCGCAGCGGTTCGAAAAGTTCGATCCGGAGGAGGCCTTCGCGCTGATCGCGCGTGCACAGATCCGCAACGCTTTTATTCCGCCAACCGCGTTGCGCATGTTGCGCGCTGCGCCGAATCCGAAAGACCGCCATGCGATTAAAATGCGCTCGATCGGTTCTGGCGGAGAGTCGCTTGGCGTCGAAACCTACGAGTGGGGCAAGTCGGTCTTCGGCCTGACGATCAATGAGTTCTACGGTCAGACCGAATGCAACATCGTACTTGCGGCTTGCAATGCCATCGGCGTGTCAAAGCCGGGCGCAATTGGCAAGCCGGTCGCCGGCCACACGGTTGCAATCATCGATGACGCCGGGAAACCGCTGAAAGTGGGTGAGCCTGGTCAGATTGCGGTCAAACGCCCCGATCCCGTGATGTTTCTCGAATACTGGGGCAAGCCGGAGGCGACGCGCGACAAGTTCATCGGTGAATGGATGACCACCGGCGATCAGGGTGTGATGGACGAAGAAGGTTACTTCAGTTTCGTCGGGCGCGATGACGATGTCATCACGTCGGCCGGCTTCCGCATCGGGCCGGGCGAGATCGAAGATTGCCTCATTCGTCATCCCGCGGTGGCTCTCGCCGCGGCGGTCGGCAAGCCTGACGCGCTGCGTACCGAAATTGTCAAAGCCTTTATTGTGCTCAAGAAGGGCTACGCCGCGTCCGACACGCTAGCCTCCGAGATCCAGGGCTTTGTAAAAACGCGACTGTCGGCGCACGAATATCCGCGCGAGGTGGCCTTCATCGACGATATGCCGATGACAACGACGGGTAAGGTCATAAGGCGTCTGCTGCGCGAGCGCGCCTAGCCGTCGAACTTTGCGACGTCGGCAAGAATGCTCGCGACGGCCTCGCGCTCCGCGGGCCCGAGTCCGGCTTGCGGCGGTAAAGGTTCGCCGACGGCGTAACCCTGAATCTGCAATCCGGCCTTGATACACGCCGCAAGATTGAACCGGGCAAAGGCCTCGTTGATGCGCCACAGATCGCGCTGAAGCTTCATCGCCTCCGGCCATTTTCCGGCGCGGCACAAATCGTAGAGCCGGACACTCTGGCGCGGCACGATGCAGGCGGGGCCGGCCATCCAGCCGACACCTCCGATCAGCATCACTGCCGCGGGAATATGCGCGGAGGCCGAAAAAACCTTCATGCGTGGCGCCCGGTTCATGATCGACAGGAGGCGCCCGGTATTGGTGGAAGCGTCCTTGATGTACTGGATGTGCGGATGCTCGGCGAGGCGCGCGATAACATCGAGCGAAAGGTCGCTGCGCTGGAACTGGGGATTGGTGTAGAGGACGACGGGAATGTCGACGGCGTCCGCGATTGCGCGAAAGTAGGCTTCGATCTGCGCGTCCTTGAGCGGAAAGTACGCTTCCAGAATGGCGAGAATGCCGTCGGCGCCGAGCTCTTGGCAGATTCTTGCCTGCTCGATTGCATCCGCCGTGACGGTTGAGGCGACACCGGCGATCACCGGCACCCGTTTTCCCGCCGCTTCAACCGTCGCCTGCACGACCGCCTCGCGCTGCGCGCGATTGAGATAGGCAAATTCGCCGGTTGAGCCGAGCGGCGTCAGGCCATGCACGCCCGCCTTGATCAAGTCGGACGCGAGTTTTCCAAGCACATCGGTGAGGATTTTGCCTTTCGCGTCGATGGGCGAGACGAGATAGGGGAAGACGCCATGGAAGTCGCTCATGCGTTGCCTAAAATACCCACAGCGCCTCGGTCGGAAATTCAACGTAGTGTTCGCCCGGCTCGAGCGGCGCCGATGCATAGGCGCGCACGGCGAGTGTTTCGCGCGCGAACACGAGCTCCCATCGTTCGCCCAGGTACATCGGTGCTTTCAGCTCCATTTTCAGTCGATTGGGACCAGGGCTCGAGGCACAGCGCACACGTTCGATGCGAATGATGCCCGTCGCCTTTCCGCCGGCCGCTGCCTTGGTGCGGGCGATGCCGGAAAGGCGCTCTCCGAAAAATTCGATCATTGCGCGTCCGCCTGAATTTTCCGCCAGTTTTCCGTCGAGCCGGTTGTTGCTGCCCATGAATTCCGCGGCGAACAGCGTCGCGGGCTCATTATAGAGCGCGGTCGGTGAGCCTTCCTGCGCGATCAATCCGGCATCGAGCAACACGATGCGATCGGCGATCGCCATCGCTTCCACCTGGTCGTGGGTGACGTGAATCGCTGAAAGCCCGAGCGTGACGATGAGCGTGCGCAGCCAGGCGCGCGCTTCCTCGCGCAGCTTTGCATCGAGGTTGGACAAAGGCTCGTCGAGCAGGATGACCGGCGGCTCATAGACAAGCGCCCGCGCGATGGCGACACGTTGCTGCTGCCCGCCCGACAATTGATGCGGGTAGCGTGCGGCCAGATGGCCAAGTCCGATCTGTGACAAGGTCTTCTCGACCCGTGTCTTGATCTCCGCGGCCGATACTCCGCGCAGCTTGAGGCCGTAGCCCACGTTGTCGAAAACGGTTCTGTGTGGCCACAGGGCATAGGACTGGAAGACGAGCCCAAGGCCACGCTGTTCGGCCGGCAATTCGATGCCGCGCGCGGCGTCGAAAAAGACGCGGTCGCCGATGGCTATCGACCCCCTGTATGGTGTCTCCAGGCCCGCGATCGCGCGCAGCAGTGTGGTCTTGCCGCTGCCGGAAGGCCCGAGCAGAGCCACCACCTGGCCGGCCGGCACGGCGACCGAAACGCCCTTGAGGATTTCGTTTTCACCCAGACGAAGGGCGACATCCTTGACGGTGAGGTCAACCATGCAGGCGCACTCCAAGTCGGACCGCGACGGCAAGGCCGACGCCGATCATGACCACGTTAACGACGGACAACGCCGACACCAGATCAATGGCGCCTGTGCCCCATAATGACACCAATAGCGAGCCGATCACCTCCGTGCCCGGGCCGAGCAGATAGATGCCCGTCGAGTACTCGCGCACGAAGATCAGGAAAACCAGAAGCCAGCTCGCCAGCATGCCATATTTGATCAGCGGCACCGTGACGTCGCGTTTCACGCGCAGGTCGTTGGCGCCGGCGGTGCGAGCCGCTTCCTCCAGCTCCGGACCGACCTGAAGCAGCGTGCCGGACACGAGCCGCATGCCGTAAGCGAGCCAGACAATCGTGTAGGCGAGCCAGATCGACACCATTGTCGATTTCAGCGGCGACAGGAACGGCACAAAGAGAAACACCCACAGCAACGCGAGGCCGGCGACGAGACCTGGCATGGCGCGCGGCACCATCACGAGGTAGTCGACAAGCCGCGTCCAGCCTGAATTCCAGCGATGCACGGCAAGCGCAATTGCGGTGTAACAGGCGACTGCCACCGCGCCGCCGATCACGCCGATGCCGAGCGTATTGACGATGCCACGTATGACGTTCGGATATTCGGTGAGTTCGCGGTAGTGATCGAGCGTGAGGACGTCGAGCAGTTTCACGCCTTCGCCCCAGGTCACCACGAAGGAGCGCAGCGTGATACCGAACAACGGCACGACGACGGTAACGAAAAGCCACAGCATGATCGCGCCAAAGGCGAACCAGCGCCAACCATGCAGGCGCAGGGGCTGCGTCTTTAGGCCTTTGCCGCGCACCGAAACATAGCGCTGCGCCTGCCGAAGCAGCAGTCGTTGCATGAAGACCAATGGCGCCGTGACGGCGATGATCGCGACCACCACCACGGCCATCAGCTGATAGGACGGCACCCCCAGCTTGTTGGTGAGTTTGTACAGGTAAGTCGAGAGCACGAGCACGTCCTGCGGATCACCCAGGACCAGCGGCAATCCGAACAGTTCAAAGCCGAGGAAAAAAACCAGCACGCCGGCAAACAAGATGGCCGGCAAAATCATCGGCAGGCTGACGTTGACAGCGACGCGAAACGGATTGGCGCCGGAGACGCGCGCGGCTTCCTCGAGATCGGTGCTCAGGCCACGCAGGGCGGCCGCGCTGTAGAGATACACGTGCGGGACGTGCGTCAGGCCGGCGATCACGATCAGCGCGAACAGCGAATACAGATTCCACGGCACGAAACCGAGAACGTCTTTGGCGAGCGTCGAAAAGATCCCGACCGGGCCAATCGCGACGACATAACCGAACGCGATCACCACCGCCGACACGAAGATCGGAATCAATATCAGCGGTTCGAGATATTCGCGTCCCGGCATGTCGGTGCGCACCATGAGGAACGCAAGGAGCGCGCCGAGAGGCACAGCGATCGCGGTCATGCCCGCGGCTATCGCGATCGTCGTCCAGAATGCCTGCCAGAAATCAGGGTCCGCGAGCACGAAGGAATAGGCGAGGAACCCGGCTTTCGCCGAAGGATCGAAGAAGGGCGCGGTGAGGAAACTTTGGTAGATGACGAGCGACAGCGGCGCCACCACAGCGAGTGCGGTGATGCCGAGCACGAGCAGACGGTACACGACAATGGGCATGGTCGCCCTTGGTTTGCCGCACCCGAGTGGGGCAGGGCGGAGTGCTTACTGGCCCTTTTTCGCCTGCTGCCACTTCGACAGGAAGGCGAGCCGTTTAGCCTGATCGAGGTTTTCCAACAGCGTCTGATCGATTGCCACGGGGCGCGCCTTGTCACCGATCAGCTGGGTGACGCCCTTGATCGTCGCCTCACCCTCGACATCGGCACGCAGCGAATAGAGATCGGCTTTGTTCGCGATGATGTCCTGACCGCGCTTCGACAATATGTAGTCGAGGAACAGCTTGCCGGCATTCGGGTTCTTCGCCTTGCTCGAGATAAAGGCAACGCGTGATGTCACCATCGTGTAGTCCTTCGGCAGTATGATGCCGAGGTTCGGGTCCTTCTTCGAGCGCCCAAGCGCATAAGAGCCAAAGATCCCGTATGCGATCAGGTGCTCGCCGGAGGTGACGCGTTCCATCATGGCGCCGGCGCTGGTGTAGAGTTTCGCCTGCGCCTTGCCCATGGCTTTGAACAAATCCCACGCCTGCGGAAAATCCTTGATGTCTTCGTTGCAGAACAGATAGCCGACGCCGGAGCGTTCCGGATCGTATGCCGTGATCTTGCCTTTGTAGAAATCGGGTTTGGCGTTGAGAAGTTTGAGGAGATCGGTGTGGTCCTTCGGCACGTCGCCTTCGGGCACGAGACGTTTGTTGTAAACAAAGGTGATCGGCTCATAAGTCGTGCCGTAAGCGGAGTCCTTCCACACGGCCCATTTCGGCAGCGCCTTGATTTCGGGCGAGGCATAGGTCGCGGCTTGCCCGTCGGCGACAAGTTTCACCTGCAGGTCCATGGCCGATGACCACAGCACATCGGCCGTGCCGTTATTGGCCGCCGCTTCCGCGATGAACCGGTTGTACAGCTCGGTGGAGTTGAGGTCGGAATATTCGACCTTGATGCCGGGGTAGAGCGCCTCGAAATCCTTGACCAGGGGGTTCGCGGCCACCGCATCGGTGGTCGCATAGATCACGACTTTGCCTTCCTTTTTGGCGGCGTCGACGATCTGGGCATAGTCGGCCGGATAGCCTTGCGGCACCTGCGCTTGCGCGCCGCTTCCGAACGCGAGCGCGATTGCGGTGAAAGCCAAAGATACAGCGTGTCGCATGGGAACTCCCTGGTGACGTCTTCTCGGCGTCCGCCCCATGACGCCATTTCCTCGGATGCTACTCCAGCCCTTCCGCGCCCGCCTAGGGGCCAGCCGAAAACGAAGGCCCCCGTCGCGTCGTGCAACGGGGGCATTCGCTTGCCGCTCGCAGCACTCAGTGCGCCAACGGGTCGGGGCGGACCTGGATGTGCACGGCACGCGGGCTCGAACCCTTCCCGGTTTCCATCAGCCACGGCGTGCGATCGCCATTGGTGCTCCACAGCCCGCGGCCTTTCCAGCCCGCATTCGGATCGTCAATGCGCGCGTCGAGGCCCTTGGCGTAGAAGCCCATGGGGTAGGGAATGCGCAGCATGACCATTTTGCCGTTTTTCAAGGCCACGAAGCCGTCGTTGAGATTGGCCGTGGAAATCGGGATGTTATCGCCAAGCCCGACCGCGTTGTGCTGGTCGACCCAGGTGTAGTAGCTGGCCTCGGCGCTCCGGTCCTCGAAGCCTTCGAAGCCAGGGCCGGGATATTTGTAGAATTTCCAGCCCTCGGGGCAGTGGTTGCCGGTCGCGCTCGGGCCGTTGAGCGGGCCCTTGCACAGGCGCCGGTCGAAGCTGACGAGATGCCCGCTCGACTCCGAGCCCCAGGCAACGCCGTTGGCGTCGATATCACCGCCGCGGACGCCGACGCCGGGCTTCGGCATCGCGAAAAACTCCGACAACTGCGTTTTCGGATCGAACCGCATGAAGCCGGCCTGGCCGCCGAAAACGCCGACCGTGTACCAGATCGAGCCATCTTTCGGGTTCGGCATGACGGCGTAAGGACCCGAGCCGCCGGTGATGCGCGTATCCTTGGCGGCATCGGCCGGCTGACCGGGCTCGGTGTAGTCGTCGCGCTTGCCGTTGCCGTTGGTGTCGAGAATGAACGGAGTCCAGCCGACCGCCTTTTGCGCGTCGTGCGTTTCATCCCACACTTTTGTGTTGACCCAACCTGCCACGGGGCCGGTGCCGGAGAGCCACAAAGTATTGTCGGCGTCATAGCCGAATTGCGGGTGATGGGTGCCGAAACAGGTGTCGATGAATTCGTATTTCATCGTCTTTGGATCGAACATGGCGACCTGACGTGGACTTTTATCGATCGGGAATACCTTGGCGTACTGGTTATCCGAGCCTTTCTTGCACCAGTCCGGGTTGTCCATGCCGCGTACAGTCGCCGCAAGCCAGATGCGGCCCTGCGCGTCGAACATTGAATTGTGGTTGTTGGCGCGCGTGTCCCACAGAACCTCTCCGCCCCAATAAGGGGAATCCGCCGTCGGCTTGATCGCGCCGGCATGGCCCGGCCCGAGCGATACCGGCATTTCCGGATCGCGCACGGGCATCTTGAAGAACGACACCTTGTTCGTCTTCGGATCAAGGATCGGCATGTTGTCCGTCGAATATTCCGGCGAGCCGTACAACGGCCCGTTGGCATTCACCGTCGGGTTGCGACGATCGGACGAAATCAGATCGTGCAGATACTTGTCCGGTTTTGACCATTCCCACGACGTGACGACGACATTGCGCTCTTCGCCTTCAGGGCGCGGCGGTTTGGTTTTCGGAAGCTCGCCTTTGGCGACGCGGTCGGTCCAATCGCCGAAATATTTGTACGGCACGCCGCCGAATTGGCCGGCAATGCGGTTTGTCATCATCTCACCGGCCTGCCCGGATAAAATGCGACGTTGCCATGCCTCGGCACCGGAATCGAATTTGCCGAGCGATGCGGGAATCGTGCGCGTGGCTTCTTGGCCGAGTTGATGGCAACCGATGCAGTCGACATTGTTCATCTGCCGCAGCCAGTTGTCCTGCGTGATGTTCTTTGGAATGTCGGTTGAGCCGCCAAAATCGCCTGCCGGCGGAATCTTCATCATCGTGTACCAGTAGATCGCCGGATAATAGTGTGCGGCCGCCGCCTCGCTCGGGGCAATCGTCGCTGCGAGGTTGAGAGTCGTTCCCGGCTTCGCCCTCATCTTGGGAGAATCGATCAGTCCATATCCGCGCACCCAAACGCTGTAATCTGCGGCCGGCAGATCGGGGATCAGATAGCGGCCCTGGTCGTCGGTCACGACAATGCGGGCAAATTTCGTAGGCAGCTCTGTTGTCTCGGCAATGACCCAGACGCCGGCTTCCGGGCCTTTCGTGCTGGTAACAACACCGCCGATTTCGTTGGCGCGGACATCCACGCCCTGCTGCGCGTGCAGGCCCGTCGACCACGCGAACGTCAGGATGGAAAGGAAAACAAACGCCAGCAAGCGCCGAAGCGCTTCAGCAAAAAACAACATGGGTCGCCTCCCTGGCACTGAATGCCGGCTAGGCGCCGGCCTTTTGTTTGGACCAAGTCTAACAAAGCCGATGGGCAGCGTCCCCTAGTTTTTGCCCCCTAAAATTTTTTCAACCCGCGAAACCGCCGCCGTCCAGGAACGTCTGCTCTTCCGGTGTGGTGGTGCGACCGAGCGCGGCATTGCGATGAGGGAACCGGCCGAAGCGCCGGATAATGTCGGCGTGAATTTCCGCCCACTTCAGGTTGTCGGCATCGCCGATCGCCTTGTTGAGCGCGATGCAGCGTTCCTGGTCGGCGAGATCTTCCGAATGCTCGAACGGAAGATAGAAAAAGCCGCGTAGTCCTTTCGGCACCTGGCTGTCGAAGCCGCGAATGATGGCGCCGGCGGTAATCGCGCGCGCCAGGGGGTCTGTGGCGAAGGCGCGCGCGTCGCCGCGGAACATATTGCGTGGGAACTGGTCGAGCAAAATCAGCAGGGCCAGCGCGCCTTGCGCGCTTTGCTCCCAGCCAGAGAGCTTCCCGGCGGCGGCCGCTTCGTAGGTGTCGAAGAATCGTTCGCGGATTTGCCTGTCGAAGTCGGCGTCCTTGGTAAACCAGCGATCCGGGCCGGCCTCTTGCCAGAATGACACGACATCCGCGGCACTCGCGACCATTGGCATTCCGCTTCAATTTACGGGCGTTTGGACGGCTTCATCGCGCAGGGCGCGCCGCAGGATCTTGCCGACATTTGTCTTCGGCAATTCGCTGCGAAATTCGATGTATTTTGGCACCTTGTAGCTGGCGAGCCGGCTGGCGAGGAAAGCGCGTAATTCATCGGCCGTAAGGTCCGGGTCTTTCTTCACCGCGAACATCTTGCCGATTTCGCCGGAATGTTCGTCGGGGACGCCCACCACCGCGCATTCCATCAAGCCGCCCTGGCTCATCGCCACGTCCTCGACCTCGTTGGGAAAGACCTTGAAGCCTGAAACGGAAATCATGTCCTTCTTGCGGTCAACAATACGTACGCGGCCCTGAATATCCATCACGCCGATATCGCCGGTCCGGAAGAAGCCGTCCGCTGTCATCGCCTGGGCCGTCTCGTCCGGGCGCTGCCAATAGCCGGTCATCACCTGCGGGCCGCGCGCACAGATTTCGCCCTGCTCGCCATTGCCCACCTCGCGGCCATTGTCGTCGCGGATCGAAATTTCCGTCGAAGGCAACGGCAATCCGATGGTGCCGGTCCACTCCGGGATGTCGCCGCGATTGCATGTGAGCACCGGTGACGTTTCGGACAGGCCGTAGCCTTCAATGATCGGCTTGCCCGTGGCCTTGATCCATGCGTCCGCAACGGATTTCTGCACCGCCATGCCACCGCCGATCGCGACCTTGAGCATGCTCCAGTCGATCGTGCCGAAATCCGGATGATGCAATAGCGCGTTATAGAGCGTGTTCACGGCCGGGAAGAAGTTCACCTTGTAATGGCGAAGTTCCTTGATGACTCCGGCAATATCGCGCGGATTTGTGATTAACAGGCACATCGCACCCGCGCGTACACCGAACAGGAAACACGCCGTCAGTGCGAAGATGTGATAGAGCGGCAAGGCGGTGACGATAATCAGGCGGTCGGTTTTTGGCGGAACATCGACCATCGGCTGATTCCACGCTTCCACCTGCAGCATGTTGGCGACGAGATTGCGATGGGTCAGCATCGCGCCTTTGGCGACGCCGGTGGTACCGCCGGTATATTGCAGGAACGCGATATCGCTGCTCTCGATCGCAGCCGGTGTGAAACCGAATTTGCGTCCGGCCGCGAGAGCGTCATTGAACATGGTGGCCGCGGGAATTTCGTAGGCCGGCACCATTTTCTTGATGTGACGAACCACCACGTTGACCACTGTGCCTTTGATGCTGCCCAGCATGTCGCCCAAACTTGCGACCACGACATGTTTGACAGGCGTGCGCGGCAGCGCCTGCTCGAGCACCGCGGCGAAATTCTCCAGGACGATGATCGCCTCGACGCCGGCATCGGTGAGCTGAAATTCGAGCTCACGCGGCTTGTAGAGCGGGTTGACGTTCACCACCGTGCAGCCGGCGCGCAGGATGGCGGCGATGGCCACCGGATATTGCAGGACATTCGGCATCATGATGGCGACGCGGGCGCCGCGCTTCAGTCCGCGGCTTTGCAGCCAGGCGGCGAAGGCGCGTGAGGCCTCGTCAAGGTCGGCATAGCTCATGACCTTGCCCATGCAGACGCAAGCGTCACGCTCCGGATAGGCCCTGAAGCCTTCCTCGAGCATCGCCACCAGCGAGGGGTAACGCGACGGGTCAATTTCGGCGGGGACGCCCGGCGGATATTGCCGCAGCCAAAGCCGTTCCATGACGCGTCCCCCGCGCCGGCCTTTTTTGATCAAGCCGGCGACCGATTCCCCGTCAGCATGAGTCTAACCAGCCCGGCATGCAAGGGTGTGCAATAAGGCCGGCAATGGGAGGCCGCGGCTACTGGCCACCGAACGGTATCAGCGGATTTTCAGTCAGGGCCGCGCGATCCGGGCGGTCCGGGGCGACGATGCCGAGAAAGGCCTCGAACAACTCCCGCACCGTGCGTTCCGGCAGGTCGCGGGTAATGAACACCAGCCGGGTCCGGTGATCGTCGTCCGGCCAGCTGTCCAGCCGTGCGGTCGGATGAAAGACGTGCTGAACGCCGTGCACCACGACCGGGGTATCGGGCATTTCGGCAAGCTTCACGATACCTTTGATACGCAAAAGCTTGGCACCATGCGTGGCGCGCAACAGTTCAAGGAACATGTCCAGCGTGCCGGCGGGGATCGCTTCGTCGCTGATCAGGACAAAAGAGCCGATATGCTCATCGTGCCGGTTGACGTCATGATGATGGTGATGGTGATCGTTCGCGTAGGCTTCGGCCGCGAGCCACTTCCTGACGTCCGGGATTTTCTTGTCGGGATCGTAAAGGCCGCTGCCGAGGATCCGTCCGGGCGTTGCCTCGCCCTTCGCCGCGTCAAGGATGGGCGCCGCCGGGTTGAGCGCCCGCAGCCGCGCTACGATGCGCTCGCGTTGTGACGGATCCGCCAGGTCGGTCTTGGTCAGCACGATGCGGTCGGCGACCGCCGCTTGCTTGACCGCTTCGGCATGCGCATCGAGCGTTGCTTCGCCGTTGACCGCATCGACCACGGTCACGACACCGTCGAGCCGGTAGCGCAGCAGGAGATAAGGATGCGACATCGCGGTGTGCAACACCGGCGCCGGATCGGCGAGTCCGGTCGTCTCCAGGAGAACGCGCCGGAACTTGCAGCGTCGGTTATCGAGATCGCGCAGCAGCGTTTCCAGTGCATCGACGAGGTCGCCGCGCATGGTGCAGCACAGGCACCCGGATTGCAGCACCACCATGTTGTCGCCGACATATTCGACCAGCAGGTGATCGAGCGATACCTCGCCAAATTCGTTGATGATGACCGCGGTCTCCGCGAGCGCGGGATCCTTCAGCATCCGGTTGAGCAACGTGGTCTTGCCGGCACCGAGGAAACCGGTGAGGACGGTCAGCGGAATCGGCGTCGGCGGTTGGCGCCGTTCGGCGCTTTGGCCGGGTTCGCTCATTGATTGGCCGAGGTGACTTTCGGTTTGGCTTGCTTTGCCACCGGTTTGGCGGCCTTGGCCGGTTTGGCCGCATCGCCGGTCTTGGCCGGCTTTTCACTGCCGTCGGTCTTGGCGGCGACGGCTTTCTTTTTCTTCTTCGGCGCGGCGCTTGCAGTCTGCGCAACCGTATCCGGATGATCGGCCGGTCCCGTGAACACTACGACGGGAGGCGTGGTTTCCACCGGCGGTCCGAGCACGAACTTGCCGTTCGCCGGCTTCAGGCTCGACAGCAAGAAGGCTCCCTGGCCGCCTTCGGATTCGCCGCTGGCGGCGGACGCTGATTCCTCCGGCTCCTCCTCGTTCTCCTCGGAGGGCGGCTTGCGGCGATGACCGCCGCACATTTCTTCACGCAGGTTGGGCGGCTGCGCATCAATCGGCGCCAGCGCATCGACGGTGCCGAGCGAGGGCGTGAGCCACGACAAGCTGGCGCTGTTGAATCCGCGTTCGAGCAACTGGGCCGCCTTCTGCGCGCGCACCGCGCCCGACCACGACCCGAGGACCACCGCGATCAACCGGCGGCCGTTGCGCGTGGCGGAGGCGACAACGTTGTAGCCGGAGGCGCAGATGAAACCGGTCTTCATGCCGTCGGCGCCGGGGTAGCGATCGATCAGCGCATTGTAATTGCGCATCACGCGGTTGCCGTAACGGATCGAGGAGATGTGCCAATAACTGTCGTATTCGGGAAATTCGCGGATGAGCGCGCGCGCGAGAATTGCGAGGTCGCGCGCCGAGGTCACGTGGTTTTCCGCCGGCAGTCCGTTCGGGTTGACGAAGTTGCTTTGCGACATCCCGAGACGCCGGGCGTTGGCATTCATCAGGTCGGCGAAGCCACCGATCGAGCCGCCGACACCTTCAGCGATGGCCACCGCCATGTCGTTGGCGGATTTCACCATCAGCATCTTCAGCGCATTGTCGATGGTGACGGTCGTGCCGACATTGAAACCCATTTTTGTCGGCTGCTGCGCTGCCGCATTGCGCGACACTGTGAGCAAGGTATTGAGTGAGATGCGGCCCTCTTTGATGGCGCGCAGCGTTGTGTACGCCGTCATCAATTTGGTCACCGAGGCGGGATACCACGGGTATGTCGCGTTCTCGGCGTGCAGCACCTTGCCGGTTGAAGCCTCGATCAATAGTTGTGCTTCGGCCTGCGCGCGGTCCGCGCCGGCGAACGACAACAGGCCAGCGGCCAGGCCGAGGATCAGGACGCGAGAGCTGCGGCTTGAATGAGCAGTCATGTTCGCGGGTTCAGGGTCCAGAGGCCTCAGAAACGGCAAGTTCCACAGGCGGCTGCGATAGGCTATCTAAGCTTTGGAGACTAAGCAAAGCCAGCGAACTGAACTGTATATTTATGGTGACTCGTAGCTCATCGCCGAGGAAAGCGACCAAAGTTCGGCAAAGGAGGCATCAATGACCGCCTGTATTGTCGGGTGGGCCCACACCCCCTTCGGTAAATTGAGCGGCGAGACCGTCGAAAGCCTCATTGTACGGGTGGCCGGCGAGGCTCTGACCGATGCCGGCATCGGCCCCAAGGACGTCGACGAGATTGTGCTCGGTCATTTCAATGCGGGCTTTTCTGCACAGGATTTTACCGCCTCGCTCGTCCTGCAGGCTTCGCCCGATCTGCGGTTCAAGCGGGCGACGCGCGTGGAGAATGCCTGCGCGACCGGTTCCGCGGCGGTGCATCAGGGAATTAAGGCAATCGAGGCCCGTGCCGCGCGCGTCGTGCTCGTCGTCGGCGCGGAACAAATGACGGCAACGCCGGCGCCGGAGATCGGACGTAATCTGCTCAAGGCATCATACGTGCGCGAGGAAGCCGATATCGACGGAGGCTTTGCGGGCATCTTCGGCAAGATCGCCGGGTTGTATTTCCAGAAATGGGGCGACCAGTCGGACGCGCTGGCCATGATCGCCGCCAAGAACCACAAGAACGGTGTCGGCAATCCCTACGCGCAGATGCGCAAGGATCTCGGTTACGATTTTTGCCGTACCGAGAGCGAGAAGAATCCGTTCGTTGCCGGCCCGCTCAAACGCACCGATTGCTCGTTGGTGTCGGATGGTGCGGCCGCGGTCGTGCTCGCCGACGTCGATACGGCGCTCAGGTTGAAAAAGGCGGTCGCCTTTCGCTCCGCCGCACACGTGCAGGATTTTCTGCCGATGTCGAAACGGGACATCCTCAAGTTCGAAGGATGCGCGCACGCATGGCAACAGGCGCTCGCGAAGGCGGGACTGACGCTCGGCGATTTGTCGTTCGTGGAGACGCACGACTGCTTCACCATCGCGGAATTGATCGAGTACGAAGCGATGGGCCTGACCGGCGAAGGGCAGGGCGCGCGTGCCGTCATCGAAGGTTGGACGCAGAAAGACGGAAAACTGCCGGTGAACCCCTCGGGAGGATTGAAGGCGAAAGGCCACCCGATCGGCGCGACCGGTGTTTCCATGCACGCGCTTTGCGCGATGCAGCTCACGGGGACTGCCGGGGACCTTCAGGTGAAGAACGCCCGTCTCGGCGGTATCTTCAACATGGGTGGAACATCCGTGGCGAACTACGTGAGCATTCTCGAGCGCATCAAATAGCGCGGCAATCTATTTGAACTTGCGTTCAGCGGGCGAGGGCAGGAACGACGCATCGAAAACGTCGTCGAGCTTTGGCTTTGCGGCCTTGAATTTATAGGTGAGCGCGATCTGCTCGACGGCGCGGGCAAAACGATCCTGGTCGACGCCGCCAAAGCCATTCATCTTGACCTCGGGCGTGACGATGTTGTCGCGGAGCGCCATCGTCAGCCGTTCCAGCTCGACATTTTTTTTGGCCTGGGCATTGCGTTTGAGCACCGACTCGATTGCGATCGAAGGTTGCCTCACCGTGTCCTTCAGGCTTTTCAGGTAAGCACGCAGAAACCCTTTGACGGCGTCCGGATTCCCGGCCGCGAACGCCGAGTTCACGATGATGGCAGTGCCGTAGAGGACAACGCCATAGTCGGCCATCAGCAAGACGTTGATGTCGTCGACCGGAACGCCTTTGTCTTTAAGGTCGACATAGGTGGAGAACGAAATGCCGGTAACGGCGTCGACCTGGCCGGCTGCCAGCATCGGCTCGCGGACAGGGAAACTGACGTTTTCGATTGTCACCTTGGACGCGTCGATGTTGTTTGCCTGCACAAAGATCGGCCATTGCGCAAACGAACTGTCAGCTGCCGGCGCCCCCAGGATTTTGCCTTCCAGATCCTTGGGCATGTAAATTCCGCGGCTTTTGCGCCCGATCACCGCGAAAGGCGGCCGGTTGTAGACCATGAACACCGCCTTGATCGGAGTGCCTGGCTTGGTGTCGCGGAACTTGATCAATGCATTGATGTCGGCAAAGCCGATATCGAATTCGCCCGATGCCACGCGCTCGATCGATTCGAGTGAACCCGCCGATGGCTCAATGCTGACGTTGAGGCCTTCGGCTTTGTAATAATTCCTGTCGATTGCCAGCAGGAACGGCGCCGAGGGTCCTTCGATCCTGAAGTCGAGCGTGAACCTGACGGCGGTTTCAGCCGCCGCGGCGCCGGTCATGAGCGTTGCGGCGAATATCAGCGCCACCCGGGCCCATCGGCCAATGTGGCGAGCGCTCATTACTCACTCCCTCTCAAGCGGCCTGCGCATCAGGCGAGGCTGATTGACTCAGCAAAGGATACGCCGCCGCAAAGGGCAAGACATCGACGCCCAGCCATCGAACAATTTGCCGCGATATGACTAACGCTACGACGCTCGGTCGCGGGACCGCTAATCTCGAACGCGATAAAGGCGCATTTGGGATAGACTTGCCGACCTAACGCGGAGAGTCAGCCGATGACACCGGTGACGGCCAACAGGGTTGCGCGCGACATTCCGCCGCTGCGGGCGCCCTACGCTCCGCCGGACGAAACGATTGCGAGAGCGCTCCTTGCGACAGCCGCCCGTCCCGAGAATGCCGAAGCGCGGATCGACGCCCGTGCGCGGCGCTTGGTCGAGGCCATTCGCGCCCGCACGGGGGGCCTGGGTGGGGTAGAGGATTTTCTGCACGCTTATGCTCTGTCCACCAAGGAAGGTCTGGCGCTGATGGTGCTGGCGGAGGCGCTCCTGCGAGTGCCTGACGCAGAAACCGCCGACCGCTTGATTGAAGACAAGCTCAAGGCAGGCGACTGGACGCATCACGAGTCGCGAGCGGCCTCGCTTCTGGTGTCGGCCTCGGCCTGGACGCTCGGTCTCACCGCCCGCGTCATCCATCCAGGCGAGACGCCCGAAGGAATCGTTGAATCGCTGGTCAAACGGCTCGGATTGCCGGCGGTGCGCGCGGCCACGCGTCAGGCCATGCGTTTGCTCGGGTCGCATTTCGTGCTCGGGCAGACGATTGAGGAAGCCCTGTCGCGCGCCGGCGCGCACCGGGAGTTTCTCTATTCGTTTGACATGCTGGGCGAGGCCGCGCGGACCGGCGACGATGCCGGGCGTTACTTTGAGTCGTATGCCAATGCCATCGATGCGATTGGCAAAAGCGCCGGCAATGACGCGCTGCCGAAGCGGCCGGGGATCTCCGTCAAATTATCGGCGCTGCACCCGCACTATGAGCCGCTATCGCGCGACCGCGTGCTCGACGAACTGACGCCCAGGCTGCTCGAATTAGCTCAACTTGCCAAACGCCACGAGCTTAATCTTACCGTCGATGCCGAAGAAGCCGACCGGCTCGAACTGTCGCTCGACGTAATCGCGGCGGCGTTGCGCGATTCCTCGCTCGCGGGCTGGGACGGTTTTGGTCTCGCGATACAGTCCTATCAGAAACGCGCCGGCGCCGTGATCGATTGGGTCGCGCAAGCGGCGCAGACGCTTGACCGGCGTTTGATGGTTCGCCTCGTCAAGGGCGCCTATTGGGATACCGAGATCAAGCGAGCGCAGGAGCGCGGGCTTGCCGACTATCCTGTGTTCACGCGCAAGGCGATGACCGACCTTTGCTATCTCGATTGCGTGCGCAAGTTGCTGGCGGCGCGGCCGCGACTCTATCCGCAATTCGCAACTCACAACGCGCTGACCGTGGCCTGCGTAATCGAGGACGCCGGCGGGACAAGCGGCTACGAATTTCAGCGGCTGCACGGCATGGGCGAGACTCTTTATGAGGCGTTGCTGGACGATCTGCCGGATATGACATGCCGGGTCTACGCGCCGGTTGGAGGGTATTCCGATTTGCTTGCTTACCTGGTGCGCCGGCTCCTGGAGAACGGCGCCAATTCATCTTTTGTGTCGGTCGCAGCCGATTCGAGTGTACCGATCGAAACCATTCTGCGGCGGCCGCAGAGCTGGATCGTCGAGGAATCTCGTGCGCGTCATTCGCATATTCCGCTGCCGCGCGATTTGTTTGGCGCTGTCCGGCGCAATTCGGCCGGCGTTGAATTCGGCGACCGCGCTTCGCTCGAGAAGCTGCTTTCCGAGGTCCGCGCGGCGCCGCAAAATACGCGCGCGCAGGCATTGATCGACGGCGTGGCAATCGCGGGAAGGGAACGGCCGGTCAAGTCGCCGATCGATGGCAAGCCTGTCGGCAGCGTGCAGGAAGGCGATGAAGCCGTCGTGGCTTCGGCCATTGCGGCGGGTTGCGCTGCCTTTCGCGCGTGGAACGCGACGCCGGTCGCCGATCGTGCTGCCGCGCTCGAACGCGCCGGCGATCTGATTGAACAGAATCGTGGCCGTTTGATCGCCCTCTTGCAGAACGAGGGCGGCAAGACGATCGACGATTGCGTTTCGGAGGTGCGCGAGGCGGCGGACTTTTGTCGCTATTACGCCAGCGAGGCACGCCGGACACTTGCACCGAGGCTATTGCCTGGGCCGACCGGCGAAAGCAACGAATTGCGCGCGCGCGCCCGTGGCGTGTTCGCCTGCATCAGTCCGTGGAATTTTCCTCTGGCGATTTTCACCGGTCAGATTGCCGGTGCGCTCGCCGCGGGAAATTGCGTTGTGGCCAAGCCCGCCGAACAGACACCGCTGATCGCCTTCGAGGCCGTGAAGCTTCTGCACGCGGCCGGTATACCCGCGGGGGCGCTGCATCTGGTACCGGGTGACGGCACGATCGGGGCCATGGTTACCGCGGATCGTCGCATCGCTGGAGTTGTCTTTACCGGCTCGACGGAGGTTGCGCGCACGATCGGCCGCGCGCTCGCGGCCAAAGACGGACCGATCTCTCCGCTGATCGCCGAAACCGGCGGCATCAATGCCATGGTTGTCGATGCCACAGCCTTGCCCGAGCAGGTGACCGATGACGTCATCACGTCGGCATTTCGATCCGCCGGGCAGCGCTGCTCCGCGCTGCGCCTGTTGTGCGTGCAGGATGATGTGGCGGACCGCGTCTTTGACATGGTCGCCGGTGCTGTCCGCGAACTCAGGCTAGGCGATCCGCGCGATCCGGCCACGCAGGTCGGCCCGGTGATCGACGCCGAGGCCAAGGACAAGTTGGAGGGCTGGATCGCCGCCATGGAATCGCGCGGCGCAGTCTTGTTCCGGCTCGACGCCAAATTGCCCAAGGGCGGCACCTATGTTGCGCCGGCCATCGTCGAGCTCGACGGCGCGCGCGAGCTCAAAGAAGAAGTATTTGGGCCGGTGCTGCACGTGATGCGCTGGCGTGCGGGCGAACTCGATCGGCTTCTCGATGATATCGCCGCGAACGGCACGGCGCTTACCCTCGGTATCCATTCACGCATCGAAGCGACTGTCGCGCGGATCGCGGAGCGCTTGCCGCACGGCAACGTCTATGTGAACCGTAATATGATCGGCGCCGTTGTCGGCTCGCAGCCATTCGGCGGCAGTGGATTGTCCGGCACCGGTCCAAAGGCCGGTGGCCGCCACTATCTGCATCGCTTCATCGCCGAACAGGTCGTGACCGTGAATACGGCCGCGTCAGGCGGCAACGTCACGCTCCTGTCCGAAGACGAGTAGTCGCGGCGTTTCAATGAGAAATGCCGCTTTTTAGACCTATTTCGCCTGTTAATCGGCCCGTAACCGTGGCCCCGCGCAGTGCGGTGCCGGCCGCATGCGTTAACCGGTTTTGGCCGTGGATCGGATATTGTGAGTGTTATGAGTGATTCGGTCGCCCGACTTTATGACGCGGTGGTCGCCGTCCGCGGCGGCGATCCGGCAAAATCGCGAACCGCTCGGCTCTTCCGTGCCGGCCGCGCCAAAATGGCGAAGAAGGTTGCGGAAGAAGCGGTCGAGGTCGTCATCGATGCGATGCACGGCCAGCCCGAAGCCGTTGTCAAGGAAAGCGCTGATCTGCTCTACAATCTCGTTGTGCTTTGGGTCCATGCCGGCGTCCATCCCGACGAGGTTTGGGCGGAAATGCGCCGGCGCGAGTTGATGTTCGGCATTGCCGAAAAAGTGCCAAAAGATTTGGTGCAGGCCACGGCACGGCGTAAAGTGGTGGCGCTGGAGACTAGGCGCGTCCGCAAGCGTCGTTGATCCGTCACAATTCTCCTCACGAGTACTTCGATGACTGCTGAGGCCGCCGAGCCGCGTTCTTTGCTGCGCCGACTTTATGATTGGTGTCTGGCCGCCGCCCATAAGCCGCACGCGCTATGGACGATGGGCGCCGTATCATTCGCCGAGAGCTCGTTCTTCCCTGTGCCGCCCGACATAATGCTGATCCCGATGGCGCTGGCGCGGCCCGAGCGCGCCTACGTGATGGCGGCCTGGTGCACGGTGACATCGGTCGCTGGTGGTTTGCTCGGGTACAGCATTGGCGCGCTGCTTTATGATTCGGTCGGCGCCTGGCTTATTCAGCTCTACGGCTATGGCGACAAGGTCGAGGCCTTTCGGGAAGCCTATGCGCAATGGGGGGCCTGGATCATCCTTCTCAAGGGGCTTACCCCGATCCCCTACAAGATCGTGACGATTACCTCGGGATTTGCCGGCTACAATCTTGCGCTGTTTCTGCTTTTTTCGATTATCACGCGCGGTGCCCGGTTCTTTGTCCTGGCATTTTTGCTCCATCGCTATGGCGACAGGGCGCGTCATATTATTGAAAGGCGGTTAGGTTTATGGGTAACGCTCGGTGCGGCAGTTATCGTGATTGGTATCGTGGCAGCGGTGTATTTGATCTGAGGAGCGGCGTTCCTCAATTTGGCCATCGGCTCGCCTTAAGCCCGGCGGCCAAAAGGGGCAGGCCGCCGCAAGGCGGGCGAATGGACGCCGGTTTTGGCCATTGATGGGCATTAAACGGGCTTTGACCTTTCATCGGAATCGCGGCGCGGATCCGCGCGCATTCGCCTTCCTGTTTGCCGCCGGCTTTGTACTGATGTCGGCCGTGGCAATTGCGCAGGACCAGCCAGCCCCGACGCAAAAGCCGCCGCAGAGCGAGGGATTTCTCGCAACCATTAACCGCTGGTTTGCAGAGCAGAGCGCGAACATGAGTTCCTCGCTTAAGGATGCGCGCAAGAAAGTCGAAGGCTTCAGCAGTGCGGCCGGCGATGCCGCCAAGACGACGGTCGAAGGTGCCAAAGACGCCGCCGGTGTTGTCGCGCGCATTCCGGCGGCCCGCGCGATCAGCGGTCACGAGAAATGTCAGATAGCGCCGAATGGCGCACCCGACTGCGTCGCTGCCGCCAACACCATATGCAAGGGAAAAGGCTTCGAGTCCGGCAAGAGTCTTGACATGACAACGGCCGAGGTGTGCCCAGCCAAGGTTTATATGTCGGGGCGATCGAGCGGGCCTGAGTGCACGACCGAAACCTTCGTCTCTCGTGCCTTCTGCCAGTAATATTCGGGCGGCTTTAGACATTATTGACGGACGGGGAACGCGCGGCGAGCGTCGCGCCGGACCAGGCCAATTTTCTTGCAGATTTCTCGATTCTTCACATCAATTAGCGTGAAGAACTCTCCGCCTTGGGGTCATTTTGGACCAAAAGGTTAAGCCAGTTTTGCGCGATCAGAAGCCAGGCGGTTCTGTCAGCATCATCGGGAGCGCGTTCCAACTGTTCCTGCGCTTGTTGGGCGAACTGCCGATATTTTTCGTCTTGCGTCACATGAACCAGCCCAGCCCCACGCAGAGGCATCCAGCCAAACAGACCGCACCAAGAGCCGACAAAGCCAAACTGGCGATTTCGAAACCCATTGACGCCTCCCCACGCTAGCGCGGCCTCGTTAAAATTTTACCAAGCGTGTGCCGCAGCCGCCTGGCCTTGTGCAGCCAATGCTCAAGGAGCGATCGTTCGCGCCATGAGTTCGCTGAGGTCGCACGGGCGATTGAGGCATCGACCGGCGGGATCGGGACGCAGTTGCTGGGATAGCCTTTCGATGTGCTCATCGACGGCGCCGTCGAGCAGCTGGCCCACATAGGCGGAAATACGCGTAAATCCGCTCGAATTGGTCAGATAATTGAGGTTCATCGTCGTCTCCTCTGACCCGGCAAGTAAAAAGGTGTCCCAATTTTCACAATAATTGACTGGCAATTGCGCGCTGTGTTGACCGTCACAAAAAAGCGCATTTGACCGGTGCCTGTGATTTCCCGCACAGCAAGGTTGCTTGGGGTCGGGCAATGGTGGCCTTGCGAGACGCCGAAGGCTCACAAGCTAGGGTTGGTCCCCTATTTCGGCCGATCGTAGGGGGGGTCGCCGCGTGCCACACGCAGCGATCCCCTTTTTGTGTCCCCGGCATCTGGCCTGTTAGGTCGGCCGTGCCAGCACCTTCTTTGAAACTGGAGCAAATGACGGGTCGCGGGGCGCCGTCATGGCAACCACAAACCACGCGCTATAACATCAGCGCATGGGATCGGCATGATCGCCCAGGAAGCAATCGATGCGTTGAACGCGTGGCTCGCCAAGGCTGGCCTGCGCGGCGAGCCGGAAGCTGCCTTGGTTGCCGGATTCTGCGAGCGCGCGGTGGCCGCCGGATTGCCGTTAAGCCGCGCGCAGCTGTTCATCGATACGCTTCATCCCGTCTACGAAGGTCGCCTGGTCCGGTGGGGTCACGACCCGTCGCGGCCTGTCGTTCAGGAATACGGCCGCACCGGCTTGCCGGAAGGAATTGCGGATCCCCGCCTCTCATCCGTCGAGCAGGCCGACGTGGTCGCGCGCTGGCGCGCAAGCCCATTCTTCCACATGTTGCAGACCGGGGAGAGTTTGTTGAGGCGTCGCATTACGCCGGAAAGCCAACGCGAGTTTCCCGTGCTTCGGGATTACATTGCGGAGGGCATGACCGATTACGTCGCCATCATCAACCGATTTGCGCCCGAGGGCATCATTGGTGAAATGGATTGCATCTACTCCTCGTGGGTGAGCGCGCGTGCCGAGGGGTTCACCGACGCGCATATCGCAGCGCTCACGCGCGTGGTACCGACGCTTGCGCTGGCATTCAAGGCCGCGGCGCTGACGCGCATGACCGGGACTTTGATGGAGACCTATCTCGGCCGCGATGCCGGACGGCGCGTGCTCAGCGGCCGCATCATGCGGGGCGTCGCCGAACGCATCGACGCCGTTATCTGGTTTAGCGATCTTCGCGGATTCACACGCATCACCGACTCCGCACCCGAGCAGGTGATCCCGCTGCTCAACGACTATGCCGATGTCATCGTCTCGGCGATCGACGCGCAGGGCGGTGACGTGCTCAAGCTGATCGGCGACGGCATCCTCGCAATCTTTACTGCCGCCGATCGTGCACACGCCTGTGCGGCGTCGCTCGCTGCGGCGGCGACGGCGCGCAGCGAGGTGGCGGCGCTCAATCTGCGACGCGCCCGCGCCGGCCTGCCGGTTACCGATATGTATGTCGGCCTGCATGTCGGCGAGGTTTTCTACGGCAACATCGGCAGCACCGAACGGCTCGATTTCACCGTGGTCGGGCCGGCGGTCAACGAGACCAGCCGGGTCGCCGCCATGTGCCGGTCGGTCGAACAACCGGTGCTGGTCTCCCAGGCTTTTTCGAGAGTGGAGGGCATGCGCGGCCGGCTCGTATCGGTCGGCCGCTATGCATTGCGCGGGGTCGCGCAGCCGCAAGAGCTTTTCACGCTGGATTCCGCCCAGGCCAGCTAGCTCTCCCCTTCGCCGCGGCTGGAGCTGGTGCTTGTGTCGCCGTCGAGCCTGTGTTTCCGTTTCGCGCATGAACCTTCATGCCAAGCTGCTGGAACGCGAGAATGCCGGGCGGCCGGTCACCGTCGGCCTTATCGGCGCCGGCAAGTTCGGCACCATGTTCGCGGCGCAAGCGCGGCTCACTCGCGGTCTGCATCTTGTCGCCGTTGCCGATCTCGACGTTGCGCGCGCGCGCGGCCAGCTCAAGAGTGCGGACTGGCCGGACAGTGCCCATGCCGCCGCCACGCTTGCCGACGCGCACAAGAAGCGCACAACCTTCATTACCGACAGTTCCGAAGCGCTGATCGCCGATCCGCGCATCGAAGTTATCGTGGAAGCGACCGGAGTACCGGGTGCCGGCATCCATCACGCGCTCAGTGCGATCGCCAACGGCAAGCATATCGTGATGGTGAACGTCGAAGCCGACGCGGTGGCGGGCCCGCTGCTGGCGCGCCGTGCCAAGGCCGCCGGTGTCGTCTATTCACTCGCCTGGGGCGATCAGCCGGCCTTGATTTGCGAGCATGTCGATTGGGCGCGCGCCGCCGGGTTCAAGGTGATCTGCGCCGGCAAAGGCACGCGGTACGAGCCGCACTATCACAAATCCAATCCCGACAATGTGTGGGACATTCTCGACAAATATCTCAACATCTCCGATCGCAAGTCGATCAATCCGAAAATGTTCAATTCTTTCGTTGACGGAACCAAGTCCGGCATCGAGATGACCGCCGTCTGTAATGCGACCGGTCTAGTGCCACAAACAGGCGGGCTGGGTTTCCCGCCCGCGACACGCTTTGAGCTGGCCGATGTCTGCAAGCCGAAAAGCGCCGGCGGCACGCTGGAAAAGGCGGGGGTCACCGAGGTGACGTCATCCGTCTATCGCGACGGCCGCGACGTCCCGCATCATCTCGCGCTCGGCACTTATGTTGTGTTCGAAGGCGACACCGACTATGCGCGCCGGTGCTTCAGGGAATACGCCATGTTGCCGGACAAGACCGGCAAATACGCCGCGCTTTACCGGCCGATTCACATGATCGGGCTGGAGCTGGGTATTTCGGTTGCGAGTGCCGCGTTGCGCAACGAACCGACCGGCGCACCCACCGGATTTCGTTCCGACGTGGTGGCAACCGCCAAACGCGCTCTGAAGTCCGGCGAGATGCTGGACGGAGAGGGCGGTTTTTGCGTCTGGGGCAGACAGACGCCGGCCGATGTGTCGCTTGAACGCGAGTTGCTGCCTCTCGGCCTCGCGCATAACGTCAAGCTCAAGCGCGATATTGCCGAAGGGCAGCCGCTGCGATGGTCTGACGTCGGCTATGATCCAAATGATTCTGCGGTGAAAGTGCGCCGCGAGATGGAAGCGGCGTTCGGCCGGCGGAATGTCGGCGCCGAACCGGTGTTATGATTTCACGGAACAGAAAAAACGAATTTTAGGGAGGATGTGATGAAAAACCTGCTTGCCGCAATGGCGGCGTTCGCTCTTTTGGCTTCGGCGCAACCCGCGGGTGCGGACGATACCAAGCTGACGGTCATCGTGTTTCCCGGCGTGCAAAACCTGCCGATGTTCGCGGCGCAGGCAAAGGGCTTCTACGCCAAGCGCAACCTGGACGTTGATCTCAAGTTCACGCCCAACTCCGATGAGCTGCGCAACGGTCTCGCCGAAGGCCGCTATCAGATTGCCCACTCGGCAATCGACAACGCATTCGCTCTCAAGGACAAGGCGAATGCCGATATCGCGGTCGTGCTCGGCGGCGACAACAGTTTCAATCACCTGATCGTACAGCCCGAGATCAACTCGCTCGCCGATATCAAGGGCAAGACGGTGGTCGTAGATGCGGTCAACACCGCCTACGCGTTCCAGCTTTACGAAATGCTGCGACAGAAAGGTCTCAACAAGGGTGATTATGAGGTCAAGTCGGTAGGTGGAACCGCTTTTCGTCTCGAGGCGATGACCAAGGACAAGGCGATGGTCGCCGCGATGCTCAATCCGCCGTTTTCGGTTCGTGCCGAAAAGGCGGGTCTCAAGGACATGGGCACGGCAGCCGCGGCGCTCGGCGCCTATCAGGGCACATCCGCCTTCGTGCTGCGCGGCTGGGGCAAAGCCAACACCGACGCGTTGGTCAAATACATAGAAGCTTATATCGAGGGGAGACGCTGGAGCTTTGATCCGAAGAATAGAGACGAAGCCATTGCGCTCCTGGCCGAGAGGTTAAAATTACCGGCGGACATTGCCGCTCTCGCCTACGACAGAACCAAGGATGATTTCAGCCCTGACGGGGCGATCGACATGGCGGGCGTTGGCAACGTGCTCAAGCTGCGCGCGCAATACGAAGGTGGCACTCCGGCCGAGCCCGAGAAATATCTCGATTTGTCCTACTACCAGAAGGCACGTGCCGGACTTTAACGGAGCGCCTGCGCTCCGCTAGCCAAGTTCGATCGTGCCGTCGATCTTGTGCGAGAGACCGACCTTGCCGATGGTGAGCACCATCTGCGCCGGGACGGTCTCGTTGCCCTTGAGCCGGCCGTCGGCGACGGCCGCGCGGATCGCTTTTTCGATTTCCTGCTGCGAACTCACGCCGACAACCTTGAGGAATTTGCGCAACGACATGTTGAGGGTTTCTTCGTTCATCTTCGGCTCCTTGAAAATCAAGTTTCCGGCATGTTAGGGCGCGTCCTGTACTCGCACCAAGCGGGTTATTTCGTCAAAGACATGGCTCGCATTTTGTTTGGCGGCACAGCGACTTGACGCTATAGCTAGGCCTCCAGCCGGTGTGGCGGAATTGGCAGACGCGCACGACTCAAAATCGTGTTCCCAAAAGGAGTGTCGGTTCGACCCCGACCACCGGCACCACACAACTCCAGGCCTCGTGCACGCGATGAACAGTTATGTGGCCTTGCTTCGGCGCGACCCGCCACTCGCCGCGGCGGCGATTGTAACGGTCGTCGGCGCCCTGACGATCTGCGGATTTTTCTTTTTTCAATACGTCCTTGGCTATCCGCCGTGCCCGCTCTGCCTCGACCAACGCAATGCGTACTACGTCAGTGTTCCGCTCGCGGCGTTGCTCTGGCTGGGCGCCAACTACGGCGCCGCGAGCAAGGTCATGATCGCGGGCTTTGCCGTCATTGCGGCGGTCATGCTGTGGAACACCGGGCTTTCCGCATATCACGCCGGGGTCGAATGGAAATTCTGGCCAGGGCCGGCGGATTGCTCGGGACCCATCAACAGCCTCGGTTCAGCCGGCGATTTACTAAAGCAGCTCGAAAACATCAGAATTGTGCGCTGTGACGAGGCGGCATGGCGTTTCCTCGGAATTTCGCTTGCCGGCTATGACGTCCTGGTATCGCTGTTTCTCGCGGCAGTCGCCGCCTGGGGCGCCAAGGCCTCGCTGGCGCGCCGAACTCAGTCCGGCTAGAACCTTCGCCGAAAGGTTGGTCACCATGGAAGTTCTGATTATTGGCGCCGGCATCGGCGGATTAACCCTTGGCCTGATGCTGCATCGTGCCGGTATTGCGTGCCGGATCTTTGAGGCCGCACCCGAACTCAAGGCGGTCGGCGTCGGCATCAATATCCTGCCGCATGCCTCGCGCGAATTATGCGCCCTGGGGCTGGAAGATGCGCTGGCCAAAGTGGCCGTCACCACTAACGAATATTGTTTCTACAATCGCTTCGGTCAGTTCATTTACAGCGAACCGGCAGGGCGTTTTGCGGGTTACGACGTCCCGCAATTCTCAATTCACCGCGGCGACCTGCAGATGGTGCTGCTCGACGCTTTTGTTGAACGCGTCGGCAGTGACAAGGTCCTGACCGGCTGGCGTTGCACCCGCGTCGAGCATGACGGCCCGCGGGCCATTGCGCATTTCGAAGACGGCGATGGCAAACCATTGCCGCCCCAGCACGGCAGCGTCGTCATCAGTGCCGAGGGCATTCATTCGGTGCTGCGCAAGCAACTTTATCCGAACGAAGGGCCGCCAAAATATTCCGGCATCAATATGTGGCGGGGCGTCACGCGCTGGAAGCCGTTTCTGTCCGGTGCCAGCATGATCCGTGTCGGCTGGCATCATCCGGCGAAGCTGCTGATCTATCCCATCCGCAACAATGTCGACGACCAGGGCCGTCAGCTCGTGAACTGGGTGTGCGATATCGAAACGCCGCAGTACCAGGCACGCGATTGGAACAGGCGCGGAAAACTGGAGGACTTCTTGCCGGCCATGGGCGACTGGCATTTTGACTGGCTCGACGTGCCGAAATTCATCAGCAGCTCGGATGCGATTCTTGAATATCCGATGGTCGATCAGGATCCCTTGCCGCGCTGGAGCTTTGGCCGCCTGACGCTCTTGGGCGATGCCGCACATCCGATGTATCCGCGCGGCGCCAATGGCGCGGCGCAAGCGATCCTCGACTGCCGAGCGCTGACCGACGCGCTTTCCGCCAATGCCGATCCGGTTGCAGCGCTCAAGGCCTATGAAGCCAAGCGTCTGCCGGCAACCAGTGAAGTGGTCCTGGCGAATCGCAGGGCGCCGCCCGACGCCATTCTGCACGAAGTCTATCGCCGCACCGGCGACAAGCCGTTCAAGAATATCGACGATGTCATCAGCCACGAGGAGCTCGTCGCTCTTTCGGAGGGCTACAAGCGTGTCGCCGGGTACGACAAGGAACGGCTGAAGACGCCGGCGTGACACCCAAAATACTGACGACCACGAAATGCTAAGGCGCGCGTACATCCGGCGTCGCCCACTGCATATTCGTGGCCGCTCGATGACGGAACCTTGCGGCTCGACGTCATCACTGGAGCGCATATAGGCACTGTTTTTTCCAAAACAAGAGCGCGGGGAAAAATGGCTAAATCCGGGTACTCATCCACGGCGAAATCGCTGCACTGGCTGATCGTGGCGTTGCTGATCGCCCAGTTCATCTTTGCCTGGACCATGCCGCATATTGGTCGCAACACGCCGGTTACGACATTGATCAGTCTGCATTTCACCTTCGGCGTAATAATTCTGGCGGTCGCCATTGTGCGTCTCATTTGGCGCGGAATTCAGGGCGAACCGGCACCGCTTGAGGGCTTGCCGCGCTGGCAGGTGCAAAGCGCGCGCATCATCCACTGGCTGCTTTACGTGCTGCTGCTGCTGGTGCCCGTTCTCGGCTGGATCAACGCGTCCTGGCGCGGCATGCCGATTATTCTGTTCGGGGCGGAACTACCAAAGCTGATCGCAACACGCGCCCCCGGCTGGGGCTGGACCGGGGATGTGCACAGCCTGCTTGCTTACTATGTGATGCTGACGGTGGTCGGCCTGCATGTCGCATCGGGTCTCTATCACTACTTTATCCGTCGCGATCGCGTGCTGCAGAGGATGTTGCCGGGCGGTTGAGCTTTACGGCTTTGGCATCGCCTTTTGTTTCCAGCCCTCCCATGTTCGAGCGAGCCCGTGCCCCTCGCGCTCCTCGATTTTGCGCGCTTCCTCCGGATCCATGTAGGTGATCGGCCCTCCCATGCTCATGGCTTGAGCCTGGAGGCTGGCATTGAGGGCAAGGAAGATGGTGCGCCCAACCACACGCGGCAGCGACGGTCCCGTGATGACCGCGCCATGGCCGCGCATCAGCGCGGCGGGATGGTCGCCGAGCACTTCCGCGAGGTTATGGCCGAGCGTGGGGTTGCGGATCAGCATGTCCGTCATTCCGGCCCGTTCGCGGATTTCAAAAACCGGAATGCCGAAACTGATGAAAGCCGAGCGATGGTACATCGGCTTGAGCGGCACCTTGGTGACCCCGAACGGGATCAGCGACGGCGCATGCGTGTGCACGACGGCGATTACATCCGGGCGCATTTTGTAGATCTCGCCGTGGATATAGCGCTCGGTGAAGAGCGCCGACATCGGCAAACCGTGCGTGTCGACGGGCCGGCTGTCGAGATCGAATTCCAGAATGTCCTTTGCGGTGACGAGATCGGCCGACATCCCTCGCGCCATGAGAAAGCGGTTGGGGTCCCGGTTGTGCCGAACAGAGACATGGCCCCAACCGTCGAGCAGGCCATGATCGGCGAGAATGCGGTTGGCGGCGACCAGATCCTCGATCAGTTGCGGGTCTGGCGGTCCGGCCGAGACCGGCGCCGGTTGGGCGTCGGCAAGGCTTGCGATGCACGCAGCGGCCAGCGCCAACAAAATCGCGCTCCCGCTGCGACGCGCCTGCAGCTTGATGCTCATGACAAACTCCAATGCAGAACGGGCGGGACGGCTTACGGCTCGAGTTCGGTATCCCAATAGAGATAATCGAGCCAGCTCTCATGCAGATAGTTGGGCGGGAATAGCCGACCGTTTCTGTGCAGGTGGTGCACGGTGGGCTGAAACGGCATCTGCGACGGCCACATCTTGGCTTCGGTGGGCGTCAGGTTGCCTTTGCGCAAATTGCAGGGCGAGCACGCGGCGACCACGTTATCCCATGTCGTGTGCCCGCCGCGCGAGCGCGGCAGCAAATGGTCGAAAGTCAGGTCGTCGCGGTCGCCACAGTACTGGCACGAGAAACGATCGCGGAGAAACACGTTGAACCGGGTAAAAGCGGGATGGGTCGAAGGCTTCACGAAGGTCTTGAGCGAGACCACGCTTGGCAGTTTCATCTCGAAGGAGGGGCTGTGCACCGCGCGGTCGTAGTTGGCGACGATGTTCACGCGTTCGAGGAAAACCGCCTTGATCGCGTCCTGCCAGCACCACAGCGACAGCGGGTAATAACTCAACGGCCGAAAGTCAGCGTTGAGCACCAGGGCCGGAAAACCGGCGGGCGAGACATGCACGTTCAAGCGACGCTCCTCGACCTCCTCGGAACGCTGCCGCCACGCAGCTTGGAGGGGCTAGTAATAGGGCAGCGTGACAAGATTGTGAAGCCGGAACGGGGAGTTACCCGCAAACCTGCTATTTGCGCCGGGCAAAGCATTTGGCAAGGAATTCGCCGCCCTGGCGCAGGCCTTCCTGATCGATACCGTGGCCGATGCCGGCCGCGATGTGCCATTCCGCCGGTACGTCGAGTTGAGCCAATCCCTGCGCCGCGTGTAGCAGCGCCTGCACCGGTATGAGCTCGTCGGCATCTCCGTGAATCAGCAGGACGGGTGGCCTACTGCGGATCTCCGCTGCGAAGGCACTCGCCTCGATGCCCTCCGGCACCACAAGCATGCCGGAATAGCCAACGATTGCCGCTGGCGGGACGCTCCGCCGCAAGCCGACATGAAGCGCCATCATGGTGCCCTGGCTGAAACCGACCAGCGCGAGCGCGCCGGGCGGAAGGTTGCGCCGCTTGAGCTCGGCATCGAGAAAACTTTCGAGCACCGGGGCGGCCTGGTTCACGCCGGTCCAACGCTCATCCGGATTGCGAAAAGTAAGTGGAAACCACTCGCGGCCGGTTGGAGCTTGTCCGCATGGACGCGGCGCGTGCGGCGATGCAAAGGCGGCATCCGGCAGCAGTCCTTGCCAGGCGCGGCCGATGTCGATCAGGTCGTTGCCGTCCGCGCCATAGCCGTGCAGAAACACGACAAGCTGGCGCGTGCGCCCGGAGCGCGGCTCGAGCCGTGGGCCATCGAGTTCAGCCATTCTTCCTTTTTCCCTTCGCTTTGTTCCTCTTGTTGTTCTTGCCGTTCATCTTGGCCGCATTTTTCGACAGGACGTTCGGCTGAACCGGCACCACGTCGCGCTTCTTTACCGCATGATAGTAGGCCCAGAGCAAATGCGCAGCCACGCCGCGCCACGGGCGCCAGACCTCGGCCATCTTTGTGAGCGCCTTGACGTCCGGCCTCTTGCGCAAACCGAAAGCGATGCGCGCGGATTCCTGAACCGCGAGGTCGCCGGAGGGAAACGCATCGGCATGACCGAGGCAAAACAGAAGATAGATGTCGGCGGTCCACGGCCCAACTCCGTGTAACGCAACGAGCGCCGCGTGGGCCTGATCGGCATCCATGTTTCCGACCGCGGCGAGATCGATGCGGCCTTTGGCCACTGCCTTCCCGATCTCGCGGATCGATTTGATCTTCGGGGCCGACAAGCCGAGCCGTTTGAGCTTGTCGGTGCGGGCGCGTCGGACCGTATCATGATGAAACGGATCGAAGGCGGCGAACAGGCGAGCGCGGATCGCGGCGGCGCTCGCGGTCGAAAGCTGCTGGCCGCACACAATCGCGCATAGTCCCGGAAAGCCTGCTTCGCGGCGGCGCAAGCTGAAGGCCCCGGCCTTTTCCGCGATCGGCTTCAGCCGTGGATCCGTGATGATCAACTGCGCGAGCCCGGCCTGCAGATCGGCTTCGGTGTGGAGGAAGTGGGTCATGGGCTGTATTGCCTAACAACATATGTGGCTGTCATCGTCCGCGAAAGCGGACGATCCGGTAGCCCCGTACGCGTGTGATGGGTCTCCCCGCGTTCACTGGATGCCCCGCCTCCGCGGGGCGCGACGCTGAATACAACGATGACCGCCGAGGGTCTATGTCACCGCCTGTTTTCCGCTTTGCGCCATCGCCCAACGGCTATCTGCATCTCGGTCATGCGCTGTCGGCTCTGATTAATGACCAGATGGCGCGCGCCAGCGGCGGACGCCTGCTGCTGCGAATCGAGGATATCGATTCGACCCGCTGCCGGCCGGAATACGAAACGGCAATTTACACTGATCTGACGTGGCTTGGGCTCCGCTGGGAATTGCCGGTGTTGCGGCAGTCCGACCATTGGGACAACTACCGCGCCGCGCTCGCCGGGCTTGCGGCGATGGGCCTGCTTTATCCGAGCTTCGAAACGCGAACCGAAATCACGCGGCTGGTGGCGGCTCGCGGGGGCGCATGGCCGCGAGATCCCGATGGCGCACCGCTTTATCCCGGCAGCGCAAAGGACATGCCGGATGGAGAACGCAGGCGCCGCATGGAGTCCGGCGAACCTTATGCATTGCGACTCAATATGCAGGCGGCACTGGCACGCGTCGGTCCGCTGACGTGGCTCGAGAGCGGCGCGGGTCCCGGCGGCGAAACAGGCGACATTGTTGCCAACCCGGCCGCGTGGGGCGACGTGATCCTGGCGCGCAAGGAGACGCCAACGAGCTATCATCTTGCAGTGGTTGTCGACGATGCCGCACAGGGCATCACCGATGTGGTGCGGGGCAGCGACTTGTTTCATGCGACTGCCGTCCATCGCCTCCTCCAGGCGTTGCTGGGCTTGCCGCAACCCCGCTACCGCCATCACCGCCTTATCCTCGATGCCGACGGCAACAAGCTTTCGAAATCGACGCAGTCCACCGGCTTGCACGAACTCCGTGCGCAAGGCGCATCGCCAGCCGAAATCCGCCGGCTGGTCGGGCTCGATTGACCGGCACTTCCGTGGCATTGTCCGTGTCGGGGTGAGGGCATGGCGGTACGCAGGCGAAAGAGCAGGCCCGGCAAGCGGGCGCGCGCGATGACGCGCGCATCAGCGCGCGGCGGCGCGACAAGTGCGCATAGCGCGCAAATGCGCGCGATCGAAGCCGCGCTCGCCGGTATCGCGCACGACATCCGCACGCCGCTCACCGGAATTGTAGCGCTTGCCGAATTGCTCGCGTCCTCCGATCTGGACGCGCGGGAGCGCGAATGGGCAAATGCGATCAAGAGCGGTGCTGACCATCTGGCTGTGCTTGCCACATTGATCGTCGATGCAGCCAAGGCCGATGTCAGCGGCCTTGTTTTGCGTAACGAGTCATTCTCGCCACGCGTGCTCGCCGAGACCGTCGGCGCGGCACTCGCCGCGCGTGCCGGCAACAAGGCCATTACCGCCGAGACCAAGATCGCCGGCGATTTGCCGGACATGGTGCAGGGCGATGCTTTGCGGTTGCGTGCGGCGCTGGAAAATCTTGCCGACAATGCCGTGAAGTTCACGGATCAAGGCGCGGTCATTTTCACCGCGGGGATCGAGCCGGCGGCACGCAATCGCTTGCGGCTGATTTTTACCTTCACCGACAGCGGTATCGGCATGAGCCGGGCCGAGTTAAAGCAGCTGTTCCGTCCCTTCGTGCAAGGAAGTGCCGAAATCGCCAAGCGTTACGGCGGAGCCGGGCTTGGACTGACCTTTGTAAAGCGTGTGGCGAACGCTTTGGGCGGCGATCTCGCCGTGCGGAGCAAGAAGGGCGCCGGCTCGACGTTCCGCCTGACCGCATTGGTCAAGCGCGGAGAGATGAATTCCAATGTGACGCGCACAGCCGCGCGCCCCGCGGCTCTCCGGCCGCTGTCGATCCTGTGCGCCGAGGATAACCCCTATGGCCGTGTCGTGATGAACACGATCCTGCGTGAACTCGGGCACCGCGTTGATTTCGTCGAGACCGGCCAGACGGCGGTCGAGGCCGCCGCCCGCGGCGGCTATGAGGCCGTGCTGATGGACATCACGCTTCCGGGCCTCGACGGTGTGGAAGCGACGCGGCGCATCCGGGCATTGCCGGGAAAAGCGGGGCAGGTGCCGATCATAGGCATTTCCGGCCACGACACTACCGCCGACGAAGCAACGGCCCGTGCGGCCGGCATGAATTTGTATTTCGTGAAGCCGGTTAGCCCGGCCAAGCTCGCACAGGCACTGGCCAAACTTGGCGAAGCGGCCCACAATTTGAGTTAATCGGCCGCCGTTGACGCGGCGATCCGGATCTGGGGCACGCGATGGACGCCGCAACTCGGTCGACTCTGAATTCGAAGTTTTACGATGTCGACGATTTTGCCGCCGCGCAGGAGTTCTATCACAGCAACGGCTGGACGGACGGCCTGCCGATTGTGCCCCCGACTGACAAGGCAGTTGAAGCCTGTTTGGAATGGGCCCTGATGCCCCCGGACCAGCTCATAGGGATTGAGCCGGTTCGCGCACAGCCTATTACCGCGGAGAAGCTCGCAATCAACGCGGTCATGGCCGGCTGCTTGCCGATGCATTTTCCCATCGTTGCGACGGCATGGCAGGCGATGATGCGGGAGGAATTCCTGCTTCACGGCGTGACCTCCAGCACTGGCGGCTGCGCGGTTCTTGTCATCATCAATGGTCCAATTCGACTTGAGATCGGCGCCAATGCAACATTCAACGCGCTCGGCAACAGCGACCGCGCGACCTCGGTGATAGGCCGCGCTATTCGTCTTGCGCTCATCAATCTGATGGACGTGCGTCCCGGCGGCATCGATCGCACGACCCTCGGGCATCCCGGCAAGTTCTCTTATTGTCTTGCAGAAGACGAGGAGGATATGGACTGGCAGCCCTTGTCGACGATGCGCGGCATTCCCGAAGGGCTTTCCGCCGTCACCGTGATGGCCGCGCTGGCGCCCCGCCAGATCATGAACGAATGGACCAGGGATCCGAAGGAAATTCTGGAGACCTTTGCCGCGGAAATGCGCGCAAACCAGCGTCACTATTCAATCTATGGCGGCAACTACGCCATCGTGATTCCGAAACAGTTGCGCGACATCATTCAGGCGGCCGGCTGGACCAAGCGCGATATTGCCGAGTTTATCCATGAGCGTGCACGGGTTCGCCGCGGTGAATGGGCCGATGTCGGCAAGGGTGCCATTGTGCGTGACAGGCCCGACAAGATTCACACGGCGCTCGATTCGCCGGATCACCTGCTGGTGATCGCTGCGGGCGGCCCGGCCGGCGGGTTCGGCGCCGTTATTCCACCGTGGATGGGCAGCAAGACCAAAGCCGTGACGGCTGCGATCGGCGCCTGTGTTGATTGCGAGCCGCCCAAGGGCTGAACTGAAACTGGTCGGAATGGAGGATGCAACATGGTGCTCCGCGTATTTGATCCGACGCATGAGATGAAAATGGCCGGCACTCAGCCGGCACCGCGGCTCTCGACCCTGCGCGGCAAGACGGTCGGGTTCATCTCGAATGGCAAGGAAGGTACCAAGCGGTATTTTACCGAGCTGGAGCGAATCCTGCGCGACGATATCGGCGTTGCCGACGTTGTCTGGCGGACAAAGTCCAACTACAGCGCACCTGCGGACGCCCATATCGTCGATGAGGCGCGGCAATGGCACGCCGCCGTTACCGGTGTCGGTGATTGAGGAAGCTGTTCATCGTGCAGTCTGCACGACTCAATTGCAATGGAACGGCAGGGGGTCCCCGCCATTGGCGTCATGACATCGCGCTTCGTGAGCGCCGCCGAGCTGATGTGCAAGGTTCTCGGCATGCCGGATTACAAGTTTGCCGTGATAGGACATCCGATCAGCAGCGCTTCGGATGAACAAATTCTCGAATTTGCGCGCGCGACGATTGACCAAGCGCGCCACATGTTATTACGCGCCGATGCCTAGACGTTGTTCGCGCCTTCGGCGCGTTCGACGATGCGCACCACATCCGACATAATGCGGTTCAATTCAAAGTCCTTCGGCGTGTAAACCGCCGCCACTCCCGCCTTTTCCAGTTCGGCGGCATCCTCCGGAGGAATAATGCCGCCGACAACGACCGGTACATTGAGCCCCACCTGCCTCATGCGATCGACGACGTCCTCCACCAGGGGCAGGTGACTGCCGGAGAGCACCGATAGCCCGATGACGTGGGCCTTCTGCTTGCGGGCGGCGTCCACGATCTCCTCCGGCGTCAGCCGGATGCCTTCGTAGACGACCTGCATTCCGGCATCGCGCGCGCGCACGGCGATCTGCTCGGCGCCGTTGGAATGACCGTCAAGGCCGGGCTTACCGACGAGAAACGTCAGGCGGCGCCCGAGCTTGCGCGAAATACGGTCGACGTCGGCGCGAATGTCGTCGAGGCCGGCGACGTCGTTGCGCATCGCGCGGCCGACGCCGGTCGGGGCACGATACTCGCCGAAAGCCTCGCGCAGCGTCCAACCCCATTCACCGGTGGTCACGCCGGCTTTGGCGCAGGTGATCGACGCCGGCATGATGTTGCCGCCACCCGAGGCCGCGCGTTTCAATTCTTTCAGCGCTTCGGCAACCGCTGCATTGTCGCGCGCCGCGCGCCAAGCCTTGAGCCTCTCGATCTGCGTGCGTTCGGCGTCTTGCGAAACAGTGAGGATGTCGTCCGCCGCGCCGGCCAAGGGCGAGGGCTCGCTCTCGAGATATTTGTTGACGCCAACCACGATCTGCTCGCCACGCTCGATCGCTTCCAGCCGCGCGGTGTTCGATTCGACCAGCTGCTGTTTCAGGTAGCCGGTATCGACCGCGGCAACAGCGCCGCCCATATCCTCAATGCGCTTGAGTTCTTCCGCAGCCTGCTGCTTTAAATCGTCAACCTTGCGCGTAATTTCATCCGAGCCGTCGAAAATGTCACCATAGTCGAGCAGGTCGGTCTCGTACGCGAGAATCTGCTGCATGCGCAGCGACCATTGCTGGTCCCATGGCCGCGGCAGGCCAAGCGCTTCATTCCAGGCCGGCAATTGAACGGCGCGCGCACGCGCGTTCTTTGACAAGGTGACGGCCAGCATCTCGATGAGGATGCGCGCCACGTTATTTTCGGGCTGCGGCTCCGTCAGTCCAAGTGAATTCACCTGAACGCCATATCGGAACAGCCGCTGTTTCGCGTCGGTGACCTTGTAGCGCTCACGCGTAATTTCATCCCATAGCTCGGTGAAAGCGCGCATCTTGCATAGTTCGGTAATGAAGCGCAGTCCGGCATTGACGAAGAATGAAATGCGCCCGACCACGTCGCCGAATTTGTCCGGCGGCACCTCGCCGGACGCTTTCACGGTGTCGAGCACGGCGATCGCGGTGGCGAGTGCGAAGGCAAGTTCCTGCACCGGCGTCGCGCCTGCCTCCTGCAGGTGATACGAGCAGACGTTGATCGGATTCCATTTTGGAATTTCCTTGGTCGTGAACAGGATCACGTCCTTGATCAGCCGCATCGACGGTGCCGGCGGGAAAACATAGGTACCGCGCGAGAGGTATTCCTTGATGATGTCGTTTTGAATGGTGCCTTGCAGGGAAACGCGTGGCGCGCCTTGTTCGTCGGCAACCGCGATGTAAAGCGCCATCAGCCACGCCGCGGTGGCGTTGATGGTCATCGAGGTGTTCATGGTGTCGAGCGGAATGCCGTCGAACAGCGCGCGCATGTCGCCGAGGTGGCTGATCGGCACGCCGACTTTGCCAACCTCGCCTTTGGCCAGGACGTGGTCGGCGTCGTACCCCGTCTGCGTCGGCAGATCGAAAGCGACCGAAAGGCCCGTCTGCCCCTTGGCCAGATTCTTGCGGTAAAGCGCGTTGGAATCCGCGGCCGTCGAATGGCCGGCATAGGTGCGGAAAATCCACGGTTTGTCGCGTTGAGTTTTGTCGCGCATCTGTCGCCTGACGCGCCCAGTGTGGCCCAGCATTTGTTGCAACGCAACATCGACCCGCCGGACCTAGGGGTCCGGCGGCCGGTTTCAGAGCTAAATGCTGTGAAAAGCGGAGATTAGGCCCGCTTCACCAGGCCAATAATGAACAGCAGGATCACGGCACCGATGGTGGCGTTGATGATGGAAGCAATCATGCCGCCCCCGATCATGATGCCGAGCGCGCCAAGCACCCAGGTACCGATGAAGGCGCCAACAATGCCGACAATGATGTTACCGATCAGGCCGAATCCGACCCCTTTGACGATGAGGCCAGCGAGCCAGCCGGCGATAGCGCCGACGATGATAAGGATGATCAGTGAATCCAGTGCCATGGCGTACTCCCCCGAATTGCGACACACCCCCGGTGGCGGTCGCTATCGGGCAATTGAACACCAAAGCCGGGACGGCGTCGACGGCTATCCGTGGGGTGTGATCGTGGCGCGAAATCAGCGTCTTGTGTGCACGATGGCGACGTCGTCCGCATAAACGCGCTTCCAGTCCGGCAGCCGATCGAGCAAGGCGACGGCCGGCGTCGATGGCGCAAGCAAAGTCGCGCCAATACGATATTCATCGAGGAGCTGGAGGAAGTCCGGCAGATTTTGCAGGCTCAGCGCGCGATCGTGACGCAGCATATAGCGTTCACCGTAAAGCTCCGCGCGACCGTCGATGAAAGGTGGAATGCCGACAAAATCGAGATAGCCGCCAAAATCATAGGCGTTGAGCACCGGACCGATTTTGCTTGTATCGATCGAACGAATTGCGGCAGCCGGTGTAATTCTGGCGGGCGGAGACACGTCGTTTCGCAGCGATGCCAGACCGGTGAAGCCGATCAGCAACAGCAAGGTCACGGCCGGAAGCCATGCCGCACGCAAAATCGCTTCCGTGCGGCTGGCGGCAATCATTGCAAATTGTTCGGCGAGAGGCCGTGCCACGAATATCGGCGCGAGCATTCCAAGCAGATCCGCGTGGCGCACCTGCGACAGGCTCAGGTGCAGGACGCCGAGCAGCATCACGATCCGCAGCAGCGGCAAGGTCACGCCGCGGTAGAGCGTCAAGCCAAAGGCAGCGAGCATGATGATTTCGAACGCGCCGAGGTGGGTGAAATCCTGCGATCGCCATTCGGTGACCACCGTCAAGGCCGCGCCCAGCGCGACTGTCCGGAACGTCACCAGGATCGCTTCGGCGCCATAGGGGTTGAGGCACGCGGCGCCCAAGGCGAGGACGGCAAAGAGCGCCCATTGCCGTGCCACGCTCAGCCGCGCCGAGTGCGGTGCGCGCCAAAGCGCGTCGCACGCGATAGGCGCGATCATCGCAAGACCGAATGTGAAGCTGCCGTGCAGGTTTGCCCAGAGCGTCATGAGCGGCAGCAGATGCCAGGGAGGAGAGCTGCGCGTGTCAACGGCACGGATCAGCGTCGCAATCCATCCGACCATGACCGGCAGTGCAAGAATATGCGGACGCGCCAGCATATGCGGCGACGTTAGCACCATGGCGCAGAGCACCGCGATCAACACGGCGTTCGGTTGCCACTCGCGCAGCAGAAATCGGGTGAGCAGACCGAACGCAGCAGCGACCGCCGCCGACGTCAGTGCGACGACGCCGGTCCATCCGCCAATCGAAAAAGCCAACGCAAATATCGTCTGCGAGAGCCACTCGAACGCAACCCAGTGCGTTCCACGCAGCGTGGCTGAAAACGGATCAGTCGTCGGAACCGCGTGGTGCTCGAGGATCCATCGGCCGAGCGCGATGTGCGAATAAGTGTCGGGGTCGGACAGCAGCCGCGGCCCGAGCGCCATCAGCAAGACATAGACACCGGTGGCAACGACCCACGGCATGGCGGATGGCGCATCCACCATCCGTCCCGCTCGCCGAATGATCTGCTCGGACATCCCGCGCCCCGACGTGGTTTTCGCCACGCTAGGCCGGGCTGCATTGCAAAACTCTTAAGCGTTGGGCCGGGCGATGCGCGCCCGCGCGCTAACGTCTTGCGAAATCGACGATATTTTCGGTGGAAAACCCGATGTTGCGATGCAACATAATTTGCGTCAGACTATTATGAGGGCAGGGAGAATAACGATGCCGGCTGTCGCGAAAGCGAGAAGCGTTGCTCCACTCAAGGACCTCTACGATATCGGAGAGATTCCGCCGCTCGGGCATGTGCCGCAGCAGATGCACGCCTGGTTGATCCGCAAGGAACGGCACGGTCCCCCCGATACATCATTCCAGCTCGAGGTGGTGCCGACCTGGCCGATCGGCGAGGACGAAGTGCTCGTCTACGTCATGGCGGCCGGCGTCAACTACAACGGGATCTGGGCGGGTCTTGGCGTTCCGATCTCGCCGCTCGACGGTCACAAGCATCCGTTCCATATCGCCGGCTCCGACGCATCCGGCATCGTCTGGGCGGTCGGCAAAAAGGTGAAGCGCTGGAAAGTCGGCGACGAAGTCATCGTTCACTGCAATCAGGACGACGGCGACGACGAGGACTGCAACGGCGGCGATCCGCTGCTGTCGCCGTCGCAGCGCATCTGGGGCTATGAGACGCCGGACGGTTCCTTCGCGCAGTTTTGCCGTGTGCAATCGCGGCAGCTGATGCACAAGCCCAACCATCTCTCCTGGGAAGAGTCGGCCTGTTACACGCTCACACTGGCGACGGCCTATCGCATGTTGTTCGGGCATTCGCCGCACACCCTCAAGCCCGGCGACAACGTGCTGGTATGGGGTGGGTCGGGCGGTCTCGGCGTGTTCGGCGTCCAGCTTGTCGCTGCGTCAGGCGCCAATGCCATCGCAGTCATTTCGGATGCCGCGAAAGCCGAATACGTTCTCAATCTCGGCGCCAAGGGTGTCATCAACCGCAAGGATTTCAAATGTTGGGGACAGATGCCCGCCGTGAACACGCCCGAGTTCAACGAGTGGACGAAGGAAGCGCGCCGCTTCGGCAAGGCAATCTGGGACATCACGGGCAAACGCGATGTCGACATCGTGTTCGAGCACCCGGGTGAGCAGACATTCCCGGTGTCGTGCCTGGTCGTGAAGCGCGGCGGCATGGTCGTGTTCTGCGCCGGCACCACCGGTTATAACCTCACGTTCGATGCGCGTTACGTCTGGATGCGCCAGAAGCGCATTCAGGGCTCGCATTTCGCGCACCTCAAGCAGGCGTCGCAGGCCAATCGGTTCGTGCTCGAGCAGCGCATCGACCCCTGCATGAGCGAGGTGTTCGCGTGGGACAAGATCCCGCTCGCCCACATGAAGATGTGGAAGAACCAGCACCCGCCCGGCAACATGGCCGTGATGGTGAATGCGCCGCGTACGGGACTAAAGACGTTCGAGGATGCGCAGGAAGCCAGCGGCGGCTAGTTCTTCTCGTTGCGGCTTTGGGCGATGACTGAATTCAATTCGCCGCCATAGATAAAGATCGACGAGCAAACATAGAGAAACACCAGCGCCACCATGGCCGACGCCAGGCCGGCATACATCGAGACATAGGCAAAGGCGTAATTGGCAAGATAGCGCCCGAAAACAGCGCCGCTGATCAGCCAAAGGGCAAGCGTCGCAACGATTCCCGGCGCGATCTCGGCGAAGGAGCGGCGGCCGGCGGGCAGCCAGAGATGCACGATCATCAGCGCGGCGATCAGCACCGCGGCTGCCGATGTGTAGCGCGCGAAGGTGATGACATCTCCGAAATCATCGAGCGCCGGAATGTATTCCACCAGCTTGGAGAGGATCAACGGCGCAAGCACCACCAGAAATGAAAAAGCCAGGATCGCCACTGCGCCCACCAGCACATAGATGATCGATTCAATCCGCAGCACCCACCACGCGCGCGGCTCTTTCGTGTTGTAGGCGCGGTTGAGCCCGATGCGGAGACTCTCGACCCCGCTGGAGGCGAAGTAGAGCGCAAAGGCCACGCCGAGAGTCAAAACATCGCCGCGCGTCGACGTGAGGACGCCGGTTATGTCGGTTGCGATCGGTGCCGCCACCTGCTTCGGCCATGTGTCGAGCAGGAGGCGCGCGGCCTCGTCCGCCAGTTGCTTCGAGCCGAAGAAGAACCCGGCGAGCGCGGTGACCACGATCAGAAACGGAAACAGAGCCATCAACGTGGACAACGCGATGTGACTCGCGATTGCCCAGCCGTCGTCAGCGGTAAAATGCCGAAAAGCCTCGGCTGCAACCCGCAATGATCGCCCAAGAGCGCGCAATGGGAACTCCCCGCGAGGCACGCCATCAAATTGTCTATTGCCGCGGGCTTTGCAAGCCCGTTCTCCAATTCATCCGGAAGAACGAAATTATGCCGCCTGCACGTTGCTGAGGAACTGGCGGACCTGCGCTTCCAGTCCTTCGGCTTCGACCGCGACCGAATCCGCGAGATCCTTGACGCCCGAGGCCGTCGCGCGGGCATCGGCGGTAACCTCGGCCACGCGGCTCATCGCTTCCGCCCCGACGCGGGCCTCGCCGGAAGCGCGGCTGACCCCTTCCGCGATCGACGCGACAGCCGAGTTCTGTTCGTCAACGGTGGCGGCGACCATTGTGGCGATCGATGCCATGTCGCGGATGATGGCGTCGACCTGCTCGATCGCCTGCGAGGCATCGGCCGCGGCAGACTGGATCGAGCCGATCTGATCGGCGATTTCTTCGGTTGCCTTGGCAGTTTGGCCGGCGAGCGACTTCACTTCCGCCGCGACCACGGCGAATCCCTTGCCGGACTCACCCGCACGCGCGGCTTCAATGGTCGCGTTGAGCGCGAGCAGATTGGTTTGCCCGGCGATCGCCTGGATCAGGCCCACGACCTCGCCAATGCGGTTGGCTGCACCGCCGAGTTCAGCCATGGTTTTCACGGTGCGCTGGGCTTCCGAAACGGCGCGGCCGGCGACGTCGGTTGATTTTGCCGCCTGCGAGGATATCTCGCCGATCGAGGCGGCCAGTTCCTCCACCGAGCTGGCGGCGGCCGTGACGTTTTCCGATGCGGCCGCCACGCGGCTTTTGGCCGTGTTGGCCTCCGACGACACCGTGTCGGCGGCCTTGTTGAGGTCGGCCGAACTCTTTTCGAGGTTTATCGACGCTCCGCGCAGCGTGCCAAGCGCGCTTTCGACAGAATCTTTGAATTTCGAGATGGTCGAGGCGATCAAATCGCTGCGCTGCTCGCGCGCGCGACTCGTTTCGGCCTGCGTCTGCGAGAGGCGCTCGCGCTCAATGATGTTGTCGCGGAACACAATCACGGTGCGCGCCATCTCGCCGATCTCGTCGCGCGCATGCGTGGCCGGTATGCGCGCGCTGGTATCACCGTCGGCAAGCCGTTTCATGACCGAAGCGAGGCCGTTGAGCGGCCGTGTAATGCTGCGGCCGATCAGCCAGCTAAAGCCGAGACCGAGCGCGACCATGGCAATGCCGACGGCAATGATACCGTTGCGCGTATAACTCTGCGAGGCGGCCAGGATCTCCGTTGCCTGTTCCGCGGCCTGGTTCGCTGATTGTATGACGGCGTCCGCCCGGGGCAGCATGTTCTGGCTGTCGATATCGATCAAGGCGCGCAGCGGATAGGCGCGGTCACTCACCTCGATCCAGTTCGTGAAGGTGTCGACATAGAGCTTCACGTCATCTTCGAGTTTCGCCTTCATCTCCGGCCGGCCATCGATGTTGCCGTAGATGTCTTTGAATTGCTTGTAACCTGCAAGAAACTGCTGCCGTGTCACCTCGGCGGGAGTGAGTCGATATTCCGCCTCGTGATGCCGCATGACCAGCAGTGTCACCATCAGCTTCGTGGCGTCGGCCTGCGCCACCCAGGTCATGTTTTCGTTGAGGGCGCGCTCGATCTTGTAGCCAGCCTCCACCAGCCCGCCGCGCAAACCTTCCATGTCGCTGAAACCAAGTGTGCGCTGCTCGGCGACCAGCGCTTCGAAATTCTTTTTCAGGACGCCGAGTTCCGTGCGGAGAGCGTTGATGTCGTCGTTGCGCATGCTGCTCACCGACGCTTCGATCTTATCGAGGCTTTGGTTCGCCCGGTTCTGCGACTGTTCGAACATGTCGACCAGCGCGCCGTGCGGCGAGGCGCTGAAGTCCTTCACCGCAATCCGCATGCTGTCGACGGCGATCTTGAAATCGCGGCTGGCATCGGCGAGCGCACGCGCGTTGCCGACCGACCGGAAGGCGCCGTCAACGTCGGCTTTGCCCGATACGTAAGTCAGGCCGTTGGCGAGAAATCCTACGACCGGGATCAACGCCAGCACGACGACACGCGTGCGCACCGAAACGGAGGTCAGCGCCCGCGCCAGCCGGTTGAGCGGTTGCGATAGATCGATTGTGCGCATGCAGCCGGTCCGGGTCTCGCCTGGGGCAGGAGCTCCGCGCAGAGGTAGTTCTGTAAGCCGGAAATGGTTAATTTTTATAGCAATTTGCATTGAGCCCCGACGCGGTGAGGGCCCGAAAGCCCTGAATTTCCTTGGCACTTTGCTTTTGTGCACTGCACGCGTAGTGTCAGCAGCGCCGCGGACATTCAGCGCCGAGATACGCATGCCAATCGCCGCTTCCCGACCCGCCAAGGACAATGACCTGATCGAGCTTGCCCAGGAGGCGAGCATGGCCCTCGACGCCCTGCTGGCCGACGCCATGGCCAAGGTGCGCGAGCGGGTGGTGGTGGAAGGCCACGTGGTCGGCCGCCTGGTGGATCGCGAGCAGCGCGCCACGCACGGGCTGGCCTGGCTCGCCACTTATGTCGAGGCCGTGCGCCAACTCGCCGCCTATACGGAGCGTATGGCGGCCGACGATACGCTCGGCGAAGCCGAGGAACTCCTCGTTCGCATCGGGCTCGGTGAATATCTGGCGCAAGTCGCCGGCGGCATTCCCATGAGCCAGGGCGAAGTGGTGCGCCCCTCCGATCTCGGGTTGTCGCCCTCGCAGGTGGCCGCCCGTCTCAATCCGGTGCTTGAGAATCTCAACGCCGCCGGCAACACCGCGGAACACCGCGCGCGGCTGATCGAACTGATACGGACAAATCACAACGCCACGATCGGTACATGCGGACTCGATGAAACGCTTGAATCGATCCGGGAGGAAATGCGCAGGTTCGCCGACAGCGAAGTGATCGGGCATGCGCAGAGCTGGCATCTCACCAACAGTTACGTTCCGCTCGATGTCATCGCGCAGATGTCCGAACTCGGCGTGTTCGGCCTCACCATTCCCGAAGAGTTCGGCGGCATGGAACTCGGCAAGGAATCCATGTGCGTGGTGTCGGAGGAACTCTCGCGCGGCTATATTGGCGTCGGCTCGCTCGGTACGCGCTCGGAAATTGCCGCCGAATTGATCCTCGGCAGCGGCACCGCCGCGCAAAAGCAAAAATGGCTGCCCAAGATTGCCTCCGGCGAAGTTTTGCCCACCGCCGTATTCACCGAGCCGAATACCGGTTCGGATCTCGCTTCGATCAAGACGCGCGCCACGCGCGAGGGCGGGGTCTACAAAGTTTATGGCAACAAGACATGGATCACCCATCCGGTGCGCGCCGACCTGATGACGCTTCTCGTGCGCACCAATCCGAAAGAGGCCGGGCATCGCGGCCTGTCGATGCTGCTCGCCGAAAAGCCGCGCGGCGACGACAAGAATCCGTTTCCGGCGCCAGGGATGAGCGGCACCGAAATCGAGGTGCTCGGCTATCGCGGCATGAAGGAATACGAGATCGCCTTCGACGGTTTTGAAGTCAAAGCGGAGAACCTGCTCGGCGGCGTCGAGGGGCTCGGGTTCAAGCAACTGATGCAGACATTCGAATCCGCCCGTATCCAGACGGCGGCGCGTGCCATCGGGGTCGCGCAGGCCGCCATGGAGCAAGCGCTTGTCTATGCGCAAAACCGGGTACAGTTCGGCGGCCCGATCGTCGGGTTCCCGCGGGTCGCCGACAAGATCGTGATGATGGCCGTGGAAATCATGATCGCGCGTCAGCTCACTTATTACGCCGCGCGGGAGAAGGATTCCGGACGCCGCTGCGATCTGGAAGCGGGCATGGCCAAATTGCTGGCGGCGCGGGTCGCCTGGGCCGCCGCGGACAACGCCGTGCAGGTGCACGGTGGCAATGGTTTTGCGCTGGAGTTTCCGGTCTCCCGCATTCTGTGCGATGCCCGCATTCTCAATATTTTCGAGGGCGCGGCCGAGATCCAGGCGCAGGTGATCGCTCGCCGGTTGCTCGACGGCACGAACTGAGCGCTGCTTTCGCAACGAAACGCGCGGGCTGCGACGTTTGATCCAGGACAAATCGCGCGCTCCCGCGTCGCGATATATGTCGCGTTCAAGTGAGGAGGCCCGGTTCATGTCCGATTTGCTGATACGCCACGGAGAGTGGGTGGTCGTTTGTGACGGCGCCAAGGCGCTTGTGCTCGAGAATGCCGGCGATATGAAATTTCCCAATCTCAAGACGGTCGAGGTCTTCGAACAAAAAGATTTGCCGACCCACCTGCTCGGGACGGATGTCCCGGGCCGCACCAACAGTTCGGTCGGCCGCAATCGCAGCGCATACGAGCAGACCGACTGGCACGATCAGGCGGAACAGACATTTCTGACGCATCTCGCCCAGCGTCTCGATGCCGCCGTCGCCGTGGGCAAGACCAAATCAATGATCGTTGTGGCTTCGCCCCGTGCTCTCGGAATGATCCGCCCGGCTTATTCTCACGCGCTGAAGAGCGCGGTGCGGGTGGAAGTGCACAAGGACCTTGTCAAAATGCCAGTGCACGAGATCGAGAGGCACCTGACCGGCGTTTGATGACGGCAAGCAGCCCCGCGTGATGTCGATGATTATGGCTGGCCCGCCGCCTTGGCGATGCTATGGTCGCCGCGATTCACGGTGAGAGGCCGGCGGATGAGGTGGCATTCAAGTTTGTGCTGGCGTGCCGGTCTTGCGTGCGCGCTTTTTGCGATGCTGGCGGCATCGCCGGCGCACGCGCAGGGGACAAGGCGGGCGCCAGGGTCGGCCCCGGCCGCCGGATCGGTGCCGCCCGGCGCCGCGGCGGCGACCGCCGACCCGATGGCGGTGCCCGGTTTCTGGGATCCGCGCCGGCGCCCGGAACGGCCCGATCTTTCGCGCATCAGCATCATCCGTTTCCTCACGGAAACCGACTATCCGCCCTTCAACTATGCCGGGCCGGATGGCGCGCCCGCCGGCTTTAATGTCGATCTGGCGCGCATGATCTGCGAGGAAATCAAAGTTGCCTGCACGGTGCAGATGCGCCGGTTCGACACGCTGATTGCAGCGCTCAATAGCAACAACGGCGACGCCATTATCGCGTCGATCGCCGCGACTCCGGAGATGCGGGCGCGCATCGATTTCAGCGACCCCTATTACCGGACGCCGGCGCGGTTTGTCGCGCGCCGCGACAGCACGATCGAGGACATCCGCCCGGAAGCACTCGAAGGGAAAAAGATCGCGGTTGTCGGCGGCACCGCGCACGAAGCCTTTCTCAAGACGCTTTTTACAGAGGCCGAGTTGCGTCCTTATCCCGATGCCGATGCGGCGCGCTTCGCGCTGAAGCGGGGCGAGGTCGACCTGCTTTTTGGTGACGGCGTTTCGCTCGCCTTCTGGCTCAATGGAACCGACTCGATGAACTGTTGCATGTTCAAGGGCGGGCCTTACCTGGAAAGCCGGTTCTTCGGCGAAGGCGTCGGCATCGCGGTGAGACGCGGCAATGACCTGTTGCGGCAGGCGTTCAACTGGGCGCTGTTCCGGCTGTGGGAAAAGGGGCGCTTTACCGACCTCTGGCTGCGCTATTTTCCCGTCAGCCCGTTTTGAACCGCGCATTTGACGCGAACGCGCGGCATTCCTAGTGTCCGCGGCCCGGAGACCATGATGTCCGTTGCCGATACCGCCGCTCCCTTGCGCCAGCTCGCCGAGCAATCGAACGCCTGGCCGTTTGAAGAGGCGCGCAAGATTGTCACGCGGCTCAAGAAGCATCCGAAAGACGAAGTGATCTTCGAGACCGGCTATGGTCCGTCCGGCCTGCCGCATATCGGCACTTTCGGCGAGGTCGCGCGTACGACCATGGTGCGCCACGCCTTTCGCGTCCTGACCGATGACAAGGTGAAGACGCGGCTGATCGCTTTTTCCGACGACATGGATGGCCTGCGCAAAGTGCCCGACAATGTGCCGAACAAGGAGATGCTGGAACGGCATCTCGGCGAGCCATTAACCAAGGTGCCGGATCCGTTCGGCACCCACCCGAGCTTCGGCGAACACAACAACGCGCGCCTGCGCGCGTTCCTCGATCACTTCGGCTTCGCGTACGAATTCCTCTCGTCAACCGAATGCTACAAGTCGGGTCGCTTCGACCAGGCCCTGCTCAAGGTGCTGGCACGCTTCGACGAGGTGATGGCGATCATGTTGCCCTCACTGCGCGAAGAGCGGGCCGCGACTTACTCTCCGTTCCTGCCGATATCGCCGAAGAGCAGTGTCGTATTGCAAGTTCCGATCATCGCGCACGATGCCAAGGCCGGGACCATCACCTACGAAGACCCCGATACCAAAGCGCCGGTGGTGACACTGGTGACGGGTGGCCGCTGCAAGCTGCAATGGAAGCCCGATTGGGCCATGCGCTGGGTTGCGCTCGGCGTCGATTACGAAATGGCCGGGAAGGACCTGATCGATTCCGTAAAGCTCTCGGGCGAAATCTGCCGTGCCCTCGGCGGTACTCCGCCGGAGGGATTTAATTACGAGTTGTTCCTCGACGAGAAGGGCCAGAAGATTTCCAAGTCGAAGGGCAACGGGCTGACGATCGAGGAGTGGCTGCGTTACGCCAGCCCGGAAAGTCTCTCGGCGTTCATGTTTCGTGAGCCGAAAGCCGCCAAGCGGCTCTATTTCGATGTCATTCCGCGCAATGTCGACGAATACTATCAGTTTCTCGACGGCTATGAACGGCAAGACGCGCGCCAGCGGCTGTCAAATCCGGTCTGGCACATTCATTCCGGCAAGCCGCCGAAGATCGACATGCCGATCTCCTTCGCCATGTTGCTCACGCTGGTGTCGTCGTCGAACGCCGAGAACGCCGACACGCTGTGGGGCTTCATTGGCCGCTACAGGCCGGGCGTGACGCCCAAGACGCATCCCAAGCTCAACGAGCTTGTCGGATATGCCATCCATTATTTCCGTGACTTTGTCCTGCCGGAGAAAAAATTCCGCGAGCCGAGCGATACCGAACGCGCGGCCTTGCTCGATCTGCGCGATGCGCTCTCTCAGCTAAAGCCGGGTGCCAGCGCCGAGGACATTCAGAACGTGGTCTACGAAGTCGGCCGCCGCGATCCGTTCCTTGACCAGAAAAAGAAGGCCAAGGACGGCAAGCCCGGCGTCTCGCTGGACTGGTTCAACCTGCTTTACCAGGTGCTGCTCGGCCAGGAAAAAGGCCCGCGCTTCGGGTCGTTTGCGGCGGTCTACGGCTTGCAGAACACCATCGATATGATCGACGGGGCGCTGGCGCGCAGTGCTTGAACGCGTTACTGGCTCGCCCAGACGATACGCGCGACCCAAACGACATCGGACACCGGCAGCGTGCGATCACGGTGCTCGGCGTTGAGCGATTTGAGTTCGACCGATTTCGCCGTCTTGCGCTTGAGTTCCTTGACCATGACCTCGCCGTCTTTGGTCTTCACGACGACCCGGTCACCTTTTCGCACCGTCGCGCCTGGCGAAACGATGATGACGTCGCCGTTGCGGTAGGCCGGTTTCATCGAATCGCCGGAGATTTCCAGCGCGTAGGCGTGTTCGTCGCTGACCGAGGGAAAGGCGATCTCTTCCCAGCCTTTGCCGACCGGAAAACCGCCATCGTCGAAAAACCCGCCGCCGCCGGCCTGGGCGAAGCCGATCAGCGGCACATTGTGCATCGCCGATTTGCCGCCATCGGTAATCAGGGTCACGAAGGTATCGAACTTGGTGTTTGTCGCCTGCAGCGCCTTGGCGACCGATTCCGTCGATGGCCAGCGCGGGCGCCCCTCCGGCGTGATGCGCTTGGATTTGTTGAACGTGGTCGGGTCGAGGCCCGCCTTCTTCGCCAGACCCGATGGGGTGAGTTTTGCGCGCGCGGCCAGCCGGTCAATGGCCGTCCAGATCTGACTGTGGGTAAGCATAGCCATGGGAACGCGAGCACCGTCTGCAACCGGAAGGCCGATGGATAGGAATTATAGCCTTGAGTCGCCCCCCTCCGGCAATAGTTTCCTTTTGTGTCCGCCTTGAATAAGCCGTGCCCGGACCGATAGGGTCGAACGCCATGCGAATCCGGAGCCCCGCACGGTGATCGGCTTTTTTGACCGCCTATCGCGCCCTTTGCTGCGTGCCCTCGATCCCGAAGACGCGCATGCGCTCGCGATCAAGGCCTTGCGCTACATGCCGATGGTCAAGGCGACGGCCGACAGTGACGAATTGGCGGTCCGCGCCTTCGGACTCAAATTCCCCAATCCGGTCGGTCTTGCCGCAGGGTTCGACAAAAATGCGCAGGTACCGGATGCGCTGCTCCGTTTGGGCTTCGGGTTCGTCGAAGTCGGCACCATCACTCCGCGGTCGCAAGCCGGCAATCCAAAGCCGCGCCTGTTTCGACTCGACGCCGACCAGGGCGTGATCAACCGGCTCGGCTTCAACAACGACGGCGCTGCCGCGGCTCACGCGCGGCTCGCTGTCCGCCGCAATGCCGGTGGGATCGTGGGCGTCAATGTCGGCGCCAACCGCGACTCGCCGGACCGGACCGAGGACTACGCCCGGCTGATCGAGACTTTTTCCACCGTCGCCAGCTATTTCACCGTCAACATCTCGTCGCCGAACACGCCGGGTCTGCGCGATTTGCAGCAAGGGAAGGCACTGGACGATCTGCTTGCCCGCGTCATCGCCGCGCGCGAAAAAATTCGCCCGCGCGCCGGCCCGACCCCGGTCCTTCTCAAGATCGCGCCCGATCTCACGCTGCCGGATCTCGATGACGTGGTCGGCGTCGCCCGCAAGCATCGCATCGATGGCATGATCGTCGGCAACACCACCATCTCGCGGCCCGGCTCCCTGCGCGAGCGCGACAGAGGACGCGAGCAGGGCGGGCTTTCCGGCCGGCCGCTGTTCAAGCTTGCAACGCGGATGCTGGCGGAAACGTTTGTGCGAGCCGAAGGCGCGTTTCCGCTGATCGGTGTCGGGGGCATCGACTCCGGCGCGACCGCGATCGCCAAGATCAAGGCGGGCGCCACGCTGTTGCAACTTTACACGGGGTTGATTTATCGCGGCATCGGCGTGGTGGCGGAGATCAAGGCCGATCTCACAGCGGCAATCAAGCGCGGTCACCGCAACTCGCTGGCGTCCATGGTCGGCAGCGATGCGGCCACGATCACCGCCGAAAGCTGGCCCAGCTGAGACGCTATTTGCCCCGCGGCGCGTTGAACACGCGCATCAGAAGCCAGATCGGGATCACGATGACTGCGCCGAGCAGGAAATAGCGCCAGACCCAGCGCACGGCATCCCAGCCCATATTCCAGATCGAGCGGATCAGCCGCTCGACACTGTGGATGATGTCGAATGGATCGAGGCCGAGCGCCGAGAGGATCACGCCCACCAGAACCGACAACAGAACAAGGCGCGCCAGCACGCCCAGCGGCGAACCACCGAAAACTCGGTTCACGGTCTCGTTGCTCATGGCGTGATGTGTCCTCTCCAGGGCGGCAATGCTAGCACGCGCGCGGGCTACAGATATGCCCTAAAATTGCGGCAGCAAGAACCGGGGTTTCAAGCGTTGCAGCCGCAGCCGATCCATCTGTCGTCAGGCAATCTGATCGCCGACCGGCGTCTTGAATGGGCGCGCGACCGTGAATCCAAAGGCGATCTCGAAGGCGCCGCCGATTTGCTGTCGCAGGCGCTCGAGCTGGCGCCGGCCTATGCCTCCGCCTGGTTCATGCTCGGCGAGCTGCGTGAAAAACTTGGCGATCGCCATGCGGCCATTGCGGCTTTCGAGCAGGCACGGCGCGCCGACCCGCAGGACCGGCACGGCGCTACCCTGCATCTTGTCCGCCTTGGCGCCCAGCCTGCCGGCGTCATGCCGGAAGGCTACGTGCGCGCGCTCTTTGACGGCTATGCCGCTGCTTTCGACCGGGCGTTGACGGAAGGCCTCGACTACCGCGCGCCTGAGCTTCTGTTCCGCGCGGTTGAAGCAGCGCATGCCGGACGGCGAATGAAATTCGGCTCGCTGCTCGATCTCGGCTGCGGCACCGGGCTGGCCGCCCTGCCGTTCCGTCCGTTCAGCGACTGGATGGTGGGCATCGATCTGTCGCCCGCCATGCTCGCGCAGGCGCGTGCAAAAGGCCTCTATGACCGGCTGATCGAAAGCGACGCGCTGGCTTTCCTTTCCGCCGAGGCAAATATCAAGGCGCGCTACCATCTCGTGCTCGCTGGAGACGTATTCATGTATCTCGACGACCTCGGCCCGGTGCTAAAGGCGGCTGCGCAGGTGCTGGCATCGCCGGGCCAACTTGCCTTCAGCGTCGAGACGCATGCGGGCGACGGTGTCTTGCTGCGGGAAACCCTGCGTTATGCTCACGGCGAAGCGCACGTGCGGGCCGCTTTGGCCGCCGCGGGATTGAAGGCGATGAGCCTCGATTTTGCCGCTACGCGCACCGAAAAGAATATTCCCGTCCCGGGGTTGATCGTGGTGGCCGCGAGCACATGATTCCAAAAGGTGCGAGCCGGTTTTCGGATAAGATCATGCGCAAGCGAAATTAAGCCGATGGAACCCGCGCGCGATCTCTTCGACGACACGCCGCAGCTACCGGACATTTTCGCGCGCTGGTTTACCGGCCGCGGCTGGCAGCCCCGCGCGCATCAGCTTGAACTGCTGGCCAAGGCCAAAGCCGGCCGCTCGACGCTGCTCATCGCGCCCACCGGCGGCGGAAAAACGCTCGCCGGGTTTCTGCCGACGCTGGTCGAGCTGAGCGAGCGAGGCATTCGGCCGCGGAATTTGAAATCGGCGGGGCGTGCGCTGGTGCGCTCGCAGGGCCTGCATACACTTTACATATCGCCCTTGAAGGCCCTTGCCGTCGACATTGCACGCAACCTGGAAATTCCGGTGCGGGAAATGGGTCTGCCGGTGCGAATAGAAACGCGCACCGGCGATACGCCCGCCTCCAAGCGCCAGCGCCAGCGGCGCGATCCGCCGGATATCATGCTCACGACGCCCGAGCAGCTGGCGCTGCTGCTGGCAAGCGCCGATGCGCCTTATATGTTTGGCACGCTCAGGCGCGTCATTCTCGACGAACTGCATTCGCTCGTCACCTCCAAGCGCGGCGACCTGCTGTCGCTCGGTCTTGCGCGCCTGTTCGCCTTGGCGCCGCAACTCACCACCATCGGTCTCTCCGCGACCGTCGCCGAGCCCGATGAGTTGTGCGGCTTTTTGGTCCCGCAGCCGCCGCACGGAAAAGCGCGCGCCGATCTGGTGGTGGCGCAGGCCGGCGCGCAGCCGATCGTCACGATGCTCGATACCGAAGAGCATCTGCCCTGGGCCGGCCATTCGGCGCGCCATGCGCTCGGCGAAATCTACGCCCACATCAAGACGCACAAGACCACGCTGGTGTTCGTCAACACGCGCAGTCAGGCGGAATTTCTCTTTCAGGAGCTCTGGCGGGCGAATGACGACAATCTGGCCATCGCCTTGCACCACGGCTCGCTCGATGTGGCGCAACGGCGGCGCGTTGAAGACGCCATGGCGGCGGGCAAATTGCGCGCCGTGGTGTGCACGTCTTCGCTGGATCTCGGCGTGGACTGGGGTGATGTCGACCTCGTGATCAATGTCGGCGCCCCGAAGGGCTGTTCGCGGCTATTGCAGCGGATCGGGCGTTCCAACCACCGGCTCGACGAGCCGTCTGAAGCGGTGCTGGTGCCGGCCAATCGGTTCGAAGTGCTCGAGTGCCGGGCCGCGATTGATGCGGTGGCCGAAAATGCGCAGGACACGCCGCCGCTGCGCACCGGAACGCTCGACGTGCTGGCGCAGCATATTCTGGGCCGTGCCTGCGGCGCGCCCTTCACGGCCGACGAACTTTATGCCGAGGTTCGTACCGCCGCGCCTTACGCCACCCTGACGCGCGCTGATTTCGATGCAGCCGTCGATTTCGTCGCCACCGGCGGCTACGCGCTCAAAGCCTATGAACGCTTTGCCAAGATCAGGCTCGATAAGGATGGACGCTGGCGCGTCACGCATCCGCGCGTAGCGCAGCGCTACCGCATGAACGTCGGCACCATCGTCGAGGCCGACATGATCAAGGTCCGTCTGGTGCGCTCGCGCCGCAGCGGCGCCATCGTTCCGCGCGGCGGGCGGCTGCTCGGCGAGGTCGAGGAATATTTCATCGAGACCTTGCGGTTTGGCGACACTTTCGTTTTCGCCGGCGAAATTCTCAAATACGAAGCGCTGGTCGAAGACGAGGTTTATGTCTCGCGCTCCGACGCTACCGATCCCAAAGTGCCGGCCTATGAGGGCGGGAAATTTCCGCTCTCGACCTATCTCGCGGCACGTGTGCGCGCGCTGCTGGCAAAGCCTGATGCCTGGCGCGTCCTTCCCGAACAGGTGCGCGAATGGCTGGAAATCCAGCAGTGGCGTTCGATTCTGCCGAAGGCCGGCGATCTGCTGGTCGAAACCTTCCCGCGCGCCGCGAAGTATTATCTCGTCTGTTATCCGTTCGAAGGCCGGCTGGCCCACCAGACGCTCGGCATGTTGCTGACGCGGCGTCTCGAACGGGCGCGCCTGCGGCCGCTCGGTTTCGTCGCCAACGAATATGCGCTGGCGGTCTGGGGACTCGGCGATGTCGCCTTGCACATCGCACGCGGCGATGTCTCGCTCGCCCGGCTTTTCGACGAGGACATGCTCGGCGACGATTTGGAAGAATGGCTCGCGGAATCGGCCCTGATGAAACGCACATTTCGCAGTTGCGCCATCATCGCGGGGCTGATCGAAAAACGTTTCCCCGGCGAGGAGAAATCGCGCCGTCAGCTGACGATTTCCACCGACCTCGTTTATGACGTGCTGCGCAAGCATCAGCCCGACCACATCCTTTTGCGTGCCGCGCGTGCCGATGCGGCGACCGGCCTGCTCGACATCAAGCGGCTTGGCGAAATGCTCTCGCGCATCAGGGGGCGAATCGTTCATAAAGCGCTCGACCACGTCTCGCCGCTTTCGGTTCCCGTGCTGCTCGAGATCGGCCGGGAGATGGTCTATGGCGAGGCGTCGGATACGCTTTTGGCCGAGGCGGCCGACGAACTGATTAAGGAAGCGATGCGTTGAGCACCTTTTCCGCCCATTCCCGCGAAAGCGGGAATCTCGATGCAGATAAAAGCAGGCTTGCGCCGGCACGGGCAGATCGTGCTGTCGTGGTCAGCTCCGTTGCTCTCATCGCCGATCCGGCGGGCGCGCTTTACTGGCCGGAACAGGGCCTGTTGGCAGTTGCCGACCTGCATCTGGAAAAAGGCTCAAGCTACGCGGCCCGCGGAACATTGCTGCCGCCTTTCGATACCGCGGCAACGCTTGCGCGGCTGGCACGGTTGATCACGCGTTACGCTCCGCGTTGCGTCGTTGCTTTGGGGGACAGTTTCCACGATGGCGGCGGCCCCGCGCGGCTTGGCGACGGCGATCGCGAGGGGCTGCGCATTATGCAGCGCGGCCGCGCGTGGATCTGGATTACTGGCAATCACGATCCCGAACCCGCGGACGGTATCGGGGGCACTTTCACCGACAGGCTGGTCTCGGGCCCGTTGATCTTCCGTCACCTGCCGAGCGGGGTCTCCGGCGAAGTCAGCGGTCATCTGCATCCTGTCGCGCGCATTTCCCACCGCGGTCGCGCGGTAAGCCGGCGCTGCTTTGCCGCTGACAAGAATCGTCTGGTCATGCCGGCCTTCGGCGCATTCACCGGCGGTCTCAATATACGCGATGCCGCCTTTGCCGATCTTTTCGGGACGCTCGCCTTCACGGCGCATTTGCTCGGCGATGACCGGCTCTATTCTTTTGCCGCCAAGCGCTGCCTGCCGGACTAGGGCTTTCTGTCTGCGCGGACGATGACCAAACCGCGGAATTAATCCTTCGCGAAGATCACGCTGGCGAACCACCCGATGACGAGCGCCATCAGTGCGGTTGCCAGGCCATAGAGCAGACCATGCTCGCGCGCAGCGTCGGCGACGTATTGCTCAAAACCGGCTTTGATCACCTCCAGCGCGGAATTTGTTCGCGCGACCAAGACGCCGCCGCTAAACAGCCCAACATCGATATTGTAGGTTCCGGTCGGCACCGCGGCCGGCATCGGGATCGTCGCGCGAAATACGGTCGGCGTGAGGAAAGTGACTGCGGTTGCCGATTCACGAAAAAGGCCCTGCTGCGTCTTGAGACGCACGAAGGCCTGGCGAAACGGCTCGTCGCGCACCGTGTCGGCGACGTCAACGCCGATCCGCTGCGGCAACAGGAAATTGTCGAGGCCAGTCTGCAGGCGTCGCAACGTGTCCTGGCTGGCGATGTTGCTGACAGGACGATTGCTCAGCACCGCAAGATAAGATGGCGCGCTGACAAATTCGCGCGAGTCGACGTTGACCCAGATGCCCAGCATGCGCTGCTTGCGCCGCGTACGTATTGTTTCGCGCGGTCCGGTCACGGTAACGACGAGATCGTAAGGCGGGCGTAGCGCGCTGGTCGGCGGATCGGGCTCGACGGTGCCAAACAACACCAGTTCTTCGCCGATGAAGTTCGATGTTACCGCGACCCGATGATTCGATAGCGAAACCACGAGCCGCTCGGCGGCGGCCGGCCCTGCGCCGCAAGCCAGCACGACAGATGCGAGGATGATTATGAGCCGCCGCATCATCCACCCGTCACGTAACGAAGCGAATAAAGATCGTCGGGCTTTACCACCAGCTCATAGGCAAAACGGCAGCCCACGGCGAAAACCAGAAGGCCCAGCAGCAGGCGCAGCCGTTCGCCGCGCATTTTCTGGCCGGTGCGTGCGCCGAATTGCGCGCCGATAACGCCGCCGACCATCAGGATCAGCGCCAGCACGGCGTCCACCAGATGGTTGGTGGCCGCGTGCATCACGGTCGCCGACGCCATGGTGACAAGCGTGAGGACCATCGACGTGCCGATGACCGTGGCGGTCGGCACGCGCAGGAAATAGATCAGCATCGGCACCAGCAGGAAGCCGCCGCCGATGCCCATGATTGCGCCGATAAATCCGATCACGAATCCGATCGCCCAGACCGGGATTGCCGACACGTAGATTTTCGAGCGCTTGAACCGCAGCTTGAACGGCAAGCCGTGCAACCACGTATGACTGCCGGGCCGCCGCAGTGTTGCAGGCATGCCGTGGCGCGTGCGCAGGATTGCGCGCACGCTTTCGTAGATCATCATCGCGCCGACGATCGTCAGCAACGTCACGTACGACAAGCCGATCAGCAGATCGAGCTGGTCGAGTGCACGCAGCTCGGTGAAAAGCCAGACGCCTGTGGCTGTACCCACGATGCCGGCGCTGAGCAGCATCATCGCCAGTGCGATATCGAGCGCGCGCCTGCGCCAGTAGCTGATTGCGCCGGTAAACGACGACGCCGCGATGTGGCTTGATACGGTCGCCACGGCGACCGCCGGCGAGATTCCAATGAAGATCAGCAGCGGCGTCATCAGGAAGCCGCCGCCGATCCCGAACATGCCGGAGATGTAGCCGACGGCCAATCCCATCCCGAGCACCAGGAAGACATTCACGGGCAAATCAGCGATGGGAAGATAGATCTGCAAGCGATTTTGTCCGACGGTTGAGGCGCGTGTCCCGAGCGGCAAGCGTCACCCGGGCAACTTACCTCTACAACTAACACCGAAACGCGCGGAAACGTCAGCAATACCGATCGAACGCGATCGACACATCGCCGACTGATCAAGCCTTGCTGATTTTAGCGATGCGCGCGCCGTTAATCACGCCCTCAACCTATAGGCCGAGGCGCTCACAATTTTCCCGGACTGAAATCGCCCAGCGTCAGTGGGCCAGCCGACCGCGGCTTCTCGCGCGGTGGCGGCATTGCGCGATCCCAGCCGCCCGCTGGCGCAGGTACCACGGTGGCTTCTGCCGGCTGCGGCTGAAGCGCAAAGCTTTTGACGGCTTCCTGGACGCTCTCCAGCGTCTGGGCATTCAGGTAAGCGGCGACATCGTCGCGTTTACGGGCTGCATCGCGGTCGCCCTGGGCGGCCGCCAGCGCGAACCATTTATAGGATTCCGCGATGTTCTTCTCAGTGCCGAGACCGCGCGCGGTCAGGACTCCGAGGTTGTACTGACTGTCGGCAACGCCGTGTTCTGCGGCCCTGCGGAACCATTGCGCCGCGTTGACATAATCCGGCTTGCCATCGACGCCCTCTGCATAGAGGACGGCGAGGTTGTGCATGGCCTTGGCGTGACCCTTGCCGGCGGCGGCGATATAGAGCTTTTGGGCGGCGGCCAGATCTTTTCTTACCCCCTGGCCCTTTTCGAGCATGCTTGCATAGCGAAATTGACCGGGCACGAGGCCCTTGCTCGCGGCGCGCTCAAACCATCGCGCGGCCTCTTCCAGATTGGCGGGCACGCCACGGCCTTCCATAAATCGCATGGCGACTTCGTAGGCGGCGGCTGCATCTCCGGCTACGGCCGCGCTGCGCAGGCGCGCTCCGCTGATCGCGACCGGCAATCCATCGATGACCGGTTGGGCGGCCGGTGCCGGCTGCTTGTCCGCAGAAGAGCGTGCGATCGATCCGGTCACGTCGTTTTTTGCCGCGGGTGCCGGCAGGGGGGCACTCGACGGCGATGAGTTTGACGCTGGCGGCGACGCCTGGGCGGTCGGATCCACGTCCCGGGCTGGCTGGGCGACAGGCGCCGGCGCGGGGGCCACGGCGGTTGGTGATGGCGCCGGTGCCGCTGGTGTCAGGCTTGGCAATGTTGTCGGCGCGAGCAGGGACGAGGTGATCTCGGCATCGGCCGCTTTGGTTGTCGCCGCGCTTGAGGATGCCGGCTTGCTGTCGGCAAGCGTGGGGGACGCCCCGGGCACAGTGGTCTCCGCGGCGACAGAGTTGTCGCCATTCGGCGGATCAGGCTCGCGGCCGCTGCTCAGCCTGGTTTCGTTGGTATCGAAAATTCCAAAATTGAAAATGTTGCTCACGAACTGAATCGATCCGACGATGATGGCGACAATGCTCGCCGCCAGAACCATCTTTTTGATGCGCGTCATGACTTTGCGCGGCTCTGGTGCGGGTTCGGCGCCCCTGGCTCTGGCAGGCGCCGGGCGCGTCTGACGGCCGTTCATATCCTGGCCGGCGGCCTGAGCCGCGCGGCGCGCCGCGGCGATGAAGTCGGATTTTCCGCCGCGTGCCGGAGCGCTTGGCCGGGCGACGCCCAGAGCTGCTTCCGACGCAGCGATGCGCGCGCCGGGATGCGTGGCGAGACGCGGTGCCCCTGAACCAGGCTCGAGCGGTTGGTCGGCTGGCGGGGCAGGATCGGTTGCAGGCAGGTTTGCCAGCTGCACACCCAGATTGGAAAGTTCTGCAAGCAATGTCGGTGGCGGCTGGAACGCAGGCGCGGAAGCTACGGGCGCTGCCACCGGCTCTGGCGCCGGCGACGGCGCATTTTGTACCGCGCGAGCGATCGCTTCGGAGGCAATAGCAGTGGCCTCACCTAACGTGTTGTCGGCAGGTTGCGTGAAATAGAGAGTATCGGCCTCGTGCTTCGCAGGTTCCGGCCGATCAGCCCGAATATTTTTCTCGATGGTGGCGAGGCGATCCGCGACCTGGCCGAGCGTGCCATGCACCGCTTCAAGCGTGCCTTGGGCTCGCGCCATATCGTGTTTTAGCAAATCGATGTTCGCCGAATTTTCGGCCCGAAGTGCTGTCGATTCCCTGTTCGCGCGGATATCTTCAATATGGACCAGCAGGTCGGCGAGACCGCGTTCTATCGCATCGAGATTGTTGAGGCGCGAATCCGTCGCGTTCAATCGCTCGACCAATTTGGCGATGCAGTCCTCGAGATGGCTAACCGCGATCTCATCGCTGCGCGTTTGCTGAACCTGCTCGATCTTCTCCGATAGCGACTGTAGAAGACCTTCCAGGCGCGACGGCAAAACATCGCCGTTCTGGGCGCGATCGGTCACGGCGCGGCTGAGGGCGTCGATGCGCAGTTCGAGCTTGTTGATTGCGTCGCTGCCGCCGCCGGTTGCAAGATGGTCGATCTTGTCAGCCAACGCGCGCACCTGCGTCGAGAGGCTGCTTATCGTTTCATTGGATGCAACATGGGCCGCCATCTCGCGCAACGTTGCGAGGGACCGCTCGAGCTGCTGCATCGTCGCTGGGTCTCTCTCGGAGACGATGAGATCGATCTTGTGTGCGAGAGCTTCGATGGCGTCGGTGTAACCGATCAGATTTTCCGCCGGCGTCAGGTCACGCACCGCATCGCGAACTTCGGCAAGACCGCGTTCGACTCCGGCTAGGGCGTTGCTGTCGGCGCCGGCTTGCCGTCCCTCCGCGACGCGTTGGCTCAGACTCTGAACCTGCGTCTCGATGATTTCGATGGCGCGGCGGGGCATCGCGTCGTTGAGCTTGCGGCTGATGTCGCCAAGCTCCGTACGCAATGCAGTGATTGCCTGTTCGACGCCGGGATGCCGGAGTGTTTCGATCTGATCGGTGATCCGGCGAAGCTTGTCTTCCAGCCCCGACAGATCCTGCGGCGGCATCGGCACCTGCGAAACCGGAATAGATTGTTGGGCGTGCGCGGGCTGCGGTTCGCCATTGACCGTGTGGCCGGACGCCGTGGCTTCGGGGATTGCGCGATCGAAGTCTGGCGCGATATCCGGCGCCACATCCGGCGCAGATGCGTTTGCCCTCGCCGGATGAGATGCCTGGCGCATGAAATTGGCGGCGATTTGATCAAATCGCTGTTCGAGGCTTTCAAACAGTTCGGCGAACTGATAGGGCTCCTCGCGGTTTCGTTTTGGCGCGTAAGCCGCGAATCCGGTCTCGGTGAGCTGATCGATTCGATGGGTCAGATCGTCAAGTCGTTGATGTAAATCGTAGAGGTCCTCGGCCTGTCCTTCGTCGCCACTGCGCGCAAGCGAGGAGATCTTGATTCCTTGCGCTTCGGCCTGTCGCAGGATGGTTGCGTTGAGCCAGTCATTTAGCGGCAAGCCGGCGCGGCGCGCCGCTTCGAACGCGGTGTGTCGCGCTTCGGGTCGAATGCCTTTGACGCTCCACGGAAAGCCAAATTTCATGCTCACACCCACGTCCGAGGTGGAGACGGTAAGAGTCCGATTGACTCTCGTGGGAACCGGCAACTTTAACGGCGGGTGGATAGGGGGCCCGGTCCTTCGTCCCAGCGCTAACTTTTTGCTGGTTGCGGTAAACAACCCGTTAACGTTTCGCCGAAGCCGGCCAGTTTCGGCACGGGTGTGACAGGCGGCTTGCGGCACGCAATCGCTGCCCCCGCCACAATATTTTCCGGGAGGAACACCGGAGTGCCACCGCCGCCAATAGTTGCGCGCCTAAGATTCACACGATTCGGTAGAGGTAAAATGTAGGGGCGAAATGAACACAATGGACCGGCTTCAAACCCACGGAGACACCACCGAAGCCTCCGCAGGTTCGGACTTGGCAGACACTATTACCATTGGAGAATTGGCGCGGGAGACGGGTGTTACGCTGCGGGCTATTCGTTTTTACCAAAGCAAGGGCCTGCTGGCGCCGCACCGGAGCGGCTCCGCCCGGATGTTCAGCCAGGGCGACCGCGCTCGTCTCGTGTTGATTCTGCAAGGCAAACGATTGGGGTTCACCCTGACCGAGATCCGCGAAATGCTCGCCGCGTGTGTGCGCGGCAGTTCAAACGCCCTTTCAATCACCCGTCAGAAATGTATCGAGCAGATCACTTTGCTGGAGCGCCAGCGGCGCGATATTGATGGTGCCATTGCTGAATTGCGCCGAATTTACACGGAGATGTTCGAGGCTTCCGATGCCTCGCCGCGGGTAAGATCGTCCGCATCCCGGAAGGCCTGAGCCGCTCCGGCGGCGTTCCCGATGCCCTTAACGCAGGTGTAAACCGGCTCCGTCATACTGCGCACAGATGGGGCCTGCCGCAGGCTTTCCTCCGGTGCCGTGAATTAGGGAAACTGTTACCTTCATATCCTGTTAACATCTTGCGGCGCGCTGCCGGGGAGAGGAACCATGCCGATTTATAAAGCCCCAGTAGATGACGCGTTGTTCTTGCTCAATGACGTCTTCCATCTCGATCACTATGGAAATCTGCCGGGCTTCTCCGACGCCTCACCCGACGTGGTGGAAGCGGTACTGCGCGAAGCGGCCAAGTTCAGCGAAGAAGTACTGACCCCGCTCAATCGCGTGGGTGACAAGGAAGGCTGTAAGCGCGCGGCCGACGGCAGCGTGACGACGCCGAAGGGTTTCAAGGACGCATACAAGCAGATTGTGGAGGGCGGCTGGATCGGCATTTCGGTCCCGGCCGAGTTCGGCGGCCAGGGCCTGCCGGCGACCATGACCGTCATGGTCAATGAATTTCTTTGTTCCGCCAACATGGCTTTCGCGATGTATCCCGGTCTGACGCAAGGCGCTATCGCCGCGCTGCTGGTGCACGCTTCGGATGAGCTGAAGGCGAAATATGTGCCGAAGATGGTGGAAGGCGTCTGGACCGGCACGATGAATCTGACCGAACCGCATTGCGGCACCGATCTCGGATTGTTGCGGTCAAAGGCGGTGAAGCAGGCGGACGGCAGCTACAAGATATCCGGCACCAAGATTTTTATTTCCGCCGGCGAGCACGATCTTTCGCAGAACATCATCCATCTCGTGCTCGCTCGCATCGAGGGCGCGCCCGCCGGCACCAAGGGCATTTCGCTCTTCGTCGTGCCGAAGATCATGGTCAACAATGACGGATCTCTCGGCGCGCGCAACGCGGTGAGCTGCGGATCGATTGAAGAGAAGATGGGCATCCACGGCAATTCCACCTGCGTCATGAATTACGACGGCGCCACCGGCTGGCTGATTGGTGAAGAAAACCGCGGCCTCAATGCCATGTTCACGATGATGAACGAAGCACGGCTCGGCGTTGGCGTGCAGGGGCTCGCGCTGTCCGAAGTGGCGTACCAGAATGCCGCCGCTTATGCGAAGGAGCGCTTGCAAGGCCGGTCCATTTCCGGCGTCAAGTATCCGGATAAACCGGCCGACCCGATCATCGTGCATCCGGATGTACGCCGCGCGCTCATGAGCATGCGCGCCTTCAACGAGGCTGCGCGCGCCCTGGTGATGTGGACCGCGCTCAAGAGCGACATCGCGCACCGTTCCGACGACGAGAACGAGCGTAAAAGCGCCGACGATCACATGGGGCTCCTCACCCCCGTGATCAAAGGCGTGCTCACGGATGGAGGTTTCGCCAACGCCGTCATGGCGCAACAGATTTTCGGCGGGCACGGCTACATTGCCGAGCACGGCATGGAGCAATTTGTGCGCGATGCGCGCATCGCGCAGATCTATGAGGGCGCTAACGGCATCCAGGCGCTTGATCTGGTCGGGCGCAAGCTCGGCAAGGATGGCGGCCGCGCCATCATGGCCTTCTTCAACGAGGTGCAGACCTATCTCAAGGAGCGTGCCGACAGCGACGCGATGAACGTCTATCTCAAGCCGCTGGGCGCTTCGCTCGCGCACCTACAGCAGGCTTCGGTGTGGTTCGCGCAAAACGCTCTGGCGAAGCCGGACAATGCCGGTGCCGGCTCTTACGACTACATGCATCTGTTCGGGCTGGTCGCCCTTGGTTACATGTGGTGCAAGATCGCGGAAGCCGCGATGGCCAAACTGCCGAAAGCGAACGGCTCCGCCGCGCGATTGAATGCGAAACTTGCCACCGCCCGCTTTTTCATGGAGCGCATGTTGCCTGAGACGGCGACACGGCTGGCCCGGATTCAGGCGGGAGCCGCCTCGACCATGGAATTGCCGGACGACGCGTTCTAGGACATTTCCGTATTCAATCAGGCGGTGGCGAGCGCGGGCCGGCGGCGTGATCGCTGCAGCAGCCATGTCATGATCGAGACGTTCATCAGATTCCAGCCGAGGCCGTTGAGGAATGCGGCGCGGTAGGATCCGGTGAGGTCGAAAATCAGGCCCGACATCCAGCCGCCCAGCGCCATACCGATCAGTGTCGCCATCAGCACCAGGCCGAGGCGGGTACCGGCTTCGCGCGGCGAGAAATATTCGCGCACGATGATGGCATAGCTCGGCACGATGCCGCCCTGAAACAGGCCGAACAGTGCAGAGATCACGTAAAGGGAGATCAGTCCGTCGAACCAGAGATAAAGAAACAGCGCCACGCCTTGCAGCACCGAGCCAAGCAATAGGGTCCGCACTCCGCCGATCCGGTCGGCAACGAAACCGGAGGCAATGCGGCTAATGATGCCAAAGCCGAGCATGATCGACAGCATTTCGGCGCCGCGTGCGACGCCATAACCGAGATCGCCGCAATAGGCGACGATATGCACCTGCGGCATCGCCATCGCCACACAGCAACCGACGCCGGCAATGCATAGTAGGATTTGCAGCGTCAGCGGCGAGAACGGCGCCTCGGCTTGCCGGCGCGCAGCCGCGCTATCGGTTTCAGCATGCTGGCCTTTGATCCGCGCGCGCATCGCGTACACAAGCGGCAATATCGTGACGAGGCAGAACAGTCCGATGCCGACATGCGTCGCCCGCCAGCCGGACGTGGAAATAAAATGCTGCACCACCGGCGGCCAAATGGCGCCCGCGGTGTAATTGCCGACCGCCGCAAGCGCAACGGCAATGCCGCGCCGACGCAGGAACCAATGCGAGATGTCGGTCATCATTGGTCCGAAACTGGCCGAACAGCCAATTCCGATAAGTCCGTGTGCAAGCGCGACGAGCCACAGGCTCGGCGACCATGCGGCCGCGATATAACCGGTTGTCAGCATCACTGTCCCGATGCCGAGGGGCACGGCGATACCAAATCGGTCTGCGAGGCGGCCCATCAGCACGCCGCCGCCAGCAAAACCAAGCATGACGAAGGTGAAGGGAAGCGAGGCCTCGGCGCGGCTGGCGCCAAAATCGCTCTGGATCGCGGGCAGCGCCACCATGAACGACCACATGCCGACACCGCCAATAGTGGAAATCGCCACGGCTACGGCCAGACGCAGCCATGCGGTTGGCGAATCAATCACTTGCGGCGCTTCGGCGCCGGTCGGCGAAGTCATGGTGTTGTTAAACCCGGGCTTATACTCGTGCGCTCGTAGCATCCGGCCACGGCCGGGACCACCCTTCATTTGGGTGAGCAGCTGTTCCGATATGTCAACGCGGAACAATCTTGAATGAACTAAAGAAATCGGCCTTCATGGTGATCGCCTTGCTGCGCAGCTCGATAGGGAATTGGACGACCAGGACGTAACCGGTCGTCTTGCTGCGCAACACCCGGAAGAAATATTCCTGTTTTGGTTCAGTGAGCGTGAACGACAGAATTTCCAGGTCGTCCTTCTTTTCGTGTTGCACATCCGAGGCGACCGCATCGGGGCGTCTCTTCGATGTCTCCAGGAAATTGTCGATCGGCGACAGAGGCTTCTGGAGTGGCGTCTCTGTCGCGGAGAATCGCATGCCGTCACTGTCGGTACCGGTGAGCATGTGCACGTTCAACGCGGCTTCCTTGGAATCTCCGATTTTTGTTTCGACGCCTTTATATTCGACGTCCCGGTACGAGATCGGGAAGCGGATGGAAAACGACCCATTGACCGGGGAGACCTCGCCCGCTGGAAAATTGTTTCCGTGCACGGTTGTCTGGGCCTGTGCGGAAAGGGAAAGCACAAGCGCAAAGGTCGCAAGGGTGATGACGGGGCCGAGACGATAGGCGATCATCGGCAGGCCGCTTTCTCATATGGCGGCGGCATGATGGAGCACCGTGCCGGCGGCCGCAATTGGGGTTGGGCCCATTTACCCCTCGCGTCCGCCGGGACCGGGCCCTATCTTATTTAGGGGACGATTCGCCCATGGACGCACTCAATCTCCCGCGCCCGGCCTGGATGAGCGAAGACCTTGTCCTGCTTGAAGAGCAGGCGCGGCGCTTCATCGCCGACGAATTTGTGCCCAATCTCGATCGCTGGCACGAAGCTCATATCTACGATCGCGACGTCTGGACCAAGGCGGGCGAGGCCGGCTTGCTCTGCGCGTCAATGCCGGAAGAATACGGCGGCGCCGGCGGGAGCTTCGCGCATGAAGCGGTCATCAACCGTGAATTCGCGCTTGCGGGTTTCGATACGTTCGGCGCGCCGCTGCATTCCGGAATTGTTGCACCCTACATCCTGCATTACGGCACCGAAGACCAGAAGAAGCGCTGGCTGCCGAAACTTGCCACCGGCGAGCTTGTCGGCGCGATCGCGATGACCGAGCCCGGCACCGGCTCCGATCTGCAAGGTGTGCGCGCTTCGGCAAAAAAATCCGGCAACGGCTACCTGCTCAACGGCTCCAAGACGTTCATCACCAATGGTCAGCACGCCAATCTGATCATCGTGGTTGCCAAGACCGACCCCAAAGCCGGCGCAAAGGGCACGTCGCTGTTTGTGGTGGAGGCGGACGACGCGCAGGGCTTCCGCCGGGGCCGCAAGCTGAAAAAACTCGGCATGGATTCGGCCGACACCTCGGAGCTGTTCTTTGAAGACGTGCAGCTTCCGGCCTCGAGCCTGCTCGGCACCGAAGAAGGGCAGGGCTTCTATCAGTTGATGAAAGAGCTGCCGCAGGAGCGGCTCATCGTCGCCGTGCATGCGGTGGCGATGATGGAGCGGGCGCTTGCTCTGACGATTGATTATGTCAAGCAGCGCAAGGCTTTCGGGCAGGCGATCATCGAGTTCCAGAACACGCAATTCGAACTCGCCGAGTGCAAGACCGATACGACCATCGCCAAGGTCTTCCTCGATTATTGTATCGACAGGCATGTCAGGGGCGACCTCGACACCGTCACCGCCTCGATGGCCAAATATCGGCTTACCGACACGCAAGGCAAAGTGATCGACCGCTGCCTGCAATTGTTCGGCGGGTATGGCTATATGGACGAATATCCGATCTCGCGGTTGTACCGGGATGCGCGCGTGTTGCGCATTTACGCGGGCACCAACGAGATCATGAAGCTCTTGATCGCGCGCAGCCTTTGACGCGCAAAACCGGAGGCCCCCATGGCCGAAGCATTTATCTATGACGCCGTCCGTAGCCCCCGCGGGCGCGGCAAAGCCGACGGGTCGCTGCACGAGGTCACCGCACTCAACCTCGCCGCGCAGACACTCGCTGCGGTCAAGGATCGCAACAAGCTCGACCCCGAGCTCGTCGATGACGTGGTGCTCGGCTGCGTCGACCCCGTCGGCGAAGCCGGCGGCGATATCGCGCGCGCGGCCGCGCTGGTTGCCGGGTTCGGCGACGAAGTGCCTGGCATACAGATCAACCGTTTCTGTGCATCCGGCCTCGATGCGGTGAACTTTGCCGCTGCGGAGGTTATGTCCGGCCAGCATGAAATGACCATCGGCGGCGGCGCCGAATCGATGAGCCGCATCGGCATTGGCGCATCCGGTGGCGCCTGGCCGGTGGATCCATTGATTGCGGTTACGACCTATTTTCTCCCGCAAGGCATCTCCGCCGATCTGATCGCGACCAAATATGGGTTCTCGCGCGACGACGTCGATGCCTACGCGGTTGAAAGCCAGAAGCGCGCCGCCAAGTCCTGGGAGGAGGGGCGTTTCAAGAATTCTGTGATCCCGATCAGGGACGTCAATGGGCTCACCATTCTGGCCAAGGACGAGCACATGCGGCCCAATACCACCATGCAGACGCTCGCCGCCTTGCAACCGTCTTTTGTGCAGATGGGCGACATGGCGGGCTTCGATGCGGTGGCGGTGCAGCGCTATCCGGAAATCGAGTCGGTCAACCACGTGCACACGCCCGGCAACTCCTCTGGCATCGTCGACGGCGCCGCAGCGGTGCTGATCGGCAGCAAGGCCGCCGGCAAGGCTGCCGGCCTCAAGCCGCGCGCGCGCATTCGCCAGTTCGCCAATATCGGCTCCGAACCCGCGATCATGCTGACGGGCCCCATTCCTGTGACCGAGAAAGTGCTCAAGAAAGCCGGCATGACAAAGAAAGACATCGATCTGTGGGAGCTCAACGAGGCCTTTGCTTCGGTGGTTTTGCGCTACATGCAGGCGCTGAATATTCCTCATGACAAGATCAACGTGAATGGCGGCGCTATCGCCATGGGCCATCCGCTCGGCGCTACCGGTGCCATGATCCTCGGTACCGTGCTCGACGAACTGGAACGGCGCGACAAGGAAACCGCGCTTGTGACGCTGTGCATCGGCGTCGGCATGGGCACGGCGACGATCATCGAGCGGGTGTAAAGTCGAAGGCGGGTGGCATGCCAAAAATAGACATCGACAAAATCAAGATCGACACCGCGACCGGCTATCCGCCGCCGTTCAACAAGGCGGTCGAGGGCCGTTCGCGCAAGCGTCTTGCCCGCGCAGCCGGCCTTAGCCATTTCGGCGTCAACATCTGCACGCTCAAGCCCGGCGCGGCATCATCGCAACGCCACTGGCACGAGAAGGAGGACGAGCTCGTCTACGTGCTCGAGGGTGAAGTGGTGCTGCGCGAGGACGGCGGCGAGACCGTGCTCAGGCCCGGCGATGCCGCCGCCTGGAAGGCCGGCGTGGCGGACGGTCACTGTCTGGTCAACCGCTCGGATCGCGACGCGGTTTTTATCGAGGTCGGCACGCGCGCCGCAGCCGAGCGCGCGCATTATTCCGATATCGACATGATGGTGGTGCGCGACGAAAAAGGCGCGCGCTACACGAAAAAGAACGGCGAGCCTTATTAGCGTGTGAACGATTGACAGGAGCGGGCGATGGCGAATTTCAATATTGACGTCGATGCCGACGGGATCGCGCTCGTCACCTGGAACATGTCCGATCGTTCGATGAACGTCATCACCACGGCGGTGATCGAGGAATTGGGCGCCGTGGTCGATAAGGTCACGGCCGACGCCGCCATCAAGGGCGTGGTTGTAACCTCCGGCAAGGATGCCTTCTGCGGCGGCGCGGACCTCGCGATGCTCGAGGGTATGGGTGCCGTCTTCGCCAATCTTGTCCGCACAAAGGGCGAAGAAGCGGCCGCCGCTTTCATCTTCGAGGAAAGCCGCAAGCTGTCGCTGGTCTACCGGCGCATCGAAACTTCGGGCAAGCCCTGGGTCTGCGCACTCAATGGCACGGCCATGGGCGGTGGGTTCGAATTCGCGCTTGCCTGCCATTACCGCGTCGCGTCCGACAATCCGAAGACGCGGCTCGGCCTGCCCGAGATCAAGATCGGCCTCTTCCCCGGCGCCGGCGGCACGCAACGCGTCGCTCGCATGTTGCAACCCGCCGATGCGTTGCAATTCCTGCTCAAGGGCGACCAGCTCAAGACCGACCGCGCAAAAGCAATGAAGCTGATCGACGCCGTGGTACCGCAAGCCGATCTGATCAAGGCGGCAAAGGACTGGATCAAAGCCGGCGGCAAAGCCAAGGCACCATGGGACATCGACGGTTTCCGTCTGCCGGGCGGCCCGGTCTATTCCAAGGCCGGAATGATGACGTTCCCTGCGGCCAATGCGATTTATCGGCGCGAGACCTACGATAATTATCCCGCCGCGCGGGCCATTCTCCAGGTCGTCTACGAGGGCCTGCAAGTGCCGTTTGATACGGCGTTGCGCATCGAGTCTCGCTGGTTCGCCAAAATCCTGCGCTCGCCGGAAGCGGCCGCGATGATCCGTTCGCTGTTCGTGTCGATGCAGGACCTCAACAAGGGCGCGCGCCGCCCGGCCAACGAGCCGCCGACGAGCCTGAAAAAAATCGGTGTGGTCGGCGCCGGCTTCATGGGCGCCGGCATTGCGCAGGTGAGTGCGGGTGCCGGGCTTGAGGTCGTGCTGATCGACCGCGATCAGGAAACCGCGGACAAGGGCAAGGCAGGGCTGCACAAGGCGCTAAGCGATCGCGTCATGAAAGGCCGCATGAAAGGCGCCGAGCGCGACGAATTGCTGGCACGCATTTCGCCGAGCGCCGACTACGGCGCATTGAAGGATTGCGACCTTGTCATCGAGGCGGTGTTCGAGGATCGTAAAATCAAATCCGAGGTCATCGCAAAAATTCAGGCGGTGATCGGCGACAAGACGATTTTTGCATCAAACACCTCGACGCTTCCGATCACCTCGCTCGCGTCCGAGTTCAAGGACCCGGCGCGCTTCATCGGAATTCATTTTTTCTCGCCGGTCGATCGCATGATGCTGGTCGAAATCATCCTCGGCAAGCAAACCGGCAACAAGGCGCTCGCCGCTTCGCTCGATTATGTGCGCGCTATCCGCAAGACGCCGATCGTGGTCAACGACTCGCGCGGCTTCTACACCTCGCGCGTGGTCGGCACCTACATTCGCGAAGGGCATTTGATGCTGACCGAGGGTGTGCCGGCGCCGATGATCGAGAATGTCGGTCGCATGGCCGGCATGCCGGTCGGCCCGCTGTCGCTCAACGACGAGGTCGCGGTCGACCTTGCCTGGAAAATCCTCAAGGCGACCGAGGCGGATCTCGGCGCGAAGGCGATCGACCCGCGGCAGAAGAAGCTGCTGGAGGAAATGGTGGAGAAGCGCGGCCGCTTCGGCCGCAAAAACGGCAAGGGCTTCTACGATTACCCGGCCAGCGGGCCGAAGAAACTGTGGCCCGGCCTGGCGGAGCTTCAACCCAAGCAGCTCGATCCGGAAAAGATCGACATCGCGGAATTGAAACTGCGGCTGCTCGGCATCCAGGCGCTGGAAACCTCGCGCTGCTTCGAAGAAAAGGTGCTGACTGACGTGCGCGAGGCCGACGTCGGTTCGATCCTCGGCTTCGGCTTTGCGCCGTTCTCCGGAGGCACCCTGTCCTGGATCGATATGATGGGCACGAAACGCTTTGTCGATCTTTGCCGCAAGCTGGAGAAGAAATACGGGCCGCGCTTCGCACCCAACAAGCTGTTGATCGATCTCGCCGCGAAGGGCGAGGGTTTTTATCAGCGCTTCGCGCCGACGAAGAAAAAAGAAGCGGCCTGATATCGCCGGCGTGAAGGCGGATTAACCGGTTACCACCATCGTCAGCCGTTTCGCGGCCCGCGTCACGCCTGTGTACAGCCAGCGCTCGCGGCTGTCGGGAAACGCAAACGATTCATCGAACAGAACCACGTCGTCCCACTGCGAGCCTTGTGCCTTGTGCACGGTGAGGACGTAACCGTAGTCGAACTCGTCATAAGGTCTGCGGCGCTGCCAATCCACCTGTTCGATGCCACCGGAAAAGCATTCCGGCCGCACTGAAACCTTTACGCCGCGCGTGGCAGTATCATCGTCGGGCAGCAGCCGCATGGTCATGATGCCCGTTTTGGCGCCGCCTTTGCGCCCGCCGCTCTCCTTGACGGTCCACAGTCCGCCGTTGAACAGGCCCTTCTTCCGGTTGTTGCGAAGGCAAACCAATTTGTCGCCGGCGGAGGGCATCTCGCCCTCGAAACCGCGCCGTTCGCGCATCCGCGCGTTGTACGACCGGCGCGTGACGTTGCGTCCGACCAGCACCTGATCGGCTTCGAGCACGCGATCGGGGTCGAGATCGCTTTTGCGCAGCACCGTTGTCTCGCCGTAGCGCCCGGGCTCGATAGCGCCGCCGGCGCGGATATCCATCGACAGCCGAACGATCGGGTCGTCCTGGGCTTGTCGATGGACTTCGGTAAGCATGGCGTCCGGCTCGGATTCGGTGAAAAAGCCGCCACCCTGGATCGGCGGCAGTTGCGCCGGGTCACCCAGCACCAAGACCGGAACGTCGAACGACAGAAGATCGCGGCCGAGTTCGGCGTCGACCATCGAGCACTCGTCGATGATGATCAGCTCGGCCTTCGACGCGGGCGCCTCATCCCACAGGTCGAAGCTGGGGATTTCCTCGCCGCTCTCGCGCGCCCGATAGATCAGGCCATGGATGGTGGAGGCGCCACGGCAGCCCTTGCCCCGCATGACGGACGCGGCCTTGCCGGTGAAAGCGGCGAACTTCACTTCGCCGTCGGCCTCATCCGCGATGTGCCGGGCGAGCGTGGTCTTGCCGGTACCGGCATAGCCGAAGAGGCGGAAGACCTGAGGGGTGCCGTTCGTGCCGGGCTTCGCCTTTAGCCACTCGGCGACGCATCGAAGGGCACTTTGCTGGTGGGGACTGAATTGAGTCATGGGGCGTCGATCAATAAAGCAAGGCTGCGCAAAGAAAAAGAACAAAATATGAACAATTGACTTGACTTTATTCCTATAGGAATATATACACAAATGATCCCGCCCCGTACCGAGGGGTGTCTGATCAGCGTCTCCAGACGCGGGGCGGGGAGCGGTGGCCGGATGACGGGTGCGTCGGAGATGCGGCGCTCCCCCCGGCGGTCCAAGCCGCATCGTCCCGGCTCGCACGCCGCGGGCCAATCGCCCCACTGACGGCGGCTCGTCCGGCATGGTCAGAAATGCGCGAACGGACGTCTGGGAAAAGCGGTGGAGAGGTGGCCGACCCGGAAGGGGGGTTGCCTGAAATGGCAAGTCCACCGGGGGCGATGCGGAGCAAACCTATAAACACCGCGCGCGGGACGCCTTGGGATTTGGCGGACTTGCGGCACTTGAAGACTCGACACGCCTCGATGTCGCGAGGCGTCGAGGCCCGTGGGTCCTTCAGGACCCCTGGCGTCCCGCGCGCCCTCGGTTCTTTTCCGGGCGGCGCATCGACAACGACGACAGGCCAGCCCGGGGCCTCGATAAATAATACGGACGATGACGCTTGCCTGTTTGACAATTAAAACTTTGAAGAAGGGCTCGAGAGGTCGAGTGCGCGTGCCCACCAAGTCCGGTCATCCCCGCGAAAGCAGGGATCCAGCGCTTTGGGCGCAGCATTCCAATCCGGTTCATAAGTGCTGGGCCCTCCGCCTTGGCGGAGGACGACGTCAGAGGGTCGCAGCGCCGCGCCGGGGACACAGGCACAAAGTCGACCGGCAAATTCGCATGAGCCTCACATTGCTCTTTGCCGGCTCCCATGTTTAAGGTCGCGACCTTTTTGCCCGGACACCTGCATGGCTCGTGACCAAATCGACATGACTCCGATCGAGACGCGCGACGAACTCGTCGCCTGGCTCGAAGCAGGTTGCAAACCGAAGACACAATTCCGAGTCGGCACCGAGCACGAGAAGTTCGCCTTCACCTCCGCCGATCACCGTCCCGTTCCATATTCCGGCAAACGTAGCATCCGCGCGCTGCTTGATGGCATGCATAACCTGCTCGGCTGGGAGCCGATCATGGAGGACGAGAACATCATCGGCATGTTCGACGTCACCGGCGGCGGGGCGATTTCGCTCGAGCCCGGCGGGCAGTTCGAACTCTCCGGCGCTCCTTACGACAATGTGCATCAGACGGCGGCCGAACTGATGGCGCATCTGGCGCAAGTGCGCGAAGTGGCCAAGCCCCTGGGGATTGGCTTTCTCGGCATCGGCATGACGCCGAACTGGACTCGCGCCGATATGCCGAAAATGCCGAAGGGCCGCTACAAGATCATGACCGCCTACATGCCGAAGGTCGGTTCGCTCGGTCTCGACATGATGTATCGCACGTGCACCGTACAGGCCAATCTCGACTTCGCCAGCGAAGCCGACATGGTCAAGAAATTGCGCGTGTCGCTCGCATTGCAGCCGGTCGCGACCGCGCTGTTCGCCAATTCGCCGTTCACCGAAGGCAAGCCGAACGGCTTTCTTTCGTTCCGCTCCGAGATCTGGCGCCACACCGACAATCAGCGCGCCGGCATGCTGCCCTGGGCTTTCGAGAATGGCATGGGCTTTGAACGCTGGACCGATTACGCGCTCGGTGTGCCGATGTATTTCGTCAAGCGCGGCGACAAGTACATCGACGTTGCCGGCCAGTCGTTCCGCGATTTTTTCGCCGGGAAACTGCCGGGATTGCCGGGCGAGCGGCCGACCATCTCGGATTGGGCCAATCACCTGAGCACGATCTTCCCCGAGGTGAGGCTCAAGCGCTATCTCGAAATGCGCGGAGCCGACGGTGGTCCGTGGCGGCGGCTGCCCTCGCTGACGGCCTACTGGGTCGGCCTGCTCTACGACGATGATGCGCTTGACGCGTGCTGGGACATGGTCAAGGGCTGGACGGCGCAGGAGCGGCACAAGCTGCGCGATGATGTGCCGAGGCTCGGCTTCAGGGCCGAAATCGGCCAACGCAACGTGCTCACGCTGGCGCAGGAAACGCTGCGGCTCTGTTCGCGCGGGCTCGCGCGGCGCAAGCGGCTTGATCGCAACGGCCGCGACGAGACGCGCTACTTGCGCCCGCTTGAAGAATCGATCGCGCGCGGCATCACGCCGGCCGAAGAGTTGCTGGAAAAATTTCACGGCGAATGGAACGACTCGGTCGAGCCGATCTTCGAGGAATACGCGTATTAGAAATCTGTTTCCCGGGTGCAGCTTGCGCTGCACCGCACCCGGGACGGAAATTACTCCGCCGCCTGCGCTGCTTCCGACAGGTTGTCGAGCGACGAGATGATGTGCTCCGCCAACGCATCGGCCAGCGCCAGACCTTCGTGCGCGTTGCGTACCAGCCCGATGCGGCAGCTGGGCAGATCGGGGAAGCCGTCATTTGCAGACAGCACGCGCATGCCTGGACGCAGTCCCGATTCCGGCAGCACCGACACCGCAAGGCCGGCGAGCACGGCGGCGGCGACGGCGCCGGCGTTCGAGCTCGTGTAGAGCAGCCGGAACGGACGGCCGATCGCCTCAAGCCGCTCGATCGCAATTCGCCGCCACGCGCAGCTCGGACGGCCGAGCGCGAGCGGCATGCGCTCCTCCAGATGAGTCGAATGACGGTTCGAGGTCACCCACAGCAGCCGTTCGCGCCGGAATGTCTCCGAGGTGCGCTTGGATTCACAATTGGTGACGATCGCCAGATCGATCTCATTGGCGTCGATGCGCTCGAGCAGGTCGACCGACGGTTCGCAGATGACGCTGAGCTCGACCGCCGGATAGCTGTGCGAGAAGCGGGCCATGATTTCCGGCAGGTAGCGGTCGGCATAATCGTCGGGAACGCCGAGACGCACCCGCCCGGACAATTCGCCGTCCGAAAATGCGGCGAGGGTCTCGACGTTGAGCTTGACGATGCGGCGCGCGTAATCGAGCAGCCGCTGCCCGTCATCCGTAAGCTTCGACGCGCGTCCGTCGCGCGCGAAGATCGGGCGCTCGAGGCGCTCCTCCAGCCGCTTCATCTGCATCGAGACGGCGGACTGGGTCTTGTTCACGACCTCGGCAGCCTTGGTGAAACTGCCGGTCTCGGAAATCGCGATGAACGTGCGCAACTGGTCGATGTCGAGCATTGCGGTCATGGGCTGATCCTGGGCGGCGTCCCTGTAGGCCGGGTTTTTAGGCCGTCGGGGACTATATCACTATTCCTGATCGGTTAGATTAGAAACATTCGTTTTACTAATCAATCCCCGCAGTGCAATATATCGTCAATTCCAGAGAAATCGGGTGGGGATTTCGGGTGGTTCTGGGCGGCGCCAACCGCGATTTTGGCGCCGAACCTGCGAACTGAAAGGAGACTGATATGAGCGCCAATTACCCCGTTTTGCCCGTCGCCGGCGGCACGCTGGTCCGGGTATTCGCCTCCTTGCTGGCTTTTGTTACGCGCTGGCTGAAGGAACTGGCGGAGGCGCGCCGACATCGCCGCGAGGCCCATGTCCTGGCCGGTCTCGATCGCCGAATGCTTGCGGATATCGGCCTGACGCGCGCCGACGTGCGCGATGCCTTTTCGGAGCCGTTTTGGGACGACCCGACTGCACTCCTGCGCGAGCGCGCGCTTGAGCGCCGCCTCGACCACGCCGTGCGGCGTGCCGAATTCAACAGGACCCATCGCCGGTCTTCGGAAAACCTGCGCAAGGCATCGTAGCGACTAAAGCAAACGGCCGATCCCTCTCATCGGCCGCTCGATCCGACACCCGCGATCATCCCCTCTCGCGGCCGGATCCGCGCCCGCTGGCCCCTCCGGCGGGCGCTTAATTTCGACCGGAATTCTGAGCCGTTCGTTCCCGATCCGCACCTGCACAATCGGCGGTGGGTGCGTTAGCATGCGCGCGGGGCGAAGCTGACCGAGCGCGCGCATGCAAATTCTGATCAGGGTGTCGACCGCGCTTGCGTTGGCGGTCGTGGGCTTGGCTTGCCAAGCGCATGCCCAAAGCGGATTTGACCGGCGCGGTGGCGACTACCTCAGATTCGAAATTCGCAGCGGTGATCCCGCAGTCTGCGCCATGCGCTGCGAGCGCGATGCGCGTTGCTATGCGTGGGCCTTCTCGTATCCGCGCACCGAAAGTGCGGTCGCGGCCTGCTGGTTGAAGAACCGCGTGCCGCCGCGCACCGAGGCTAGTTGCTGCATTTCCGGCGTCCGCGGCGCCGCAATCGTCGAACCGAAGGGTCCGATCGAGTACTCCATCGATCGGTTCGGCGGCGATCTTCGCAGTATGGACGTAGCGACCGATCCGACCGGCGCGCCGTGCAAAGCGGCATGCGAGGCCGACAGCAACTGTCGCGCGTGGACCTATGTGCGCCCCGGTTACATCGGCGCCACGGCGCGCTGCTATCTCAAGGACAAGCTCACGCGTCCACGAGAAAAGCCGTGCTGTATCTCGGGCGTGGTGCGCTAGAGCGTTTAGCGCACGGCCGTGAAGAACCGGGAAAGCCTCAATCCGGAAGGCCAGTCGCTGATCGGCCGATTCCTGACCGCCAGATCCCAGGAACCGACGACGGCGTCCACGCGGCCGACGAGATCTTCGACCGGCAAAAGTCCGACGCCACCCGCACGTACGGCCACGCGGCTGTCGGCGGAATTGTCGCGATTATCTCCCATGACAAACAGGTGGCCGGGCGGCACCGTCAGCTCAGGCATGTCGTCGTATTCGGCGCGGGCCACCATCTTGAAGATCGGATGTTCGTAGCCGCCCGGCAATGTCTCGATGTAGCGAGTGGCCGACACCGCGCCGCCATCTTCGGATTGCGACTCGCCGATGCCGGCGGGACGAACGCCAGCTGCCGTGCCATTGATCGAAACCACGCCGTTGTGCACGCCAATGCGATCACCCGGCAGACCGATGACGCGCTTCACCCAGACTTGCGATCGATCGCCCGGCCAGCGGAACACCACAACGTCGCCTCGCTTGGGGAGAGCAGCAAGAACGCGCGGCGTGTTCGGTAAAACCAGAAAGGCGGGCAACGAGGCCGAGCTGTAGCCGTACGGAAATTTAGTCGCCAACAATTCGTCGCCGATCAAAAGTGTGGGCTCCATCGAGCCCGATGGCACATAGAACGGTTCGGCGATCGCGGTCTTTGCCGCGAGCACGATGAGCACGATTACCGCGATATCGGCAATGCTCTTGGTCCAGGTACCGGCGCGCGAGACGTTCGGCATTCCACTTACTCCATCAAATCAGGCGGTGCCGCCCACCGTTATCTTGTCCATGCGCAAGCTCGGCTGGCCGACGCCGACCGGCACGCCTTGGCCGTTTTTCCCACAAGTACCGATGCCGGGATCGAGCGCAAAATCATTGCCTATCATTGATATACGGCGAAGATCGGTCGGCCCGTTGCCGATCAACATGGCGCCTTTGACCGGCGCGCCGACTTTGCCATTTTCGATCTTGTACGCCTCGGTACACTGAAAGACATATTTGCCGGAGGTGATATCGACCTGACCTCCGCCGAAACTGACGGCGTATAGGCCATTTTTTACCGAGGCGATGATTTCCTGCGGGTCGTGCGTGCCGGCGAGCATATACGTATTCGTCATGCGCGGCATCGGCACATGCGCGTGCGACTCGCGCCTTCCGTTCCCGGTCGGTTTCATACCCATCAATCGCGCGTTTTGCCGGTCCTGCATGTAGCCAACCAGGATGCCGTCTTCGATCAATACGGTCCGGTTGGTTGGGGTGCCCTCGTCATCAATGGACAATGAACCGCGGCGCGCCTGAATGGTGCCATCGTCGACGACGGTCACACCCTTTGCCGCAACCTGTTGACCCATAAGCCCGGCAAAGGCCGACGTCTTTTTGCGGTTGAAGTCGCCTTCCAGCCCATGACCGACTGCTTCATGCAGCATAACGCCGGGCCAGCCGCAGCCGAGTACGACATCCATTTCGCCGGCAGGGGCGGGCACAGCCTGAAGATTGACCAAGGCTTGCCGGACCGCTTCATCGACGGCGCCCTGCCAGGCTTGCGGGTCGATGAGCCGCTGAAAGCCTTCACGCCCACCGAATCCGTAAGAGCCTGATTCCTGCCGGTCGCCGTCTCCGACGACCACGGATACATTGAGCCGCACCATCGGTCGCACATCGCGGTAGGTTTCGGCATCGGCCCGCAAGATCTCCATGACCTGCCAGTTGGCCGCGACACTCGCGGTGACTTGCCGCACGCGCGGATCCTTCTTGCGCGCGTAAGCATCGATCGATTCCAGTAACTTCACCTTGTCTTCGAAAGCAGGCGAGCCAAGCGGATTCTCATCGCTGTAGAGTTTGCGGTTGGTCCGGCCTGGCGCTTCGGCGTAAGTTCCGCCGCGTCCGCCCTTGACGGCGCGCACGGCCTCGGCCGCGCGCGCGATCGCTCCTTCCGATACGTCCGAGGCATGGGCATAGCCGACGGCTTCGTCTTTCACCGCCCGCAACCCGAATCCCTGGACCGTATCGTAGGTCGCTTGTTTGAGCCGGCCGTTGTCGAAAGTCAGAGCCTCAGCCTGGCGATATTCAAGGAACAATTCGCCGTCATCGGCGCCGTCGAGTCCGCGCCCGATCAACTGACGCACCTTGCCGCGATCAAGGCCGGCGCGGTCGATCAGGGAGGAGGGGAATGTCATGCTTGGCTCCGCGTTACGGTCAACCCCGGGTAGATAATGCGGAGAACGTCGGGCTGCGAGGGGATCACGGCAGCTTATCGTAGCCCTCGCCAAAACCAGCGAGGCTCATCGGGAAGCCGATACCTTCCTCCGGAGTCTGAAAGATAATGAAAGTCGCGGACTTTCCGTTGCGCAGTTTCTTGATCAATTCATCGTCCATAACGACTTCGGCGATGCAGCCGTTCGGCAGGCAACGCACGAAGCCGGCCCGCCCGATATCGGCCTGATCGATCTTGAGCCCGAGGCCCGATGGCAGCAGGACGCCGAGCGGCGCGACCACGCGCATCAGCCGGCTCTTCAGATCTGCGGTCTTAAGCACAATCACCGTCAAGCCGACATTGGCGCGATCTTCCGCCGTTACGCTCTGGATCAGCGCGCACTGCTCGGCCTTGGCGCCCGGCGGCGTATCGCAGCGAATTTGCCAGTCCTTGTGCACGGACTTGACGGCGCCCTGGGCGAGCGCGCTGCCGGCGGGTACCAGCGCCGGGAGTGCAACCAGCAACATCGCCGCGCACCACGTCGCGGCCATCAGGGCCTGCCTGCCAAATTCAAAGATTCTCATCGCTCGATCCCTTGGCGTCCGGTCGTCGCACCCGCCTTAAACCCCCAAAGCGCGGGCGAATCGGGGCCCGAACAGCATTTTATTCGCCCTCGTTGGGTCATGCCCGGCCAATCCTGTCAAGCAAGGCGTTCTCCGGGGCGTCGCCATCATGGTGTAATGGCGGCCCTAATGCTGATTTTGGCTACGCCGTTTGTCGCATGGAGGAGGTCATGAGGTGCATTGCGGCAAGGCTGGAATTGTGGTTTGAGAGGCCGGGATTTCCCCCCGTCCCGCCGCACCGCCCAAACTGCCACGCCCGTGGCAAATGCCGTGCTCAGCGGGCCGCGCCGAACATCATGCCAGTGGTGGGCGGCAAAAAGGGGCCTTGAGCGAGGCCGATTTTCTCGTCGAAGGAGCGCATTGAACAATGCTGGTGCTCAAGCGGTTGATCGCATTCATAACCACGAGCGTGCCCGTATTCGCAACAGGGGCGGCGCTTGCAGCGACAGGCCAACCGGAACCGTGGCAGCTCGGTTTGCAGAAAGGCGCCACCCCGGTGATGGACGACATCATCTGGTTCCACGATTTTCTGCTGTGGGTGATCTCGGCCATCGCTCTTTTCGTTCTGGCGCTGCTCGTCATCGTCGTCGTGAAATTCAATGCGCGCAGCAATCCGGTGCCCTCGCGCACCACCCACAACACCGTCATTGAAGTACTCTGGACGGTGGTGCCGGTGCTCATCCTGGTGACGATCGCGGTGCCCTCATTCCGCCTTCTGTTTTTTCAGCTCAACATGCCGAAGGCGGACGTGACGGTGAAGGCCACGGGCAAACAGTGGTTCTGGAGCTACAGCTATCCCGACAGCAAATTCGAATTCGATTCCCTGATGGTGCAGGATAAGGACCTCAAACCCGGGCAACCGCGGCTGCTCGCAGTGGACAACGAAATGGTTGTCCCGGTGAACAAGGTGGTACATGTGCTCACCATCGGTGCCGACGTGATTCACTCATTCGCCGTGCCGGCATTCGGCATCAAGATCGACGCCATCCCGGGCCGCATCAACGAGACGTGGTTCAGGGCTGAGCGCGAGGGAATCTATTACGGACAGTGCTCGGAACTCTGCGGCAAGGACCATGCTTTCATGCCGATCATGGTGCGTGTGGTGAACGAAAAGGAATACACGGCATGGGTTGAGCAGGCGAAAAAGAAATTCGCAAACGACGACAGTCATCCGACCGCGGTGGCCGCGGCCGGGGCTGCGAACTGACGAATACGCGAGCGACAACGACGAGTCGAAGGACGATAACGATGGCTAGCAACACGGCTGCCGCACACGGCGCACACGAGGCCCACGAGCACCATCCAACCGGATGGCGGCGTTTTGTGTATTCGACCAACCATAAGGACATCGGGACGATGTACCTGGTGTTCGCGCTGGTCGCCGGCGTGATCGGCGGTCTGATGTCGATAGCCATTCGACTCGAGTTGCAGAACCCGGGCATTCAGATTTTTCCGACACCGCACGAATTCAACGTGTTCGTCACCGCGCACGGCCTGATCATGATCTTCTTTATGGTGATGCCGGCGATGATCGGTGGCTTCGGCAACTGGTTTGTCCCGCTGATGATCGGCGCGCCGGACATGGCCTTCCCGCGCATGAACAATATCTCGTTCTGGCTGCTGCCGGCCTCGTTTGCGCTTTTGCTCACATCGGCCTTCGTCGAAGGTGAGCCGGGCTCCAACGGCGTCGGCGCCGGGTGGACTCTCTATGCTCCGCTGTCGACGAGCGGTCATCCTGGTCCGGCAGTCGACTTCGGCATCTTGTCGCTGCATCTGGCCGGCGCCTCATCGATTCTCGGCGCCATCAACTTCATCACCACGATCTTCAACATGCGCGCGCCCGGAATGACGCTGCACAAGATGCCGCTGTTCGTGTGGTCGATCCTGGTAACGGTTTTTCTGCTGCTCCTGGCGCTCCCGGTGCTTGCAGGCGCAATCACGATGCTGCTCACCGACCGAAATTTTGGCACGACCTTTTTCTCGGCCGAGGGCGGCGGTGATCCAATTCTGTACCAGCACCTGTTCTGGTTCTTTGGGCATCCGGAAGTCTACATTCTGATTTTGCCGGGCTTCGGCATGATCAGCCAAATCGTCGCCACCTTCAGCCGCAAGCCCGTGTTCGGCTATCTCGGTATGGCTTACGCGATGGTCGCCATTGGCGGCATCGGCTTTGTGGTATGGGCGCATCATATGTACACGGTCGGAATGTCGACCGGCGCGCAGGCCTATTTCATCGCCGCCACCATGGTGATCGCGGTGCCAACGGGCGTGAAGATCTTCTCCTGGATTGCCACGATGTGGGGCGGCTCGATCGAATTCCGTACCCCGATGCTTTGGGCGTTGGGATTCATCTTCTTGTTCACGGTGGGCGGAGTGACCGGCGTGGTGCTGGCCAATGCCGGCGTCGATCGCGTGTTGCAGGACACTTATTACGTTGTGGCGCACTTCCATTACGTGCTTTCGCTCGGCGCGGTCTTCGCCATCTTTGGCGGCTGGTACTACTGGTTCCCGAAGATGACCGGTTACATGTACAACGAGACCATCGGGAAGTTGCATTTCTGGGTCACCTTCATCGGGGTGAACCTCGTGTTCTTCCCGCAGCACTTCCTTGGCCTCGCCGGGATGCCGCGCCGTTACGTGGACTATCCGGATGCATTCCATGGCTGGAACATGGTTTCTTCCTATGGCTCCTACATTTCCGGCTTTGGTGTGATCATTTTCTTCTTTGGATTGATCGAGGCGTTTGTCAAAAAGCGCGTGGCCGGCAACAATCCGTGGGGAGTCGGCGCGACCACGCTGGAATGGACGCTGTCGTCGCCGCCGCCGTTCCATCAATTCGAAACGCTGCCTCGGATCAAATAGGACTTCGACGCAAAGCCCATGTCGCTCGTCAGCGCAGGCGCAGATCTCCGCGGGCCGCTCGCCTCAAGCCGCTCCGCAGAGCCGAGTCTCGCAACGGTCGGCGATTACATCGCGCTCATGAAACCACGGGTGATGTCGCTCGTGGTGTTCACCGCCCTGGTGGGCCTCGCGGTCGCTCCCGGCTCGCTGCATCCGGTGACTGCATTCACCGCGCTGCTTTGTATTGCGGTTGGCGCCGGAGCGTCTGGCGCACTGAACATGTGGTACGACGCCGACATCGATGCGGTCATGACACGAACGGCGCGACGGCCGGTGCCCATGGGCCGTATACGCCCTGGGGAGGCTTTGGCGTTTGGGCTAACGCTCGGCTCTTTCTCTGTGGTCGTGCTTGGCTTGTTGGTGAATTGGGTTGCCTCGACGCTGCTCGCCTTTACCATCTTCTTCTATGTCGTGATCTATACGATCTGGCTCAAGCGTTCGACGCCGCAGAACATCGTGATTGGCGGCGGCGCCGGCGCGTTCCCGCCGATGATCGGCTGGGCGGCCGTAACCGGATCGCTTTCGCTTGAGCCGGTTCTTTTATTTCTGATCATCTTCTTCTGGACGCCGCCGCATTTCTGGGCGTTGGCGCTTTATCGCACCGAGGATTATGCGCGCGCGGGAATTCCGATGCTGCCCGTTGTGTCGGGCGATGCCAGCACGCGGCGCCAGATCCTGCTCTATACCCTCATCCTCGTGCCGCTTGGCATCGCGCCGTGGATGTTTGGCTATACCGGCGCGTTGTATGGAATCACCGCTGTTTTGACAGGCGCGATCATGCTTACGCTGGGCTGGCAAGTTCTCCGGGAAAACCGCCCGGCTGAGCGCGCGAGCCGCAATCTTTTCGCGTTCTCGATACTGTACCTGTTTCTGCTGTTCGCGGTATTGCTGGTCGAGCGCGGGTGGGGCGGGCTGATCACCCGATTGGCAGCGTGAGCACGGACATCGCCAAGGACGAATTGATGGGCGAGCAACAGAACGACGACGGCATCGTGCTCACCGAAGCACAGAAGCGCGCGCGCCGGTCGCGCTCGCTCGCCATCGCGTTCGCGCTCGCCGCACTGGTTGTACTGTTTTACGTGATGACGCTGGTCAAGGGCCCGGCCATCCTGATTCGCCCCATCTGACAGACACCAAATGACAGCAGGTTCTGACAAGATGCGTAGAAAGCCCCTTAGCCGCGATGTGCTGGTCGCGAGCTGCTGTGGCGCGGTTGTCGCGGGCATGGTCGGCGCAGCCTATGCCTCGGTGCCGTTCTACAACTGGTTTTGCAAGACGACCGGGTTCGGCGGCACCACCCAGGTTGCGGAAAGCGCGCCCGATCATGTTCTCGGGCGCACGTTGACGATTCGTTTCGACTCCAATGTTTCGGCTGGCCTGCCCTGGAAATTCCAGCCCGAGCAAAATGCGATCCAGGTGCGCATTGGGGAGGTGGCGACCGTGCACTACAAGGTCGTCAACGAAGCCGCGCGCGAAATAGCGGCCCAGGCTTCCTACAATGTTTCGCCACCCACCGTCGGCGCCTATTTCGACAAGATCAACTGCTTTTGCTTCACGGAACAGCGCCTGAAACCGGGCGAAACGCGCGATATGACGGTCGTGTTTTATGTCGATCCCGCGATCGCCAAGGACCGCGATCAAAACGATCTCAACGTCATTACGCTATCTTATACATTCTACAGGCTCCGCGATCCGGAGCAGCCGGTCGCCGAGGCGCCGGATAAGAAGTCGAGCAAGCTCTAACGCATGATCCCGAAAAGTTCGGACAAGATCATGCGCGGAACGTAAACGGAGACGAAGACGATGGCCGACGCTCACGCCAAACCGCAGCATGACTACCACCTGGTCGATCCGAGCCCCTGGCCGGCGGTCGGCGCGGTGTCCGCCTTCATCCTGGCGGTCGGCGCTATCAGCTGGATGCATCATATGTACCCCGCCGCGCCGGTGGTTTTCGGTGTTGGCGTCCTGGGCGTGCTCTACACATTCGTTGTCTGGTGGCGCGACGTGATCCGCGAGGCCCAGTTCGAGGGCTTCCACACACGCGTGGTGCAGATCTCACACCGCTACGGCATGATCCTGTTCATCGCCTCCGAGGTGATGTTCTTCGTCGCCTGGTTCTGGGCCTACTTCAACACCGCGCTGTTTCCCGGAGACGTGCACGATGTAGGACGGATCGCGGTGACCGGTGGCGTGTGGCCGCCGAAAGGAATCGAAACTTTCGACCCGTGGCATCTGCCGCTGCTCAACACGTTGATCTTGCTCACGTCCGGCACGACCGTCACCTGGGCGCACCATGCGCTGCTGGAAAACGACCGGCAGGGTTTAAAATGGGGTTTGATCCTCACCATTCTGCTGGGCCTCACCTTCACTTGCGTGCAGGCCTACGAATATTCGCACGCGGCTTTTCATTTCAGCGGCAACATCTATGGCGCCACCTTCTTCATGGCCACCGGCTTCCATGGCGCACATGTGATCATCGGCTCGATCTTCCTGATCGTTTGCCTGATGCGTGCATTGGCCGGGCACTTCACCCCGAAACAGCATCTCGGCTTCGAATTCGCTGCGTGGTACTGGCATTTCGTCGACGTTGTATGGCTATTCCTCTTTGCCTGCATTTATGTCTGGGGCGCGGGCGCGCCGCATCCGGAATGATCAGCATCCATGGTTTACTGGATGAGGGGCGGCGTCATCACGCCGCCCTTTTGTTTTGCTGATTGATTGGCAATGATCGATCACGCATCGAACGACAAGTTGCCGATCGGCCGCGGTCTGCGCGGCCGCTGCCCGCGCTGTGGCGAGGGTCGGCTGTTTAAAGGTTTTCTGGCGCTTCGGCCGGCCTGCGAACATTGCGGTCTCGACTACGGCTTCGCCGACGCCGGTGACGGGCCGGCGGTATTCGTGATTCTCATCGGAGGTTTCATCGTCGTGTTCGCGGCTCTGATTACCGAAATCGTCTATCAGCCGCCTTATTGGGTTCATGCGGCTTTGTGGCTGCCACTGATTCTGCTCGTGACGCTCGCCCCGTTACGGCTGATCAAAGGCTTGTTGATTGCGCTGCAATTTCATCACAAGGCTGCCGAAGGCCGTCTCGAATACCGAGGCGACGCGTGAAGAAAGTGCGGCGGAAAAAAAAGGGAGGCACAGTACTCGACGCGACAGCGGCCGCGCTTGTCGGTGTTTTGATCCTGTGTGGGCTTGGCATCTGGCAACTCGACCGCAAGGTCTGGAAAGAAGACCTGGTCGCGAAGCTCAATGCGCGGCTCGGCCGCGCCCCGGAGGATTTGCCGCCGCGGGCGAGCTGGTCACGGCTTCGTGCAGACGGCGAAGAATTTCATCGCGTGACTTTCCCTGCCGAATTCCTCGATGGCGAAGAGGCGTTTGTTTACACGGCCGGTTCTCCGTTGCGGCCCGACGTGAAAGGACCAGGCTATTGGGTATTCGCGCCGGCGCGACTGGCCGGAGGCAGCATTGTCCTCATCAATCGCGGTTTTGTGCCAGACGATCGCAAGGACCCGGCGACACGCGCCGAGGGAGCACCGCGCGGCATTGTTGATATCGTCGGCGTGATGCGCTGGCCGGAGCGGCGCGATTCATTCACGCCCGAAGACGACCCAAAGAAAAATATCTGGTACCTGCGCGATTCCAATTCGATCGCCACATTCAAGAAGTGGGCGACCGCGGCGCCCTTTTACATTGACCAGGAAGGGCCTGCCCCACCGGGCGGCTTGCCAAAGCCAGGCAAGCTCGAAGTCAATTTGCCCGACAACCATTTGCAATATGCCCTAACGTGGTTTGGCCTCGCGGTGGCGCTCACCGGCGTCTACGTCGTTTGGCTGGCACGCCGGCTTTTTGGCCGGAAAGAGCGTTTCTTGTGAAAGCAGGGGCTCAAGGCTACTGTGCGGGCGTCCTTACCGCCGCGACCGAACCTTAAAATTAAGCTAAATCAATGCGTTATGTATCAACCCGGGGCGAGGCTCCCTCGCTCGATTTTGTCGAGGTGATGCTCGCGGGCCTTGCCCGCGACGGCGGACTCTATGTGCCGGAGCGCTGGCCGACACTTGATGGCGCGCGCATGGAAAGTTTTGCCGGCAAGCCTTACGCGGAAGTTGCCGTCGACGTCATCCGCCCCTTTGTCGGAGATGGAATCGCGGAGTCTGATCTCGCGCGCATGACACGCGAGGCTTATGGAAATTTCCGTCACCCCGCGGTGGCGCCGCTGACCGAGCTCAATTCGAATCTGTTCGTCCTCGAGCTTTTCCACGGGCCGACACTCGCCTTCAAGGACCTGGCGATGCAGTTGGTTGCACGGCTGATGGATCATGTGCTGCATCAACGTGGCGAGCGTACCACCATTGTGGTGGCCACATCCGGCGACACCGGCGGCGCAGCCGTGGAAGCCTTCCGCGGCCGTACACAGGCCGATGTGGTGGTTCTTTTCCCGCAAGGCCGTATCTCCGAGGTGCAGCGCCGGATGATGACCACCGTGCCGGACGCGAACGTCCACGCGGTGGCCATAGAAGGTACATTCGATGATTGCCAGGCGCTCGTGAAAGCGATGTTCAACCATCACGCTTTTAGAGATCAAGTGCGGCTGTCCGGCGTCAATTCCATCAATTGGGCGCGCATCGTAGCCCAGGCCGTCTATTATTTTACCGCGGCCGCAGCACTCGGCGGACCAAATCGAAAGATTGCCTTCACCGTGCCTACTGGAAATTTTGGTGACGTCTATGCCGGCTACGTCGCCTCCCGGATGGGATTGCCGGTCGACCGCCTGGTGATAGCGACCAATGTCAATGACATCCTGGTCCGCACCTTGGCCACCGGTGTCTACGAAATCCGCGACGTGGTGGCGACGACTTCGCCATCGATGGATATTCAGGTTTCTTCCAACTTCGAACGCGTATTGTTCGATGCTTACGGCCGGGACGCTGGCGCCGTGCGAGCCCTGATGGGTTCGTTGGCGCAGTCGCGCCGCTTCGCGATCTCGGCGCGCGCGCTCAAGGAGTTGCGGTCATCGTTCACCGCCGACCGCGCCGACGAGCAGGAAGCCGCCGCTGAAATTCGCGCATGGATGCGCGAGGCCAATTATTGCGTCGACCCGCACACCGCCGTTGCGCTGGCAGTTGCCGAAAAGGAGACGCGCAATCCTTCGGTGCCAATGGTGGTGCTGTCGACCGCACATCCCGCAAAGTTTCCCGATGCGGTGAAGGCAGCTTGCGGTATCGTCCCGGCGCTACCAGATAGGCTCGCTGACCTGACAACACGAAAAGAACGGATCACCGCACTGCCGGCGGATCAGGCGGCTGTAGAGCGGTATGTAACATCGGTTTCGCGCGCGGCGCGTGAAGGAGCAGCGGCATGACTGTTGAAGTCACTCGTCTTCCCTCTGGCTTGTCGGTGGTGACCGATCGAATGCCGCATCTCGAAACGGCTTCGCTCGGCGTGTGGGTTGGATCCGGCAGCCGCAACGAGAGGCCCGACGAGCATGGGATCTCGCATCTGCTTGAACACATGGCTTTCAAGGGTACGAAGCGGCGAACCGCCCGGCAGATCGCGGAAGCGATTGAGGCCGTGGGCGGGGACCTCAATGCAGCGACGAGCGCCGAATCGACGGGTTATTTCGCGCGTGTGCTCAAGGCCGACGTGCCGCTCGCGCTCGATGTGCTGTCGGACATTCTCTCCGAACCAATTTTCGATGTGGAAGAATTGCGCCGCGAGCAAAACGTGATCGTCCAGGAAATCGGCGCGACCGAGGATGCGCCCGATGATCTCGTGTTCGATCGCCTGCAGGAAACGGCGTTTCCACTGCAGCCGATCGGCCGTTCCATTCTTGGCACACCGGATACCGTGCGATCGTTCAACCCATCTCGGCTGCGGGCCTATCTGACACGAAACTATCGCGCGCCTAACATGATCGTTGCTGCTGCCGGTGCGATCGAGCACAGCGCGATCGTTGCCGAAGTCGACAAACGCCTCGCCAGCTTCACGGGCCCAGCTGCTCCGGCCCCCGAACCCGCACATTTCCGCGGCGGCACGAGAGTGGAAACACGCGAGCTTGAGCAAGTGCATATCGCCATGGCCCTGCAAGGGCTGCCTATGCGCGACGATCAACTCTATAGCTTGCAGGTGTTCACGAGCGTTTTGGGGGGAGGCATGTCTTCGCGCCTGTTCCAGGAAGTACGTGAAAATCGGGGTCTGTGCTATGCCATTCAGACCTTCCACATGCCCTTTGCCGATACCGGGCTGTTTGGCCTTTATGCCGGCACGGATGAATCCGACGCTCCCGAACTCATGCGCGTGGTCATTGATCAGATTGGCAACGCGACCGAAACGTTGAACGATACCGAGGTCAACCGTGCCAAGGCCCAAATGAAGGCAGGACTTTTGATGGCACTGGAAAGCTCCGAGGCGCGCGTCGGCCAATTGGCGAGGCAGATGCTCGCGTATGGACGTCCAATTCCGTCGGAGGAGATTGTTGCAAAGGTTGATGCTGTGAGCGTTGAAAGTGCCCGCGCCGCTGGTCGCGCCTTGATCGGCCGCGCCAAGCCAGCGATCGCTGCGCTCGGACCCGGCAACGGTCTTGCAAGCACCGCCGCAATCGCTGAAAGTCTAGTTCGCCGCGCGGCCTGAGCCGCGCGGTTCTCGACCGACATTGTCCATGGCGTTTTTCAGGACCGTCAGTTCCAACGAGAATATGCCGAGCGTTACCGGCGCGGGCGTCACATTGCGCGCGCCCCACAGCGGTGATTTTGCCGAATGGGCGGCCCTGCGAGAGACGAGCCGTAACTTCCTCGTTCCTTGGGAGCCGACGTGGCCGCCTGACGATCTAACGCGCGGCGCCTTTCGCCGTAGGCTCAAGCGATATGCCGAAGATCAACGCGGCGATCTGGCATATGCATTTTTGATTTTCCGCAGCGACGATAACGCCATGGTTGGCGGACTAACGCTTGCCAACATTCGGCGAGGCGTGGCTCAGGCGGGCAGTATTGGATATTGGATTGGGGCACCATTTGCTCGCAAAGGCTACATGACAGCGGCGATGCGCGCGCTTATTCCCTATAGTTTCGCAACACTAAGGCTGCACCGACTGGAAGCGGCCTGCATTCCCGACAACGCCGCATCGGTTCGCTTGCTGGAACGGACCGGCTTTAGTCGGGAGGGCTATGCCCGTGGCTATCTGTGTATCAATGGAACCTGGCAGGACCATCTGCTTTATGCGCGCCTCAAGGACGACACCGACTGAACAGCGCCTTGGGGCGGCCATGCTTGGCCTATAAAACATAGCAACGAAAAGACGGCGAGAATCGCGAAATGGAAATGCCGGAAGAACAAAATACGCAGATTGTGCGCGTAAGCCCGATACTTTTAAGTTTATCCCTGATGCTCGCCGGGTGCGGCTCGAGCAATCTATTCAACAGTTCAGCATTGGACCTTTTCAATACGTCGTCGAAAGCAACCACTTCCGAAACTGGGACGAACGCAGCTGATATCGAGTGCCCCAGCGTTACCGTACGGAGCGGCGCGGCCACGCTGATGATCGGCAGTAAACCGGGAGAGGGCGAGCCGGCGGCTATGGATTTGCGGTATCAGGCGACGATCCTCCGTACCGCCCGCGAGTGCCAGGTGAACGCCGGCATCATGACCATGAAGGTCGGCATTGAGGGTCGGGTCATCACAGGTCCCGCCGGAGGTCCCGGTACGATCAATGTACCGCTTCGCATTGCGGTGGTGCAGGAAGGGATTCAGCCGAAAACCATTACCTCGAAATTTGCTCGCTTGGACGTGGTTGTCGCCAGCGCTGTCGATCGGGTTGCATTTACGCATATCGACCCGGAGATATCGTTTCCGTTGCCTCAGCCGATTGCGATCCTGGATTCGTACGTGGTTTACGTCGGCTTCGACCCGGCGGGGGCGCCGCAGGAAAAGAAAAAGCCCGCGGTCAAGCCAAAGCCGAAGTCGGTGGCAAAGCCGCGTCAGAGCTGACTTGGAATTCCGGCCAGGCCTGAGGGCGCATTCATTCCGCTAGTTGAATTTCTTGCGGACGTCCTCAATGCCTTTGGCAATCAGCTCCACGGCCAGCTTTCCCTTGGTTTCAGCACTAAGGATCTTTTCCGCGGCCACGATAGCAGCTTCGGCTGCCGCGCTGCGGACATCGGCGGCGGCCTGCGCTTCAGCCTGGCTTATCTTGGTCTCGGCCAGCGCCGTGCGGCGGGCAACGAAATCCTCAATTCTTGTCTTCGCCTCGGTCGCGAGTAGTTCGGCCTCGGCTTTGGCGCCGGCAATAATGTCCTGCGCCTCGCTTTCGGCGGCCTGCCGTTTGCGCTGGTATTCGGCCAAAAGCTGAACCGCTTCATCCTTGAGCTTTCGCGCCTCATCGATCTCGGCCTTGATGCGCGCTGAGCGTTCGTCGAGCGATTTCGCCATCATCCTGTGGACGCCAATATAACCCAGACCGCCGACGAAGATGACGAAGGCAACTGTCACCCAAATTTCCGGATCTTTCAGCAATTCCACGATCGTCCCCGTCAACTGTTGAGCGTGTCCTTGACAGCCGCATTGACTGCACTGTCGGTCGGCGTTGTGCCGATCAGACGCTCGACGATCGCCTTGGCGGCGTCGGCCGCAATGCCATGAACATTCTTCATCGCGTTTTGTTTGGTCGCAGCGATAGTCTTCTCGGCGTCAGCCAGCTTGGCGTTAAGTTGATCCTCTAGCCGCTTGCGGGTCGCCTCTGCCTCAGCAGCCTGCTTTTCGCGTGTCTCGTTCGCGATCTCCTGCGCGCGAGCCCGTGCATCGGCTAGTGCCTTTTCGTACGCAGCGACAGCGGCATCCGATTCGCCTTTCAGCCGGGAGGCCTCGGAAAGATCTCCCGAAATGTGTTTCTGCCGGTTGTCGATAACTGTTTGAACGCGGGGGAGCGCCAGCTTCGCCATCAGCACGTAGAGCAGGACAAAAGCAATCACCAACCAAAAGAGTTGGGATGCGAAGGTCTCGGACTGAAATGGCGGAAATCCGCCATGGCCGCCTTCCTTAGCGTCCCCTGTGCTGGTCGTGTGAACGGGCTCGGCCATCACCGTCTCCGATACAAACCCAGTCCGTTCCTACAGCGCAAAAAGTAACAGGAGGGCGATCAGCAGCGAGAAGATGCCGAGCGCTTCGGTAATGGCGAACCCAAAGATCAGATTGCCGAATTGACCTTGTGCCGCGGATGGGTTGCGCAAAGCGGCGGCCAGATAATTTCCGAAGATGATCCCGACGCCAACACCGGCGCCACCCATGCCGATGCAGGCGATGCCCGCACCGATGTACTTTGCTGCTACTGGATCCATGTTCAACTCCTTCTTTTTCCGTTCGGGCCGTCAGTGGCCGGGGTGAATCGCATCATTGAGATAGATGCAAGTGAGGATGGCGAAGACATAGGCTTGGAGGAAGGCCACCAGCGTCTCCAACGCGAAGAGAATGACAATCATCAGCAAGGGAAGCGCGCCGCCAATCCAGCCAATGACACCGAGACCGGTACCGAGCAGAATGATGAAGCTGGCAAAGACCTGCAGCGTGATATGCCCTGCGAGCATGTTGGCAAACAGCCGCACGCTGTGCGAGATCGGTCGTGACACAAACGAAAGAATCTCGATCGCCACGATCAGCGGCAAAATGTAGATCGGCACTCCCTTGGGCACGAACAGGTTGAAAAAATGCAGCCCGTTCCGGATCAGGCCGTAAATCAGAACGGTAAAGAAAACCGTCAACGCCAGGGCGGCGGTGACGATGATGTGGCTGGTAACGGTGAAGGAGTAGGGGATGAGCCCAATCATGTTCAGTGTCAGCACAAACATGAAGATCGTGAAGACGAAAGGAAAGAACCTCATGCCTTCGGTGCCGGCGGTGCTGCGGACTGTCGTCGCGACGAATTCGTAGGCAATTTCGGCCGCTGATTGCAGTCGCGATGGCACGAGGCTGCGGCTGGCGGTTGCACCGACCAGAAACACAGTGATGCCGAGAACCGCGGCGAACATGAAGGCGGCTGAATTTGTGAACACGATTTCAGTGCCGCCGATCTTCACAACCGGAAACAGGTTCTGGATCTGAAATTGGTGGATCGGATCGACGGCCATTGTCTTTAATCGTCCAGTCGTCTCTCACGCACGATTCCTGCCCCTCGCATCACATTCAGCACGCCGGCGGCGAAACCGAGCAATAAAAATACGATGAGCCCCCACGGCGAGATTCCCAGCCAGCGATCAAGCAGCCAACCGATAACCGCACCCACAAGAACCCCGGCGACGAGTTCGGTCGACAGCCGGAAACCGCGGGCGATCGCCGATGGATCGGCGGTCTGACGAGGATCGGAGCCGTTTTCGGATGGTCGGTTCGCCTGGGCGAGCCGTTTGCCGAGACGCTGGAGCCTCGCGGAGAGAGCAGCCTCATCGTCCGGCGGATTTTTACGGTCGCCTTTGCCGCGCGTGCCGTCAGCCATGCTTGCGACTCGCGTGGACTTCAGGTTTCGCGTGTCCCGCCGCCCTAAAAGCCGCGCGGACCATACTTATCGCGTTTCTTCGAGTCAAGGAACGGCTCCTGCGGCATAAGTGTTTGATATCGAGTGACAAACATCGAATTTTCGTGCCGAAAATGGCTTCTGTGCGCAGGCGGATCGAAGCGTCTATAGGAACCACACACCTCCGTCCTCCGTGTTCAGTATGTGTCGGTCGGTGGTACGCTGAAAAATTCGCCGCGCCAAGATGAACGGAATACCGCCATGCGTGTCTCGACATTTGCTCTCATCATAATTGTCGTCTGTGCCGCGGCGCCTGCATTGGCGCAGCCTGCCGTCGATGTCGAGGGCCCAAAAGCAGGCCCGTCACAAACGCAGGATCAAGGTCAGCCCCAATCCGTGCAGCAACCTCCGATGCAAGCCCCGGAGAATTCGCAGGCGCCTGCGGTCGAGCGCGCGGGATTGGAAACAGAAATCGCGACTTTGCGGAAGGAAATCGCGTCACTGAAAGACGACGTCGCATCGCTGAAGAAAGAAATCGCAATTCTCAAGGAACCGCCTCCGCCGCGTCCGACAGCCGATCTCACGCCGTCTCCCGACAAAGGCGGCAATCTGTCGATCAAATTGCCAACCCAGCAGGATATCGCGCGTGCGCGCGAATACCTCGAAGAGGCTTGGCGCCGCCTGGTCGAGATGGTTGTCAATGTGCAGAAAGACATCATGCGCAAGGGCTAAGTAGCCTCCATTCATGCCCGGTCGGATGTCCGCCATCGTCGAAGCCGCTCCGCAATTGATCGCAAGTGCTACCTTGCGCGTCGATACGCCCGGCGCCGGGTTCACCGACATCACTGACAATGCAGCGGGCTTCATCGGTCAGATCAATGCCGACGAGGGGGTGTTGTTGGTCTACCTGCACCATACCTCGGCATCACTCACAATCCAGGAAAATGCCGATCCCGATGTGCAATCGGACCTGATTGCGGCGCTTGATCGTCTGGCGCCAGAAAACGCACCATGGATACATGACGCGGAAGGGCCGGATGACATGCCGGCCCATGTCAAGGCGATGCTCAACGGCGTCTCGCTACACGTGCCTGTTGTCGGCGGCAAAATGGCGCTCGGTGTTTGGCAGGGCATCTATCTCGTCGAACACCGGCGCCGTCCCCACAGCCGCGAGGTGAGCTTCCAGTTCATCGGCAGCCGGAAATGAAAAACGCCCCGAACTGCGGGGCGTTTCGAAGAAGAAGGCCGGCGGCGTGTTTGCCGCCGGCCGTAAAGCAATTCAGCCCTTTTGGATCGCCACTCCGGAACCTGTCCTGATGTCCACGCCCCTGGTGTCGCGCAGGAACAGCATGCCGATGACAAGTGTCATGACCGCGACCCCGATGGGATACCAGAGACCGTTGTAGATATTGCCAGTTGCGGCAACGACTGCGGTGGCCAGCAGCGGCAACATCCCGCCGAACCAGCCATTGCCGATGTGATAAGGCAATGACATCGAGGTATAGCGGATCTTGGTCGGGAACATTTCGACCAGGAACGCAGCGATCGGCCCGTAAACCATGGTCACGTAGATCACCATGATGACCAGGATCACTTCGGTCATGAACCAATTGATCTTGGCCGGGTCGGCTGACTTCGGGAAATCCTTGGCTGCAAGGGCTGCTGTCCACTTCGCATTGTCCCAGCCCTGAACCTTAGTCCCCCCAATATCCAGATCGGCTGACTTCGCTCCCGGCGTGTGGATCGTCTTGAACGACAATCCCGATTTGGTCAGGAAGTCCTGTGCACGATCGCAATCGCTGAATTTCGACCACGGGCCGACGAAGATGTGCAGGTTGCAGGTCGCCTGATCAGCCGAGACCGAGATTGGATTCTTTGCGGCGAACGCTTCCAGAGCCGGATTTGCATAGTGCGTCAGACCCTGGAACAGCGGGAAGTAAGTAATGGCCGCAATTGCGCAGCCGGCCAGGATGATCTTGAGACGGCCGATGCGGTCGGAGAGCCAGCCAAACACGATGAAGAACGGCGTTCCGATGATCAGCGACAGGCCGATCAATTCATAAGCCGTGATGTAGTCGACTCTCAGTGTGATGACGAGGAAGAACAACGCATAGAACTGGCCTGTGTACCACACCACGCCTTGACCGGCAGTGGCACCCAGCAGTGCGAGCAGAACATATTTGTTGTTGGGATAGTGGAAGAAGCTCTCGGTCAGCGGAGCCTTTGAGCCTTTTCCTTCCTGCACCATCTTCTGGAATATGGGTGTCTCATTCAGTTTAAGCCGAATGTAGACGGAGAACACGAGCAGGATGACAGAGATCAGGAACGGAATACGCCAGCCCCACTCGGCGAACTCCTTGGCGGCCATGTTGCCACGGCACAGCGCGATCAGGATGAGTGCCAACAGGAGTCCAAGAGTGGCCGTCGTCTGGATGAAGCTGGTCGCGTAACCGCGCTCATGCGGACGCGCGTGCTCAGCGACATAAGTCGCTGCTCCACCGTACTCGCCACCGAGCGCAAGGCCCTGCAACAAGCGAAGGCTGACGAGCAGGATCGGCGCCAACCAGCCAATGCTGGCGAAGGTCGGCAGCACGCCAACCAGGAAGGTTGCACTACCCATCACCATGATTGTGACGAGGAAGGTATATTTGCGGCCGACCAGATCGCCGACCCGGCCAAAGATCACTGCGCCGAATGGACGAATGAGGAAGCCGGCGGCGTAAGTAGCAAAGGCCGACAGCAGCGCCGCCGTGTCGTTACCGGTGGGGAAAAACAAGGCTGCGAAGAACGGTGCCAGCACCGCGTACAGATAGAAGTCGTACCATTCGAAGATCGTGCCGAGCGACGACGCGAAGATAACGAACTTTTCGTCCTTCGACATGCCGCCGGCGCGGGCGGCGGTACCAGCCACTGTGCTCATCTCGAGTCCCCCCGTTATTCGTGTTTTTCAAAACGACGCTCCCGCCGCCGCCGACGAAGAAGTCGTGCCGATAAAGCCCCGGCCGGCCCTTCGCCGCTCTTTGGCGGGTTGCGAAAATTCTAGTCCCCGGTCCCCGACACCAATATTCGACTTTTGGCCAAACCGATGCCCTAAGGCACAGATTCATAAGTACTTTTTCTGCACTGCAGCGTGGCTAGGCTAAGCCAATTTTCGTCGCACGGTGAAAGACTTGCGCTCAAAGCGGCGGGGGAGGAACATGGTTTGAAGCGCGGATTGATCCGCTAGGAATGGTGCGGCGCATCGCCGCTGTTCGACTGAACCGCAGGACAGTCCCATTTGAATGACGTGCTCCAGTACCGGTTGGTAATTGCCGATGATCACCCCCTGTTTCGCGGCGCGTTGCGCGAGGCGGTGACGGGCTTATTGGAAAAGGTCGATATCGCGGAAGCCGGGACATTTGATGAGCTCGTGGAATTGCTGGAGCGTGGCGGCGAAATCGACCTGGTGTTGCTTGATCTGACAATGCCGGGTGCGCGCGGGTTCTCCGGCCTAATGTATATGCGTGCGCAGTACCCCGGTGTGCCGGTGATTGTTGTTTCGGCTAACGACGATCCGGCCGCCATCCGCCGCTGTATGGAGGTTGGCGCCTCGGGGTTCATGCCAAAGACGCTTGGCGTTGAGGCGATGCGCGCCGCGATCTCGCATATCCTCAATGGTGGCGTGTGGACGCCACCAGATGTCGATCTAGCGACTGGCTCGGACGCGGAGGCGGCGGAGTTGATGGCTCGCATGGCGACATTGACGCCGCAGCAAGTGCGCGTGCTTATGATGCTGTCGGAAGGGCTTCTGAACAAACAGATCGCCTACCAGCTCGGCGTGTCAGAGGCGACGGTTAAGGCACACGTTTCCGCGATACTGCAGAAGCTGGGGGTTGAGAGCCGTACGCAGGCGGTGATCGCCGCTGCCAAAATTGAAGCCGGGCAGTGGCCGCAAAGCGTCGCCGCAGAAAACTAGCCGGCTCTCGCTATTCTGCGGCGACCCGCAATACGCGCCATTGTGCCAACAGCGCACGCAGCGCCGCCGGCTTAATCGGCTTGTGCAATACCTGAATGCCCTCTTCGCGAGCCTGTTCGCGCACGGCCGGCGAGCGGTCAGCGGTAATCAGGATCGCCGGAAGGTCGCCATAGCGGCGGCGCAGCGCGGTAATAGCTTCAATGCCGTTACCGTTGTCGAGATGGTAGTCGACCAAAAGCCCATTTGGCATCAACGCGCTCTCCGAGATTGCCGCCAGCGCAAATGCAAGATCGGGAGCTTTGAGCACTTCACAGCCCCAGCCGCGCAGCAGAGTTTCCATCCCGTCGAGCACCGAGGGTTCGTTGTCAACGCATAGAGTGATGATGCCCGCGAGTTGACTGGATTCAACGCGCGCACTTTCCCGCGCGGGCAATTCGGTCGGTGCCTCATTTGATCGCGGCACAGTGACGGAGAAATGCGCGCCACGGCCGGATTCCGACTCGAGTTCGATTTTACAATCGAGCACACGCGCCACGCGTTCCACAATCGACAGGCCGAGGCCCAGCCCACGAGCAATTTTGGCGCCCTGATCGAGTCGGTGAAATTCGACAAAAATGTCTCGCCACTTCGCCTTCGGAATGCCGACACCGGTATCATAGACATCGATGCGCAGATCGTTGCCGTGCCGGCGGCAGCCAACCAGCACGCTTCCTGCAGGTGTGTATTTGATCGCGTTTGAGACCAGATTTTGGATCAAACGGCGTAACAACCGGCGGTCAGAACGGATGACCAATGCGCACGGGACAAAAGTGAGCTTGAGCCCTTTTGCGGAGGCAAGCGGGGCAAATTCGAGTTCAATCTGGCGCAACAATTCGTCGACACGAAAATTCGCGAATTCCGGGCGCAGCGCGCCTGTATCCAGACGTGACATATCCAATAGCGCACCCAGAATTTCCTCCACTGCTTCAAGAGAAGCATCGATATTGTCCACTAAACCGCGATCATCCCGCGCTCCGCGCTCGATAAGGCTGGTTACGTAGAGTCGCGCGGCATTGAGTGGCTGCAGGATGTCATGACTCGCTGCTGCCAGGAATTTGGTCTTGGAAATATTGGCAGCCTCGGCCTCGCCTTTGGCATGGGCAAGCGCGGCATTGAGACGAGTGAGCTCTTCCGTGCGTTCGCGCACACGCCGTTCTAGCGTCTCGTTTGATCGCTCCAACGCTTCCGCTGCCTCAACACTCGCCGTGATGTCGGTGAATGTCGTCGCGATGCCCCCGTCCGGCATGTGATTTGAGCGTACCTCGATAACCGCACCTTCCGCGAAGCGTTCCAGAAACGGTTCACTGCCGGAGATATAACGTTCTATCTGTGTATTGACGAATTCCTCGGCGCGGTCGGCTGAGAGATCGCCACGCCGGCCGCTGTTAAACCGCAGGATGTCGGCCAGTCCCGCGCCGACTCGAATCAGGTTCGGTGGCAAATCTAGGATTTCACCGAACTGCCGGTTCCAGCAAATCAGCTGCAGCTCTTTGTCGAACACCGCGATGCCCTGTCGCACGTGATCGAGGGCGGTCTGGAGTATCTCGCGATTGTACTGAATTGCAGAATTAGCATCGTCGAGCAGTTTCAAGGCCGCCTTGGTTGATACCGTGCGCTTGCGCAGTAGCAGGGAAAGGACCAGCCGGGACGAGGCGCCGCCGATCGCCGAGGCAAGGATGTGTTCGGCATGGCGCACCAGCCGGAAGTCAGCTTCTTCTTTCCGCTCGAGACTGACGCGTTGTGCTGCGGCGAAGGTCTCGAATGCCGAGCGCGTGCGCTCCTCGCCGAGGTAGCGCGAAACCGTTGTTGTGAGTTCCTCCACCGTGACGGAAGAACGCCAAAGCCGGAAACTCGGGGCAATGGGCGTAAATTCCGAAGGGACGAAGGTATTGGCCTGCAGGCGCTCAATCGGCGAAGGCGCGCGGCGCAAGGAGAAGCCGACATAGCACACGACATTGAGTAGCAAACTCCAGATGACACCATGGACCAATGGCGGCAAGTCAAGCCCGAACAGATGTTGCGGGCGCAACATGATAAGGCCCCACGGTCCTTCGGTAAGTATGCGCTCGCCAACGACGCCGATATCGGAAAGCGTCGGAAGAAGCAGGGTGTAGGCCCACACGAAAAATCCAGCCGTCATGCCGGCAATGGCGCCGGCGGCCGTGGCTCGCCTCCAGAGCAAGCCGCCAAAGAAGGCCGGCGCAAGTTGCGCGATGGCCGCAAATGAAAGAAGACCGATCGAGGCCAACTGTGCTTCGCCCGCGGACCGGTAATAGACGTAGGCGAGAAGCAGAATCGCGAAAATCGCCAACCGCCGGACCGTGAGCAACATCGAGCCAACGTTGTCGCGTCCGCTGATCAAGGCCTCTCGCCGCTGCAACACGAGCGGCATGATCAGATCGTTTGATACCATGATCGAGAGGGCAACTGATTCGACGATCACCATCGCAGTCGCAGCTGAAAGACCGCCCACGAACGCAATGATGGTGAACAGGTTTGAGCCGCTTTCGAGTGGCAGGGCAAGCACAAACATATCGCTGTCGACCTTGCCGGCCGGAAAGGTCAACAAGCCGGCGAGTGCGATCGGCACGACAAACAGGTTTATGAGAATCAAATAGAGAGGATAAAGCCAGACAGCGCGTTTGATTTCGCCTTGGCTGTTGTTTTCGACAACGGCCACGTGAAATTGTCTTGGCAGCAGGATAAACGCTGAGAATGAGAGAAGCGTCATTGCGACCAAGGTGTCAATGCGGGGTTCCCTGCTGAAGATGGCTGCAGTCGACGGTCGTTGCATGGCTTCGGAGAACAGCGCTATTGGCCCGTCGAACATCCAGAAGGTGACGAAAATTCCGACGGCGAGGAATGCAACGAGCTTGACGATCGACTCGGTTGCCACGGCCAACATCAGTCCGTCCTGATGCTCGGTGGCATCGATATGGCGAGTACCGAAAAGCACCGCGAAAGTTGCCATCGAGAACGCAACGAATAACGCAATGTCTCCAAGCAGAGGCCGCGTGACCTCGGTGCCTGCCGGGATATGGGCGAGGATCGTTTCTAGCGATGACGAAACCGCTTTTAACTGCAGTGCGATGTAGGGGATCGATCCAACGATCGCAATCAACGCAACAGTGGCTGCAACTGCCTGACCTTTGCCGTAGCGCGCAGCTATGAAATCGGCGATCGAAGTAATGTTTTGCGCCTTTGCGAGGCGCACGACTCGCATCAGAAGCGGCCCACAGAGGCCGATCATGAGAGCCGGCCCGATATAGATGGTCAGAAAATCGAACCCGGTGCGTGAAGCGAAGCCGACCGAGCCGAAGAAGGTCCAGGAGGTGCAATAGATCGCCAGCGAAAGCGGATAGATCAACAGTCGCGCCCGACCTTCGCGACCGAGGCCTCGCATGCGGTCGCCGTAGCTCGCGATCAGGAACAACAACCCGATATACGCAAGCGCTACAACAATAACGACCCCACCCTGCAGCATGCACTCTCCAGATCGAGACCAACATTATAGTCCGGCTGCGATCTTGCGGAACTAAACCCCAGCACAGAACGCCATCGGGCGCGGCAGTGCAACTCGCGAATGCCTCCGGCACCAAAGTACCTTTGCACGGTCCAATCATACCGTAAGCTATTGCTTTACCTAAACTTTTATCTTCACTCGGCGCGCCTATAGTGCAAGATACGCTGGCAATTTGAGGTGTCGCGTTTCGGAGCAACAGCAACCATGCCTTCGGCAGTTCTACCGAGTGGCGAACTGTTTATCGTCGACAACGATGCCATGCTACGCGACGCGCTTTCGGTCGTTTTCACGCTTGGCGGCTATCGCGTCACCGGTTTTGCCGACGCACAAACCTTTCTTAGCGCTGCGCAAAGGTGCACGCCCGCCTGCGTCTTGCTCGATTTGCACTTGCCCGACAAATCGGGCGTGATGGTGCTCAAAGAACTTGATGCACACAGCTATGCGGCTCCCATTTTCATCATCACAGGCGATGATGATGTGAGTTCGGCGGTTGAGGCAGTGAAGTGCGGGGCGTTCGACTATCTGGTCAAGCCGCTTGACGCGCGGTCAATCGCCGTGCGCGTGGGCGGCGCCATCGCTGCCTTCGGTAACCGCAACGGACAAGGCAGCGCCGGAAATGGATCATTGGGTGCCTTTCCAGGCCAGGCTCTTCTTACTCCGCGTGAACGAGAGGTGCTTACGCAGATTGCAGGAGGCGCCTCAAACAAGGAGGCCGGTCGTCACCTGGGCATCAGCCCACGGACCGTCGAAGTCCATCGCGCCCGCATCATGGAGAAGATTGGCGCCCGAAATGCCGCCGATTTGGTGCGCATTGTGCTTGGTGGCGGTCAACGTCGGATGACACCAACACCAGCCGGAATAGCGACATAACCCCTCGCCAGCATTTGACGCGAGCGTTTTCGCGCGGCATTGATCGCTGCCAATGAGCTTGGCGCGCGGTGCGCTTGGCTCCCGTGAGAGCCTTGGGTCTTGTCCTCGCCGCCCGCCACAGACCGCTTCGCGGCCTTGCGCCATCTTACCGAAACGCTGGTCATCGCGGCGGCCGGCGGATCTGCGCTGGGGCTTATCGGCGTTCCCGCCGGCTGGCTATCGGGCTCAATTCTGGCAGTGGCCGGCGCGTCGCTTGCCGGCCGTCCAATGCTGATACCCACTTTTTTAATGCGCGCGATCTTTGTGCTGATTGGCATATCGCTCGGCGCGGTGGTCACCCCAGAGACATTGCATGGCATGGCGACCTATCCGGCCAGCATTGCGGTGCTTATCCTGGCCATGATCTTGATCTCTGTCGCTGGCGCCGGATATCTGCGCGTCATTCATCAATGGAACAAAGTCGACGCGTATCTCGCTGCTGCGCCAGGAGGAATGTCTCAGGTTCTGGTTTTAGGCGCCGAGCTTGGCGCCGACTTGCGCGCAATTGCAATTGTGCAGAGCATACGCGTGGTCGTCATTGCCGTTGGCTTGCCGGCGGGATTGTCTTTTCTGGGCCTTGTTGGCCACGTTGCGCCGAGAGCAACCGGCGCGCTGAGCATTGCCGTGCTCGACGAATTGGCGATTCTCGTCGCCGTATCAAGCGTCGTTGCAATCATCGCCTATCGCATCCGCTTCCCAGGTGGATTGCTCTTTGGCGCCATGCTCACGTCAGCTGTCCTGCACGGGAGCGGCTTGATTCATGCTGTCATGCCGTGGTGGGTCGCCAACACTGCGATGGTTTCGATGGGCGCCGTCACAGGTTCACGCTTCGCCAATGCCCCGCCGAGACTGCTATTGAATTTTGTCGGCGCCGCATTTGGTTCATTCGCCGTCGCAGTCACGATCGCCGCTGTATTTGCGGCCATTTTGATCAGCGTGCTGTCACTGCGCGCCGCCGAAGTGATGATTGCTTTTGCACCGGGCTCTGTCGACGCCATGATGTTGCTGGCGCTCGCGCTCAATATGGACCCGGTGTATGTCGGCGCGCACCATCTGACACGAATCTTTTTTGTATCGCTGACTATGCCGCTGGTGGCCCGGCGAAACGCGCGCTCGCTCAAAATACCCAGCGAGCCCGTCAAGCCGCCCCTAAAGCGGCCGCCATTTCAAGATTGATGAGATTGGGTCTGGCTACTCAGCCGCAGTTGCCTGCAAACGCCGCTGTAGCCCTAGCCGCTCCCACACGTCCACCAGCGCTTCGGCCAGCGTATCGATGAGGACGTCATCGTGATAAGGCGAAGGGGTGATGCGCAATCGTTCCATTCCGCGCGGCACGGTCGGATAATTGATCGGTTGAATGTAGATGCCGTGCTCGGAGAGCAATAAATCGCTCGCCGCCTTGCACTGTTCGGGGTCGCCGACCAGGACCGGTACGATATGAGTGTCGCTTGGCATAACAGGCAGGCCTGCGGCGTTGAGCACTGACTTGACCCGCGCCGCGCGCTCCTGGTGTCGTTCGCGTTCCCACCCCGATGTCTTCAAATGGCGGATGGCGGCCGTCGCTGCCGCGCAGATCGCTGGTGGGAGTGCGGTGGTGAAGATAAATCCCGGAGCATAGGAACGAACGGCATCAACGAGTTCTTCTCTTGCCGCGATATAACCGCCGAGGCAGCCGAACGCTTTGGCAAGCGTGCCCTCGATCACGTCGACGCGCAGCATGACGCCGTCACGCTCGCAGATGCCCGCACCGCGTGGTCCATACATGCCGACTGCATGCACCTCATCGCAATAGGTCATGGCGCCATAGCGTTCGGCGAGGTCGCAAATCGCATGCACCGGTGCGACGTCGCCGTCCATGGAATAGAGACTTTCGAACACGATCAGCTTGGGACGTGCGGGATCGCAGGCCTTCAGCAGTGCCTCAAGATGGCCGAGGTCGTTATGCCGCCAGATCTGCTTCTCGCAGCCTGACTGACGCACGCCTTCGATCATGGAATTGTGGTTGAGCGCATCGGACAGGAGCAAGCAGTTCGGCAACAGCTTCGCAATGGTGGAAATGCCGGTCTCATTCGATATGTAGCCCGACGTGAAGACGAGCGCGGACGGCTTGCCATGCAGGTCGGCCAGTTCGCGCTCAAGTTCGACGAGCGGGTGATTGGTGCCGGCAATATTGCGAGTGCCACCTGCGCCCGTTCCCATACGGGCTGCTGCCTCGACCATAGCGCCGATCACCTTCGGGTGCTGCGCCATGCCGAGGTAGTCGTTCGAGCACCAGATTACGACATCGCGCGGACCTTGCTTGGAATGCCATACAGCATGCGGGAAGCGACCAGCGATGCGCTCGAGATCGGCAAAGACCCTATAGCGCCTCTCGTCTCGCAACTTGTCCAGGGCAGATACAAAAAAACCGCCGTAATCCATGCTCTTTTCTTTCCCGCCCCCCGCGGTAGCCATCTTTTAGAAGGCTTCCAGGGTATTTGTCGAGACGAGATTCGTCGCATCCCGGCATTTTGCATTGATTGAGATCAAGCCCGCCGACCGCAATATCAGACGGCTTTTTTGCGGGGCACGCTGTCCGCCGGCCGTCGCAGACAAGTTGTCGCGAAGGCGTATGCATACCAGCGCAGATAGTTTGGTAGCCACTTGATCACGTGAAAACGGCTGGCGCCGTGAGCGCGCTGAAACCAACGCGCCGGCACCTCTCCGATTGGCCAGCCAAGTCGGTGGCATTTAACAAGCAGTTCGATGCTGTAACAAAAGCCCCGCTCGGACTCGATTGCGATCTCGTCGATTGTTCGGCGGGAAAACAGGCGGAATCCGTTGCTGGCGTCGTGGGTCGGCAGGCGTGCAAGATGGTAGAGCGAGAAGTTCGCGGCGCGCACGAGGAAATTCTTTAGCCACGGGCAATCGACCATGGCACCGCCTGCCATGAAACGGCTTGCGCAGACGATGTCGCAGCCGCCCACTGCTTTCGCGACCATCGAATCCAGAATTCCGGCATTGTAATCATCGTCGGCCGGGAACACGAGAATGAACGGCGCGTTACTTGCCGCAAAACCGGTGAGCACGGCACCATGCGCGCCGCGTCCGCGGTTGCGCACGAATTCTATGGCGAGCGGGGCAAGCGCGTCGCGATTGTTCTCGATCGCCGGAAGAGTGTCATCATCTTCTCGGTCGTAGCAAATCAGCACGCGGTTTGGCGTTTTGACCTCGCTCGCGATCGCTCGCAGAGTTGGCACAATATTGGCGCCTTCGTTGTAGACAGGAATGACGACGTCGAGGCGCTGGCGCTTCGCGCTGTTCATTGGACAACGGGCAGCGGGGTGCTCAAGGCTTTTCTCCGCTGGTCAACACGAAGGGGCGCAATGGCTGCATGATCGCAAGATTGAACAAAACGCCGTCAATGAAATTATATATTGGCAGGAGCATGCGAGTCCGCCGCGAGGCGACATAGCGATAGGCAAGGCCCGCCAGATAGTCAGTCTGGACGCGAAATCCCTCGTTGCGAAAGACTTCGGCGACCTGGGCGGCCAGAACCGGCCTTTCGTTCTCGGTGACCCCGACAGAACTATAAAAGGGCGAGGTCCGATCGCGGTAGAGCCACATAAAGGGATTCAGGCGATTGGGGTCGAAAGCGACGAACCGCCCGCCGTTTTTGAGGACGCGTCTGACCTCGCCGGCGAGGCGGCGGGGGTTCGGAAAGTGGTGAACCAGTCCGCTCAGCAACACGCCGTCGACGCTTGCATCTTTGAACGGCAGGTTTTCGGCGTCTCCTTCAATCAGCTCGACGCCAGGATATTTTCGCCGGCCAAGCGCTACGAGTTTGGGACTGATGTCGAGTCCGACGCTTTGATATCCCTGCCGGCGCAATAGTTCGGTGAACACGCCAGAGCCGCAACCGAGGTCGGCTACTCGTGCGCCCCTGGGTAAACCACTCAGCCGCACGAAAGCCGCGATCAGCGCTTCATTGGCATCCGGCGTAAATACATCGTATTCGTCGTTTTCGGCGTGGGCGTCGAAGAAGGCGATCTCCTTGCCTTTATCTTGCGCATCGGCGGCTTTCATCGGGCGGAGCCTATAGAATCCGCGGCGCCGGCAGCGGCGTAATCAGCTTGCCGCGAAACCCTTTGGCCCGAAGCTTCGGCGCCAGTTCATCCGCGATGTGCCAGGAGAAGATGATCGCACAATCAGGTTGGTCGGAATACAGTCTGGATTCCTCCACGACCGGAATCTGCGTGCCGGGCATGTATTTCCCGATCTTCAGCGAGCCGGCAATCTCGCAAACGTAATCGATAAGCCCCTCATCGAGACCGACATAATTGACCAGTGTACTCGCGCGCGACGGCGCGCTGATGCCGGCGACGCGGGCACCTCTTTCCTTCAATTCGCACAGCATCGAGAGCAATCGAAGTTTCGAGAGGATAACGTCCCGCCGGAATGTCTCGAGACGCTTAACCATCGCGTCCCCACGCGGTTCGGTCGCCAGCATCCGCTGCACATCGTCTTGCACGGAGCGTGTCCCGTGACGCGCCGCATAGACACGAATCGATCCGCCGTGACTTGGAATTAAACGTGCGTGAAAAACCTCAAGGCCGTGCATTTCCAGGAGGTGTTTGAGGCTTGTCAGCGAATAGTACCGCAGATGCTCATGATAGATGGTGTCGTATTGAAGGGTATCGAGAAGTGGAATGAGATAGTGAGATTCCGAAATAAATACCCCGTCAGGTTTGAGCATCTCGACAATGCCATCGACAATGGCATGGACGTCTTCAATGTGTGCAAAGCAATTGGCGGCGGTTACGACGCTCGCGACGCCAAATTCGCGCTTGACCTCGCGGGCAACCTCAACCCCGAAATAGCGCTTGATTGTGGGAATACCGCGCTGGTTGGCGATATCGCTGACGTCGGTCGGCTCGATGCCAAGCACGCGTTGTCCGCCGCCCTGAAAGTTCGACAGTAATGTACCATCGTTCGAGCCTATATCGACGACGAGGTCCTTGTTGGTCAGACCGAGCATGGCAGCGCTCTCGCGCTGCAAGTCGGAAAAATTATCGCGCAATAATCTGGTGGTGCCGCTGGTGTAGGGGTATTCGGGCGGGAAGATGATTGTCGGGTCCACGGCAAGCCCGAGCTGGACCAGATCGCAGTTGTGGCAATGCAAGAGCGTTGTTGGAAACCACGGCAGTTGGTGCGGCACCTGGCCAACCGGCACCATTTGATTGACGGGCGGCATATAACCAAGTGACAGCACGACATCGAGGGGTGCGTGGCCGCAAATCTGACAGCCCTCGATTGGGACGCTGGCGCCGGTGCCGGTCGCACGCGCAACTTTGCTGGGACGCAAGGCTCAAGTCTCCTTCGGCGCCAACTCGATGTTGCGCCAATACCAGCCAAGCGTGGGTTTTAGACCCTCGGATAACGGCACGCGCGGCTTATAGCCCAGCTTTGCAAGCTTCGAAATGTCGGGGCAACGGCGCGCCGTGCCGCCCGCCCTGGGCTGGCCGGTAATCAGATCGATTTTGCGGCCGCCGACACCGGCGATCCGGCCGGCCAGATCCGCGATCGTGACCTCCTCGGTTGTACCTATATTATAGATGCCAAGGTGCTCGCCTTGCTTCAGCATCACCATCACACCAGCAACCAAGTCGTCGATGAAGCAGAAACTACGCGTTTCTTTTCCGGTCCCTTGGATTTCAAATGGCAATTTCCCGGACGGCCGCTTTTTAGCAGCGGCATCAAGGCGCAGGGCGAATTGCGGGATCACGTGTTCCCAGCCCATGTCGGGGCCATAAACATTGTGCGGACGAAAGATCAACACGCGCTTGAAATATTTGCGGCCGAAATTGATCGCCATCAATTCACTTATCAACTTGCCGCCACCGTAGGAATAGCGCGGGTTCAGCGGATCGGGGATAGTGAGCGGGGCCCTTTCATCGGTAGGGACCTTCGGCGGTGTCTGATAGACCTCCGAGCTCGAAGCAAGAACCAGCGTGCCGATACCATGCTTGCGGCACGCGTCGATAACATTGACCATGCCCCGCACACCGACATCGAGCACCAGCTCGGGTTGGCTGTAAAAAAATTCAGTGCCGTTGACAAAGGCAAGATGATGAACCTCGTCCATTGTCTGCGCAGATTTCTCGACCACAGCCGCATCGCGAATGTCACCGGCGATAAACTCGATATCTTTGGCGACTTCGGTAAGCCGGTGAGAACTCCCACGGGAGCTGTCATCAAGCACGCGCACTCGATGACCCGCCTTGACGAGGGCTTTCACCAGACCGGAACCGATGAAGCCGCTCCCTCCGGTGACCAGGATGCGGCTCACGCGCGCATCTCCTCTTTGGCGGTCTCGCCCGCAACGTCGATCCATGCACCTTGCAGGTGCGACCGCCGGGCGGCGTCGATGAGCTGCTGCACGCGATAACCTTCCGCAAAGCCTGGCCTTGCGGTGCCGTCATTTTCGATGGCGTCGAAAAACAGTTTCGCGAGCCGTGAGACCGGAGCGATGCGGCCGTCCGGATATCTCGCATCGAGCGGATCGTCAGTTCCGATGCGGGCAAGGGGCGCTTCCCGCCTGCCGTGCCACAGCTCAAAGCCACGCATGTAATCGGCGCCGGAATTGTGCAGCATCAGCGTGCCGTCCTCGCCAAAGAACTCGAGACGATGGCCGATGCCACGATATGAGGCGCAACTCATTGACAAGCTTACCAGCGGGCCCGAAGCGAATTGCAGTGCCATCGCCACGGTCGTCTCCAGCTCGCTGTCACCGGGCAAGCCGGCCACGCGCGCCGACAGTCCGACGATCGGCCCACAGAACCATTCCAGATAGTGGAAACAGTGGGAAATGAAGTTGCCGAGCACGCCGCCGCCATCGTCGCCGAGTGTTTTCCAGTTGCGCATGCGCAGCTGGATGGCGCGGCTCTCTACGTGCCAATGAACGGTGACATGGCGGAGGGCGCCGATCGCATCGGCAGCGAGCATCGCCTTGGCCCGCTGCCAGCTCACGATCTGATGAAAATTGAAGTCGATCATGGTCGGCTTACGACTTAGTGCGGCCTGCCGAAGCATCGCGCGCGCGCTCACGAGGTCATTTGCCATCGGCTTCTCGGCGAACACCGCCTTGCCCAATTCCAGCGCCCGGATCGCAACCGGCACTTGCAAGCTTGGCAAGGTCGCGACAGCGACCGCCTGCACGTCGGCGTCCTCGACCAGCGCGCGCCAGTCGCCGTAGGCTTTTGGAACGCCGGCGTCACGGGCGCGTTCGGCCGTACGTTTTATATCGCTGCCCGCGAGCGCAACCACCTCGCAACGAGGGTCGGCCCGGAAAGCTGGCAACAGCACGGTGCGTCCATAGTTGCTGCCGACTATTCCCAAACGGATCACGGCCTCGATATCCCGCCATATGTTTTGTCTTTATGCGGCATGGATTTGAGCCAAATCGACATGCTACGCAAGGGCGAAATGGCCAGGGCCGGGACGACATCCCATGACCGTAATGAGTGACGATGCTGCCGGCGCCGGGTGGCGCAAGGTCGGCGCGCTCGTTCTCGCCGTCGTCGCCATCGGCCTGCCGGTCAATAATTTCTCCGACTACGCGCTGTTACTCGTCCTGGCAATTGTGATTTTTTGCGGTGATGTGCGCGCCAATCTGCGCGCATGGATTGTCGCCGTGGCCATCGTTGTTATCGCTGCTTTGGGTCAAGCGTTCCTTTCGCCCCCGCGCATCGAGGAAGGTCACAATGTTTTTCTGCCAGGCACGGCGCTTGAGCGGAAATTGCCGAGTGAAGTTTACCGTTACATGGCTGCGGATTTCGACAAACAATATCCGCCCGCACGCCGCTGTGATCCGAAAAAAGCCGGTTGCTGGCTGAGCAATGGCTTCCCCGATTCGGCTTTTGCGTTCTCGGCCGATGGCATCTGGCGCAAGGCTGAATTTTCCCGTGCCGTGAGTGGAATCGATTTCTCCGATCCGGTGTGGCTGCGGCCAAGTTTTGTCAACGAATTCCGATATAATTGGACAACGGATAATGATGTGAAACGGGGGACGCGCGACCGACGTTTCTGGATGGGATGGCATCGCTGGCATCTCACGATGCCATGGTTTGAAATGATCCGTCTGCCGGCGAGCTATGTTGGCAGCGAGCTGTGCTGGCGCGGCACGGTGATGTGGGAAGGCGAGGGGGAGCATTTCGTCGCGACGACCGGTGATGGATGCCGGGACATCAAAGCTGACGATGTCGGGAAGCGAATTGTTGGCGTTGGCATCAAGCCGGACACGCTCGCAATGCGCTTGACGCCGACCTGGAGCATATGGCTGGCGAGTTTCGCGCGCGGGACTTTACTTTTGATTGCGGCGGCCGGTCTGGTTGTAACTTTGGTACGCGTCAGACCGGGCCGGGCGCTTGTGCCCGCTGTTATCATCATCCTGTCGGGTCTGGTCATTGCCTTGGACGACGCAAGCTTCCTCGGTGGAGTGCGGCCATTCGACGGCGGTGATGATGGGCTCTTTTATGATGGCGTCGGACGTTTGATATTGCAGAAATTACTGGCCGGTGATGTCTACGGGGCATTCGAAGGAGGCGAGGCAGTCTTCTATTACGGCGGACCCGGGCTGCGATATTTCCGCGCCCTCGAACACATTGTCTTCGGCGAAAGCTATCTCGGCTACCTCTCGATCATTCTGCTGTTTCCATTTCTTGTGTACGCTCTGTTTCGGCGCTTCTTGCCAGACCGGTGGTCGCTTGCCCTGATCCTCCTCTTTGTTGCGATCCCAATCGGCACAATATTCGGCACGTCATTTGTCCAGTATGAGCAATGGGCATCGCGCGGTTTTGCGGATCCGGCAGCGTATATAATGTTTGTCGCCGGAGCCCTGTTGGCCGTGAGCAAGTCGGCGCAGCGGGCAGGTCTGGTTCAACCTTTTTTTGCAGCGTTGTTGTTGGCGCTTGCGATTTTCATGAAGCCTATCGTCGCGCCGGCCGCCGCAGTTCTGCTCGGAGGGGCAGGCATTGCGGCACTTTATTTGCGGCAGTGGCAACGGCTTGTCGGTCTGTGCGTTGGGTTTCTGCCCGTATTTTCAATGGTCCTGCATAATTGGGTTTATGGTCATGTGTTCGTACTGTTCAGCGCGAATACCGAACATCCCGCAGTTCTGGTGATGCCACCCTCGGCCTATGTTGCTGCTGCGCACGACTTGATGGCGATGCATTTGAACAGCGGCTCCGTGAGGAAGGTCTTTGTGCAAATTGCCGATTGGCTGGGTGGTCCGGCGGAATCCCACGCTACCATTCCGTTGAATGTCGCCGCTGTCGCCGTACTCATGTACGTCGTCATTCGCGGTCGCCGATTTGACCCGTGGCTACGGCTGATCGGCGCCGCGGCGCTTGCGCAACATGCTGTTGCGCTGTTCTACACGGCTGCAACGGCCCGTTACCACTTTCTGACGTGGCTCCTCACCATGTTGGTCGTCGCGGTGTGGTGTCAGCGGGTGGGTATTGACCGGTTGAAACGGCGTTATCCTTTGCTTTCGCAGCGTTTTGCTGCGCATCCATGGTCGCAGTGGCTTGCATCCGGGCTCGACCGGCTGCAAAAAGTGTCTGCATGAACGACAAACCCACGGGCATGGCCAGCGGCCTCACCAACTATGGCGACCGCGACTTCTCCCTCTATCTGCGGCGTTCCTTCGCGCAGTCGATGGGCTATTCGCTCGCCATGCTGGCAAAACCTGTGGTCGGCATTGCCTATACTCCATCCGGGTTCAACAATTGCCACAGGCATTTCCCCGAAATGCTGGAGGCGGTTAAGCGCGGCGTCCTGACGGCGGGCGCGCTACCGATTGAGTTTCCGACCATCTCCCTGGGCGAGGTCTTCCTCAATCCGACCAGTCTGAAATTTCGCAATTTGATGTCGATCGACACCGAGGAGATGGTTCGGGCACAGCCCATGGACGCGGTCGTGCTGATGGGCGGCTGCGACAAAACAGTGCCCGCCCAGCTAATGGGCGCGGTGTCGGCTGGTAAGCCCGCGATCATGCTGGTCGCCGGCCCAATGATGACGGGCCGCCATCGCGGTGAGCGGCTGGGCGCATGCACCGATTGCCGCCGCTTCTGGGCGCAATACCGGGCCGGCAAGATCGAAGACAGCGAGATTACAGAGGTTGAAGGCAAACTGGCCACGACTGCCGGTACTTGCGCCGTGATGGGCACCGCCTCCACCATGGCCTGCATCGCGGAAGCGCTTGGCATGATTCTGCCCGGCACCGCCGCAATTCCCGCCGTGCATGCCGATCGCCTGCGCGCAGCAGAAGCCACCGGCGCCGCTGCGGTCAAGCTGATCGGTTCGCAGCTCACGCCGGAGCGCATCGTCAATCAAAAGTCAGTCGAAAACGCATTGCGGGTGCTACTCGCCATCGGCGGCTCAACGAATGCGATCATTCATTTGACCGCGATTGCCGGCCGCGCGGGGATTCCGCTCTCGCTGCAACGCCTCAACGACCTGTCCAATACGACACCCGTGCTGGTGAACCTGAAGCCGGTCGGAAACGGCTACATGGAAGACTTCTTCGCGGCGGGCGGGATGGGCGCGCTGCTGCGCGAACTAAAGGATCTTCTGCATCTTGATTGCCTGACCGTGACGGGTGAAACGCTCGGCGAGCGGCTTGCGCATGAGGGCGCCGGGTGGGTTGATCGCACCATCATTGCGGAACGCAACAAGCCGCTTGAAAAGGAAGGCGGCCTGGTGGCTCTCTTCGGAAATCTGGCGCCGCAAGGCGCCATCCTCAAGCGCTCGGCGGCCGATGCCAATCTGTTCGAGCACGAAGGGCGAGCCGTGGTGTTTTCATCGCTCGAAGATCTTGCCGCGCGCATCGATGATCCCAAGCTCGATGTCGATGCAAAGGACGTTCTGGTCCTGCAAAACGCCGGGCCGCATTCGGCGTCGGCCATGCCTGAGGCGGGCTATTTGCCGATTCCAAAGAAGCTCGCCACCAAAGGCATCAAGGACATGGTGCGTGTTTCGGATGCGCGCATGAGCGGCACTGCATTCGGCACGATTGTGTTGCACGTGACACCGGACAGCGCCTCCGGTGGGCCGCTCCGCCTGGTGCGGAACGGCGACCGCATCCGGGTCTCGGTCAAGCAAAGGCGTATCGATCTGGTTGTGGACGACGCCGAGCTCAAACGTCGGTCGGCGGAATCAAAACAATTGGCGCAACCTCCCGCCCGCGGCTACGCCCGTCTTTATGCACAGGAGATACTTGGCGCCGACCAAGGTTGCGATTTTGCGTTCTTAAAGCCGCGCTGATCGCCATAACTGCCTTGGGAGCTGGTGCTGCCGGAGTGGATTGAACACTCGACCTCCCCCTTACCAAGGGGGTGCTCTACCACTGAGCTACGGCAGCAAGAACGCGCAACAAATGGACAAGGCGCGAACGCGGCGGAAACTGCCATAAGGTCCCCCGTGGGCGCAAGCCGACGGCTAGCCTTGCGTCGTTTGTCGTGAGGCAGATAATGAGGCCATGACCCGAAACAACAAAAATGGCGAAGTTAAAAAAAACGGAAATCGCAGTGAGCGCCTGGCGTTAGCGTTGCGCGAAAATCTTCGCCGGCGCAAAGCGCAGGAGCGCGGACGCGGCGCTCTACCGGCGGCTGATACGCCGAAAAAACGAAGGCCAGACCCCTATGAGCGTTAGCCTCGCTAAAACGTGAGGTATTCGAGGTCGGACTTTCGCCGCAATTTCGGGTGGAGTTCTGCTAAGATATTGAGCTTTGCAGTAAACGCGGCCGCGAGGCCACAGGTCAGTAGGCGGGCGACCATGGACCGAATACGTGTAGTGGGCGGACAGCGTCTGACCGGCACGATCCCGATTTCGGGTGCCAAGAACGCAACTCTGCCCTTAATGATTGCGAGCCTGCTGACCGAAGACACGTTGATTCTCGAGAATGTTCCGCGACTGGCCGATGTCTTCCAACTCCAGCGGATTCTCGGCAACCACGGGGTGGATGTCATGATCGCCGGCAAGCGGGCCGGCGATGATCCAAATCAGGGCCGCACCATCCACATCTCGGCGAAACATATCGTCGATACCACTGCACCTTATGATCTTGTCTCCAAAATGCGGGCGAGCTTCTGGGTGGTCGCACCGCTTCTAGCGCGCATGGGCGAGACCAAGGTCTCGATGCCTGGCGGCTGTGCTATCGGCACGCGGCCAGTCGATCTGCTGATCATGGCCCTGGAGAAGCTGGGCGCCGAAATCGAGATCGAGGGCGGCTATGTGATTGCACGCGCCAGGAAAGGATTACGCGGCGGCCAAATCAATTTTCCGAAAGTAACAGTTGGCGGTACGCATACCGCGTTGATGGCCGCGTCTCTCGCCAATGGCACGACCGTCATCGAGAACGCCGCGCGCGAGCCGGAAATTGGCGATGTGGCCGACTGCCTCAATAAAATGGGCGCGAAGATTACTGGTGCTGGCACCTCGCAAATCGTTGTTGAAGGCGTAACGAAACTGCACGGGGCGCGCCACGCGGTATTGCCGGACCGGATCGAGACCGGCACCTACGCAATGGCGGTGGCGATGACGGGCGGCGACGTGCTCTTGCAGAACGCGCGTCCCGAGCTGTTGCAGGCCGCGCTTGACGTTCTGGCGCAGGCAGGCGCCACCGTGACGCCGACCAATGAAGGCATTCGCATCGCCCGCAACGGTGCGGGCCTCGCGCCGGTTGAGGTCAGTACGGCGCCATTCCCGGGCTTTCCGACAGATCTGCAGGCGCAATTAATGGCGTTGATGACATGTGCCGACGGCACCTCGCGCATCACCGAGACCATCTTCGAAAACCGGTTCATGCACGTGCAGGAACTTGCACGACTCGGCGCGCGCATTCAGCTTGACGGTGAGACCGCCACCATCGAAGGCGTCGACCGCCTGAAGGGGGCGCCGGTGATGGCGACCGATCTGCGGGCGTCTGTGTCATTGGTCATCGCGGCTCTGGCTGCTGAGGGCGAGACCACGGTGAATCGTGTCTATCACCTCGATCGCGGCTTCGAGCGGCTCGAGGACAAGCTCATTCGCTGCGGTGCCGCGATCGAGCGTATCAGCGCCTAGACGAAATACCTTCACTCGGTCACGATCCTGCCCGCAATGAGGGAGAATCTTGACGTGGCTCAAACCAAAATCATGAGCGCGGGCGCAGTGAAATCCATGGTGGCAGCGCTCAGCGCCGAATTCGAAGGCGAGACAGGCAGGAAACTGGACGTCAATTTCGGCACGGCGGGGTCGCTACGCGAGCGAATCAAGAACGGAGAGGTTGCCGACCTCGTTATTTTGTCGGAATCCGCCATCGCTGAACTCGCAAGACTCGGTCTTATCGTGCCCGAGAGCCGCGCCGACCTTGGCCGCACCGTTACGGGAGTCATCGTGCGCGAAGGTGCGCCCTTACCCGACATTTCAACGCCTGACGCTTTCAAACGATCTTTGCTGAATGCGAAGTCGGTCGCCTATACGGATCCGAAGGCTGGCGGCTCCGGTGGCATCATGTTTTCGGCGCTGCTGGAGAAACTCGGCATTGCCGACGAGATCAACAGGAAAGCTGTGCTCGGAAAAGGTGGCCACGACGTCGCGGTGTCGATAGCCGAGGGCCGCGCCGAACTTGGTACTACTTTCATCAGTGAAGTTCTGCCGGTGAAGGGGACCAAGGTCGTCGGTCCGTTGCCCGGCGAATTGCACAACGCCAACACTTATACGGCCGCCATTCACTCACGCGCTACCTCACGCAAAGACGCCGAGGCGCTGTTGCGCAGGCTGATCGACCCGGCGACTCGTCCACGGTGGATCGCCGCCGGCCTGGAGCCCGCGTTTCCCGAACGCTGAGCACCTTGCACCGTGCTTCAACCTTGCCTAATTACGCGGGGAAGGGGAATGTGACGCCATGGACGCGCTGAAATTCGTAGTCCTTGACGAGGAAGACCTGGAGGTCACTTCGACCCACCTCCAGGATGCTGTGATGAAGGTGTCCGACATCCTGTGGCGCCCGAGGGAAAAGCGATTTGTGGCGGTGCTCAACCGCTTCGACTGGGAGGGTGCGCAGGGCGCTAATCCCGAATATCGAAGACGCCGGGCTGCATTGCGTTTTGAGCGCGTTTTGTCCTGTAAATGCCGGCAAATAAACCCCGCCCAAAAGGATGAAGTCCTGAATCTATTGGCGGTCGAATTTTCCGAGACCGAAGCGCCGTCCGGAGTGGTGACGCTGACTTTTTCAGGGGGGGCCATACTGCGTCTCGACGTCGAATGCCTGGAGGCCGAGCTTGCCGATCTCGGTCCGTCGTGGACGACCGTGACCTGCCCCTGCCACACCGAGGTCGAACAGCCCGCCAGGCGGGCGAACCGCACCTGACCTCATTTCGGTTCTGCTGCGAAGCGGGATCAAATTTCGGTTCAAAACTGCCCGCGCTCGGCCATGCATCGCTTGAATTCTTGAAACTCTGGTGGCGTAGTCGCCGCGTTCTCAATAGGGGTGGCTCATGCACAAAATCATCGTTTTAGCGGTGCTGTTGATAGGGGCTTTGCTGTTTACCGGAATGCCGGCCGAGGCTTGGGTTGGCTGTACCTGCGTAAAGCTTGGCTCGCCTGCCGTCTGCACATCCGGACCGGGTGAATGCACGCTTAAGAATGGCGGCGCCTGCGTATTGCCGTGCGACTATCAGCAACCGAAAAAAGCCAATCTGCACAAGAAGAAGAGCAAAGAGGCATAAATTGGCTCTATCGGTCGGCGACAAGGCTCCGCCTCGGCGGAGCCTTTGTTTTTGAGGGTCGCGTCAGGGTTGACGGCAAGGCGCGCATCACCCATTGACCTGTCGTCCGGCTGCCAGCCGGCAGGATCAAATCATGCCCGTTCGCTTGGACAGTCAAAGCACCGATTTTCACGAGCGGTTCCGCAGTCTGCTCGAGGTCAAGCGCGAGACTGCGCAGGACGTCGAGCAGGTCGTGCGCGGCATCGTTGCCGACGTCGCGAAGCGTGGTGACAGCGCATTGTTCGAGTTGACCGCCAAGTTTGACCGGATCGATCTTGCCAAGATGGGCTTGCGCGTAGCCGCTGCCGAAATCGACGCTGCGGAGAAGTTGTGCCAGGGCGAGGCGCTCGCGGCCCTCACATTGGCCCGCGATCGCATCGAGACCTATCACCGCCGTCAAAAACCGACTGAAGAGCGCTTTCGCGATCAACTGGGCGTCGAGCTGGGTGCGAAGTGGACGGCGATCGAGGCGGTCGGCCTGTACGTGCCGGGTGGCACCGCGGCCTATCCATCGTCGGTTCTCATGAATGCAGTGCCCGCCAGAGTCGCCGGCGTCCCGAGGCTTGCAATGGTGGTGCCGAGTCCGGATGGAAAACTCAGCCCTCCGGTGCTGGTCGCTGCCAGACTCGCTGGCGTCGACGAGATTTACCGTATCGGCGGCGCTCAGGCCGTGGCCGCGCTTGCTTACGGCACCGAAAGCATCGCACCGGTCGCCAAGATCGTTGGACCGGGAAATGCCTATGTCGCGGCCGCCAAGCGCTTGGTATTCGGCAAGGTCGGGATCGACATGATCGCCGGGCCGTCCGAGGTGCTGATATTGGCTGACAAAAGCGGCAATGCCGACTGGATCGCAGCCGATCTCCTGGCCCAGGCGGAACATGATGCCAGCGCCCAGTCGATCCTTATCACCGACGACGCCGCTCTCGCCACGCAGGTCGAAAAGGCGGTCGATTCTCAGCTCAAGACGCTATCGCGGGCAGACATCGCGGGTGCGTCGTGGAACAAGTTCGGTGCTATCATTATCGTACCCAAGCTTGCCGAAGCTGTCGCGTTGGTGGATCAGCTCGCGCCCGAGCATCTCGAAATCATGGCTACCGATGCGGATCGGCTCGCAACGCGTGTCCGCAACGCTGGCGCTATCTTCCTCGGCGCCTATACGCCCGAAGCGATCGGCGATTACATTGCTGGCAGCAATCACGTCTTGCCGACCGCGCGCGCGGCGCGTTTTTCGTCCGGACTCGGTGTGCTCGACTTCATGAAACGCACTTCGTTGCTCAAATGCGGACCGCAGCAGCTGCGCGCGCTTGGGCCCGCCGCGATTGCGCTGGGAGAAGCGGAAGGCTTGAGCGCGCACGCCCGCTCCGTGGCGATCCGCCTCAACCAGAAATGACCCCGGCGAAATCAACGCCTGCTGCAATGAAGCGGCGTCTTGTCGCCGTTGTGCTCGACGAGGAATCAATCGGCCGGTCCAATCCGGACGTCGAGCATGAACGTCAGGTCGCAATCTACGATCTGCTCGAGCACAATTCGTTTGCTCCGACCGGTCACGAGGGTGGGCCCTACACGCTTCATCTCAGCATCAATGGGAACCGGTTGGTTTTCGACATTCGGCATGAGGACGGCACGCCGGTTGTCGCGCACCTGTTCTCGCTCACTCCGCTCCGCCGGATCGTCAAGGACTACTATTTGATCTGCGACAGCTACTACCAGGCCATCCGCACTGCGACACCCGACAAGATTGAAGCAATCGATATGGGCCGCCGCGCCATTCACGACGATGGCTCACGTATTCTGATCGAGCGACTCAAGGGGAAGGTGACGGTCGATGTCGATACCGCGCGTCGCCTGTTCACGTTGATCTGCGTGTTGCACTGGAAGGGCTAGAGCATGGTCTCGAGGCGCCCGTCCTTCGCCCCGAGCGGGAACGGACTCCGTCGTTCGGTCAAGATCATGCTCGGGCGGTAGACTGCGGATGACTGATCCCGAGCGCTCCTCGCGCCCCCATGCGGTGTTGTTTGCCTGCGGTATGAACGCGGTGCGCTCGCCGATGGCTGCCGCGTTGCTCCAACAGATGTTGGGAAAGACGGCTTATGTCGGCTCGGCCGGAGTGCAGAAAGGCGAACTCGATCCCTTCGCGGTCGCCGTGATGCAGGAAATCGGCATCGACATCTCGCGCCACAAGCCGATCACGTTCGAGGAACTTGAAGATCTGGAAGGGCTCAATTTTGATCTCATTGTGACGCTCTCGCCTCCGGCGCATCACAAGGCTTTGGAATTGACCCATAAAGTGGCGGCCGACGTCGAATACTGGCCGACGGTGGATCCGACAGCGAGCGAGGGCAGCCGCGAACAACGGCTCAACGACTATCGCGACGTGAGGGATCAATTGATGGCTCGAATACGTGAACGTTTCGGGCGGCCAAGTGGTGGTAATGAATAAAGCGCCGCCGTCGTGTCGGGTTGTGGAAACGGGTCCATTCCGTTAGTTTCCGCGCCCATTCAAAGTGTTCCTCCAGTCAATTGCGCCACGTGGACAGATGATCGGTCGTCCCAAACTTGTGCTCGCCTCCGGTTCGCCGCGCCGACTTGCGCTGATTAATCAGGCCGGAATTGAGCCGGATGCGCTCAAGCCCGCGGACCTGGATGAGACACCGCACCGCGGTGAGATTCCGCGGGCCTACGCAACCCGGCTCGCCCAGGCCAAGGCCGCTGCGGCGCTGGGAAATGTGAACCTGGATGACGAGCTGCGCGGCGCCTACATCCTGGCGGCCGATACTGTGGTTGCCGTGGGCCGGCGCATTCTCCCCAAGGCGGAGTTGCTCGACGAGGCCGCGCAATGCCTGCGCCTGCTTTCGGGCCGCAATCATCGTGTCTACACCGCGATCTGCCTGGTGACGCCGAAGGAGAATTTTAGGCAGCGTCTGGTGGAGACGCGTGTACGGTTCAAGCGCCTTTCCGAAGAGGATATTGAAGCCTATCTCGCCTCTGGCGAATGGCGTGGCAAGGCGGGAGGCTACGCGGCGCAGGGCATTGCCGGCAGTTTTATCGTGAAGATCGTCGGCTCATATACCAATGTCGTCGGCCTGCCGCTTTATGAGGTCACTGCATTGCTGGGCGGCGAGGGCTATCCAATTCGCTTTGGCTGGCTGAATGCTGTGTGACGCAGCGCTGGAGTAGCGAGCGCTTTATGAATGAGATCGACCGCAAGACCCCCAGAGCGCGTTCTTGCCCCATCTGCGGCAAGCCGGTCGAACCGGCATTCAAACCATTCTGCTCGAAGCGTTGTGCCGACATCGATCTCAATCGCTGGCTCTCCGGCGTCTATGCTGTTCCGTCGAAAGGCGAAGAAGCCGAAGACGCTGATCGGTCAAACGAGAGTGAAGCGAGCAAGGAATGAGCACACGCTCCGTTGATTGGCCGGATCGGTTGTTTGAGACGCTCAAGCGCGCCGGCGTTCGCCAGGTTGGCTATGTTCCTGATGCCGGCCATGCGCGGTTGATTGATCGTTGTCGCGCCGATGATGAAATTCGTGATGTCGTGCTCACAACGGAAGAAGAGGGTGTGGCGCTCGCGGCTGGTGCCTGGCTCGGGGGCGACCGCGCGGCACTCCTGATGCAGTCAAGCGGCCTCGGCAATTGCATTAATATGCTTTCGCTGGCGCGGACCTGCCGCTTCCCGTTGCTGATGCTGATCACGATGCGCGGCGAGTGGGAGGAGTTCAATCCGTGGCAGGTGCCAATGGGATCAATTGTCGATCCAGTGCTCGCGCTGTGCGAGGCGGAGGTCTACCGGGTGCAGACTCCGGAAGAAGTCGCCAGCGCTGCCGAACGCGCCGTTCAACGGGTCTTCGGAGACGAGCGCATTGCCGCCGTGATCCTGTCGCAACAGCTGATTGGCAAGAAGGTGTGGACCAAATGAGTCTCGAGCGACGCACCGCCATGGCCGCATTGCTTGCCGATCGGGGCGATGATCTGCTGGTCATTCCGGGCCTTGGCTCGACTGCCTGGGATGCCGCCGCCGCTGGCGACAACGACCGCAACTTCTATCTCTGGGGCGCCATGGGCGGCGCGGCCATGATTGGATTAGGACTTGCGTTAGCGCGGCCCGAGCGGCGCGTTGCGGTGATTACCGGCGATGGCGAGATGCTGATGGGCCTGGGTTCACTCGCGACCATCGGCATCCAGCAGCCGCGCAATCTTGCGGTCATTGTCTTCGACAACGGCGTCTATGGCGAAACCGGTATGCAGCCGAGCCACACGCAAAGTGGAGTCGACCTCATCGGCGTCGCCAACGCATGCGGAATCCGGACGTGTTTCGATGTCCGCGACGAAGCTGCGCTGGCCGACCTTGCGCGCACGCTGAAAAATCTCGGTACGACGCTTTTCGCCCGGGTTTCGATTGCCGCGGAGGAGCCGCCACGTGTCCTGCCGCTGCGCGACGGCATTGCGCTCAAGAAGCGGTTCCGTGCCGCTGCAGGCGTTAAACCCTAGCCCGGTGGACAGTGTGGATTCGAGCCTTTATAACGCCCGCGCTTTGCTGCGCTGCCCGTTCGGGGCCGGCCCGGCGCCCAGGTAGCTCAGTTGGTAGAGCACGTGACTGAAAATCACGGTGTCGGTGGTTCAATTCCACCCCTGGGCACCACAATCTGCGGCTCGTGCTGCCAATTGCCATCGGAGCAACTTCAATGTCTGCGGGCAAGACGTTCGTCTATGTGTCGAACGCGCAAGACGGCAACATCGACTGCTACATCATGGAAAAAAGCAGCGGCGGGTTGACGCCGATCGGCAAGACCGAGGCCGCCAAACTTGTCATGCCGATGACGGTGAGCCCCAGCAAAAAACATCTCTACGCCGTCATACGTTCGCAGCCGACGCGCGTATTGACCTATGCCATTGATCCGACGACAGGTGCGCTCACGCAGAAAGCGTCGGCGCCGCTTCCGGACAGCATGCCCTACGTCTCGACCGACCACACCGGACGTTACCTGTTCACCGCTTCCTATGGCGGCGACAAAATCGCAGTGAGCCCGATCGGCGAAAATGGATTGGTCGAGGCGGAAGCGATACAGGTCATCCCCACCGGCCGCAATGCGCATTCGATTCTGCCCGATGGCAGCAACAAATTCGTCTATGCGGCCACCCTTAGCGCCAACCAGGTGCTTCAGTTCACGTTCGACAGCAAGACCGGCAAGCTCTCGGCCAACGAGCCGGCATCGATCAGTCCCGAACCGGGTCATGGCCCACGTCATTTGGCATTCTCGCCCGACAACAAATATCTCTACGTGCTCAACGAACTGTCGGGTCACGTCACGCAGTACGCGATCGATGCCGGCGAGGGCACGTTGACGCTTGTCGACAGCGTCAGCTCGGTGCCGGTGGAGGCCGGCCTTGCTTGGGGCGCGCCGCAGGCGCCGGTCGGGGCCGCGCCCGCCGCACATGCTCCGAAGGATGACAAACCGAAGGTCTGGGCAGCCGACATCCAGATCACGCCAAATGGCAAATTTCTGTATTCAACCGAACGCACGACCAACAAGATCGCCTTGTTCACGGTCGCGCCGGAAACGGGCAAGCTCATTTACGTCGCTAATTTCCCGACCGAGGCGCAGCCGCGCGGCATCCGGCTCGACCCGGCCGGCCAGTATCTTGTTGCCTCGGGTGAAAAGTCGGATCGCATCTCGGTCTACAAGATAGACCAGAGTACCGGAAAACTCGGCGAGCCCGCTCGCTATCCGGTCGGTAACGGTGCGAATTGGGTAGAAATTGTCGACGTCAAATGAGGCCGCTTGCGCACATGCAAAAGCCGCGGAGCAGTCTCCGCGGCTTTTGTTTTGCGTGCCGAAACTATCCGGCCGGATATCGGCCTATTTCACATCGCTACTTTCGATGAGTTGCATGATCGGCTTTTGAAAATTGTCCGGCAGCCGGCAGGCCGCTCTGAATTTTCTGACGTTTTCCTCGAATTTGTTCATGTCGATGACCGAGTCGCGGCGCTGTCCGTGATAGTAGCCACCGAGCCAGAGTGCGATCGAGTCTGCTTTTTGCATAACGTTGAACTGCTCGCACGTAATTTTGGAAACATCGACGGTGACTTGCGCGTGCGCGCCCGACGTCATGACAATAAAGAGAAGTACGAGTGCACGCGCGAGCAAATTGATCACGTCGGACAATCTCCGCTCATCAATATTCGACCTTATTTCACCGGCGTCGTATCGCTGACCTGTTTCCAGCTCTTGTCGGGGTTGAACTCCGTCATCCGCTCGGCGCGCTTGGCCGTACCGGGCCCGAGGTCTTTCTCGAACACGGTACCCTTATGATTGACAATGAAAGTCATTACACCGGAATTTCCGTATTCCGCCGGATACGCCACGAGCCCAAAGCCACCGATCATCTTGCCGCGCACGACGTAGTCCTGCTCGCCGCCCGGAGCGTCCGGCCCCTGACCGGTCAGGATCTTGAAGTAGTAACCGTGGAAGGGTGTTCTCCCACCACCGACTCGGTAACCCTGCGTTGTTGCCTGGGCGACAAGCTCGCCGAGGGGGCTCGCATCTTCACCTTGCGCCGCCGGCCAGTAGAGTCCGTCTTTCTTTCCAGGCTGGCTGATGATGCGTTGTGCATAGGTCTTGACGCCAACGCCGGTGCGGTCCTTTTCCGCGTATTCATTCTGAGCGTCGACATAGGCAAGCGACGCTTGTATTGCATCCAGCTCGTTTTTGCCGATACGGCGAGCGAGAATCTCATCGCGGCCGGCGGCCGTATCGAACCGCCACATTGCATCCTTGCGGGTGAGCGGGATCGGAAGCGGAAAATCGTCCGGCCCGATCACCATCACGGCCTTGTTGTCGCCTTCCAGGGTGATCTGATGCTTTGCATCATATGCGGCGACAAATTTCTGACGCGTCGCAGCGTCGGCCACCGCATCCCCGGATGAAATGATGTCCTCGCCATCGGGACCCAATACCGTCGCCAATGCCTTCATGTCACTTGCCTTGGCCGCGCTGACGAGCGCGGCCGCGGCCTCATCGGGGGTCTTGAAGGCCTGTTGGGCGCTGGCGACGGATACGGCTGTGCAAAGGAGAGCCGCTATCGTCGATGAGACAAGAGCTTTGTTCATGGCATCCTCTTTCGCGCAGACATGTCAGTGGGAAACCGCGACAGCGGCGGGCACCTTGGCGCCCGTCGCAATCCAGTGCTCGTAGGTCTGGAACCTGACTCCCAGCCGGTCGTAGAAGACACGCAGGTAACCGTCGCGATCGCGCACGACGGCCTTCGGCATGACCGATTGCACTTCTTGCGCCATCACGCCGACATAGGCGCGATTGCTGCCGTCATAGCTGAAGCGGTAGTAACCAAGACCGTTGGGCAGATAGCCAAGCAGAGCGATGTCGTGCTTGAGCGCGATATCCGATCGTCGACCGCCACCGCCGCCACGGCCACCGCCGCCGCCGCCACGGCCACCACCACCGCCGCCACGGCCTCCACCACCGCCCATGCGTGCACCACCGCCGCCGCCACGGCCACCACCGCCGAGACTTGCGTGACCACGTGCCGATGCCGCACGTGCAGCTCCGCCGGATCCGACATTTCCAAGGGCGTTGCCGCCGCCCGGCCGTCCGCCGCCGCTAGGCCGTGCAGCCGGCCGCTGGCCGCCGCCGCCGCCGCCGGGTCGCTGCGCGCCGCCACCGCCACCGCCGGGTCGGTTTCCGGCGCTAGGCCGCTCTCCCCCTCCGGGCCGTTGTGCGCCGCCGCCGCCGGCACCCGGGCGGTTGCCGGCGCCAGGTGTCCGGTCTCCCCCGGGGCCGCCAGGCTTGAGCACCTGGTCACCACCGCGGCCGCGGTAATCCATGCGGTTCTGGGCGCCGTTACGGATATTGTTGTTACCATACCTCTGCGCCACGTTGGCGTTGTTGTATCTCGCGCCGCCGCGATGCTGGGGGTTGTGCTGCCAATTGTTCCCGCTGTTGTTGATGTTGATGGGCCGGTTGACGTTGATGTTGTTATTGCCCCAATTGGCACCACCACCCCAATAATTGCCGCCTGACGCCCAGCGTCCCACCGCGTAGCCGGCGCCAAATGCGAGTCCGCCCGCGATCAGCCCGCCGGCGATATATCCGGGATATCCGAAATAGTATGGCGGATACGCCGGATAAGGCCATCCTCCGTAAACAACACCCGGATCATAGTATGGCACGTAAACTGTATCGGGATCTGTCGGCTCGATGACAATGACTTGCTTGCCCTGTTGCTGAGTCTTTGTGACCTTCTGTTGCTTGTTCGAAGTGAGCTTGTTGTTGGCGTCAGCCTTCGTGCGAAGCCGCTGGATGGCGTCCATCACATCCGGCTGCTGGGCAAGAACCGCATCGCCGAGCTTCTGCGTCCAATCGAGCTTGGTGCTCATCATCGAGAGAACATCCGGCGTGGCAGTCAACGACTTCACGCTGTCATCCCAGCTCTGCTTGTCGGCAGCAGTCTTTAGAGCGTCGCCTTTGAGGTTCTTGTTTGAGCTGGCCCATCGATCAGCCTGCACGACTTCGAGTGGATAGGTCGAAGCCATCAAGACCAAGGACAGAAGGTTGTCCGGGTAGAGAGCGATCGGTGCGACGAGAGCATCCAGCTCTTCGGGTTTGAGGAGTTGGTCGCTCGAGGCAGCAGCCGGAGGGGGTTGGTTCTGCGCTGAGGCGGCAAATGGAGTCAGAATTAAAAGTGCCAACACCAACGCCACGAGCCGGTGCATTGCCATCTACGCCTCCACTCAGTATGCGACGCCAAACTAGGTTAGCTTTTCGCGCGGAAATTCACGAAGGAACAAGTCGGATTGATGTCAAAGCAAGCTTAGAGTGCCACAATGGCTGCACCTAGTCACTTTTGTTTGAAAGGCGGCTCGTTCCCGTCAAAACATAGATCGCACTGATCTAAATCAAACCCGTCGGTAAAAGGCCGATCACCGTCGGTCCCGCATTGTCTTTCCGGGAAACCGAACCAGATAATTAGCCCTCCGACACAGGGCATGATTGTAGCAACGGCGGCCCTGCCGTTGTCGCTGTTTTTTATTGTTTCGGTGCTGGACAAGTGATGTCCCTCACGATCTCCTGTTAGTCGAACACTTAGACCGATATCGGCAATCGCTTTGTGAGGTAAATCACTGTAGCGGCTCGAAAATTTCGAACCATGAGGAGGGGCTCTCATGATCACGGTTCCCGAGCTGGCTTCGGAGGCGTTGGGCTCGTTTCTGTCCACGCATTTGAGCCGCAGGTTCCGGTCGACTGAAGCGCATTTGACCGAGCTCATCCCATCCGTGGCCCGCCTTTCGCTGGAGTGCATTGGGAATAGCGATGCGCTCTACCACAACGTCGAGCACACGATGCTCGTGACGCTGGTCGGATACGACATCATGAAGGGACGGGCGCTCCTCACGCACACGACTCCCAGTGACTACGCGCATCTTCTTGTTGCGTGCCTACTGCACGACATCGGGTATGTGCGGGGTATTCTCAAAGGAGATGGTGACGAGGGATATGTCATCGATGCGCGAGGAAGCAAAGCCAGCGTCCCACGGGGCTCGTCCGATGCGGCGCTTTTGCAGTACCACGTCGACCGCTCAAAGCTGTTCGTGATGGATCGCCTTTCCGGTAGCGAGTATTTGGACGCAGGCAGGATCGCTCGCGCTATCGAGTTCACGCGGTTCCCGGCGTCGACTGTCGAACCCGATGACGACGACGAAGAGGGGTCGCTTGTGCGTGCGGCGGATCTCATTGGCCAACTCGGTGATCCGCAATATTTGCGAAAGGCGAACGCGCTTTATTATGAGTTCGAGGAAGTCGGCCTCAACAGGCAACTCGGCTATCAATCGCCGGCCGATCTCACGGAACTATATCCGCAATTTTACTGGAAGACCGTTTCTCCGCATATTCAGACGGCCATTCGTTACCTCAACGTGACTTCGAGCGGACGGCAGTGGATCGCAAGCTTGTACAGCAATGTCTTTCGGGCAGAGCGTGATCTGAGCCTATCGGGTCCGGAACGCTAACAGGACTTCGCTGCACTATTTTCTTCTTTGGCAGGTTGTTTATCCTCGGTAGCGAGTTGGCGCGCAGCCGCCTCAACAAGGGATAACCACGATGGGTGTTCTTCTCTGGATTGTCATCATTGGCTTCGTTGCCGGTGTCATTGCGCGTTTTATTATGCCGGGCCCGAACACGCCAAAGGGCTTTTTCGTTACCACGGTATTGGGCGTTGCCGGAGCGTTTCTCGCGTCTTTCCTCGGAGAGGCAGTTGGCCTTTATCGCCCGGGTCAAGGTGCCGGACTTATTGGCGCGACCGTCGGCGCACTCATTATATTGTTCGTTTGGCACCGCCTGGTCGCGGCCGAGATCATTCCCGACCACGGCCTTTGAGGTCCATCAGTTTGCCGATTCAATCCAGCGGAGAAACCTGCCGCCTGCCACGCCGCGCGTAAGCGCGAGGTTGTATTCCTGAAAGATTTCAGGCTTGTGCCAACCGCCGGTTGGCCAATTTTTTATTGCATTCTCGAGGCGCGCCACGTCGATCATTCTTCGCGCCAGCGCGGACTTTGAGAGTTCCGTAATTTGCCTTGCGAGTTCGGGGCGTCGACTTTCAAGTTTTTCGTGCCAATCCGCCCCTTGCAGGCCGGTCAAGCGATTTGCCAAGACCATTCCTGGCAGCAGTCCCCACATCGCGCGACGGATCAGCGAACGGTCGATGCCTTCAGTGAGATATTGTTCGGGCGGAACGCCGAAGCAGTACGAGATCACGTCCATGTCGGCAGTCGGGTCTCTCACTTCGACCCCGGTAACCGCTTTCTCCGCCGCGTGCCAGTCGCCAACATAGTCGATCTGCGAGAGCCCCCGGGCGCGCTCGTCCCGTCGCATGCGATAAAGAAAATCATGTCCGTTTTTTCTGGCCCGGGGGCCGACAGCCATTGCGTCGGCGAAGTCGGTCCGGATCGGGGCGTGATCTTGCCAAGCCGCGACCCGTTCTGGGTGGCGGCGACGTTCGGCCCAGTCGCTCAACCGCACGGGTATAACCGGGTCCAGCAAGAGTTTTCGCAGCGCGATCCAACGCGAATAGGGCGTGTTTCTGTAATAAAGCCGCCACTGCCGGTATGCCAACAGCAGTCTGCCCCGCAGCAAGTGGTCGGCCGCTTGCGACCAGCCATTCCAACTTATGGAGTAATTGCCGTAAAGACCGCTGAGGAGCACCCGGCGCCCCCGTGCGCACGCTCGCTGCAGGGTAGCGGTCATCCAACCGAAATTGGTTGGGTTACGCACCGGTCCATTTAGGGCGACAAAAAATCGTTCAAGCTGCGCGAAGTCGTCGCACTCATCATTCCTCACATATTCGACGTCGATATTGCCGGCGTGCTTTTGAATTGCGGCCACATATGGAGTTTCATCGGCGTAGCAACCGTCCGGGACAGTGCCATCGAAATCGCGGCGCGGCACGCCGGTGAAGGCACAAAGCCGCTGGTTTTTCTCGGCGAGGGCGCGCGCGGCAAGGATGGACACCGACGAGGAGTCGAGCCCCCCGCTCAGAAGACACCCAATCGGGTGAATACTCCGCATTTGACGGCGAACTGCGAGATTGAGGCGCTCGCGCAGTCCGTCGGCATATGCGGCGTCAGAAGGAAGTCTGACCGGCTCGATATCGGCCGGTGACCAGTAACGGCGCCGATGTACAGTTCCGTCGGGCTTCACCTGGATGACATGTGCAGGAGGAACACGAAATACGTTCCGATACATTGTCGTGACATGGTCGGCGTGATTAAGCACCAGAAAATCAGCCAGCTTTTCCTCACACAGCTCCCGGGGCACCCCGTCCAGTGCAAAAAGACCATTCGGCATACTTGAGAAAGCAAAAAAATGTTCGCCTTTGTGCCACATGACCACGTTGAGCCCGAGATGATCGCGCGCGAGCGTCAGCGATCGGCTGCGCGGATCCCAAATCGCGGCTGCGAAAGGACCGCGTAGCATCGGCCAAACGCTGTCGCGAAGCTTTTCCCAGGCTGTGAGGAGCAAGCGCGAGTCCGGCCATTCCGCCGCTTCCGAACGCGCGATTCCGATCCGTGCGAGCAGTTCATCGCGATTATCGAGTCGCAGGTCGGCAGTGATGATCGACTCGCTTGCGCCCTGTTGTGGCTGCCGATCGAAGCGGTCTTCGGGTGTCATCCGCATTAATGCGTGGACAAGGCCGATATTTTCTCTCGCAATGATTTCAACCCGGTCCGGTCCGTACTGATTAAGTGCGCTTGCCGCGCGTCCGAGCTCGCGCCGCGTCACCGCCCGACCATCAAAACGCACCAATCCGGCGATTCCACTCATGGGAAATCCACCTACACTGTCGCCCCACCGAACTCCACGAGGCGTTTGAACCGGCCGACGTCGGGATCCGAGGCAACTTTATTCTCTCCGACCTCGACCCAAGCATGCGCAGTCAGATCACGCCCCTCTCGGGCAACGCCGAGACAAAGGCGGCTCGCTACGCCGCGCCGGCGCAGCATGGCATGCGCCGCCAGCGCGCGGGGCAAACAAAGAGCGTTCATCCAGGGCTTTGCGCCGATACGCTCTACCGACCACAGAACCCAGCCTACATCATCGACTGCAAAACGATTGATGTGACGGGGCGGTTTGTCCGCCCACGAGAACACCCGCGCAGGCCGGAGAAATCGTACGGCAAATCGTGCCAAAATGATTGAGATAAAGGCTTCCCGCAGATAGGCGCGCCGGATGGTCTTCAGCTTCATCGCATTTCGTCCGAAGTGACCACGCGTATCAGTCGTTGCTCCACCAGCGTTTGCAAGAAGGGCGTGACGTCCCGGGTCAAGGCCTGTGCGTCCACTTGGTGCCGTTTCGAAAGGCAGCGGAGGATCTCACTGACGCTGCAGGGCTCGGCAAGCAGGCCCCAAATTTCGGTGGCTGTGTGATTAAAGTCGAAATATGCGCCAGCGTCCAAACTCAAGACGACGATGCGACCGTCGACATCGGCTGCCGCCAACTTCTTGTCGCGAACAAGAATGCTATCGGTTGTGACGCCCAAGGCAGTCACCCTCTAACGGATTCAACTCGCTAGTTGGAATTCTCGATCCGGGCTGACATGGGAAAAGCCATCTCGAACGAAAATCCAAACTTTGTTGCCGGCGACGATGGCGGCCGCGGCTCGTTCGGGCTGAGGTCACGAGGATGACCCGATTTCGTTTCGCCAATCTCCACCTTCGTTACGACGGGTGGCTGCCAGACGCTGGGTCGCTCATCATCGGTCTGGCCTTTCCAGTTTTTGTCCATGGCCGACCTCCGAAACATTACGCCTTCAAGCCTTCTATGGGATCGGGTCCGGCATGGCAAGGCTGGCACAAATTGGTGCGGCGCAGTCCGCCAGTGCGCGACACCTTTCGCTTCCGTCTCTCGCGCGCGCAAGGCGATGCCCTTGGCCGGAATTGACGCAGAGTCGCAGCCGCTTGGCATTGAATATTCTGCATGATACGCTTTTTGCGCCACAAGGGTTTTGAGCCGAAAAACAAGCACTTATCGACCAAGTGCTGGTCGTGCTCGAGTACTAGAAAGGGATCCGCCATGGCACAGAAATCGTCAGCGAGTTCAGACACAGGCGAAGCCATTGCGGCCGACACGCCGGAAACTCGCGAGGAAATGGCGTCGAAGTTGGTTGAGCGCTTTGCGTTGTGGTCAGGTGTTGCAGGATTGATCCCGGTGCCGATCATCGACGTGTTTGCGGTTGGCGGAATCCAGGTTCAGATGGTGCGTCGTATTTCGCAGATCTACGACGTCGAATTTTCGGAAAATCGCGGCAAAGCTCTGATAGCGAGTTTGGCAGGGTCGATGATTCCGGCGACCAGCGGGATCGGCGCCGCAAGTGTGTTAAAGGCGGTACCTGTTGTCGGAATGATCGCAGGCGGGTTTGTGATGCCGGTGCTTTCCGCCGGTGCCACTTATGCGATAGGCAAGGCATTCATTCAGCACTTTGCTACCGGCGGGACTCTCCTTGATTTCAATCCTCCTGACTACCGAGAGTTCATCAGACGCCAGAGGGATATGTGGGATTCCCGAAAGGGCCGCGGTGCCAAGTCCAGCGCTGAAGCCGGGGCCACAAGTCCCTGACGCCCCTGCGGGGCTGATGTTTGGTACTTGATCCATCCGCCGCAGCGCGAGAGCTTTTGACCCGCGAGACCGAGCCCTATGCTCGAAGCTACCGTCTACATCGTATTCTGCGCCCTCACGGGGCTGTGCGGCGTCGACCGCCGAATGGGCTTTTTCGGCACTTTTCTTCTGGCACTTATCACCACTCCATTTGTAGTCTTGCCTGTCCTGCTTCTGACCGGCCCATCGCGCCGTGCCGAATGGCCTCGCCGGAATTGACGGATGGGGTTTGTCGGCCTCGGCAGGTGCGCACTGTGCTGGGCCGGCGGCAGCATTTTGTAGAAGTGTAAACGGAAGACATCGCACTTATGTCCTTCCTCGACCTCGTTCGCCGCGAAATGCACGGCTCGCTGCCGAAGCTGCTGATCATGTCCGGTCTCGGAGGTATCAGTACTGCGGCGATCCTTGCCGCCATTAATTCCGGTCTGCAAAGCGGCTCCAGCTTATGGGCGGCCACGCTTTTTTTGATTGCGCTCTTTCTCTTCATCAAGACTCAATACTACGTCACCATCACGACCACTGCCGAAATTGAATCGATCATTCACAAAATCCGCACGCGCCTTATGGATCAGATAAGGCATTCGGAACTTTTGTCGATCGAAGGTATCGGCCGCGCCAGAATTGTCGCTGCGATCACGAGCGATACGGCGATATTGACCCAAGCGAGCAATATGCTTGCCTTCACGGTACAGGGCGCAGTTCTTATCGTTTTTGTGGCAGCATACGTTGCGTTCCTGTCCATCGCGGCAATCGTCACGACGATCGTTATCGTGTCGATAGCCGCGGTTATCTTCCACCAGAAAAATCGCCGTCTGGTCAGCGAGAAACAGAGAGCGGCGCAATGGGAGCGCCGGCTGTTCGACCGGCTCACAGATTTCCTGGATGGGTTCAAGGAGGTGCGGCTCAACCGGGCACGCAGTGCCGACTTGTTTGACGACGCAGTCGACGTGTCGCGGACAGCCGCCAACATCAAAATAAATACCCAGGCCGAAACGTTCAAGATGATCGTTACGTCGCAGTTCTCGATGTACGTGCTGCTCGGTGCTGTCGTGTTCGTGGCCCCGCAATTCAGCGACACGCTCGGAGGCGCGGCCCTGACGAAGACCACGACTGCCCTCATGTTCATTGTGGGTGCGTGTTTCGGCCTAGTTCAATCGATTCCGATTCTCCTGAATGCAAACGCAGCGGCGGACCGAATAGTGCAGCTTGAAACCGCCATGCGGGCGACCGTTTCGCCGGCTCGGCTGCGCGAGATTCCGGTTGCGAAGCGTTTCGACAAGATCGAAATGCGAAAGATTATGTTCCGCTACGTCGACAGACACTCCGACACGTCGTTCCAGATTGGCCCAATTGATTTCACTTTGCGCCCTGGCGAACTCGTTTTCATTACCGGCGGCAACGGGTCGGGTAAATCGACGTTCTTACGGGTCCTTTCCGGGCTTTATCCTCCTGATTCCGGCCAGATCATCCTCGATGGAAAATACATTGATAACGATACACGCGATGAATATCGCGCGTTGATGTCGGCGATTTTCTTCGACTATCATTTGTTTCGGCGGCTCTATGGGGTGCCGGATCCGGAACCAGGTGAGGTCAATCGACTACTCACGCAGTTCCGATTGAACGAAAAAACGGGATTATCCGACGGTGAGTTTCGCACGCTCGATCTTTCTGGTGGCCAACGCAGGCGGCTCGCGCTCATTGTTAGCCTGCTCGAGAAGCGTCCGATCCTCCTGCTGGACGAATGGACGGCCGAACAGGATCCGGAATTCCGGCGAAAATTCTACGACGAGCTGCTGCCGGATCTGATGAATGCCGGTGCGACCATCGTGGTCATCACGCACGATGATCGGTATCTCGACGAGCTGAATCTGGCTGCACGCAGGATTCGTATGGACGAAGGACGAATTGTCGAGCAGCGTACAATAAAAAGTATAGCAAAGAAGCGGCGGCGGTAGCGCTCGATGGAGAAGGACTAATGGCGAGGTATCCAGAGTCCCTTGACGGCATGCCGCCCAGGCAGAAACGCGGATGGCGGCGCTTTGTCAGCCGGCACTTGCCAAGTTTGTCCATCACCTTGTTAGCTTCGTTGCTGATGGCCACCATACTTTTCCCGTACGTGGTGATCACGGTGCCGAGCGGAAGCGTCGGGGTTCTTTGGAAGCGTTTTAACGGATACGACTTTTATTGCTGGTGCTTTGTCGGCCGAGGCACGATTCTGGACCCGCGCGAACTCAGAGACGAAGGTCTCCACATCATCTGGCCGTGGGACAAGCTGTACATTTACACCTTGCGGCTGCAATCGACGACCCAGACTTACAATGCAATCACCAAAGACGGCGTGAGCGTGACCGCTCAGATCAACATGCGGTTCCAGTTGCTGCACAACTATGTCGCCGTGCTTCACAAATTCATCGGTCCACAATACCTGTCCTCGGTCGTGGACCCCGAGCTTGGCAGCCGCGCGCGTGAAGTCATCGCGCAATACACTGCGCAAGAGGTCTATACGTCACGCGAAGCTATCCAGGCTAAGATTAGGGCAGATGCGCAAAAAAGCCTGAGCACGCATCTCAATAATCTGGTGCAGCCTGAAGCCATGGAGCAACCGGACCCGAAGCACTACAACGACTTCCTGCAAAACTCGATCCAGCTTCTGGACGCTCTCGTGCTCGGTATCGAACTGCCGCCGGAAATTGTCTCGGCGATCAATCGTCAAACTCAGCAGTACTATGAGATCCAGGAGTACAAGTATCGTGTCGAGCGCGAAGCGCAGGAATCGACACGCAAGCAGATCGAGGCAAATGGCATTGCGGCCTTTCAGCGGATCGTAAGCGAAGGGATTTCAGACTCGTATTTGCGTTGGCGTGGCATCGAGGCGACTCTCGCGCTTGCTCAGTCTCGCAATTCGAAAATAGTGATCATCGGCGGTGGCAAGGATGGCTTGCCGCTTATTCTCGGCAACGTCGATGGTGCGCCAGCGGGGTCAAACTCCAAAGCGAACGTGACCGAGGAAGAGACGCCGCCGAACGAAAAGACGTCCGCGTCTTCAGCCGGTGAGATCAGTACGCTGCCGCGGCCGGCCACATCTGCCGGTACACCGCCACCGGGGGTCGATAAGAGCAAGACGCCGACGGTTTCGTCGGCGCCGCCCGACGTAACCCAGGCCAACCCGCCCGCGCCATCGAGCTCAATACTGCCGCTTGATCTTTCACAAATTAAGAATTACGTGCCGCGGCTTCCAGATTGGCTGCGATCCACCACATCAGGGGCGGGTTCTGGAACAGGAGCACCCAGCCGGTGACCGAAACGATGCAATCCGGGCAATCGCCCAGATCCCGACTGTACCGAATGTTCGCGGCACAACCGCGCTGGTGGCTATTTATTCTAGCGATTGCCGTTGGAATTGGCTGCTATGTCGTAGGCCTGAATGTCGGATATCTCGACATTGCGGGCGCAAGGCAGCTTATCCAGCAACTTCGGGCCGACAACCAGAAGCTCAAAACCCAAATTTCAGACCTGAACGCAACGCAAGTCGCGTTGCAAAACAAATTGGCGACCTTTGAAGCGGCGCTGGACGAAATAATCCCGTCGAAAAATACCTACAACGTCAAACCGAACCAATCGATGATTGTCGCGAGCGGGCGCCTCACCATTGGCCTAGTTGGCGCTCCCACGAACGAAAGCGTCAATATCAACGTCAATGGAAAGCAACAATCAGTCGCGTCCGGCGATGTCATCAGTGTGACGCTCGACCCGCAGACGACGTGCCGGGTACGCGTGCAGTCCTTCGACATGTTCAAGGCAGTCCTCAACGCGTCGTGCACGCCGGCGCCATAGGCCGCCCGAAGCAACAATATCGTTGAGAAGGCGGCACCCGATCTTGCCGGATGGCCGAAAAGTCGCAAATATTCCCGCTAGATCAGCGCCATCCTGAGAATGAAGGCCAAGAATCCGGTAGCATTGGCAACAAGTGATTCGCCGTAACGCAAGATAAAAGCGGAAAGGCAGGTCGGCCATGAGACAGATCATCACTGTTGCGACAATGAAGGGTGGTAGCGGCAAGAGTACGATTGCAAGTTGTCTGGCAGTTCACTGGCATCTTACCGGTCGCGCTCCAACTATCATCGATGCCGATCCTCAGCGTTCAATCGCAAGGCTTGCTTCGCGCGAGCGCGCGCTTGGCGGTGTCCCGGTGGTAGAGGACGCGACACCAGACGCGTGGAAGACCGCGCAGAATCTTGCTGCCGCGGGTCGTCCAATCATTATCGACACGCCCGGGTTCCGCTCACAGGCGACGTTGGCGTGCATCGCCGCAGCTGACTTTCTTCTTGTCCCTGTCAAGGCGTCGCCATTGGACGTTGATCGCATGCTGGACACCCTAAACTCGCTGATTGATGGTGCTGGCGGCCAACGTCCGACTTTTCGCTGCGTTCTGACCCAGACCACGCGGGATTCGGTCATTGCCAAGCAGATACGTGCGGAACTGATCGAGGCCGGTTTCCCGGTGCTCAACAGTGAGATGACCAATCGAGTCGCCTATGCTGAAGCAGGTCTCTGGGGAGCGACACCGAGCCTCATCAATTGGAATGGGCTCGCGGCGCGTGAAATTGCCGCGATCGCCGGTGAAGTCGATGGAATAGTGGGCATCAAGCAGGCGGCGTAACAATGAGTAAGAAGACTCTGCCGAGGGCTATTCGACCTGGCGCTACTCATGGGCGCGTTCCCGAGGCTCAACCCAGAATGTCCGAGCCTTTGCCGGAAGCGACGAAGGTATTAAACAGGCGCCTGGATACTCCGGTTGCGGCAAAGATTGCAAAGGACGGCGCTCCCGACGAGCGCAAGGCGCAGGCGCGAAAACTGGTCGAGCGTTTTGCTTTATGGTCCGGCGTTGCTGGTCTTCTTCCGGTGCCGGTCGTGGATCTGGCCGCCATTGCCGGGCTTCAAATTCAAATGCTGCGTCGTCTTTCGCAGATCTACGATGTTCCGTTTTCGAAAAACCGCGGCAAAGCGCTCATAGCGAGTTTCGCCGGGACCATGATTCCAGCAAGCGCCGGGCTGGGAGTGGCCAGCATGATAAAAAGCGTGCCTGTTGCCGGGACTGCGATTGGCGCGGTCACCACACCGGCGTTGTCTGTCGGCGCCACTTACGCGATTGGGTTGGCCTTTATCGAACACCTTGCTTCGGGCGGGAGCTTGTTCGATTTCGAACCGCCGGACTACCGGGAGTTCGTCAAGGCCGACATGCAATTGCACAAGACGTAATTACCCCTTGCGTGTTCATGCGCGAAAGCTAAACGCCGCTTCTCTTTATTGGGTTTGTCTTTTTCCACCTGTCTTGTTCGCTCTATCCGCGTCCCACCACCAAACGGCCGGGAACGCCGACATTCCATATTTTGGCAATGGGTCCGGGCGGCCAAATCGATTCCAGCGGGCCGTTCGCAGCTTGGCATAACCCCACTGCGGCACGACGTACTGATTCCAGAGCAATATGCGGTCAAGCGCCCTGGTGGCGGCCACAAGGTCTTCGCGGGTCTTGGCTGAAATGACCTTGGTGATCATCTCGTCGACCGCAGGGTTCTTGATACCGAGGATGTTGTCCGATCCAGATTGATCGGCCGCTTCAGAACCCCAATAGCCTCGCTGCTCATTTCCCGGCAAAAGGGATTCACCCCAGGCAAATGTAATAACATCGAAATCCCATCCGCGAAGCCTGCTCTCGTAGTGTGCCTCGTCGACGGTGCGCACCGTCACCGTAATACCGAGGCGTTCAAGCGATGGCTTGTAAAACAGGAAGACACGCTCGAAGAGGGGGGCATTCGTAAGGAATTCGACCTCAAGAGGCTCGCCCGTCTTTGCGTTGACGATCTGCTGGTTTCGAACTTCGTAGCCGGCCTCTTTGAAGAGTCGCAAGGCCTCGCGCAAATTATTGCGAACCGCTGTGGGGTCGCCACCGACCGGATTGGAATAAGGTTTCGTGAAGACCTCCGGCGGAATCTTGTCACGCACCGCTTCCAGCAGTTCGAGTTCCTTGCCCGTCGGCAGTCCGGTGGCTGCAAGCTCGGTGCCCTCGAAATAGCTGCTTGTGCGTTTGTATTGCCCGAAGAAGATCTTCTTGTTCATTTCCTCGAAGTCGAACAAATAGTTAAAGGCGAGTCGAACGCGCGGTTCCTTGAATTTGTTTCGGCGCAGGTTGAAGGCAAACGCCTGCATTACGCCGACGTTGTTGATGGGAAACTCCTCGAGAATGACGCGCTTTTCGGCCACCGCGGGAAAATCGTACGCCGTAGCCCAGTTTTTGGCGCTGTTCTCGTTGCGCCAGTCGACCAAATCTCCCTTGAACGCCTCGATGGCAACCGTGGCATCGCGAAAATATTCGTATCGCAATTCGTCGAAATTGTTACGACCAACATTGACGTTGAGGTTTTGCCCCCAATAGTCCTTGACTCGCTCATAGACGACATTGTGAGCCGCCGAAAATTCCCTAATTTTGTATGGCCCGCTGCCAAGCGGCATTTCGAGAGTGGTATCCTCGATATTGCGTTTCTTGCCGTCCTTGTCGACGCCTTCCCACCAGTGCTTCGGCAAGACAGTAAGCTGCCCGACGACCTGCGGCAGCTCGCGTACGCCAGGCCCGTCGAAGGTGAAAGTAACGTCGCGCTCACCCGTTTTTTCCGCCTTGACGACATGGCGGTAACTTGCGCCGGCTTGCGGGCTTATTTTCTTGAATGCATTGAACGAAAATATAACGTCATCTGGCGTGACCGGATTGCCGTCCTGCCATTTTGCTCCGGCGCGGATTCGAAACGTCGCCGAAGAGAAATCGTCCGGGTGGCTCACGGACTCGGCGAGGAGTCCGTATGCGCTGGATACTTCGTCGAGCGATTGCACCAGGAGAGTGTCATAAACAAAGTCGATACCCTGGACGAGTGTGCCTTTGATGCCGGCAACCACCGGATTGAAGTTGTCGAAAGTACCAAGCGCGATCTGCGATGCCGCGCCGCTCTTCGGCGCGTCCTGATTGACGTAGTCAAATTTCTTGAAGCCCGCGGGATATTTCAATTCTCCGAACTTCGCCAAACCGTGCCGCCAAATTGACCCCGCACCTTCTGCCGCGGCGGAACATATCCAATCGGGCAAGACAACTTGCCGCCCGGCAAACGCGACCAGGGCGGATGTAAGCAAAGACCGGCGATTCATGCTGATACTCCACGGAGGGCGCAATTGGGCGGGCACTGTCCAGCTGCCAATGCTAAGTGGTTTTCAATTGCGACGACAGTGCAGAGGTAATACGGAGGGGCGAATTCAATTCGCCTCTCGGCGGGCTCCGGCGCGACGCCGACCCGCGAAATATCCCAACAAACCCAATTTGATATGCAACGAGGCGCCGAAAATATTTCGGCGCCCCGTTTAAGACTTCGTCGGTCCCGCGGGTCGGAAAGCCTTTATTTAGGAGGCTAGGACCAGCCTAATAGACTGGCTAGCCGTCACAGACCGACAGACCGGTGCAGGCTCCAAGGGTGAAGTCTGCCTTTTCTTTAGCCATGCCCGCCGCGATCTCCAACGCTTCATCGGAGACTTCGAAGGCAAGGATCTCTTCTTCAGTCTTGAACATGGTCTTCATCGCACGATCCTTTCTTTCGTCAGCGGCGCCAGCAGTCAGCTAAGAGATGCTCGAAAACCGCCCCCTCCCAGCGCCATAGGCCATGATCCGATGCGCCCTAGGCAAAGTCAATTGGAATAGGCCTATATCCGCAGGCACTTATGACAATGCGGGGGCTGATTTCTGTAGATAAATCCCGCCGGCTCTTAACCAAGCCGAGCCATAAAAACGCTGGGTTCCCCGGTGGCCGGTTGCCCACCTGGTTCCTGTTCGGATCTGTATCCGGTCGAGGAGGCCCCACATTAGGCGCGCCAGAATAAAACGGTCGCGGTCTTGAGTATAATTCGACCGATTGGAGTGAGATTGATGGATGCCTTCTATGAGCGCCTGATTGTTCGGGCCGCGACCATTGACGAACTCCTGTCCGATGACTTCGAGACGTTGCCGGATCAAAAAGGCGTTTCTGATCTGGCCAGCCGCCGCTTTGTTGCCTGGTGCCAGGCATCCGCCAGCGGCGATCTGTCGCTTTTCGAGCAACGGCTGGCCCGGGATGGGTGGTCAACTGACGAGATCCGAAAGCGGTTTACCGCCAGCCGTCGCAAGACCTCTGTTCCCCCGCCCGCCTGGATCGCCGATGCGGCCTGGATTGAGGCCGCCCTGCAAAATCCCACAAGAAAGGTCGAACACGTCTCGGCAGAAAGTCAGGTCGAGGTATGTGCCTTTGAAGATCTGTTTACGCCGCTCATAAAACAAGCCACGGAGATCCTTTGGTCTGATGTCGGTCGGCATGCATCCGATAATTTGACCGAGTCCGCTCGCGCTTGCTTGCACAACTCGCTACTCAAGGAATTGTCTAGCCTTTGTGCTCCGGCAATCTACGAGCAGTTTTCTATGGCGCGAAAGACCAGCGCTGCTGCGCTCGACGCACTCGATTCAAATCACGATTCCGGAACAGCCATTTACGGTAAATTCGTCGCAGACATGAAAGCAGGCGGGTTTCGGCGTCTGTTTGAGGAAAAGCCCGTACTTCTACGGCTCATTGCCATTGTGAGCCGGCAGTGGATTGAAACGTCGCGTGAGTTCATTTTGCGTCTTAGCGTGGATCTTCCGGCAATTCGCCGCGATATTTTGCTTTCCAATTCCGGCGGCCCGGTCATAAAAATCGAAGGAGATATCTCCGACCCGCATAACGGTGGTCGTTCGGTACGAATCGTCAGCTTCGCCGATGGCTCGCGGGTTGTATACAAGCCGAAAGATTTACGGGTCGACATTGCCTGGTTCAAGTTGATCGAGCGATTGAACGGAGCCGACCCGCCAATCGATCTCAGGGCGGTGCGTGCGATTGCGCCTGACGGCTATGGTTGGACCGAATTTATAGGCCACACCGGTACAGATCGACAAGGATTCAAGCGGTTCTTCAGGCGTGCCGGCTCGTGGCTTGCTCTTTTCCATTACTTCGTTGCCAGTGACATGCACCAAGAGAACCTGATTGCTTCCGGCGATTATCCGGTGCCGATCGATCTCGAAACGATCCTTCAATCAGCAGTCGAAGAGCGTGAATCCGAGGATCCAGAAAGTCAGGCATTTAACTTCGCGACAGAGAAGCTCGCCAACTCTGTCATGATGGTCGGATTACTTCCCGCATACGGGCGCTCGCCCGAAAATAATGTCTTTGCAATCGGAGGGATGACGGCGGACTGGAGCTCGAAAATAAAAATCAAATGGAACAACATAAATTCAGATGAGATGCGGCCAGCCAGAGCGAAGGAGGCGACAGACATCAACTCAAATCTGCCGCATACTGATGGCCGGTACGGAAAGTTCGCCGAGCATATCGCCGACTTTGCTTCGGGTTTTGAGGACTACGCCAAGTTTCTGTTGCGACTGAGCAAGGATTCAAGCGCAATAGACATATTTGACGCTTTTGCCGGTCTCCCGGTCCGCAAGGTCATTCGCCCCACACGTTTCTATTCCATGTTGCTTCAGCGCCTGAAAAACCACCGAGCAATGGACGACGGGATCGTATGGTCCGCACAGGCCGATTTTATGGCCAGACTGGCGGAATGGGACAAAGACACCGACGTTTTATGGCCAGTTCAGTGGGCCGAACGGTCCGCTTTGCTTGCGCTGAATGTGCCGCATTTTGTTTCGCCGAGCGATGACAGTGAGATACGCGATGCAACCGGCTTCGCGGTGCAATCAGGAGAAACGACAGGCATCATTCGTGCACGGGCCCGGGCTCAGCGCTGGGATGAAGATGAGATCGGCTGGGAGATTGAGGTCATCACCGAGAATACAAAATCTCTCTTGAAGACCGCCAATCAAGCGGCGGGCGCTCCCAGGGCGTTAGGGGAACACGTCGATAGCATCGCGCTGCCCACAAGGAAGACTTTTATCGTGGAAGCCGACAAGATCGCCGACGAACTGTCGCGTTATGCAATTCGTCGGGGGCCGGGCGCCGCCTGGATCGGTATCGACTGGCTTGGTGATGCCGAAGTCTTCCAGCTCGTTTGCCTGGGTTCAGACCTTTACAATGGCGCATCGGGCATTTCAGTATTTCTTGCCGCTCATGCGGCCGTGACGGGTCTTCACTCCTCTGCAGATCTCGCCAGGGCCGGCGTCGTCCGTCTCCGCAAAAATCTGAAAAGCCGCAATGCTGCACGGATGGCCCGCTCCATGGGCGTCGGGGGTGCAACGGGCTTGGGTTCTGTCGTCTATGCCCTCGCCGTAATGTCGAAGTGCCTTCGTGACGACACCTTGCTTGCAGATGCGCACGCGGCGTCGGAACTGTTCACTGACGGACTTATCGCGGCGGACAAGCAATTGGATATCATCGGGGGAAGCGCCGGCGCGATACTCTGCCTTCTTCGTCTGTATCAGGACAGTCGATCGGAAGATGTATTAAAGCGTGCAATCAAATGCGGCGAACATCTGATCGCGCAAACACGGCTTGGTCCGGTAGGCCACCGAAGCTGGGTGGGGCAGGGCTCGGGTAAGCAAGCACTAAATGGCATGTCACACGGCGCAGCCGGTTTTGCCTTTGCACTTGCTTCGCTCGCCTCTGCTACCGGGCGCGAGGAATTCGCGAAAGCGGCCGCGGAATGCATTGCATTCGAAAATTCGAGCTACGATCCCGTTCGCACTAACTGGCCTGACATGCGGGGGGAGGGCCAGCCGTACTGGCCTTGTCAATGGTGCCACGGAGCTACCGGCATTGGCCTTGCGCGGATAGCCATGGCCAAACGAAGGGTTATGGACCCGGAAATCCTGGTAAAGGACATCCGAAACGCCGTTGAAGGAGCAAAAAAGGGTTGGCCTGCGGGCGTTGATACACTCTGTTGTGGCACTCTCGGTAGCATTGAATTTTTTTGTGAGGCTGGCAGCGCTCTTGGCCGCGACGATCTGCGAGAACTTGCATCGCGCCGATTGGCCGCCGTCATCGAAACCGCCGCATCGGCGGGCGATTATCGGTGGAATAGCGGTAAACGCGAGTTCAATTTAGGTTTATTTCGTGGTCTTGCCGGCGTTGGTTATACATCGTTGCGGCAGGCCGACGGCTCTTTGCCTGACATCATGATTTGGGAATAGGCACGCATTCGGGGCTTATCTCTTGAGTGACACGAAACCGCTATTCGACTCGCTGCGCAATTCGGCCGATCCCAAGGTCGTTGCGGCCATCGAAGGTTTGATTGACCGTGGCACCGACCGGCAATTGTGCCGCATCAACGTGGTTTCGTTTGCCGCCGACAACGGTCTCGACGAGGAAAAGACCATCGGTGGATTCTTGCACGCCGCGCGGCTTGGGTTGTTTGATTTGACATGGAATGTGCTTTGCCCAGGTTGCGGCGGAGTGCTGGACGTCACACAGACGCTTAAGTCCGTGCACAAGGAAGCCTATGATTGCGCGCTGTGCGCCAGCGGCTATGAGCCGACCCTTGATGAGATGGTCGAGGTGGCTTTTACGGTGAATCCGCGCGTTCGGCGGATTGCAGCGCACGATCCGCACTCGCTCCATCCTTGGGAATACTTCCGCCAGATTTTCTGGGGCTCCGGGGTCGACCTGCCGGAAAATGGGTTTGAAGACCTGATGGAGAAGGTCACCCTAGATTCGATCGAGCTGCCGTCGGGCCAAAAAGCGCAAATGTCGCTGCAGATGCCGGCCGAGTTCTTGATTGTGTTCGAACCAGTGACCCACGCGGCGCATTTCATCGATGTGAAAGGTGAGCCGACGCGAGATCGCCAAAGTCTCGCACTGATTTTCAACAAGGTGCAGGCACCGACTGTGACGACCGAAATGCGTCCCGGGCCGTTACGGCTTGCGCTTGAAAACCAGACCGACACGCGTACCCTGCCGTCAGTCTGGATCGCCGGCGACACGCTCCATGACATGCTTGGCAAGCGAAAGCCGTTTCTGACCGCAAAGCGGCTCCTAACCAACCAGATATTTCGCGATATTTATCGGACCGATACCCTCGACGTCGATCAGGGGTTGAAGCTCACCAGCCTGACATTTCTGTTTACCGATCTGAAAGGCTCGACCGAGCTATACGATCGCGTCGGTGACCTCGTTGCCTACGACCTGGTCAGAGAGCATTTTCGCGTGCTCAACGAGATCGTAGCCTCCGAAGCGGGCGCGGTCGTCAAGACCATCGGAGATGCGGTCATGGCCACGTTTCCGACACCAGACCGCGCGCTCGCTGCCGCACTTCGTATGCGTGAATCGGTACGCAAGATCAAAAACGATCTACTGATCAAGATCGGAATTCACGAGGGGCCGTGCCTGGCGGTCACGCTTAATGATCGACTGGACTATTTTGGGCAGACCGTAAATATCGCCGCTCGTGTGCAGAATCTTGCTGACTCGCAAGCAATCCTGGCCACCAAATCGGTGGTCGAGCATCCGTCGGTTTCCAAGTTGCTTGAAGGGTCGCAGATCGCGCCAACGGCTCAGGATGCGATCCTGCGCGGTGTAGCCGGCAAAATGACAATCTATCAAATACCAGTGCCTTGATTGGGTGCTGTTGATGTTGCTTTTGCCATCCGAGCCTCTGGAAGACGACTCGAGGCAAAATGCAATGGAGCAAGTTTCGGAACAGAGTTCATGGCGCGGAAGGACTATCCAGTCATTTTGCTGAATCTGCCGGCAACCGTGCGGCAACGTCGTTTGATTCTTACTGTGGCGGTAGCGTTGTTTGCTGCATTCTGGCTGGCCGCACCGTTCGCGACAACTCCAATGCGACGGCTCGATGCGTTCATTCCCACACTAGAGGCAATGATTTTTGTAAATGATCTCATCACGTCCATTTTGCTTTTTCGCGCAGTACGCTATCTTTCCCTCGCGCCATGGGTGTTCTTCTTTGGCCTGCAATTTTGCTTCACGCTGTTCTGTCAATCCTTCTCGGTCGAATGCGGTCGGCCGCGTTTACCTCAGCCGCCGAGAAATAGCCGGCCCACATCGGGATCGTTAAGCAAATCGATTGCCCGCCCCGCCAATGCGAGCTTGCCGGACACCAGCACGTAGCCGATGTCCGCGTATTCCAAACCTTTTTTCGCGTTTTGCTCGACCATAATGATGGTCTTGCGCTCTTTGTGCTGCAGATCATCAAGGATACCGAACACCGCATCAATAAAACGCGGCTCCAGACCAATCGACGGCTCGTCGACCAACAACACCTTCGGGTCCATGACCAGCGCCCGGGATATTTCGAGGAGCCGACGCTCGCCGCCAGACAGGACTCTCGCAAGGTGCTTTCGCCGCGCGGCAAGCCGCGGGTACTTGTCGAATATCTTGTCAGCGGCCTGCTTGGCCTCCTTGCGATCCATCAGGTAGGCGCCCAGCCACAGGTTTTCTTCCACGGTCATGCCAGGGAACACCGATTTATCCTGCAAAATGTATGCGATGCCGGCCGAGCGCAGCTTTTCGTTGGAGGACAAACGCGTGATGTCGGTTTGCGTGCCGTCCTGTTGGGTTGAGATCGAGCCTGAATAAATATTGGTGAAGCCAAAGATGGAGTGCAGCACGGTCGATTTGCCCGCACCATTCGGCCCGATGAGGCAAAGTGATTGGCCGCCGCCCACGCGAAGATTGAAATCGTGCAGGATTTCCATCTGGCCGTATCCGGCGTTCAGATTGTCAATTCTCAGGTGCGGCTTGCGGCCGGCAAGCGCATCAAGCTGTTCGACGCTAATGTCGCGAACGATTCCGAGTGCCTGCCGTGCAACTTCGTCGACTGAAATGATCGCGTTGCCGCTACCGGAATAGCCACTCATCTGTGTTTGTTCAGAAGCCACCATTAGTGAGCTCCCAGATAGGCGTCGATCACATTCTTATCATTTTGAATTTCACTCGGTGTGCCCGCAGCCAGCATCTCGCCGTGCGCCATGCAATATATTTTGTTGGCCATGTTCATGATGACCCGCATATTGTGCTCGATGATCAGCATCGTGATGCCGAATTCGGCGTTCGCGCGTTTGAGACGATCGATGAGGCCATTAATCAATGTTGGATTAATTCCTGCGGTCGGTTCATCGAGGAGCAGTACAGTCGGCTCATTTATGAGAGCCATTGCGAACTCAAGCAGTTTCTGCTGGCCGAAGGAGAGGCTTCCGGCGCGCAAAAAGCGTTTTTCATAAAGCCCGACGAAGGCCAGCAATTGCTCAGCCTGCTCCAGCACCTCGGTGCGCGCGCAAGAAAACATGTCAACGAAACGTGCCTTGCGGTGCGGAATAGAGATTTGCATATTCTGCAGGCAACTCATCTTGCCGTAGATGCGCGTGGTTTGGAATGTGCGCAGCAAGCCGAGCCTTGCGATTTCCTGCACGTGTAATTGAGAAATTTCCTGACCGTCGAAACGAATCGAGCCCGAGTCGATTGGGTGATATCCGACGATGGAGTTAAACAGGGTCGTTTTGCCGGAGCCGTTAGGTCCTATAAGGCCGGTGATGGCACCTCGTTGGACCGTTAGTGAAACGTCGTGATTGGCGATTACCCCGCCAAATGATTTGCAAACATTCGTGAGTTCGATGATCGGATCGTTCATTCGGCGCCCTCCGGATGAGGCGCGAGGCCAATTGTGCGCGAGGACTCTTTCCTTTCCTTGGGTGCAGCGCTGATTCCGAATCGTGCAGGATATTTTTCCATCAACCAGCCGACGATGCCCTGCTGGAAATACACAACGATAATCACGATCAGCAAACCAAGGGCGACAAATTGCCAACCGAGGAAGTAGGTCCACGTCACTTCCTTGATGATCTGAAATACAACGGCGCCGACGACCGGACCCCAGAATGTGCCCTTGCCGCCAAGAAGCACCATCAGAATCATGAAGATATTGAAGGTCGTCGTGGGGAAGGCGATGTCGCGCGGCTCGATGAAGCCAGTCATGTTGCCGAAGATCGCGCCGGCAATCCCAAGGAAAAATGCGGCGATTGTCCAGGCCGTCCGCTTATAGCGGCGCGTGTACAGGCCCATGGCTTCGGCCTTTTCCTCATCATCGCGGATTGCGTTGATCGCCAGGCCGAAATTCGTGGAATAGAGCCACCGCAAAAAAGCGAGCACGGCAACGGCGAGGCCAAACAGCAGCGAATAGAAGAATAGCTTTTGCGTATCCGGTGCGCCTGGAAATACCGGCATCGAAATTCCGGCGGCAGCACCGACCCATTCCCATGAGGAAATCAGTTCAGCGGCCGCGACCGCAACCCCGAGTGTACCAATGGCGAAATAAGGCCCGCGTAGGCCGAACACGATCCAAGACGTCGCCAGCGCAAGCAGAGCCGCGGCGACGCCCGCCGCCACTGTTCCCAGTGCGAAGCCGGTGAAGTATTGGGCCGTGGTGAAAACGATGTGCGTGGTGCGCGCACCGGACGTGTACATGCCCACGTCATAGTACAGGCCGATTTGCACCACGGCCGAGGTGTACATACCGGCGCCAAAGAAAAAAATATTACCGAGGGAATTGTAGCCCATTTGGCCACCCAGGATGTCCCAGGTCGACGCAAAGACGATCATCAGCCAAAGCACGGCGACTTGATTTGTGTAGGCGGGGAACAGCAAAGGCGCGGCAACACCGGCCAATAACAACAACCCGATTGCGAGAGGATGCGAGGGTGCGCGGCTCATTGAACAGCCTGTCGCACACGCAGCTGCTGCAATTGGCGGACCGCGAGCACCGCCAGCAATAGCAGCACAATGAGTGCCTGCTGAAACTGGGCTCCCAATATAAATCCACCAAATTGCTCGAATACGCCCATACCGAACCCGGCGGCAATCACACCTGGCAGGTTGCCGAATCCGGCGGCGGTCACGATGACGAACAGGCGGATCGAATAGGTTGTGCCGAGGAAAGGTTGAACATTCCAGACGACAGCAACTAGCGCGCCGGCCGCGCCACAAATTGCCGCGTTAAGGCAGAACGTAAACGAATAGATTTTTTCAGTGTCGATACCGAGCACGCGGGCGGCGCGTGAATCCTGTGCGGTAGCTCGAATGGCTTGGCCCATGCGGCTTTTTTTCATGAACAGGATCACCGCTATTGCAAGAAGAATGGCCAGCACAAATCCTACGATGCGAGTGGAGGCGATCGTGATGAGCCCGCCGGCGAATGATAAAGTTGGAAGGTTGGCATGCGCTGATTGCGTGTCAGGTCCGAAGGCGAGATTGAGCCCCTGCTGGATGACTATGGCTATGCCGAAGGTTGCGAGCAGCGAGGTGAAGAGATCGCGTGTGATAACTTTGCTGATCACGGTGCGGTAGAGCACCCAACCAATCCCCCAGAGGACGACCATCGCAACTGGTACGCCGAGCAGCGGATCAATCCCCAGCCGCCCAAGATTCCATGTGATATATCCGCCGATCATGATGAAGTCGCCCTGCGCGAGATTCTTCACGCTCATGACGCCCCACACGAGAGCAAGACCATAGGCTGCGAGAGCGAATATCGAGCCGACCAGCAGACCGTCGATCAGCAAGCCAAGATTGAAGATTGGCATCGCTGCCAAGACTGAAATATTGCCAATGACCTGTTCCATTCGGACCTCCCAGACCGGTCCTGGAAACGGCAAACCGAATGACCGCACACAGCGATCGAGCAATTCGTGGGTGTGGCGTGGGAGCGGGAGGAATACCGCCCGCTCCGTAGTACGGCTAATAGTTCGCGTCGCGCGGATAGATCAGTGGAGCGACCGCTACTTCCGCCGGTGAAACGACCAGGTACTTGCCGGCCTGAATCTGCCGCATCACGATCTCTTTGCCGGGGTTGCTGCCGTCTTCGGCAAATTTGACGCCGCCGTAGAAAGTGGAAAGGTTAGTTTTCGTCAGGGCCTCACGCACTTTCTCAGTATCAAGTGACTGCGCCCGCTTGAATACATCGGCAAAAACATAGACGGCGGCGCTGGCTTGCGCAGTCTGGTATGGCACCACATCATATTCCGGGTGCGCGGCGATCATCGCCTTATTGTATTCGGCCGCCGATCCGAACAACGGATCATTGGCCTTCATTGTTTCGTCCCACTGGGTTGGGCACACCACCCCTTCGGCAAACTTTGGGAAGTCGCCAGCGATTTTTGCCGCCTCACAGTGCGTAATCCCAATGAGAGGCACCGAGATCTTGAATTCGCCTATCTGCCGCGTAGCGGTCGCTGCGCCCTTCTCGTGCCCGGAAATCAGTAATACGTCCGGCTGCAAGGCCTTAACCTTGGTGAAAAACGTAGTGACATCGTTGAGATCCTTCGGCATGCGGTCATCGATGACCGTCTGCATATTGTACTTCTTGATCTGCTCAATGACCCCTTGGCGCACATCCAGCGAGAATGCGTCGTCCTGGTAGATCATCGCAACTTTGACAGAGGATGGATCTTTACCCGCCTTCTTGGCGAGTTGGGCCGCCATGTCTATGACAGGGGTCAGGTACTTCTCTGACGTCGCTACGATCCCGAATTGATATTTATAGCCTTGCGTGAAGAGAGACCGCGAAGCGGCTTCACCTTGGACAAGCGGGATCTTGTATTTCTCGACGACGGGCAGGATTGCTTTGGTCAGCGGTGAGCCGTAGGGGCCCAACATGAACTTGACCTTGTCCTGGTCAATCAGCCTTTCGACCAATTGCGCGGCGCGCGCGGGCGTCGACTCGTCATCGTAGTATTTGATTTTAAGGTAGAAGCACTTGTCGCCAATCTTAATGCCACCGGTGTCGTTGATCTTTTTGACCGCAAATTCGTAACCGTGCTGGGTATTCAAGCCATTGGCCGCATAGATGCCAGTGGCCGAAAGCGCGGCGCCCAGGATCAGGTCCTCACAGGCTTGTGCCTGACCAGACGCTGGCGCGAATGCGAACGTGGCCGCTGCCAACATGGCAGCAAACCGTGCGCAGTTGATCATTGGTTGTTCCTCCCATGGAATCGCGTGTCTCCCCCGCCTGGTTGTTTCCAGAGCTTAGTAGTCAAAGTATAGCGAGAATATTCGGACGGACAATCAGGAGTGCAGCGCGGCAAATCGCCGACGCCGACGATTCCGGCAGCTAAACCTGTTCGGCGTTGAGATACGCCAGCCGTGCTCCACAGAAGGCGCAAAGCGCCCCCAGCCCGAACGCCGTCAGGCCGGCGGCCACGTCAATTGTGCCCCCAAGATTGCCTGTCTTGCTCATGATGCCGCCGACGGTAGCCGCCACGAATACCAACCCAATCAGAAACCATTGCGCCAGCCGATAGACGAATTCGCGTTCGCGCGCGGCCGCTATCAGGTAAGCCGCGGCAGCCCAACCCCCAACAAAACCGGCGCCACCGATTGCCCACCAGGCCATGGCAGAAACGAATTGCTGCTTGCCGCCGGTGGGTGCATCACGCAGCGCGGCATCCAGCCCAATACCAAAGACCGTCAACAGGATATGTGTTACCAAAGCTGCAAACACGCCGCAGGCGATGGCGGCGGCATAGTGCAATCGGCGGAGGGCATCCGTGTCCATCGGCGCTTGTCCGAGCGGGGCTACGAGTTCGCGTCGTGCCGCACAATAGCCGATCAAACCGGTGCGCGCGAATAGCCATTTTCAAAAAGCGCTTCCGCTCGATTACGCGCACCCGGCGCGTCGGATTTTGTTGGCAGCAAGCCAATTTCCTGTTCGATGATGTAGCGCGGGCGCGCCTTGGTCTCGAAATAGATTTTCCCGACATATTCGCCGATCACCGCGATAGCAAAGGTCTGGAACGAGGCGATCAGAAGAAACAGCAACATGACCGATGTCCAGCCCTGTATCGTTTGGCCGGCGAGCCAAGCGACAAATACCCAGAAAGTCATGCCAATAAAAACGACAAACAACATTATCCCCATCAGGGCGATTATTCGAATCGGCCGCACCGAGAGTGAGGTGATCCCGTTAATGGCGAGGGCCACCATTTTTGCGAGCGTATATTTTGTTTCTCCGTGCACCCGCGGAAGGCGATCATAGGCAACGATCGCCGTTTTGAACCCGAGTTGCACGGCGAGCCCGCGCAGAAACACGTGTGCTTCCCCATAAAGAGAAAGCGCACGCAGTGCGCGCTCGCTCATCAGACGGAAGTCGGCGTGGTGCGGAATGATGTCTGCGCCGAGCCAATTGAGAATGCGATAATAAAGATCGGCAGTGCCACGTTTGAATCGGCTGTCGCTGGCCCGCCGCTCGCGCACGGCGAACACAACCTCCGCGCCGTCATTAAAGTGACCGATCATCTTTGCGGCGACTGACATATCGTCTTGCAAGTCGGCGTCGAGCGAAATTACCGCATCGGCCTTGCCAATCTGGGCGAGCAGCCCAGCCAGCAGCGCGTTCTGATGCCCAACGTTACGCGACAACTTGAGGCCGCGAACGCGTTTCGCATGGGTCTGCGTCATTCTTTCGATGAGCGCCCAGGTTCGGTCTGTGCTGCCGTCATCGACCAGCAACACGTAGCTTTTTGGCGAGATAGCCTTTGATTTTTCCAGCTTGTTGATGTCGGTGAGCAGGCACGCAATTGTGTGCTGAATGCCCGCCTGTTCGTTGTAGCACGGAATGACAAATGCGACGGCGGGTGGCTTGGCGGCAGTCATGATCAAAAATCAGTTGATGCACTCGATGAAAGGCTTAAACCGCTCAGGACTTCCCGAGGTCCCGCGGCTGCATTTGCTTGGAAGTATGCCCTTTCAACGTTTACAAACCTTTTACTCAAGCCTGTACCTCCCCCAAAGGCACGAATTCGGCCTAGTTCCACATTGTGGTGCATCGGGATTGATTGTGGTTCGCAGGCGTTTTAATCCTCAGGTGGGGCGAAGGTTCGAAATGATAAAATGGTGGAGGACGCCTTGCGCCCCGGACACGGCCCTGTCGTGCATATGATCCAGAACCTCGTCCGCAAGCGCGATTTTTATGCGGGCGCCCTGGTCATATTTTTCGGTCTGGTGATGGCCTTGAAGGGACCGGGTTATCGGCTTGGCACCCTGATGCACATGGGGCCGGGGTTCCTGCCGACGGCGCTCGGCGTCATTTTGATCTGTCTCGGCATCGCGATCGCAGGAACCGCGATTTCCGTACCTGAAGGCGAGGACGAGGATATCCTGCCCAAGCAACCCGAGTGGTTCGGCTGGGCCTGCATACTCGCCGGGCCGCTGTGTTTCATTTTGTTTGGAAGCTACTTCGGTTTGATCCCCGCCATTTTCAGTTGCGTGTTCGTGTCGGCACTCGGTGATCGTACAGCGACGCTGAAAAACTCGATCGTGCTGGCCGCAGTGGTGACGATATTTGGCGTCGGGCTGTTTTCCTATGTGCTTCAAGTTCCAATGCCCTTGCTGGCGTGGAGAGGCCTGTGATCGAAACCGCACTGACCGATCTTTGGTACGGGTTCGGCGTCGCGCTGCAACCGCATAACCTGATGTGGTGTTTTATCGGCGTGCTCGTCGGCAACATGGTCGGCGTGTTGCCGGGGATGGGGCCCCTTGCGACCATTTCAATTCTGCTGCCGCTGACGTTCGGCATAAAGCCGGTGGGTGCAATTTTGATGCTTGCCGGTGTGATGTATGGCGCCCAATACGGCGGCGCGATTTGCTCAATCCTGCTTAATTTGCCGTGTCATCCGCCGCATGCGGTGACGTGCCTCGACGGCTTCCCTATGACCAAGCAGGGCAGGGGCGGCGTCGCGCTAGGTCTGACCGTGATGGCCTCGTTCGTTGGTGCCTCGTGGGGCATCACAGAGATGATTTTTTTGTCGCCAATTCTGGTGCGTGTCGCGCTCCAATTCGGTCCGGCCGAGATCTGTTCGCTGATGTTGCTTGGCCTGCTGGCGGGCTCGACCCTGGCGCGCGGCTCGCCGCTTAAAGGCGTGGCGATGACGGTACTTGGTCTCATGCTAGGCATTGTCGGAACCGACCTCGAGACCGGCGCCGAACGTTTCACATTCGGGATGACTCATCTTGATGACGGTATCGAGCTGGTCGCGCTCGCGCTCGGCTTGTTCGGTATCGCCGAGTTCATGAACAGCATCAATCAGGTGGTGTCGATCAACGCGAAGTATACGAATGTCCGCCTGCGCGACATGCGCCCGAGCAAAAGCGACGTGAAGCAGGCGATCGCGCCGATGTTCCGCGGCACGCTGGTCGGAAGCCTATGTGCGCTTATCCCGGGTACCGGGCCAACCATTGCGTCGTTTGTCGCCTACGCTACGGAAAAGAAGATCTCGAAGCACCCTGAGAAGTTCGGCACCGGGCTGATCGAAGGCGTGATCGCTCCAGAAGCATCGACGCATTCGTCGGTGCAAGGCGACTTTATTCCGACGATGAGCCTCGGTATTCCGGGCGACGCTGTGATGGCACTGTTGCTTGGCGCGCTGATGATCCAGGGCATTGTGCCCGGTCCGCAACTTATCAAAGAGCATCCGGATATTTTCTGGGGCCTCGTCGCCAGCTTCTGGATCGGCAACATTATGCTGGTGCTGCTGAACGTGCCCCTGATCGGGATCTGGGTAAAATTGCTGACGATTCCGTACAAATATCTCTATCCAAGCGCGCTGTTCTTCGTTTGCATCGGAGTCTATGCCGCCAATAACGATATGTTCCAGGTTGGCGAGACGGTTGTCATCGGCATCCTGGGCTACGTCCTGCTGCGGCTCGGCTTTCACCCGGCCCCCATCCTGCTTGGCTTCGTCCTCGGCCCGCGGTTTGAGGAGAATTTTCGCCGCGCAATGTTGATTTCGCGGGGGGATATCCTGGTATTCATCGAGCGGCCGATCAGCGCGGTATTCATCGGCCTCTGCGTGCTGCTGATCGGACTGCAGATCTATGTTCGTATTCGCGGCACAAAACCGCCGATCGAGATTCCGACGGTGCTGGAAGGCGCGGAGTGACGGCCTAAAGGCCCGCGAGGTCGCGCATAATCCGGTAAAGCCTGGCCTGTCCCTCGAAGCCAATGCCGGGCCGGTCAGAGAGCGAAATTGTGCCATTCTCGATCGCGGCATCGTCGGCAAAGCCGCCGAAGTCGCCGAACACACCCGGATAGGATTCGGCGCCGCCGAGGCCGAAGCCCGCTGCCATGGCGAGCGACATCTGATTGCCGCCGTGCGGGAAAAGTGATGCGCGCGGCCAGCTATGGCGCGACAACATTGCAATTGTCTTGGCGTATTGGCCAATGCCGTAGGCTTGTGGCGGGTCAATCTGGATCACGTCTCGTCCGGCACGGAAGCCACCAAACCGGACCAGGTTCTCCACATCCTGCGTCGAATAGAGGTTTTCGCCGGTGGCGAGGGGCGGCTCGTAGGCCTCGGCAAGCTCCGCGAATAGCGCAAAATCAAGCGGGTCGCAGGGCTCCTCGAACCAGCGAAGTTTGAAAGGAGAAAGCGCCTTTGCATAGCGGAGGGACTCACCGCGATTGAATTTGCAATTGGCATCGACGGCAAGATTTTCGCTCGAGCCGACGACTTCAAGCACCGCCTCGAGCCGGCGCAAATCCTGATCAAGTGGCAGCCCGCCGACTTTCATCTTTACCATCGTGTAACCGGCGCCGAGATGGCGCCGCATTTCATCCTGTAAATCCTTGATTGTCTGTCCAGGCCAATACCAACCGCCGCCGACATAACAGAAAACCTTGTCGACGATTTTTCCGTCACTGAAGTGCTCGGAAAGAATGACGTGCAGCGGTTTGTCCGCGATCTTCGCGACGGCGTCCCATATCGCAACTTCAATGGTACCAATCGCGATCGAGCGCTCGGAATGCCCGCCTGATTTCTCACGCCGCATCATGCAGTCGAAAATCTTCGTGGGATCGAGATTGTCGCCGGTATCGTCCAGCAACGAAGCGGGTTCGGCAGCAAGGATGCGTGGAATGAAACGGGCGCGCATTTGCGCGCCGCAAGCGTATCGGCCCGTGGAATTGAAAGCGAAGCCACAGATCGGCTTCCCGTTTCGAATGACATCGGTGATCACGGCGACCACCGAGGTCGTCATTTCGGTGAAATCAAAGCTCGAATTTGCGAGCGTCGATTTGAGGGGGACCGCCATCTCGCGAATATCGATAATACGCATCTTACTGGATTTGCGAGATATTGGCGTCCCTGATGACCCGGCTCCACTTGTCGACCTCTTTCTTGATATAGGCGGCAAACTCTTCCGGTTTGTTGGCAACGGGATCAAAACCAAGCTGGGCACATTTCTCCTTTACGTCCGGCATCGCCATCGCCTTGGCGATCTCGCGATTGAGCAGATCGACAATCTCTTTCGGCGTGCCGGCCGGCAGGAAGATGCCCTGCATCGTCTCTGATTCCTGACCGGTTACGCCTGCTTCAGCCATGGTTGGAACGTCCGGCAAGGCAGACGAGCGTTTGTCCGATGTCACAGCCAGGCCGCGCAATTTTCCGGCCTGTACCTGCGGTGCCGTCGGCGGCAGCGCGGTGAATGCAATCGGCGTGTGGCCGGCAACGGCCGACTGGATTGCTGGTCCTGCGCCGTTGAATGGCACGGTTGCGAGATCGAGCTTGAAGGTGAGTTTGAATAGCTCGCCCGCAAGATGTGGCGTCGTGCCAGTGCCTGGCATCGCGTAGTTATATTTGCCGGGCTCCTTCTTAATGAGGTCGACAAGTTCCTTCACCGACTTTGCGGGAAAATCAGCGTTGACGACCAGAATGTTCGGTGAAGCGGCTGCAAGGGTGACCGGCGCAAAGTCCTTGAAGGGGTCGTAGGGATTTTTCGCGTAAAGACTCGGATTGACGACGTAGCTCGAGCTCGCCACCAGGATGGTATAGCCGTCGGGCGCAGACTTCGCGACTTGTGTCATACCAATGTTGCCGCCTGCGCCGGGATGATTTTCGACGTAAAACTGCTGCTTCAGCGCTTCCGAAAGTTTCTGCGCGATCAGGCGCGCCATGACGTCGGTCGGACCCGCCGGCGCAAAAGGTACGACCACTTTGACCGGATGATCCGGGTAGCCCGCGGCCTGGGCCGCCCCACAGACGAGCACCACAGCGGCAAGTGCGATAATTCGTGCGACGAAAGCCATGAATTTCTCCTCATACGAACATTCTATCTATTTGACCTTTTCGATCTTGGCCGCTTCGATCACCTTTGCCCATTTCGGTACTTCCACTTTTATCCGCGCGGCGAAATGCTCTGGCGTGTCGGCAATTGCCTCGAAGCCAAGCGAATCAAGCTTTGCTTTGACGTCGGCTGCAGTCACCGCCTTGGCGACCTCCTTCTGCAAGAGGTCAATGACGGGTTTCGGCGTGCCGGCCGGTGCGAACATCGCCTGCATCACATCGGAGATCTGGTCGCCCGGCACTCCGGCCTCTGCCATCGTCGGTACATTGGGCGCTGCGGCTACGCGTTTCTCTGTCGTCATGGCGAGAGCGCGCAAGGTGCCGGCCTGCAAATGCGGGGTCACCGGCGGCAGCGCCATGAACCCGATCTGCACTTGCCCAGCGACAACGGCATTGAGCGCGGGTCCGGCACCGTTGAAAGGCACCGGCTGGATATCGAGTTTGAGCGCGTATTTGAAGTTCTCCGCGGCGAGGCTCGCGGTCGTGCCGAAACCGGGCGAGGCGAAACTCACCTTGCCTGGGTTGGCCTGAGTATAGGCGATAAGTTCCTTCACGCTCTTCGCTGGCACCGAGGGGTGGACGACCAAGATGTTTGGGCTTGACCCCGCCAGCGTCACCGGCGCGAGGCTTTTATAGACGTCGTACGGCACCTTTTCATAAAGGCTCGGGTTGACGACGACGCTGGAGCTTACCATGAGCAATGTGTAGCCGTCGGGCGGCGCGCCGGCGACCAGGGCCATGCCGAGATTACCGCCGGCACCAGGATGATTCTCGACGTAGAATTGTTTACCGAGGCTATCGCTCAGTTTTTGCGCAACCAGGCGTGCCATCACGTCGGTGGGGCCGGCTGGCGCGAACGGCACGATGATCTTGACCGGGCGTGCTGGATAACCCGCAGTATCCTGCGCTTGGGCGACGTCGCTTGTGAATAGCGACCCACATAACAGGGTACTGATCGCCGAAAGGCGAAGCAGCCGGTGCATCGTTTCCTCCCTTTTTTTCATCGTAGCATTGCGCGGTTCTGTTGCCAGTAGGGCTTGCATCGTCCGCCTCCACAGGCTGTATTCCGCCGGCCAATGCCGTTTCATTCCGTCTGAGGACATTCAATGCCGGCGCAAAAGATCACCCGTCAGGACATGCGTGAAGCTGCCGAGAAGTACAAGAATTGGGGCAAGTGGGGTCCGGATGACGAGATTGGCACGCTCAACTACACAACGCCGGAAGATATTGTCGCCGCTACGCGCCTTGTGAAGAAGGGAAAGGTGATTTCGCTTGCGCTTAACTTTGATCACACCGGACCGCAGGGCGCGAAAAGCAAATATCCGGCGATGGGCCGCACCAATCCAATCCATACCATGCTTCGGACGGGCACCGACGCCTATTCCGGCGTACTCGACAAGCGCGGAATTCGCGCCGCCGACGATATCGTGACCATGCCGCTTCAATGCGGCACGCAATGGGACGGGCTTGGTCACGTTTTTTATGAGAACTCCATGTGGAACGGTTACGATTGCCGCGAGGTGACGTCGGCCGGCGCGCAAAAATGCGGCATCGAGAAAACCAGGAACAGGATGGTGGGACGGGGCGTGTTTCTCGACGTGGCACGCTACAAAGGCGTCGATTCGCTCGACGACGGCTACGGCATCACCAACCACGACCTCTATGGCACGGCAAAAAAGCAGAAGGTCGAACTCAAGCGCGGCGACTACGTCATCGTACGCACCGGCATGATGGAGCGTTGTCAGAAGGCGGGCAGCTGGGACGGTTACCCCGGCGGCGACGCACCGGGCTTCTCTTTCGAGACGCTTGATTTCGTCAAGGACACGCAACTGGCCGCACTTGCGAGCGACACGTGGGGCTGTGAGGTAAGGCCAAATGAGAGCGAAGAGGGGATCAACCAGCCCTGGCACTGGATCACGATTCCAATCATGGGCATGACCATGGGTGAGATTTTCAATCTGAAGGAACTCGCCGACGATTGTGACCAGGACAAAGCCTACGAATTCCTTTTTGTGGCGCCGGCGATTCCGATAACCGGGGCGGTGGGTTCTCCGGTCAATCCGCTGGCGATCAAGTAGCAGCAATTGCGGGAGTTTTGACTATGGCGAAGCAATATCCTGTCACCCACACTGACGCTGAATGGCGCAAAATCCTCACGCCGGAGCAATTCGAGATCATGCGCAAGCACGGCACCGAGATGCCGGGAAGTTGCGCCCTGTTGTACGAAAAGCGTGCTGGTACATTTCGTTGCGCGGCGTGCGATCAACCGCTGTTTGTTTCCAAGATGAAATTCGAGAGCGGGACCGGCTGGCCGAGTTTCAATGATCCCTTGCCAGGCGCAGTCGAGGGTGAGACCGACCGCAGCCACGGTATGCTGCGTGACGAGGTTCACTGCAGTCGCTGCGGAAGCCACCTCGGGCACGTATTCAATGACGGGCCGCCGCCGACGCATTTACGCTACTGTATCAACGGTATCGCGCTGAAATTCGAGCCGGCTTGAGCGCAGCATGACAACGGTCGGTCACAATACCAAGCGTATCGGCGCCGAAGTGCTCGCCGACATGCTGGCGGGCTATGGCGTCACCCACGTATTTATGGTGCCGGCAGTGCTGCGGCGGACTTTTGCCGAGATGGAGCGGCGTACGAAAATCGCGCGGGTGCATTGCCATGGTGAGAAATCCGCAGCGTACATGGCCGACGGATATGCGCGCGCGTCTGGGAAGCCTGGCGTCTGCATGGCACAAGTGATTGGTGCGCTTAATCTCGCCGCGGGATTGCGTGATGCCTATCTGGCGCATTCGCCAGTGATAGCGATGACCGGCGGGCGAGATCCGAAAACAAAGTTCCGTAAGGTCTATCAGGAGATCGACGACATCCCGGCCTTCGAGCCGGTAACTAAGATGAATGTCACCATAGATGACGTGGCGCGCATTCCCGATATGGTGCGGCAGGCCTTTCGCGTCACCACCACAGGCGCGCCTGGCCCCGTCCATCTGCAATTTCGTGGCAATGAAGGACAAGTCGATCTGGAAGAGGCTGAGATGGAGGCCTTGGTAGAAACGCAGTTCGTTCGTGTCCCGCCATTTCGCCCGGAGCCGGAAGCGGCGCATGTGAAGACGGCGCTCGAACTTTTGCAAAAAGCCGAACGCCCGATCATCGTGGCCGGCGGAGGCGCGCGCGCGTCAGGCGCCGGCAAAGAAATCGTCGCACTCGCCGAAGCGCTGCAAATTCCGGTCGCAACATCGCTCAATGGGAAGGACATTATCCCCGGAGTCCACCCACTCTCGGTCGGTGTCGTGGGCAGCTATTCGCGCGAATGCGCCAATCGCGCCGTCAATCGTGCCGATGTGGTTTGTTTCATCGGCACCGAAACCGGGGGTATGACGACGCATTTTTGGGCCGTGCCGAAGATCGGAACGCCCGCGATCCAGATCGACATCGAGCCGGAATCCCTCGGCCGCAACTATCCGTTGGTTGCGAGCGTGCTCGGCGATGCAAAGAGCGTCCTGGTGCGAATGCTGGGCCAGATTGACAAATCGAGCGCGACAAAGCGTGTGGCCTGGATCAAGGAAATCTCGGATCTACGCAACGACTGGTACGCCAAGTATAAACCGATGCTCGAATCGGATTCAGTGCCGATCCACCCGGCGCGCATCTGTGGTGAGTTGACCAAGCACGTGCCTGACGATGCCATTATCGTCGTCGATACGGGTCACGCCGGCATGTGGATGGG